>Ga0187806_1000246_pt1 | contig 13132 bp, 9 predicted proteins | sample NC_wetland_sal_i_7_FD_132470 | JGI IMG/M metagenome (GOLD analysis project Ga0187806, IMG submission 132470) | Wetland sediment microbial communities from Neuse River Estuary, North Carolina, USA - ASW_1 | ecosystem: Environmental > Aquatic > Freshwater > Wetlands > Sediment | place: USA: North... | reverse complement strand
GCGACGGCGGCGGGCCAGACGATGCCCTTGTCGTCGTGGTGCACCTCGATGCACGCGGCCATCGCGCGCTCCACGCCGATGCCGTAGCAGCCCATGATCGGCTTGACCGGCTTGCCGTCCGGACCCGAGACCGTGACCGCGAAGGCGTCGGTGTACTTGTAGCCGAGCTTGAAGATGTGGCCGACCTCGATGCCCTTGATGACCTCCAGCGGCCCGCCGCACCGGACGCAGGCCTCACCCGCCTCGACCGCGCGCAGGTCGGCCCAGGTGCCCACGCTGATATCGCGGCTGACGTCGACGCCGCGCAGGTGGACATCATCGGTGTTCGCGCCGGTGACCATGCCAGTCCTGCCCTGAAGGGCGACGTCCGCGATGACCGGGATGCCGGTGACGCTCACCGCGCCCAGCGAACCTGGATGGGCGCCGAGCGCCTCGAAGATCTCCGCGGGCTCGGCCGGGCGCACCAAGACGGCACCGGTCGCGTCGATGAGCTTCTGCTCCTCCAGCGCGTGGTCGCCGCGGAGCAGGACCAGCGTGAGCTGGCTGTCCAGAACATAGACCAGCGTCTTGATCTGGCGGTCGCCAGGCGCGTCGTAACCCTTGGCCAGATCCTCGATCGTGCGGACGCCTGGAGTGTCGAACCGGACGGGCGCGTCAAGCGCGAGCGCCGCATCGGCGGCCTGGTCGATGGCCGGCAGAACCGAGACAGCGGCCTCCATGTTGGCCCCGTAGCCGCACCGCGGGCAGTAAACGACGTCGTCCTCGCCGGTTTCCGACGGGCAGATGAACTCGGTCGAGCCGGACCCGCCCATCGCGCCATTGGACGCCTCGACCGGGATCGCGGGAATGCCGATCCGTTCGAAGGCGCGGGTATAGGCCGTGCGGTGCGCGTCGAAAGACTTGTCAAGACCCGCCGCGTCCAGGTCGAAGCTGTAGGAGTCCTTCATCGTGAATTCGCGGGTCCGCATCAGGCCCGCCTTGGGCCTGGGCTCGTCGCGCAGCTTGGTCTGGAACTGGTACCACGACTGCGGCAGCTCACGATAGGAGTTCAGCTCACCCGCAAGCATGGTGATGACCTCTTCGTGCGTCATGCCGAGCACGAAGTCGGCCCCCTTGCGGTCCTTGAGCCGGAACAGTTCGTCGCCCATGATGTCAAAACGCCCGCTGCGCTGCCAGATCTCCGCCGGGTGCAGCACCGGCATCAGGAACTCCTGCGCGCCGATCCGGTTCATCTCCTCGCGGATGATGTCGATGACCTTCAGCCGGACCCGGACCGCGAGCGGCAGCAGCGAGTAGTGACCCGCCATCAGCTGGCGGATGTACCCGGCGCGCAGCAGCAGCCGGTGGCTGGGCGCGCCCGCCTCCGCGGGGTCCTCGCGCAGCGTCGGGATGTGCATGGTTGACCAGCGCACGAATCAACTCCAGTTCTCGTCCTGCGCGTAGTGTAGTGGCGCGCCCGGCCCCCGCTTACTCGTTTACCGGCCGCGGCAGCAGGGCGCGGGCCAGCCACGCCCCGGCGAGCACCTGGAGGGCGGCGAGCAGCAGCGTCACGACGATGGTGACCCCCGCGTACGGCGGCAGGCCCGCCAGGCCGGCGATCGCCCGCGCGGTCGCCCCGGCCGGAAGCCCGCGCAGCGCCATCACCCAGAGCGGCAGCGCCCAGCCGGCGACCGCGCCCGCCACCGCGAGCAGCACCATCCGCCGCCAGCGCAGCGACGCGACGCCGGCCGCGACGCCGGCGGCGAACGGGACGAACCAGGCCCCGCCCCACGCGGTGACCGCCACGATGGCCGCCACCGCGATCACGCCAAGCACCCAGCCGAGAGCCGGCCAGGCCGGCCGCGCTCGCGCGGCGGACGCCCGCCCGCCGGCTCGAGCCACGTCTTGCTCAGGCATTGAGCCTCCACTCGATCGGGCCGGCGGACGCGCCCGGCACCGGCAGCGGCAGGTACTGCCCGTCCCACCACAGCGGCACCAGGTTCGTGTACCAGGGGGACGCCGGGTTCTCCGACTGCCCGCCGGGATAGACCCCGACGGCTGACAGCGCGCCGGCGCCGAACGTCACGATCATCCGCCAGCTCGGGCCGGTCGAGGCGGTGAGGCCGCCGTCGGCGGCGTCCTCGGCGAAGGGGTCGCCGCCGGCCGCGCGCGGCCCGTATCCGAGGCCGGCCGCCCCCTCTATCGAGGGGAACGACCGGGAGTGCGGCCGGCCCCATGTCCACGACGACGGCGCCCCGCCGTAGGTCGCGGACAGGTGCGTCACCGCCTGCCGGAACGCCGCCACCATCGCGGCCGGCGCGCTCCCGGGACCGTGCCCGGCCGGCCCGCGGAAGGCCGCGTTCGACGGGTCGGTCAGCGTCCACGCCTCCAGGTCCTCGTCGAGCGAAACCAGGCTCGGGCCAACCCCCAGCCCCAGGACGTCCGCGCCGACGGGCACCTTGGCCGCCTTCCACCACGGTTCGAACACCGTGGACAGGTAGTCGCCCCAGAACGTCCACCACACGGTCGCCGCGGCCGACCCCGCCGCCATGGTGTAGTCCCATGACCTGAGCAGAGACACCACGCTGCGTTCGGAAGAAGAGAGCGAGGCGGTACCCAGCGCGGTCAGCAGCGACGGCAGCACCCGCTCCGCGAGCGAGTCGGTCAGGTTGTTCTGCAGCGCGGCGACCGACGACGCCGACAGCGGCTCGTGCGACGACAGATATTTATAGGCGTACGCGGCCCGGTAGCCGGGGTCGTAGAAGTCGGCGCTCGTCCCGATGTAGTACGGATAGGCGCCGGTGACCGGGCGCTGGTTGGCGGTCACGATCAGGTGTGACGGCGGGTCGTAGACCTGCGGCACCGCCTGGTACGGGATCACTCCGGTCACGTCGCAGGCGCCGGTGCCCGGCATCGGCAGCCACGGCTGGCACGCGGCGGCGACCTCGGGGTAGTCGCCCGGCGCGAGCACGCCGATATTGCCGGCCTTATCGGCGTAGACGAAGTTCTGCGCCGGCGCCTTCCACCCCGCCAGCGCGGCGCGGAACCGCGCGAAGTCTGACGCCTCGTTGACCGCGAGCAGCGCGCCCAGGTCGTCCGATGGCACGTTGCCCATCCAGTCGACGGCCATTCGCTGCCTGGCCTGCGTCATGATCGGCCCGTGCACGGTGATGTCGACGGTGAGGTGCACGGTCGCGCCGCCGCGGACCGGGATCGTGTACCGCTCCACGGTCATCGGCCGCCACGCGCCGCGCCAGTAGTAGGAGTCGCCGCGGACTTGTTCGGCGTAATAGCGAGTGGCGGAGTTCTGCGTGTCGGTCAGCGACCAGGCGATGTTCGCGTTGTGCCCGAGCAGGATCCCCGGCAGCCCGGGCACGCTCACCCCGGACACCTGGTATCCGGGCGCGGACAGCGCTATCTCGTACCACACCGACGGCAGCGTCTGCGGCAGGTGCGGGTCGCCGCCGAGCACCGCGCCGCCGCCCTGCACCGCGGGCCCGTTCGCCGCCCACGCGTTGCTGTCGGGATACTCGTGGATCTGGTTCGCCGGAAGCTGGCCGAGCTGGCCGAGCAGCTGCGCCGCCGCGTCCGCTACCGCGTTCTCATCGTCCGAACGTACGGTTGTTGCACCTGTAGCCCCCGCCTGAGCCGTCGTCGTGACCGCGCCGCCGGGGGCGCTGCTCGCGACGTCCGGTGGCACCGGGGTCAGCGGCGCCTTCACGTAGGGACCGGTGTCGTAGGGGGTCTGCGCGTTCTTCGCGAGGACGGGGAACCAGTCCATGGTGCGGGCGGCGCCGAGGGTCCGCTGGAGGAGCGCGTCGTCGAGCGGCCCGGTCGTGTAGTCGAGCTCCTGGGTGAGCACCCCCTGGATGACCAGGCTGTCGACCGGTGTCCACGGCGCGGGATACGCCCCGGTCAGGGTGAACACGGCGGGCCAGTCGCCGGCCGCGCGGACCGCCGCGATGTCGTCGTTCACGCCCTGGGCGTAGGCGAGCAGCGCGGCGCGGGCCTGGCCGGTGGTCCGCGCCCACTCGTTTTGCGCGGTCCGCAGCAGGCCGAGGCGCAGCTCGAATTCGTCGCTCGCCAGGTCGCTCGGGCCGCCGAGCTGCGCGAGGCGGCCCTCTCCCAGGCGCCGCTCGAGATCCATTTCCGACAGCCGGAACTTCGCGTGCACATAACCCATTGCCAGGAACACATCGTGCGTGTTCGCCGCCTGAATCGAGGCGAGGCCCTGGCTGCTGAACGAGACCGTCACCGGGGCGGTCAGCCCGGGCACGCGCAGCGTCTGGGAGCCGGCTGGCTGGCCGCCGGACGCGGACGTCCACGAGCCGCGGCCGGGGTCGAGCGCCGGGCCGAGGGCGGGGATCGTGCCGAAGCCGAACCCGAGCACGCCAAGCAGGGCACCCGACACCACCAGCGCGGCGACCGCGTTCAGCACCGAGCGCAATTGCCGGCTCGTTACTCGCCTGTTACGGTTCCACATTCCGCCCGTTTTATCACGGCGACCCATTAACCGTCGTCCTGTTACCTGCCTTATTAGGGCCGGAAGTCCGCTTTAAAGGCCGCCCTATGCGGGGACAATTGATTACGGAGCGCGGCCCCCCGCCGCTGCTGAATCGGTACGCTGAGGTGGTGAGATGGATGGCTTGGCCCCGGATCAAGAAATCCAGGTCATCAGCACCGCCGGGGTCTTCTTTCCGCGATGCCACGAACGTTACCGTGGTGCCGGTGCCTGACGCTGACCCGGCACTGGGGCGACGGCACAACGCGGGCGTCAGCGGTACCCGGCATTCGGTTGCCAGCGAGCAGCCGGCCCCTGTCCAGTACGCGGATTCGGGCGTCGACGACGTGTCCGCCGACTTCCATCGCAACGACGGTCTGGCCGAAGAGCCGCCAACACGGGACGACGGGATCGCGATCCTCGAAGGCGTGGTGACCACCGAGGTCCCCGCCGATGACGAGCCGGACACGGCCGACCTCGAGATACCGCCCGCGCTGCGGGCACCGCGGCTCGCGGGAACGCTGGACACGCGCACTCAGCCGCGTCCCGCGGCGGCCGGCGAGAGCCAGGAGCAGCCGGGGCGTCCAGCCTCGCCCGCGGGGACGCCGCCGGTAAGCGTCACCCCGCCCGCCTGGGACAGCGGCCAGGACCGGATCGCCATCCGCGACCTGCCCCCCGACGTCCGGATGCGGCTCTGGCGGTGGCGCGCGATCATCGTGATCGTCGTCGGCGTCCTGTTCACGATCATCGCCAACTGGGCGGTCGGCCTGTCGCTCGCCATCCTGGCCGGCATCATCGACACGATCTACCGGTCGAGGACGGCCGGGGACATCGCGGCCGGCGGCAGCCGGACGGCCGCGCAGCGGCGCACCAGGCGCCAGCTCCACCGGATGCGCCGCGCCGGGTACCTCGCCCTGGACGCGCGGCCCATCCCGAACAGCCGGGAGGTCATCGACCACCTCGTGATCGGCCCGACCGGCGTCTACGCGATCGATTCGGAGCGGTGGCACAAGAAGGTGCCGATCCGCACGTACAACGGCAAGCAGCTCTGGCACGGCCCGGAGAACAAGAAGGCGCGGCTCGAGCACGCCAAGTGGGAGGCGCGGCAGGCCAGCGAGCGGCTGACGGCCGCGCTCGGCTTCGAGGTCCCCGTCCGCCCGGCGATGGCCATCTACGGTCCGCGGGTTCCCTTCGCCATCGCCACCATCAGGGACGTCGACGTGTTCACGGGAACGGACCTGGGCAAGTACCTGCGGCGCCGCGGCCGGATGCGGGGCCTGCCGCGGATGAGCAGGGACCAGGTGCAGACGGTGTTCAACGCCGCCCGCACGGTGCTCCCTGACGTCACACCGACCAGGACCTTCACCCCGGTAGGCTGAACTTCTCAGGAGTATCTTCCGGCGAGGGAGTCGGCATGCCACCGTTGAGGTCGCGCACGGTCACGCACGGCAGGAACATGGCGGGAGCGCGCGCGCTGCTGCGCGCGACCGGGGTAGCCAGGGAAGACCTCGGCAAGCCGATCATCGCGGTCGCGAACAGCTTCACCGAGTTCGTCCCCGGGCACGTGCACCTGGCCGACGTCGGCCGGGTCGTCGCCGACGCGGTCCGCGCCGCGGGCGCCGTGCCGCGCGAGTTCAACACGATCGCGGTCGACGACGGCATCGCGATGGGGCACGGCGGAATGCTGTACTCGCTGCCTTCGCGCGAGCTCATCGCTGATTCGGTCGAGTACATGGTCAACGCGCACTGCGCGGACGCGCTGATCTGCATCTCCAACTGCGACAAGATCACGCCCGGCATGCTGATCGCCGCGATGCGGCTGAACATCCCCACGGTATTCGTCTCCGGCGGGCCGATGGAGGCAGGTCGGGGGGTCTGGGGGGCGGACAGCCCCCCAGGCGCGGGGGGATCCCGGGGGGTCGTCCCCCCGGGGGAGCACAGGAAGCTGGACCTGATCGACTCGATGGTGGCCGCCGCGGACCCGTCGGTGTCCGATGACGAGCTCGCGCTGATGGAGGAGAACGCCTGCCCGACCTGCGGCTCCTGCTCGGGCATGTTCACCGCGAACTCGATGAACTGCCTGACGGAGGCGATCGGGCTGGCGCTGCCCGGCAACGGGACCACGCTGGCGACGCACGTCGCGCGGAAGAAGCTGTTCGAGAGGGCCGGCGCGCTGATCGCGGAGATCACCAGGCGGTACTACGAGGAGGGCGACGAGTCCGTGCTGCCGCGCTCGATCGCGAGCAGGGACGCGTTCGAGAACGCGATGGCGCTCGACGTGGCGATGGGCGGCTCGACCAACACGATCTTGCACCTGCTGGCCGCCGCGCACGAGGCGGGTGTCGACTTCGGGCTCAAGGAGATCGACGAGCTGTCGCGCCGGGTGCCGTGCCTGTGCAAGGTCGCGCCGTCGAGCGCGTACCACGTCGAAGACGTGCACCGGGCGGGCGGCATCCACACGATCCTCGGCGAGCTTGACCGTGCCGGGCTGCTCAACCGCACCGTGCACACGGTGCACGGGCAGCCGCTGTCGGCCTGGGACCTGCGGTCGGGTTCTGTCTCCGGCGAGGCGGTGGAGCTGTACCACGCCGCGCCCGGCGGGGTGCGGACCACGAAGGCGTACTCGCAGTCGGCACGGTGGGCGTCGCTCGACCTCGACACCGAGTCGGGGTGCATCAGGGACGTGCCGCACGCCTACACCGCCGATGGCGGGCTCGCCGTGCTGTACGGCAACCTGGCGCCGGACGGCGCGATCGTGAAGACCGCCGGCGTTCCCGAGGAGCTGTTCGCCTTCAGCGGTCCGGCCCGGGTCTTCGAGTCGCAGGAAGACGCCGTCGAGGGCATCCTCTCCGGCCTCGTGACGTCCGGCGACGTGGTGGTCATCAGGTACGAGGGCCCGCGCGGCGGACCCGGGATGCAGGAGATGCTGTACCCGACGTCGTTCCTGAAGGGCAAGGGGCTCGGCCGGGCCTGCGCGCTGATCACGGACGGGCGGTTCTCCGGCGGCACGTCCGGGCTGTCGATCTGCCACATCGCCCCCGAGGCCGCCGCCGGCGGCGCGATCGCGCTCGTGGCGGACGGGGACACGATCGTGATCGACATCCCGCGGCGGGAACTGCGGCTTGACGTGCCGGACGCCGAACTCCCGCGGCGGCGCGCCGCGCTGCTCGAGACGCTCGGCTCGTACCGGCCCGTCAGCCGGCAGCGGCCGGTCAGCCCGGCGCTCCAGATGTACGCGGCGCTGGCGACCTCGGCTTCGAGAGGCGCGGCCAGGGATATCACACCGCTGGCGCGGCTCGCCCCGTCCGACACGTGACGGCCGGGTTCGTCCGGGCCGCGCGGGCATCGGACGCGGCCGGGCTGGCGCGCGTGCAAGTGGAGAGCTGGCGGGCGTCGTTCGCGGGCCTTGTGCCCGCCGACGTGCTCGCGGAACTGACCAGCCCAGTGGCGGAAGAGCAGTGGGCCGGGCGCTGGCTGGAGGCGATCACCACGCCGCCGAGCAGCCGGCACCGGGTGCACGTCGCCGTCACGGAGCCGAGTAGCATACCGGGTATAGAACCGGGTAGGCCGACGGGCTCCCGAGGCGGCCTGGAGCTCGCGGGGTTCGCAGCCGCCGGGCCCGCCACCGACGCTGACCTGTGGCCGGGAACCGACGCCGAACTGTACGAACTGCACGTCCTTCCGGAACTGGCCGGCCAGGGCCACGGCGGCAGGCTGCTGCACGCGGTCGCCGACACGCTCGCCGAAGATGGCTTCCAGACCGCCTGTACCTGGGTGCTGTCGGACGACGACGAGCGGATTTCTTTCCTCGAGGCCGCCGGGTGGGCGCCGGACGGCAGCCACAGCAACCTCGACATGGGCGTGAAGGTGCACGTGGTCCGCCTCCATACCCGGCTGTCACCCGCGCCCGGCTGAGTCAGTGGCGTACGTTCCGAATAAAATCTGCGAGTGGCAAACGCGCGCGAGTGGCTGGCGGGGACCCGGCCAAGAACCCTGCCCGCGGCAGTCGTCCCCGTCCTGATCGGCTCGGGGGTCGCGGCCGGATACGGCAAGTTCTCCCTGTGGCGGGCGGCGCTAGCGCTGCTCGTCGCGCTCGCGCTGCAGGTCGGGGTCAACTTCGCCAACGACTACAGCGACGGCGTGCGCGGTTCCGACTCCACCGGGCGGCGGGTCGGTCCGCTGCGGCTGGTCGGATCGGGGCTCGCGCCGCCGGGCCAGGTGAAACTCGCGGCGTTCGGATGCTTCTTCGTCGCCTGCGGCGCGGGCCTGGCGCTCGCCGCGGTGACGTCCTGGTGGCTGGTGCTCGGCGGCGCGCTCGCGGTGCTCGCGGCCTGGTTCTATACCGGCGGCTCGCGGCCATACGGATACCGGGGGCTCGGCGAGGTGTCGGTGTTCCTCTTCTTCGGCGTGGCGGCGGTGGCCGGGACGGCGTACGTGCAAATGGGCCGGCTGAGCTGGCTCGGGCTTGCCGCGTCGATCCCCGCCGGGCTGCTGTCCTGCGCGCTGCTCATGATCAACAACCTGCGGGACATCCGCTCCGACAGGGAGTCGGGCAAGCGGACGCTCGCGGTGCGGATCGGGGACGCCCGCTCACGGGTGGCATACCTGGTGTTCCTGCTCGTCCCGTTCGCGCTCGGCGCGCTGCTCGCCTTCGCCCGCCCGTACGCCCTGCTCATGCTGCTCGCGCTGCCGCTGACGCTGGCCCCGGTGCGGGCCGTGCGAGGCGGCGCGTCCGGGCCAGCCCTGATCGCCACGCTCGGGCAGACGGGCCGGCTACAGCTGGCCTTCGGGCTGGCGCTCACGGCGGGCCTGGCGATCCACGGCTGACCACCGGGCGGGTAAGACGCATATCTAAATGTGTCGGGATATAACATGCCGGGACGGACAAACGCGGTAACCTGCGAAGGAATCCCTCGTTCGGGATGCAGCCAATGCAGCCGCAGTGATCCGACGGGTCCGACGGATTCAATGGGAGGGGTGCTTGGGTGGAGCACCGTGAGGCTGAGCTGTCTCAGGGAGAACTGAGCGTTGGGTCGGCAGAGGACCCGGCGCGATTCCTGCGCGAGCTGCGCCAGCTCCGCGACGGAGCGGGGCTCGGGCAGGCCGAGCTCGCGGCCCGCGCGCATTACCCGTGCGAGGCCATCCAGGCGGCTGAGGCGGGCCCGGCGCTGCCGGACCTGCCGGTGCTTTCCGCGTACGTCCGGAGCTGCGGCGGCGCTGTCGCCGAGTGGGAGGAGCGGTGGCGGAGGCTGACCCGTTCCCCGGCGATGCCGCTGCTATCGGTGCGGACCGCGGGATGTTCTGACGCGGCGACCGCGGGAGCGCGCGTCGGCTCGGTCAGCCTGGCGGCTGACAGCCACGACCCCGCGCTGATCATGGCCGCCCTGAGCAGGGTCGCCAACGGCATCACCGCCGAGCCCTCGCCTAGTTCCCCGTCGTCTTCGGCCTTGCTGCCCGTGTCCGCGTCCGCGTCCGCTCTCGCTTCCGCTTCCTCGCCAGATGCCGTTGCCCCGGAGCGCGGATCGCTGTTCAGTGCCGCTCCTGAACCTACCCCTGCGGTTGGTGTCAGCGCAGGCCCCGAAACCAAGACGGTGCCGTTGGCACGCTCGGCGCCCTGGGCTGATGCTGCCCGGACGGCAGGTACCGGCGGGTCGCAAGCGCCGTCCGGGGCGGCACGGGTGTCGCCGGTATCGCCCGTGTCGCCGCTGAGCCGCGCCGCTGACACGCGACGGTCCCTGCCATCCAAGCCAGTGATCGCGGCGATCGTCATCCTGGTCTGCCTGATCGTGATTCTGCTGGCGCTCTTCTCTTGAGGCCCGCCCTCTCCTAATCCCCGCGGTTCTCCTGAGGCGTGCGGTGCTCTTGGTGCCCGTCCCTGCCCCGACTTCGCATCACTTTTCGTCTTTCCATCAGTTTTGGCCCTTTCTACGCCCGGTTTGTCCGGTTCTAGGGGCGAAAAGTGATGCGAAGTGGGGGACGGGCCGACGCTTCTTACCCGGCTTCCTCATCGCTTGAGGTGGCGGGGCTGCCGTTGCTGGCGGGACTTGGCTGAACGGGGACGGGGACGCCGGCGCTCATGGCGGCGGCCGCCAGCGCGGCCGCGCCGGCCTCGAGGGCAGTGCGCTCGGCGCCGGCAGGCAGGCCGTCGGCGCCGGCAGGCTGGCCATTACCGGTGGCCGGCACGCTGTTCGCGGCGGAAGCGACGGAACTGGCGCCGGATGACCCAGGCTCAGCGCCGCCGCCACCGAACGCGCTCGTCACCGCCTTCAGCGCCGCCGTGACCTCGCTCGGGATGACCCAGAACGTGTTCCCGGCGCCGGCGGCGAGCTGGGGAAGGGTCTGCAGGTACTGGTAGGCGAGCAGCTTGGGGTCCGGGTCGTTCCTGTGGATGGACGTGAACACCTGATCGATCGCCTTCGCCTGGCCCTCCGCGCGCAGGATGGCGGCCTGCTTGTCACCCTCCGCGCGCAGGATCGCGCTCTGCTTCTCGCCTTCGGCGGTGAGGATCTGCGACTGCCTGCTCCCCTCCGCGGTGAGGATCGCGGCACGCTTCTCGCGCTCGGCGCGCATCTGCTTCTCCATCGCGTCCTTGACCGACTTCGGCGGGTCAATCGCCTTGATTTCCACGCGGGTGACCCGGATGCCCCATTTGCCGGAAGCGTCATCGAGCACGCCGCGCAGCAGCGTGTTGATCTTGTCGCGGGAGGTCAGCGTCTGCTCTAGGTCCATCGAGCCGATGACCGACCGCAACATGGTCGCGGTGAGCTGCTCGATCGCCTGGATGTAGTTGACGATCTCGTAGTCCGCCGCTTTCGGGTCGGTCACCTGGAAGAACAGCACGGTGTCGATCTGCACGACGAGGTTGTCCTCGGTGATCACCGGCTGACCGTTGAACGAGACCACCTGCTCGCGCAGGTCGATCTGCGTCTTCACCCGGTCGATAAACGGCAGGATGAAGTTCAGGCCCGGCTCGAGTGTTTTGCGGTACCGGCCGAAGCGCTCGACGTTCCGCGCCCGGGCCTGCGGCACGATGCGGATCGCGCGCACTACCGTCAAGACGACGGCGAGGACGATCACCGCGGCGATGATGAGTTCCGCCAGGACCATGGCTACTCCCGTGGATAGACGAGGGCGGTCGCGCCCTCGATCTGCATGACGTCGACGATCCGGCCGACCGGGATGACCAGCGACTCGTCGTAGGAGCGCGCCGACCACTCCTCGCCGCCGATGCGGACCCGCCCGCTGTGCCCGGTGACCTCTTCGACCACGCGGGCGGACCGCCCGACCAGGGCGGCGGAACCAGTCCTGAGCAGCGGCGGCTGCTTCACGTGCCGCCGGGCGATGGGAAGGACGAAGCCGAGGCCGGCTCCCGACGCCACCACGAACGCGAGCAGCTGGAACGGCAGGCCCAGGTGCAGCGCGCCTATACCAGCGGCGACGAGCGCGCCGACCGCGATGATGCCGAGCGCGAACGTGGTGGTCATGAGTTCGGCCACGCCGAGCACGGCCGCCACGATCAGCCAGACGATCCATGCCACCATGGCCGCTCCGCAACCAAACTTCCGCCGCGGCGCATTCGCGCCGCAAAGCCGTTAGCGCGGGCGAAATGCTCGTGCCTACTTTCAGAGTAGTCCGCCACGCAAGCCTCGCACTAGCCGCGACTGGTCCCCGCTGCCCGGAGAAATAAAGCTTCGTCGAACCAGGGCAATTACTCGTCTGGCCCTGCCCGAGCGCCCGGGCCGACCTACACTCGGTGGGGTGAGTGCCGCACGCCGGCCCCGGAAGCCGCGCGTGCGGGTTTCCTCATGCGAGGCGGCCAGCCGCGGCGCGCACCGAACACGGCAGTGTCCAGGAGGTACCGGGTGAATCGTCGGGACAGCGGACCGGGCCGGGGCGCGCGGGGCGGAGCCGCCGATGCCGCGTACCTGGACGGCGGCTACCCGGACGATGCGCATCTCGACGCGGGCGCTTACCCCGTCGACCCCGGGTACCGCGCCTACTCGAGGGGCGGTCGCCCCCGGCCGGCGGACATGCCTGCGGGGTCGCCGCGTCCCCGCCCGGAACGCGCCATGCCGCCGCGCCCCGGCGTGCCGCCGCGGGCGCCCCGGCAGTCGGCTCGCGACCAAAACGGCTTCGGCCGCCCGTGGCCACGCCAAGAGGACGCCCCGCCCGCTGCCTCCCGTGCGCGGCCGCGCACGGGAGGCGCCCGGCCGCGCCCGCAGGCGGCGGGTCGCCCCCGTCCCCCCGCGTCGGCGAAAGAAGAGATCTTCATTCCGAACGAATCGTGGGCTCCGCCCGGTAACCGCACTGCTCCCCCCCGCGGCCCGCGCGCCGACGGGTTCCCCGGTCCGCCACCAGGCGGCCCGCGTCGCCGCGGCCAGACCCCGGGATCAGCCGCCGGGCGTCCGCGACCGCCAGGCCCCGGCTACGGTCACCGGCCTGACGACCAGTACGACTCCGAGCAATACATCCCCGAGCAATACGGGCCCGACCAGCACGGCCCTGACCAGTACGGGCCCGACCATTACGGCTCCGAGAACCGACCCGGCCAGTACGGGCCCGAGCAGTACGGGCCCGAGCAGTACGGGCCCGAGCAGTACGGGCCCGAGCAGTACGGGCCCGAGCAGTACGGGCCCGAGCAGTACGGGCCCG
>Ga0187806_1000245_pt1 | contig 13135 bp, 15 predicted proteins | sample NC_wetland_sal_i_7_FD_132470 | JGI IMG/M metagenome (GOLD analysis project Ga0187806, IMG submission 132470) | Wetland sediment microbial communities from Neuse River Estuary, North Carolina, USA - ASW_1 | ecosystem: Environmental > Aquatic > Freshwater > Wetlands > Sediment | place: USA: North... | reverse complement strand
CGGCCCGACCAGCCGTCCCGTCACCCAGCCCCAGATCCGGGTCGGCGACGGCGAGCCTCCGGTCCGGACCGGCGGCCCGGCGCGGACCGCAGGCGTATCGTGACCGCCGTCACGCTGGAGGCTGGCCAGATCGACGTGTCAGGAGTCCCCACGGCGATCATCGACACGGGTCCGCCCGACCCGGGCCGGAGGCACCGGCCGTGCTGCTGCCCGGGTCCGGCCCGGGCGCCGGTCAGCTCGTGCCGGCCAGCCGCAGCGCCGCGGGCGGCTGGCCCTCGATGAGCGCCACGGCGTGCGGGACGGCTACCGGCTCGTAGTCAAGCGCGCAGTCGGTCAGCACGCGCAGCGCGGTGCGCTCCAGGTGGTGGGCCATCCCGGTGAGCGCGCCGTGCTCGTCGCCCTCGATCAACGCATCCAGGATCGCGGCGTGCTCCACGTCGCCGGCCGCCTGCCAGCTGTTCGGCTCGGACAGCTGGTAAATGCGGATGTAGCGGGTGGTCCGGTCGGCGAAGGCCCGCAGCTGCCGCTGCATGGTCTCGCCTGCCGCCGCAGTGCACACCCGGTGGTAGTCGGCGTGGGCGGCGAACCACGCGTCAAAGTCCCCGGCCCGGGCCGCGCGCCGCATCGCGGTCAGCAGCCGCCGGGCCTCGCCGCGCGCCTTCGCGCCGAAGTGGCCGATCGTCATCGACAGGGCCAGGGTTTCCAGCAGGATCCGGCTGGCGTAGACATCATCGAGCTCAGCCGGATCCAGGCCCGCCACGCGGGTCCGCTGGTTCGGCTCGATCTCGACCAGCCCCTCCTCCTGCAGCATCCGCAGCACTTCCCGCAGCGGGGTGCGGCTGATCCCAAGCTGAGCGGCCAGGCTCACCTGGGACAGCTTGGTGCCTGGCGGCAAGGTCCCGTCAAGGATGCATTCCCGCAGGTAAGCGTGCACGTGCGGAATGGCCTGCCGGGCCTCGGGCAGGTCGACCCGGCGGATGCCGGGCACCCGCGCGACACGAGCCATGGCTCACCATCCCTCGGCAACGGCGAACAACTGCATACACTTTAACGTACCGCGCCACGCTTTCGCGCCACCCCCCCGCGTCGGCGCGAATCTGCATACAGTTTTTTCTCGAAGGCTTGAACCAGGCTGCCAAACTGCATACAGTTTAGGTATGACCAAGCCGAGCGGCGCATGAGCGGGACGGGCGGCAACGGCTCGGCCGGGCGGACGACGGCACCGGCGCTGTCCCGGCTGCTCGGCCGCGACTACTGGCTGATCTGGTCCGTGCCCGCGGCCGGTACCGACCAGGCCGCCGTCGACGCCCGCGCCGAAGAGCACGTGGCCTGGCTTCTGGGGCTGGAAGCCGCGGGCGTCCTGTTCCTGTCCGGGCCCCTGCTGTCCGGCCCGGGCACCGGCCCGGGCTCGGGCGTCACCGTGATCCGCGCCGATGACCAGAACGCCGCCCGGGCTATCGCTGCCGCGGACCCGTTCGTCCGGGCGGGCCTGCGGACGTTCACCGTGCACCGGTGGCGGCTGAACGAGGGCCGCGTCGACGTGACGGTCTCGCTGGGCACCGGTGCCTACGACTGGCGATAGGAGAGGGCGATGGACCGAGTCGGCGTGATCGGCCTCGGCAAGATGGGCCTGCCGATCGCCAGGAACCTGATCGAACGCGGCTTCGCCGTCATCGGCTACCGGCGCAGCGGCTCTCCCGAGCTCGCGGACGCCGGCGGCATCGTGGCCGCCTCGGCCGCCGAAGTGGCCGCGGGCGCCGACGTGCTGCTTTCCATCGTCCCGGACGCCGACGCCGTGGAGGAGGTCATCGGCGGCCCGCGAGGCACGCTGCGGGCCCTGCGGGCCGGCACGGTCCACATCGAGATGAGCACCATCGACGTGCCGCGCAAGAAGCGGCTCCGCGACGAGGTGCAGGCCAGGGGCGGCGACCTGCTCGACTGCCCGATCAGCGGCAGCCCGGAAATGGTCGCGCCGCGGAAGGCCACCACGTTCGCCTCGGGCGACGCGGACAGTGTCGCCGCGGTCGCCGAGGTGCTCGACGCGATCTCCGGCCCCTGGGTCTACACCGGCGAGTTCGGCACCGGCGCGCAGCTGAAGTACATCGCCAACCTGCTGCTGGCGGTGCACACCGTGGCCGCCGCGGAGGCGATGGAACTGGCCCGCCGCAGCGGCCTGGACCTGGACCTGGTGCACAAGACGCTCGGTACCTCGATCGCCGGCTCGGCTATCTGGACCCAGCGCGGCCCGCTGATGGCCGAACGCCGGTGGTCCCCCGCCCCCGGCCCCGTCCGCACCCTGAAGCCGATCCTGGAGCAGATCGAAGACCACGCCGCGCGGACCGGCCTGGACGCCTCGGTGTTCGCCGCCGCGAAGGAGGTCTTCGACAAGGCGCTCGCCGACGGGTGGGGCGACCTGGACATCGCGTCCGTTCACGACCAGGTGGCCGGCCGGTCCGCGCTGGAGCAGTCCCGGTGAGCTGGTCGCTGGCCACCTACGCCGCCGACGGGATCGCCGGCCTCGGCGTGCTGCGTCCGGACGGGACCCTCGTCGCGCCCGCCGACCTCAAGCGCTGGGCCACCGCGATGGAACTGCTCGCCGACTGGCCGGCCGCCGAGCCCGTGCTGCGCGACCTGGATCTCACCGACGCGCCGCCGGTCGAGGCCGACTCGCTGCTCGCCCCGTTGCGGTGGCCGCGCAAGGTGATCTGCGCGGGCGTGAACTACCGGCGGCACATGCGGGAGATGGGCGGCGAGATCCCAGCCGGAGGCTGGCGGCCGTTCTTCTTCCTCAAGACGCCGACCACCTCGGTCATCGGCCCGCACGACCCGATCGTCGTCAAGGACACGGCCCGCGCCCGGTACGACTGGGAGGCCGAACTGGCCGTCGTCATCGGTACTGCGGGCAAAGACATTGATGCCGAACGGGCGGTGGCTCACGTGGCCGCCTACTGCGTGGCCAACGACATCACCGCGCGCGGCTATCACCACCGCGACGTGGCGCCGGCGGACGCCTTCGCCTACGACTGGTTCGCGGCCAAGTCCATGGAGGGCTCGCTGCCGCTCGGCCCGGGCCTCACCCCCGCGTTCCTGGTGCCCGATCCCCAGGACCTGCGGCTGCGGCTGTGGGTGAACGGCGAGCTGCAGCAGGACGAGTCCACCGCCGACATGGTCAGCCCGGTCGCCGACCTCATCGCGGCGGCCAGTGAGGTCGTCACGCTGGAGCCCGGCGATGTCATCACCACCGGCACGCCGTCCGGGGTGGGTGCGGGGCGGGGCCGGTACCTGCGCGGCGGCGACATCGTCCGGGTCACGATCGACGGCCTGGGCACCCTCGAGAACACCGTGATCGATCCAACGGAGGACACATCATGATCTTCGTCAGCCACGCCCTGCCGGTCAACGTGCCGGGCGAGCCGCGCCTGGACCGGGCGAACGTATGGGACGGGCTGGTGCTCAAGGCCGAGAACGCGCTGCCGTTCGTGCCCGCCATGACCTACTGCGAGGTCACCCAGCGGCACGGTGACCACGTCTTCGACCGCGACATCGACTTCCGGGGCCAGCGTTTCACCGAGCGGATCACGCTGGAGGCCCCGCACCGGGTGACCTTCACCCGCATCGCGGGTCCGGTCCTGGGCACGATCGCCAACGAGATCGAGGGCGCCGGGGACGATCTTGAGCTGCGTTTCAGCTTCGCGCTCGTGGTCGCCGGCGTCGAGGGCGGCTCGGCCGAGGAGAAAGCGTACGCCGAGTCTATGACCGGCGACTATCTCAAGGCCGTGGAGGCCACCCTGAACGCGATGCGCCGCCTGGCCGAGGGCGTGCGCGCCGCCAGCTGAACGCCCAGCCCAGAAAGGAATACCCGCATGTCTGTGACCACGTCTGCCGCCACTGAACCGTCGAGAATAGACGAGCAGCTGCGACTGCGCATCGCCGAAGAGCTCGCCGGGCGCTTCAAGGGCGAGATCATCGGCCCGGATGAGCCCGGCTACGACGACGCCCGCCAGATCTGGAACGCCATGATCGACCGGCGGCCCGGGCTCATCCTGTGCTGCCATGACACCCGCGACGTGGTCGCCGCGGTCACCGTGGCCCGCGAGCACGGCCTGCCGCCCGCGGTCCGCTGCGGCGGGCACAACGTGGCGGGCAAGGCCATGTCCGACGGCGGCCTGACCATCGACCTGGGCGGGCTGCGTGAGGTGACCGTCGACCCCGAGCGCAAGCTGGTCCACGTTGGCGGCGGTGGCCGGCTCGGCGACGTGGACGCGGCTACCGCGCCGCACCGGCTGATCGTCCCGGCCGGCATCATGTCCGAGACCGGGGTGGGCGGCCTGGCCCTCGGCGGCGGCATCGGCTGGTTCTCCCGCAAGCACGGGCTGACCTGCGACAACTTCGTCTCCCTCGAGCTCGTGCTGGCCAGCGGCGAGGTGATTGAGGTTTCCGCCGACTCGCACCCCGAGCTGCTGTGGGCGCTGCGCGGCGGCGGCGGCAACTTCGGTGTCGTCACCCGCTTCACCTTCCGGGCTCACGAGTTCGGCCCGATGATGCGCATCGGCGTCTCGGTCTACGAGCCCGAGCGGGCGGGAGAGGCGCTGCGCGGCTATGCGGCCGTGGTGCCCACCCTGCCGCGCACCGTCGGCTGGCATGCCGCGCTCAAGCACGACATGCCCGCGCTGCCCTTCGTCCCGCCCGAGTACGTCGGCCGCCGCCTGCTCATGCTGGTCTCGATGTGGCTCGGCGATGCCGAAGACCCCGAGGGCGCCGAGATGATCGGGCGGCTGACCGGAGTAGGCCAGCCGTGCATCAAGGCCTCCACGGTGCTGCCGTTCGCGGCCGGGGTGCAGCGGCTCATCGACACCGAGTTCGAGGACGGCCATCGGTACTACACCAAGGAGGCCCACGTCACCGATCTGGCCGACGACGCGATCGACAAGCTGGTCGGCTTCTGGCAGGACATGCCGATGGAGGGCGAGGTCGAGATCATCGGCCTGGGCGGTGCCATCGGCGACGTCCCGGAGACCGCCGCGGCGTTCTCCAACCGTGGTTACCTGCTCTGGCTGAACTTCGCTATGCGATGGGACGACCCGGCCTGCGACGCCGACTACATCGCCCGGACCCGTGCGATCGTCGCCGACCTGGCCCCCTGGACCGGCCGGGGCGTTTACGTCAACATGCTGAACTTCGACGAACTGGACCGCGTAGTCGAGGCCATGGGTGGCCCGGAGAAGTACGCCGAGCTCGGCCGGCTCAAGGCCAGGTACGACCCACAGAACCTGTTCCGTATGAACTACAACATCGCCCCGGTCACCTCTCCCGCCCCGGCCGCTGGCTGATTGGCGCGTCCCCGCGCCCGGCCGGGGTCAGGACAGGTACACCGAGCCCAGGTGCGTGAAGTGCGCGGCCAGCACGGCACCGGCCGGGACGGGGACAGCGTCGGTCATGCCGCCGGTGAGCACGATCCAGCCCGGCTCGATGGCCAGGCCGCGCCGGCCCAGGTCGTTGGCGGCCAGAGCGAGGGCCTCGGCCGGGTGGCCCTGCACGGCCGCGCCGGTGGCCGAGTCCACCACCTGCCCGTTCAGCTCCAGCAGGCACGCCTCCAGACCGAGGTCCAGCGAAACCGGTGACGCGGCCACCGGGCCGGTGACAAAGCAGCCCGACGACGCGTTGTCCGCCACCACATCGGGCAGGGCGAACCGGAAGTCCCGGTACCGGCTGTCGATCACCTCGATGCCGCCGTGGACGGACTCCACCGCGGCCAGCGCGGTGGCCGCCGTGACGCCCGGGCCCGCCAGCCGCGCGCCCATCACGAACACGATCTCCGGCTCGGCGCGGGGGTGGATCAGCCGGTTGCGCGGCACCGGCGCGCCGGCCGGGAGCACCATCGCGTCGGTCAGCCAGGCCGTCAGCGGCGAGCTGATGTTCATCCGCTGCTGCTTGGCCCGGCTGGTCAGCCCCAGCTTGACCCCGACCAGGTGCTCGCCGCGGGCCAGTCGCCGCCGTAGCGTCTCGTCCTGCACCTGGTACGCGGTGGCCAGGTCCAGGCCGGGCCACTCGTCGGTGATCGGCGCCCGGTCGGTCCCGGCGGCCTCCGCCTCGAGCAGTATGCTCGCCGCCCGGTCCGTCGTCCACTCGGTCATCGCGAGCCCTCCGCCTGCAACTGCAGCGCGATGTCGATGATCATGTCCTCCTGGCCGCCCACGTAGCCGGCCTCGCCCACCCGCTGCAAGATCGCGTGCGCGGGCACGCCGTACCGCTCGGCAGCCCGCTGCGCGTGCAGCAGGAACGACGAATACACGCCGGCGTACCCCTGGACCACCGACGACCGGTCCATCCACGGCAGCCGCGGGATGATCGGCCGCACCACTTCCTCGGCCGCGGCCAGCACGCCGTCCACGTCCACCCCGGTCGCGATCCCGAGGCGGGAGAAGGTGGCCGCGAGCACCTCGGTCGGCGCGTTGCCCGCGCCGGCGCCGAGCGCGCACAGTGCCCCGTCGACCTGGGTCGCCCCCGCCTGGTAGGCCAGCACGGAGTTCGCGACGCCAAGGGACAGGTTCTGGTGCCCGTGGAAGCCGACCTGCGCGTCGCGTCCGATCTCCGCCACCAGGGCCTCGACCCGGGCCTGCGCGTCGGACAGGACCAGTGCGCCGGCCGAGTCGACCACGTAGACACATTCCGCGCCCGCGTCGACCATGATCCTGGCCTGCCGGGCGAGCCCGGCCGGGTCAAGCCGGTGGGCGAGCATGAGGAAGCCGACGGTCTCCATGCCGAGGTCCCGCGCCGCGCCGAAATGCTGGACCGAAACGTCCGCCTCCGTGCAGTGGGTCGCGATCCTGGCCACCGACGCGCCCGCCTCCCGCGCCTGGCGCAGGTCGTCGACCGTGCCGACGCCCGGCAGCAGCAGCACCGCGATCCGCGCCGCCGTTGCCTCGGCCACGGCCGCCCTGATCAGCGTGATCTCATCGACGGCGGAGAAGCCGTAGTTGAACGACGAGCCGCCGAGCCCGTCGCCGTGTGACACCTCGATGACATCGACCCCGGCCGCGTCCAGCGAGCTGACCACCGCCCGCACCTGCTCCTGGGTGAACCGGTGCCGCATCGCGTGCGACCCGTCCCGTAGCGTCGAGTCGGTGATGCGGACGTCGCGCGGCCGGGGGTTCACGCCGCCACCCGGGCGGCCGCGAGCAGGTCGCCGACCCTCGCCGCCGCGGCGGTCATGATGTCCAGGTTGCCGGCCCAGGTGGGCAGGTAGTCGCCGTTGCCCCGCACCTCGAGGAACAGCGCTACCCGCGCCCACCCGGACCACTCGTCCGCGGGCGGGTCGAACTGGGGGTCGGCCCGCAGCGTGTACCCCGGCACGTACCGCGCCACCTCGGCCACCATCGCCGTCACCGACGCCGTGATTGCCCCGGTGTCGGCGTCCGCGGCTATGGCGCAGAACACGGTGTCCCGCATGATCATCGGCGGCTCGACCGGGTTGAGGATGATGACCGCCTTGCCGCGCTCCGCGCCGCCGACGCTCTCGATTGCCCGCGCGGTCGTGGTGGTGAACTCGTCGATGTTCGCCCGCGTGCCCGGCCCGGCCGACCGCGAGGAGATGGAGGCGACGATCTCCGCGTACGGGACCGGGGTCACCGAGGACACCGCCCGCACCAGCGGGATCGTGGCCTGGCCGCCGCAGGTGATCATGTTGACGTTCGGCGCGCCGAGGTGCTCGCGCAGGTTCACCGGCGGGCAGATCAGCGGGCCGACCGCCGCCGGGGTCAGGTCTACCGCCTGGACCCCCGCGTCGGCATACCGCGGCGCGTGCGCCAGGTGCGCCTTCGCCGAGGTCGCCTCGAACACCAGGTCCGGCAGCTCGCCGCGGGCCAGCAGCCAGTCCACGCCGCCGGCCGAGGCCTCCACGCCGAGCCGCCGCGCCCGGTCCAGGCCGTCCGAGGCCGGATCCACGCCCACCATGTACCGCACCTCGACGTGCTCGCTGCGCCGGAGCTTGGCCAGCAGGTCGGTGCCGATGTTGCCCGGGCCGACGATCGCGGCCGACGCCTTGCTCATCGTTCCTCCGCCCCGTCCCGCTCGTACCCCGCGCCGAAGCGCGCGGTGACGCTGCCCAGGTCGGCGAACGTCGCGGTCACCACGTCGCCCGCGCCGACCGGCACCGACGCGGTGACCGAGCCGGGCAGGATCACCTGCCCCTCCTCCAGCGTCACGCCCCGGGCCCCGACGGTGTTCGCCAGCCACACCAGCGCGGTCAGCGGCGAGCCGAGCACCGCTCCTCCCGCCCCGGTCCCGGCCAGCTCGCCGTTGCGGTGCAGGTTACACCCGGCCAGCCTGAGGTCCACCGCGGACAGCCGGACCGGGGTGCTGCCGAGGATCACCCCGCCGGAGGAAGCGTTGTCGGCGATCGTGTCAGCCAGCCCGATCTTCCAGTCCGCGATCCGCGAGTCGATCAGCTCCAGCGCGGGCAGCGCGAACCCTACCGCCGAGATCGCCTCCGCGACCGTCACTCCTGGCCCGCGCAACGGCCTGGCCAGCACGAACGCCGTCTCGGGTTCCACCCGCGGCTGGAGGAAGCGCGACACGGGAATCGGCTCGTGCTCCGGCCAGAACATACCGTCGAGCAGGTGCCCGTAGTCCGGCTGGTCCACGCTGAGCTGGCGCTGCATCGCCGCCGACGTCAGGCCGACCTTGTGGCCCTTAACCCGCGCTCCGCCCGCCCGCCAGTGGGTCACCTGGAGCAGCTGGATCTGGTACGCATCTTCCACCGTGAGCCCGTCATACCGCCCGGTCAGCGGTTCGACCGGCTTGCGGGTCGAGTACGCCTTCAGAAGCTCCCCGGCGATTTCCTCTCGCGTCTGCTGGATCACGACCGCACGTCTCCCGTCGCCTCCCATCGGCCGAACCCTGAAACTGTATGCAGTTTAGCGGGTCGCCAGGAGCATGGCCAGCGGGTGCGCGGCACATCTGGACGGATGCGGCCAGCCCGATCAGGCGAGGCGGTCGCGGGCGCATCCGGCCCGGCAGGTGGGCTGCCCGCACCGTCGGCGCCGCACCCTGTGGGTGCCGAAACCCTGTCACGGCCGTTGCCCGGGTGTCTTGTGCCGGTGAGGACAGTCAGGTTGGTTGGCCATCTGGCCCGCGCGAGCAGCTGCTGTTCGCAAACGCCCCGGTTCGGCTCGGCGACCTGGACCGTCGCCGCGGTCGGCCCGCCGCTCGGCGGCGCCGCGATCACCTCCTCGGCCTGGTCACGACCGTGACGGCCGACGCGGTCAGTTCACGGAAAGCGGTGGTCGCGAACGGTAATCCCCCGTTGGTCCGCCCTCTCGGGTGGTACACAGCGTGACCGCTAGCGCCGCCTGCGTCCGGTGGCAGGCCGTGATTTGTGCTGCTTTCGGCGGGGAGCAGGGCGTGGCGGATCTGGCTGGAGAGCCAGCTGGTGTAGCGGGGCTCGGGCCAGCCGCATCGTGCCACGAGCGTGTCGTAGTGAGCGGGGTCGTTGAAGATCCACAGGATGTCGGTGGCGTGGTCGGTGTCGAGTCCGGCAGCCAGCGGGCCCAGCGATGCCGCGTGCTCGGTGACCATGCGGGCTCCGGCGCGGCGGTTGCGTAGCAGGGTGTCCCAGAGCTCGGCGATGTCGGGGGCCTGGTCGGCGGCCCGGCGGACGACTTCGAAGATCCGCGCGGCGCGGCTGTTGATCAGGGTGCAGACCCCCGCGTAGGCGTCCAGCGCGGGCGCCGGTGTCCAGGCTTGCCAGACAGGCTGAAACCAGGGGCGTTGCACGACGGGGATGGGTTCGTCGTCGCCGGCCAGGGCCTGATCGAGCACCTGGCGGAGCAGGGCGGGCTTGGATCCGAACGCGGCGAACGCCGTCGGCCGGGCGACTCCCGCGGCCGCGGCGATGTCGGCCAGCGAGGTTGCGGCGTAGCCCTGGGCGGTGAACAGCTCGTGAGCGGCAGTGACGATTGCCTGCCGGGTCCGGCTTGCGCTCTGCTCGCGCAGCGGCGACTGGTATCGCCGTACACCTTCGTCGTGGGCCCGGACGAGCCGCTCCACATCCTGCAGATCACCGCGCCATCAGGGTTCGACCATTTCGTGGCGGACGTTGGCGAGCCCGCCAGGCAGCGCCGCCTGCCCGACCCGGCGCCGGTAGACCCCGCCGCCCTCGGCCACGCCGCGGCGCGTCACCACGTCGAGATCCTGTCGCCTTTTAAACCTGCCGCCGGATACCCGACGGCAGTCCGGCATGGTGACAACCCCTGCCCGTCAGTCGACCGGGATCGGCTCCGACCGGAACACCTTGCCCGCTACCGCCCAGGGCCCGGGCACACCCGGGGTCGCGGATCTTTGACCTCCATGCTGAGCTGCAACGGTGGAGTAGCGCACCGGTTCGGTGCCCTAGCCTTATTACCCGCCGGTAGCCGCGAGAGCGTCCGGACCGTTCACCTGCGGGCTCCGTGAGTTTGGTGCGCGTTTGTTGAGGACCGCAGCGCGGGTGGCGTCGTCCGCCAGGTCAGCGGTCTTGGAGGTCGCCTGCCGCGGGTCATGCGACCGTGTCACCGCAGGCGGGCAGCGGTTGCGGCCGCCCGGGAATTTGGCTGGCGGTGGCCGGAGCGGAGGTGCTGCTGGAGCCGGCCGAGGTGGTGGAGCAGGGTCGCCTTCTGGGTGCGGGTGAGCCCGCCGGTCCAGGACACCTCGGCGCGGTGGAGGTCGGGCAGCAGGCGCTCGAGCGTTGTCACCCCTTCGGGTGTGGCCTCGACGAGGGCGCGGCGGCGATCTGAAGGGTCTGGGTAGCGGCGGAGCAGGCCGCGCCGTTCCAGGGTGTCCATGACGCCGGACAGGGCCGGGCGGGACAGGAAGCACCGGGAGGCGACGACCGACGGGGCGAGCGGGCCGCCCTCGCCGCGCAGCACTTCCAGCACGATCAGCGCGGTGGAGGACGGCAGGCCCCGCGCCCGCACGAACGAGTCGACCAGGGCGCTGAGCGCCTCTCCGGCCCGGATCACGTTGAACACGACCTCGGTGGCATCGGCGCGGGCTCCCGCCCACTCCTGCTCGAAGCCGGGGGGCACCCGGAAGATGGCAGCTTGGCTCACGTCGCTGATGCTATCCCCTTGACAGCCATGTGTTAAGCAGTCAATAGTTAAGTAGTCAACTAAAGGGGAGGATGCCATGCCACCGATCACCGGAGTCCACCACCTGTCCCTCACGGTCACCGACCTCGACGCCAGCGCGGCGTGGTACCGGGAGGTGTTCGGGCTGCAGCAGGTCATGGAGGAGACACACCAGGGCGGCCGGGCGCTGGTGTTCATGCAGCCCCAGACCGGGGTGTTCCTCGGGCTGCACGCCCACGACGGCAACGACGGCCGGCCGTTCGGCGAGACCCGCACCGGCCTGGACCACCTCTCGTTCTCCGTCGGCTCCCGCGACGACCTCACCGAGTGGGAAAAGACCCTGCGCGACCACGGCGTCCCCGTGTCGCCGATCTCCGACCAGCCGTGGGGCTCGGTGCTGGTGTTCCGCGACCCGGACAACATCCAGCTCGAACTGTGCGCCCCGCCCGCCGCGTGACCCGCCAGGAGCCAGCCATGCACTACCTCGTCACGATCACCCCGACGATGCAGGCGGCGGACGCCCTCGACGCCGGTCCCGGCGGGCCCGGCCCGCTGTTCGAGTTCATCGGCGCCCGCTACCAGCCGGTGATGTTCTGGGTCGCGGCCGGGCGCCGCTCGGCATCCTGGATCATCGACGTCACCGACGCCGCCCAGCTGCACGAACTCGTCCACATCGCCGCCGCCAAGGCGCGTGCCGAGCCCGAACTCACCCCGATCGTCCTCGGTGAGGACGCCGCCCGGACGATCCCGGCCGCTATCGCGGTCGCCTCCCAGGCGCCCTGAGCGGCGCCGGATGCGGGCTCTGCAAGCGCTGTTCCCGGGCCCTGAGCCCCGCGCGACCGAACCCTTCGGGAGTCACCATCCAGACCACCGAACTCGGGCACATCGTGCTATACGTCCACGACATCACGCAGTCGTCCGGGTCCTGCCGGGACGTGATCGGCTAGCGCCAGATCCTGCCCGCCCAAGGGCAGCCCGAGCCGATGCCGGTGCCCCACGCGGCGCTCAACCGCGCCGCCCGGCCGGACCCACCACGAACTGCTGCTCATCGAGGCCGGCCCGGACGCCGACCAGCCCCAGGGCAACCGCATCGGCCTTCACGCTTCGGGCTCAAGATCGGCACCACCGACGAGAACTGCATTAGCAGCTCGGGGCACCGCGAGGATGCAAGAGAATCGGCGCCGCTTCTTGCGCTCCAGTGGCGGATTGCTCGCGATGCTGCTGGGATCAAGCATGCTGGCCGCCTGCGGCGCGAGTACGACCTCCTCGGCTTCCAGTCCGGCGGCGTCCACCCCACCGGTGACCGGGGAGTTTGTCGCTCCCCACTCCGATAGACGCTGGCCGTTTTGACTCCGGCGGAAGCGGCCGACACGGTTCGTGATCCCTGACACCCCACAGGCGGGCGTGCCCGCCCGTGTACGCCACCGTCCACCTGGCGAACTCCGCTCTGCTGCTGCCGTCGACGACAACCTCCCGCGCCCCTGCGGTTGACGTACCGTTGTTAGGTATCTGGCCCGAAAGGCCAAGTGACTATCTTGTCCCCGCCTGTTACCGCGGCGGGACCCGGGAGCGCATTGCGATGAGCTTGATGAGGGTCCAGGCGGTGCGCAGGTGGGCGGCGGTGGCCGTCGGCCTGGTCTTGCTGTGCGGGTTGCCGGTGATCGCCAGCGCGCTGCCCGTGAGTGTACCCAAGCTGACCGTCAGTCAGCTCCGCGGGCGCATCCTGGCCTCGGCTGGTGAGTCCTACGCAGGGTACGCGGAAAGCAACGCGACGTTCGGGCTGCCGTCGCTGACTGGCTTTTCCAGCCTGACGTCACTGTTCGACGGCGTCACGAAGATGCGGGTCTGGCGGGCAACGGCCACCCGGTGGCGGGTCGACGTGCTCTCCGACGCCGGCGAGCAAGACACCTACCAGCTCGGCTCCAGCACCTACCTCTGGGATTCCGGCGAGCAGCTGCTCACGGAGGTACTCGGCGCGCAGCCGGTGCGGCTGCCGCGCGCGGCTGACCTGGTGCCGCCGACGCTGGCCG
>Ga0187806_1000244_pt1 | contig 13139 bp, 6 predicted proteins | sample NC_wetland_sal_i_7_FD_132470 | JGI IMG/M metagenome (GOLD analysis project Ga0187806, IMG submission 132470) | Wetland sediment microbial communities from Neuse River Estuary, North Carolina, USA - ASW_1 | ecosystem: Environmental > Aquatic > Freshwater > Wetlands > Sediment | place: USA: North... | reverse complement strand
GGGGCCCGCGCCCGAGGCCGCTGCGTGGTGCACATTCATGATCACGAAGGATTCGCGCACTTATGCGATGCGGAACTTACGGGATCATTAAATTCGCTCGCGGAGGTTGGCGCATTGCGTCGCTTACGGGTTCCTTAAGTGGTGGCTGATGCGCCGGGTGAATTCCGAGTCGCTCACTAGGCTCTCGTCCGGCAACCAGGAGTCGCGGCGAGCGGGTTATCCCGCTTCCCGCTCGCCGGCTCCTCCCACGAAAGGACACCAGCATGAAGCTTGGTGTGCTCACGCTCGTCTCCGGAGCACTAGTCGCGGCCGCGGCTCTGGGGGTGACTGGCTGCTCGTCGTCCGGCAGTGCCGATAGCCTCGCGCTAGCCGGTGCTACCAGCAGCAGTTCCGCCGGGATTAGCAGCAGCCTCGCCGGCAACTACCAGGTCGTCACGCTTAACGACGCACGGGATCTGACGTTCAACCAGCTGCTCGGCATCAACAATGAGGGCATTATCGCCGGGTACTTCGGCTCTGGCGCCGCCGGGCATCCGAACAAGGGATATGCGCTCGTCCCGCCATTCGCGCAGCGTAACTTCCTCAATGAGAATTTCCCCGGCTCGGTGCAGACCCAGGTCACCGGCCTTAACGACCACGGCGTCACCGTAGGGTTCTGGTCGACGCAGAACACCGCGAACATGACGAATAACAATTTCGGCTTCTACTGGCTGGACGGGCACTTCCACAACGTCAACTTCCCGGCCAGTGACAACGCCAGCCCGCCGGTAAACCAGCTGCTGGGCGTCAACAACCGCGGAATCGCGGTCGGCTTCTACACCAATAACCAGGGAAGCAACCGCGGCTACGAGTACGACATATGGACGCGGCAGTTCACCAGGGTGCTCGTTCCCGGGGCGCCCGCTGGCCTCAAGGGGCCGAGCCTCACGGCGGCCGCGATCAATGACAACGGTGATGTCGCGGGCTTTTACAACAAGACCGCCTCGCAGGTGGACGGGTTCCTCAAGCTGCGCTCGGGCCGTTTCCTCACGCTGGCGTTTCCGGGCGCAACCATGACCCAGGCGTTCGGCGTGAACGACTCCGGCGAGGTGGTCGGCAGCTATACCACCGGCTCGGGCAACTCGGCTGTCACCCACGGCTTCGTCTGGCACGGCGGGACGTTCGCCACGGTGGACATCCCGGGCGCGACCTCGACCACCATCAACGGCCTCAACGACGAGAACGACCTGGTCGGCTTCTACACCGACGCGAAGGGCAACACCGACGGCTTCCTGGCTCTCCCGTAGTCAGCGCTCCCACTCAGCGACGACGGGCGGCCCTGGCACCCAGGGCCGCCCGTCGTCGTACACAGCAGTCGTTCGCGAACGGTTTCCTCGTTCGTGCTGGACGGTGGCTGGACCGGGCGGTAAGACTCGTTCCGATGGCGCAGCCTGATTACCGAGACCGGGCGGCGGCGGGGATCCGCGCGCTGCAGCGCTGGTACGTGCCCCGTAGCGGCCTCATGCGGTTCGTGCGGCCCGGGCGCCTGTGGGAGACCACCGGCTGGTGGCAAGCCGCCAACGCGCTCACGGCCGTGATCAGGTACACCCGGCACACGGGTGACGCGGCCCACACAGGGGTCATCGAGACCACGTTCAGGGCCGCGGGTCAGCTGCACGCCGATTTCGTCAACTGGTTCTTCGACGACAGCGCGTGGTGGGCGCTGGCCTGGATCGCCGCCTACGACCTCACCGGCGAGGACCGGTACCTCGCCGCGGCCCGGACGATCTTCGCGCACAACCTGGATGGCTGGGACGACACATGCGGCGGCGGCGTGTGGTGGAACAAAGAGCGGACATACAAGAACGCGATCACCAATGAGCTCTTTGTCACCATGGCGGCACAGCTGCATCAGCGAACCCCCGGCGACCGGGATTACCTGGGCTGGGCCATGCGAGCCTGGGACTGGCTGTACGGGAGCGGCATGATCGGGCCGGACGGCCTGGTCAACGACGGGCTCACCGCGGCCTGCGCCAACAACGGCGGCACCACCTGGACCTACAACCAGGGCGTCATCCTCGGCGGGCTGGCCGCCCTGTACCAGATGACCGATGACCAGTCCTACCTGCGGCAGGGCGAGGTCATCGCGGACGCCGTGCTAAGCAGGCTGACCAACCCCTCCGGCATCCTCACCGAGCCGTGCGAGGCCGCCGGCTCCGCTGGCTGCGATACCAACCAGACGCAGTTCAAGGGCATCTTCGTGCGCTACCTGCACGAGTTCTGCGCGCACAGCGGCAGGCCGGCGTATCGCGCCTTCCTCGTGGCCAACGCCGGCTCCGTGTGGGACAACGCGAGGAACGCGGCCGATCAGTTCGGATTGCACTGGGCCGGTCCCTTCGATAAGGCGGACGCCAGCCGGCAGTCGTCGGCCGTCGAGGTCCTCACCGCCGCTGCCGCTCTCCCGCCGCCGGTTACCGCGCCGCCCCGGTGAGCGGGTCGCCGGCCCTGGTGGCGTAGCCCATATAGGAGATGGCCGTGCTGGTTACCCGGCCGACGTCCAGCCGCCGGCTCAACTCGCCATAGCTGATGCGGCCCCGGCGCATGGCGACCAGGCCGCCGAGTATGGCGGGGACGCTGGCACGCGGGCCGAGGCCGGTCACCTCGCCGATCTTCAGCCCGTACCGTTCCAGCACGCCTGCCAGTTCCGCGGGCTTGATGAACATGTCCCAGTCGTGGATCGGCGCCTCGAAGACGCGGACCAGCCGCCATTCCTGCATCAGCTTGATCATGACCAGTTTGCTCCGCGCCGTGCGGTTGATGGTGTCGAACAAGTACAGGCCGCCTGGCTTGAGCACCCGGGCGGTTTCGCCGATCACGCGGTCCAGGTCAGGCACGTGCTCGAGCACGTCGCAGCAGTACGCGAGGTCGAACGCCGAGTCGGGGGCTGGCAGGTGCTCGCCCGTCCCCACCTGGTAGTCGATGCGCAGCCCGCGGGCGGTGGCGTGGGCACGGGCCGCGTCGATCGACGCCGGCGACGGATCGACGCCGGTCACCTGGCAGCCCAGGGCGGCGAACTTCTCGGCGAGGAAGCCACCGCCGCAGCCGATGTCGAGCGCCCGCAGTCCGTTGACCACCGCGCCCAGGTGCCGCTCGAGTACGTCACGGAAGTAGCCGAACCTGCCGGGGGTGATGCTGCCGTACAGGAGACAGAGCGGGCAGCTCTCGTCCCACCACGATTCGCCCAGCCGCTCGTAGATGTCATTGTCGATCGGCATCGCGCCCCCCAGGCCGCCCGGTAGCGTCATGGTATGGCCAATGACACCTCCGCCAAGCTCGCGGTGCTGATCGACGCCGACAACGCTTCACCCGCGGCGATCGAGGGGCTGCTGGCCGAGGTCGCCAAGTACGGCACCGCCCACGTCAAGCGCGCCTACGGCGACTGGACAGGCACCAGCCTGCGCGGCTGGAAGGACCAGCTGCTTGACCAGTCGATCCAGCCCATCCAGCAGTTCGCCTACACCAGCGGCAAGAACGCCACCGACGCCGCCATGGTCATCGACGCGATGGACCTGCTGTATTCCGGTCGCTTCGACGGGTTCTGCCTGGTCTCGAGCGACAGCGACTTCACCCGGCTGGCCGCGCGCATCCGCGAGTCCGGCCTCACCGTGTACGGATTCGGGGAACGCAAGACGCCCAAGTCGTTCGTCGCGGCGTGCGACAAGTTTATCTACGTGGAGAACCTCACCGCCCCGCAGGCCGCCGCCCCCGCCGGCACCGCGGTCAGCCCGCCGCCGCCCGCCCCGGCCGCCAGGCTGAAGGGCGACACCGCGCTGGTGAACATGCTGCGCAACGCGGTCGAGGCCGCTTCCGACGATGACGGCTGGGCTCACCTGGGCAGCGTGGGCAGCATCATCACGAAGCAGCGCCCGGACTTCGACTCGCGCAACTACGGCTACGCCAAGCTCAGCGACCTGATGGGCGCCACCACCCTGTTCGACCTCGAGCGCCGGGTCCCCGGCGACGGGAAGCCCGCCGTCATCTACGCCAGGGACAACCGCCGCCGCGCGCCGTCTTAGACCTGAACGCCCGCCGCCAGCCCGCACTCGTGTGGTGACGGTCAGCTGCCCGACGGGGGCGGAACCACGATGGCGCGCTTGAGGATCTTCCCGGTGTCGCCGTGCGGCAGTTGATCCACGATCCATACGTGACGCGGGTACTTGTACGCGGCGAGCTGCTTCTTGACGTAGTCGCGAAGCTCGCCAGGATCCGCGGACGCGCCTGGCTTGAGCGTCACCACCGCCGCGACCTCCTCGCCCAGCATCTGGTCGGGCACGCCGATGACAGCGGCCTCCGCGACCGCGGGATGCTCGTAGAGCACCTCCTCGATCTCCCGCGGGTAGACGTTGAGCCCGCCCCGGATGATCAAGTCCTTCTTGCGGTCCACGATCGAGAAGTAGCCCTCGTGATCCACCCGGCCGAGGTCGCCGGTCCGGAACCAGCCGCCCGCCATCGCGTCCGCGGTGTCCTCCGGGCGCCGCCAGTACCCCTTCATCACGTTGTCGCCCCGGATCGCGATCTCCCCGATCTCACCGGGCGGCAGCGGGTCGCCTTCATCGCTCTGGACCCGCATCTCGACGCCCGCGATGGCTTGCCCGATCGTGCCTGGCTTGCGCTCCCGGTCCGGGTGGTTGAAGGACGCCACCGGCGAGGTTTCCGAGAGCCCGTACCCCTCGAGGATGATGCAGCCGAACTGCTTCTCGAACGTGCGCATCAGCTCAACCGGCATCGCCGCGCCGCCGGACACGCAAACCCGCAGGCTGGCCACATCCCCGGCGCTTCCGGCCGCGCTGTGCAACATGGCGGCGTACATCGTCGGGACCCCGGCCATGACGGTCACCTGGTCCCTCTTGATGATCTCGAGCGCGCGAGCGGGCTCGAACCTCGGCAGCAGGGTCAGGCACGCGCCAGAAGCGACGGCGCACCCCATCACGACCGTCTGGCCAAAGGAGTGGAAGAGCGGCAGCGCTCCAAGCAGCACGTCCTCCGGGCCCAGGTCCAACAGCGTGGTCCTGGTGACCTCGACGTTGCTGATCAGGTTGGCGTGGGTGAGCTCGGCGCCCTTCGGCTGCCCGGTGGTGCCCGACGTATACAGGATCACCGCGGTGTCGGAGGGCGCGCGACCGGCGACCGCCGGGGCGGGACCAGACCGGGCGAGCGTATCGGCGAGATCCGCGGGCTCGATGACCACCAGGTCCGTTCCCGCTCTGCTTGCGCCCGCGGCTGCCTGGTCGGCGACGCCATGCCAGGCAAGCGCGAGCGCGGCGGCCGAGTCGGCCAGGTAGTAGTCCACTTCACGTGATTTGAACTGCGGATTCATCGGGACAACCACGGCGCCGGCGCGCAGGATGCCGTAGTAGAGCTCGATGAACTCAGGTGTGTTCGGTGCCATCAAGCCGACCCGATCGCCGGCCGTGATCCCGCGCCCGAGCAGCCAGGAGGCAACCCGGGCGCTCAGTTCGTCCAGGTCGCGATAGCGCAGCGTACGTTCGTCCAGGCGGACCGCGATCCGGTCCGGATGGCTGCCTGCGGTGTTCGCGAGGCTGGTGGCGAGGTTCGTCATGATTCCCCCTATCTGACGAGTCCGGTCGGCGCGCCTTGCGCTCAGCGCGCCGTCAGCGGCGTTCCGCCCCGATTCGCTAAGGGTTGGGCCCGCCGTCCAGGCGGTCAATGGCCATTGGTCCCTTTTGCCGTCCCCGCTGGTCCCGTCGGATTTGTTACCGGTCAGTAGCCGGCCGATTGCCCTAGGTTACCGGGACCTTTTACTCTGCCGGAAGGTGAATTGCCGGCGAACTCTCTACGAAGGGGACGGGGAGAAGACAGCTAAGAGAGCAGTCCCATGACGCTGCCAATCACGCACGGTGCCTTCGAGGCGCGTACCGGCCTCGACACCGAGACGCTCACCATGATGCTGGAGACCGTCAGGGATTACGTGCGCGACGCGATTCCCGACGAACGGCTGCTCCAGCTCGACCACGACGATGAGTGCCCCGTGGACCTGGTCCGGGGCATGTGCAGTGACCAGCTAGGCATCCAGCTGCTGTTCATCCCGGAGGAATACGGCGGGATGGGCGGCGACACGATGGACGTCTACCGGGTATGTGAGCAGATGGCCAGCCTCGACGTAGGCGTCGCCACCAGCGTGCTCGCCACCTTTCTGGGGAGCGATCCGCTCTTTGTCGGCGCCACCCCGGAGCAGAAGGCCCAGTGGCTGACCGAGATCGCCGAACGCGGCATCCTGTACGCCTACGGGGCCACCGAGCCCGACGCGGGCAGCGACCTGGCTGCGCTCAAGACGACCGCGACCCCGGTACTCGCCGATGGGCGCGTCAGCGGATACCAGCTGAACGGCCGCAAGCAGTGGATCAGCAACGGCGGCATCGCCGACAAGTACACCATCCTGGCCAGCGCGCCGGGCGGGCCGTCCTGGTTCGTGCTCGATCGCGGCACCGAGGGATTCACCCAGAACCGGCCCGAGGACAAGCACGGCATCCGGCTGTCCAATACCGCCGCGCTGTTCCTCGAGGACGTGTTCGTGCCCGCCGGCAATCTCGTCGGCGGCGTGGAGGGGCAGGGCCTCATCCAGGCCCAGAAGGTGTTCGGCTACACGAGGGTGATGGTGGCGGCGTTCGGCCTCGGTGCCGGATGGGCCGCGCTTGACCGTGCGATCGCGTACTCCACCACCCGGATCCAGGGTGGCGCGCCGCTGTCGGAGAAGCAGGGCTACACCCACAAGCTCATCGTCCCGCACGCCGTCAGGCTGGAAGCCGCCCGGGCGTTCATCGAGGCCGTCGCCACGCGCATCGACGCGGGTGAGGGCGCGGACGGGGCGCTCAACACCGAGGGCGCGATCGCGAAATACCTGGCGACCGAGGCGGGAAACGCGGCCGCCGACGCCGCGATCCAGGCCCACGGCGGATACGGGTACACCCGCGAGTACCTGGTGGAGAAGATCAGGCGGGACGTCCGCATCACCACGATCTACGAAGGCACATCCGAGATCATGGAGATGACGATCGCCCGGGACCGGTGGCAGCGGCACCTGAAGACCGCTGGCCGTTACTACCTGGACAGCGCGGCCGGGCTTCGCGCCCTGGACGCCCGTCACCCGGATGTCGGCGCCGGCACCGCCGCGGTGGCCTGCGAAGCGCTTGCGGGGGTGCTTGAAGCCTGCCGCGCCGGGCGGCTCACCCGTAACCAGCATGTGCTGCTCCGCCTGGGCGAGCTGATCGCCGCCGCCGAAGGCGCCGGCTGCTTCGCCGGCCGTGCCGCGGCGGCACTCGACGGCGAGTTGCCCGAGAAGGCTGACCACCGGTTCGACGGCGTGGCGCTTGCCACCCTGAGCCGGGTGTTCGCCCGTGACGCCGCGCAGAAGGTGGCCTGCGAGGGGATGCGCTGGGTGACCGGCGCCGCTGGCGCGCAGGCGGCAGGCGGGACGCCGCTGCGCGACAGCCTCAGGCTCGACGCCGCGTGCGCGGCGCAGGAAGGGCTCATAGCCGATATGGATCGCGTCGCCGACGTCCTTTACGGGCGCTCCCGCGCGTCGTCCCCAGCGAAGGACTTAGCAAAATGAGCACGGATACACACGACGCCACCCAGCCGGGCAGGCGAGGGCGGCAGCCCATCGCCATCGTGGGCATGGGCGCGATCATGCCGGAGGCGGCGACCGCGGCGGCTTTCTGGGCCAACATAACCGCCGGGCGCTACAGCATCAACGACGTCCCGAAGGACCGCTGGGACCCGGGACTGTACTACGACCAGGACCCGCGAGCTCCCGGCAAAACCTATTCCCGGATCGGGGGATGGGTCCGGGACTTTCCCTGGGACCCCATCGGCTGGCACCTGCCGCTGCCGCCCCGGGTCAGCGACCAGATGGATGACGGCCAGAAGTGGGCGGTGGCCGCGGCCCGCGAGGCCCTCATCGATGCCGGGTGGCCCGGCTGGAACGTCGATCCGGAGCGCGTGGCCGTGATTATCGGCAGCGCGATGGGCGGCGATCAGCACTATGCGACGACGATGCGGATTCTGCTACCCGAGTTCACCCGCGAGCTTGCCCGGTCCGCCGCGTTCTCGTCGCTGCCCGCCAGCACCCGGGACGCGGTCATCGCCCAGACGAGCCAGTCGTTCCTGAGCCTGTCTCCCGACATCACCGAGGACACCATGCCGGGCGAGCTGGCGAACATCACCGCCGGGCGGATAGCGAACCTGTTCAACTTCCGCGGCCCGAGTTTCACCACCGACGCCGCCTGCGCGTCCGGGCTCGCCGCGCTCACCGCGGCCGCCGACGGCCTGGCGGACGGGCAGTTCGACGCCGTCGTCACCGGCGGGGTGGACCGGAACATGGGGGCTGGCGTCTTCGTCAAGTTCTGCAAGATCGGGGCGCTCTCCGCTACCGGGACGCGGCCGTTCGACGCCGGCGCCGACGGCTTCGTCATGGGCGAGGGAGCGGCCCTGTTCGTGCTCAAGCGGCTGGCCGACGCCGAGCGCGATGGCGACCGGATCTACGCGGTGCTGCTCGGCATCGCCGGGGCAAGCGACGGCAAGGGCAAGGGGATCACCGCCCCGAATCCGGCCGGGCAGCGGCTGGCCATCGCGCGTGCCTGGCGCAACGCTCGCGTGGACCCGGCCACCGTCTCCTGTATCGAGGCACACGGCACGTCCACCCGGGTCGGCGACGCCGCCGAGCTGGAGAGCCTCAGTTATGTGTTCCGGCCCGGCGAGCTGGCGCCAGGTTCGATCGCGCTCGGCTCGGTCAAGTCGAACATCGGCCACCTGAAGGGCGCGGCGGGCACCGCCGGCCTGTTCAAGCAGGTCATGGCCCTGCACGAGAAGGTACTGCCGCCAAGCCTGAACTTCCGCGAGCCGAACCCCAACGTCGACTGGGCCAGCTCCCCGTTCCGGGTGAACGGCGAGCTCAGGGAGTGGCCGGAGCCGCCCGGCGGCGTGCGGCGGGCCGGCGTCAGCGCCTTCGGGTTCGGCGGCACCAACTTCCACGCCGTGGTCGAGGAGTACGTCCCAGGTAGCTACGACGAGGCGGACCGGCGGATGTTCGCGGCCGCGGAAACCAAAACGCCGGCAGAGGCGGGCCTCGCTCCCGCCGCCGCCGCGGAGCCGGCGGCTGCTCATTCCGGCGGCCACTCTGACGCTCGCTTCGACGGCCAGTCCGCGCGCGGCGCCAAGCGGCCGCTGCGCGGCGCCCTGGTGGTCGGCGGCGACAGCGAGCCCGACGTGGCCGCCCAGCTTGCCCGGATACGCGACCAGGCGGCGGCCGGCCAGGCACCGCCGCTGGCGGCTCCCGACCCGGCGCTGGCGGCGGCGCCGGTGCGGGTCGCCATCGACTACGGCGAGCCTGCCGAGCTGGCCGACAAAGCGGGAATGGCCGTCAAGGCGCTCACCAGCGATGCCCCGGAGCTGCGCAAGATGCTGCGCTCGCGCGGCGTGTTTATCGGCCACGGCCCGGCTCCCAAAGCCGCGTTCCTGTACACAGGGCAGGGCTCGCAGTACGTCAACATGCTCCGCGAGCTTCGGGACACCGAGCCGATCGTGGCGCGGACCTTCGCCGAGGCGGACGAGGTCATGACTCCCCTGCTGGGCAAGCCGCTGACGTCCTACATCTACGTCGACGACGGCGACCCGGCGGCGGTGGCGGAGGCCGAGGGGCAGTTGCTGCAGACCGAGATCACCCAGCCAGCCGTGCTCGCCGCCGACCTGGCGCTCACCCGCATGCTGGCGGCGTACGGCATCAAGCCCAACCTGGTGATGGGGCACAGCCTGGGTGAATACGGGGCACTGCTCGCCGCGGGATCCCTGTCGTTCGCCGAGGCGCTCGAGGCCGTCAGCGCACGCGGCCGGGAGATGGCAAGCCTCGACATTCCCGACAGGGGCGCGATGGCGGCCGTGATGGCCCCGCTGGCCGAGATCGAGCGGATTGTCGGGTCGGTCGACGGCTACGTGGTCATTGCCAACATCAACAGCACGCACCAGGCCGTGATCGGCGGCGCGACCGACGCGGTCGAGCGGGCGATCGAGGCCTTCACCGCCGCCGGATACACGGCCGCTCGCATCCCCGTCAGCCACGCGTTCCACACGGCGATCGTCGCACCGATCAGCGAGCCGCTCCGGCGAATGCTGTCCAGGCTGGAACTCCGTCCGCCGGAGCTGCCAATCGCGGCCAACGTCGATGGAGAGTTCTACCCTCCGAACGGCCCCGGCATACGGGAACAGATGCTGGACATCCTGGGCCGCCAGGTCGCCTCGCCCGTGCAGTTCGTCAAGGGCCTCAAAACGCTGTACGAGGCGGGCGCCCGGGTATTCGTCGAGGTCGGACCGAAGCGGGCGCTAGCCGGCTTCGCCGAGGACGTGCTCGGCTCGACGCACGACGACGTCCTCAGCCTGTTTACGAACCACCCGAAGTACGGCGACATACCGTCGTTCAATGCGGCGCTCTGCGGCCTTTACGCCGCAGGCCTTGGCTACCCGGCTCAGCCCGCGCCAGTTCGCGAGCCGACGCCGTTGCAGGTGCCAGCTGCGCTCGCCCAACCGGTAGCCGCTCCGCGTATTTCACCCACCCCGGGAGCAGCCATGGCGGAAGACCGTTACGCCGAACTCGGCCGCCTGGTCGCCGATCTCATCGACCGCGGCCGCAGCATTCTCTCCAGCGTCGCGCAGCCCGAAGGCTTCTCCGCTGCCCGGCCCATCGCCGGGCCGTCCGCCGCACCGGACGGCGCGGCGCCACCGCTATCCGAGCCCGTGGTCATCACCGGGGCCGCGCTCGGCCTGCCAGGAACCGAGCGCGTGTTCGACGACGAGAACGTCGCGCGCATCCTTTCCGGCGAGCAGTTCATCGACGTCGTCCCGCGCCAGGTACGGCGCGAGATGGTCGACAAGCACATCACCCGGCTGGTGAAGAGCGACTCCGGCGACCCGGTGTTCGAGACGATCGAGAGCGAGGGTGACGTCATCAAGCTGGCCGGCCGGTACGGGGGCTTCGATCTGACCCAGGAGTTCGGAGTCGACGCTGACCGGAACGCCGCGCTCGACGACTGCACCCGGCTGGCCATCGGCGCCGGCGTGGACGCGCTGCGCGACGCCGGCATCCCGCTGGTGCGGCACTACCACACCACGACGCTCGGCACCAAGCTGCCGGATCGCTGGTGGCTGCCGGACAGCATGCGCGACGACACAGGAGTGATCTTCGCGTCCGCTTTCCCTGGTTACGACGCCTTCGCGACGGATCTCAATCACTACCACGAGGACCGCGCCCGCAGGCACGAGCTCGGCGTGCTCGAGGACATTCGTGCCCGGATGAGCCCGCAGGACCAGGCGATAGGCGAGGTGGACAGGCGCATCGCCGAATTGCGGCACTTGCTGCAGGCCGACCCGTTCACCTTCGACCGCCGCTTCCTGTTCCGTGTCCTGTCCATGGGACACTCGCAGTTCGCCGAGCTTATCGGCGCCCGCGGTCCGAACACGCAGGTGAACGCCGCCTGCGCGAGCACCGCGCAGGCCCTGTGCGTGGCCGAGGACTGGATCAGATCCGGGCGCTGCCGGCGCGTCGTCGTGGTTTCGGCGGACGACATTGCCTCTGACGTCCTGTTGCCCTGGACCGGATCGGGCTTCCTCGCCAGCGGGGCGGCGGCCACAGACGCGGTGGTCGAGGACGCGGCTCTGCCGTTCGACAAGCGCAGGCACGGGATGATCATCGGCTCTGGTGCGGCTGCCCTGGTCGTGGAGTCCGCGGATTCGGCGCGCGAGCGCGGCATCCGGCCGATCTGCGAAATCCTGGCAGCGGTCACCGCCAACAGCGCCTTCCACGGCACTCGCCTCGATGTCGAGCACATCTCCCAGGTGATGGAGCAGCTCATGCGGCAGGCCGAGCGGCGGGGTATCGACCGCAACCAGATCGCGGGCCAGACGGTGTTCGTATCACACGAGACCTACACGCCAGCCCGCGGGGGCAGTGCGTCGGCCGAGGTCAGCGCGCTCCGGACGGCCTTCGGGCCAGCGGTTGACTCCATCGTCGTCGCGAACACGAAGGGCTTCACCGGGCATGCCATGGGCGCCGGGATAGAGGAGGTCGTCGCCGTCAAGGCCCTGGAAACGGGGATCGTCCCGCCGGTGCCGAACTTCCGCGAACCCGATCCAGAGCTCGGACAGCTGAACCTGTCCCGCGGTGGCGCCTACCCGGTCAAGTACGCGCTTCGCCTCGCCGCCGGATTCGGCTCGCAGATCTCGATGACGCTGCTGCACTGGATCGAGCCGCCAGATGGCGCCCGCCGCGCACCGAGCCAGCTCGGCTTCCAATACCGCATCGCGGACGAGCCGGCGTGGCGCTCGTGGCTAGCCAAGGTGACCGGCCGCGACGACGCCCGGCTTGAGGTCGTCCAGCGCAGGCTCCGCGTCGCCGACGACACCGCGCAGCCCGCGGTGGTGCCCGCGCCGGCCGCGCAAGCCGCGCCCGTGCAAGCCCCGCCGGTAACCGAGGCGCCAGTCCGGGCCACCACGCCGCCGGAGACGGTGACCGTCGCTCCGGCCGCGAGCGCCGCCGGAGAACCCGCCGCTGCCGGACGGCCCATGGCGGCGGCGGCCGAGATGGCACCGGCGCAGACCGCCCCAGCGGCAGCGCAGGCGACTGACTCGATCCCCGAGGCGGTCCTCGATGTGGTGGAGAGCCTTACCGGCTATCCGCGTGACCTGCTCGACCTTGACCTCGACCTGGAGGCCGACCTCGGGATCGACACGGTCAAGCAGGCGGAGGTGTTCGCCGCCGTCCGGGAGCGGTTCGCCATTCCCCGGCAGGACAACCTGAGGCTGCGTGACTTCCCCACCCTCGCGCACGTGATCGGGTTCGTCCGCGACCACGCGCCGCACGCGCCGGAGGCCGGGCCGCCTGAGGCCGCCGGAGCCCCGGCGCCAGCCGAGACCCCGGCCCTGCCCCCGGTCACCGACTCCGGTCCTCCGGAGGAGGCGGCGCCGACGGGCGCGGACCCGATCGCCGAGGCGGTTCTCGATGTGGTGGAGAGCCTTACCGGCTACCCGCGTGACCTGCTCGACCTTGACCTCGACATGGAGGCCGACCTGGGCGTGGACACGGTCAAGCAGGC
>Ga0187806_1000243_pt1 | contig 13142 bp, 12 predicted proteins | sample NC_wetland_sal_i_7_FD_132470 | JGI IMG/M metagenome (GOLD analysis project Ga0187806, IMG submission 132470) | Wetland sediment microbial communities from Neuse River Estuary, North Carolina, USA - ASW_1 | ecosystem: Environmental > Aquatic > Freshwater > Wetlands > Sediment | place: USA: North... | reverse complement strand
CGATCCGCGCGGGAGCGCCTGGGTGGCTGATGGGCGCGGCTATTACGCACAGTGAACCGGATGCGAGGCTGCGCGGGGGCAAAGAGCCATGCTGGCTCCCGAAGACTCCCTGGTGCCAGAACAGGTCCAGCGCTCACAACAAGATAGGGAAACGCGGGTGCCCGGGGTCGCAGGCGGGACAGACGGCGGAGAGCAGTCAGGCTGCCGCAGTACGACCCGCAGAGGCACTCGCCTGGCCAGCGTCGCGCGACGTATCGCGGCGACCGTGCCGCTTGCCCGCAGGGCGGCACTGACGTACAATTTTTTGTACGTAGATGCAGGCTGGTGGAAGGAGGCAGCGGATGAAGACGCTGACTTACTCAGAGTCTCGTGCTCACTATGCCGAGACCCTCGACGCCGTCGTTGACGACCATGAGGAAGTTGTCATCACCCGCGCCGGGCACGAGCCCGTAGTGATCGTTGCGCTGTCTGAGTACGAGTCCCTCAAGGAATCGGCCTACCTGCTCCGCAGCCCCGAGAACGCACGCCGTCTGCTGGCATCGATCGACCGGCTGGAGCACGGCGGCGGTACCCAGCGGGACCTGCTGGAGTGAAGCTCGTCTGGGACGAGTCCGCCTGGGCGGACTATGTCTGGCGGCAGGCCCAGGACCGTAAGATCCTCAAGCGCATCAACGCCCTGGTCACCGACATCCAGCGCAACGGCAACGAGGGAATCGGCAAGCCCGAGCCACTCAAGCACGGCTTCCAGGGCTACTGGTCACGCCGCATCACCGACGAGCATCGTCTCGTCTACAAGATCGTCGAAGACGAGATCCGGATAGCAGCCTGCCGGTACCACTACGAGCGCTGACCACGGCATCCACCTTTCAGCCTCTGCCTGGGCCGAGCTTATGATGCTCAAGCGCACGAGCCGCCGTTCCGGACGCGCGGAGGTCGGCTACGGAGGACGCGATGCGGCATCCGAACTGGGTGATCGGCGCGGCTGACACTCGCTAACCCGTCGATCCGTTGGATCTCGGAATCCCGAACACCGAGGCTCCGGCTCCGGAAGCGGTTCGATTGTAAGCTCCCCCCTTGCGATTTGCATGCCCCCCTCTTACACTCCTGGTTATGGCAGTTTCCAGCACTTGGTATGCAGCACTGCGCCAGGCACTTGGTCAGACGGCTGACGAGCCGGACCTGGTGAAGTGCGCGGAGAACGCGGCTCGGATCCAGCGTGATCTTGCGCAGGGCAGCGAGGAGGCCGCCGCGATCTATCGGCGCGCGATCGAGAGGCTCAAGGAGTCGGACATGAGCTACGGGCAGATAAGCGCCGCGCTGGCTATCGCGCGCGGCACGGTCCAAGGGCACGTTGAGCACAGCCGCCGCACGGGCCTCGTGCCGGGCCTGATCTTCGCCTTCCGCGACAAAGACGGCGACTGGTATCCCGACAGGCCTGAGGCCATCCTGCCTAGTGGTCCGTATGCGACCGGCGATAGCATCAGGATCCGCGGTGACCGGCCCAGCCGGTTCGCCGGCCAGGAGCTCGTCTGCGCATACGAGGACACGCCATCTGGGCGGATCCCGGACGACTCCCCCGGCTATGCGTACCACCTCACCAAATACGGTCGGCCCCGGCGCACTACCCGGGCAGTCCACGATGCAATCTGGGAAGCTGTTAAGGACGCGGCAGGGAGCACGCACATCCTTTAGATACGGCGACCCCTGGGCCAGTTACACCTTCTCTGCGGAGGTGGGATGTGCGCTGGAATGGCCGATATGGACGCCGTGCACGACACTTGTACCTGCCGGTCCTCCAGCACCGATTCGGCCTTCGGCGTCCGCTCTCGGTTCAGCAGCCGAGCCACGAGCCTTGGGTTGGGTGGGCTAGCCGAACTGCGGCGCGAGCGTGGTGACTTGGACGGGCCGCGGCAAGGGCGAGCGGATGCCGTCCGCCGCATGCCTTCGACTCGTGGCCATTGTCTGATCGGCCCGGACCGTGACCGCCGATTACCGTCCAAACGCCCACGCCACCATCAGCGGGAACTCCTCGCGCCAGAACGCATCGCCATGCGATCCGGCCCGCTCAGTCATTACGACGTCCGCACCGGCAGCGCGCAATGCGTCCGCCCACCGGGTCGCGTTCTCAAGGAAAAACGGCTCCAATGTGCCGGCGACGAGGTATGCGCGCGGAAGCGAGGCCGACATCACGGCAGGCGGTCGGTAACCCGCGCCGGCTGACGCGCAGAAGACCACACTGTAGATGTCCGGGTGCCGAAGGGCGATGGCCAGCGCAAGCTCGCCACCTGCCGATACGCCGAACACCGCGGTGCGCTCGGGGGGTAGCGCGACGCCGATGCGCGACCGCACCCATCGGCGGACGTCGCCGACGAAGAACTTCTCGTGTGCCGCGAACCGTTCCGGGTCGAAGCCCGGTGAGTACTCGTGGAGCCGCAGCATCTCATCGGCCAGCCGGTGTACGCCGACGATCATCGTGGACGGCACGCCGGCCGCCTCGAGGGCCCCGCCCCACTGCGAGATCAGCTGACCGTCACCCGCGAACACGACTGCCTCGGGCGGACCTGGCGGGACGTACACCGTGACCTGACGGCCACCGTCATAGCCGAACGTCTCGGTAACGAACTCTCCCGCGATGGAGGACATTGTTGTTGGCTCCTTGGCAGTAGCGACGGCCACGTTGGCAGGGCGCGAAGGTGACGGCCTCTGCATTTTCCGGTCCAGTCGCCGCCTGGAGGCGGCGGAGGCCGCACTCAAGCTCGAAGATAGCCTCACCGCCGGTTCGCGGGCACGCAGAATAACGACGTCTCCAAGAGCGCGGAGGCGATCAAAAATCGGCGATAGGTGAATGTCTCTCTGTGTGACAGCGGTTCCCTCCGGTGACGGCCGCGAGGGGCCCGGGCGTTCGGTTTCCCTGGCTCCGGGCCGCTTCAGGACTGGGGGCGGTAGCGGATGAAGAACCGCTCGCCCGTGTCGGTGTCGACGCGGGAATGGATCTCGAAGACCGGCCACAGGTCCAGCCCTTCTCCGAAGTCGAGCACCTCGAAGCTGTTGCGTCGGTAGAAAGCGTCCAGGCCGGGCGTGGGCGGCATCTGCCCGTACAGGATGACGTACCCGCAGGCGAAGAAGACCTGCCTGCACCGTAGGAGAAGCGAGCCGCCGACGCGGCCCCGCGCGGGCTCCGCCACCGCGAGCGCCTTGACCTTGGCCAGCCCGACCGCGCCGGCCATCATCAGCATGTTCCGCTCGCGCGGGTCGGTGATGTTGCGACGGGTGCCGTCCAGGTGAAGCTGGGTGATGTTGGGCGGCGGGTAGGCCACCACGGTGCCGATCACCCCGAGCTCCCGGTGATCGGCCACCAGCACCAGCGCAGCGCACAGGTAGGCCTGCAGCGGATCGTCTCGGTGGGCGATGAACTGCTCTGCCATGTGCCGATTGAAGCCTTCCTGGCCACTGCTCAGCCCCGCTCGCAGCGCCAGCCCGGCGGCCCCGGAGGCAACCGAATCGACCAACACGTCCTCAATGGTCACCCCCGTCAGCGCGGCCAGCTCGCGGACGGCCCCCATGTCAGCGGGCACCGCCTGGCGCACGCGCACCCCGGGCGCAGCCGCCCACCCGGCGTCGAGCTTCCGCTCGGACGGCGCACGGATCGTGGCCATGGGCTTACCGCCGCAGCCGCGATGATCATCATTGGCGTCATGTGGCTAGTCATCGCGCGCCGCGATGCCGCCTTGGGCGGCAGGCATTCTTTTCCCACAGCTTCCCCACAAGTCCGGCTGCCGGGCGCTGGTCCCCACGGAAAACCCGCGGACAAAGCGTCACTTTCCGGCACACTGCGGTATGGCCGCTGAGGTAACATAGCCAGGACCCAAAAGTAATTAATGCAGGTAGAGCGGGCTGACTATCCAGGCTGGCATGATCGCTCCCTGCCGCGACCGGACTTCTCCTAAGCGGTAGGTCCCGCGTTCGAGTCGCGGTCGGGGCGCAGGTCATTTAGCAGGTTCGGCAGACGAGCGGCGGTTTCGTGCCCTTCGCGTGCCCGCTGACGTTCCGCCGTTGAGTGCAGGTAGACGGGGGAGTATGCGAACATCAACGCATGAAGTTTGGTGACCTGCTCAACAGTCCCTTCGACATCCTGATCGTCCCGGTCGGGATGATTCTGCTATTCGCGGTGATCCTCATACGCATGTACGCCCGAGGAAGCCGGTAACGAGGCGGAAACCGGAGACATCTCGGTAGGAGCAACGGAATGCTGACCGGTGTCGCGATCCTCGTCCATGGGCCCCGTTACTTGCCCTACGCATGGGTGTTTGTGGTCGTCGTCGTTCTGCTGATCGTGCTGATCTTCATACGCGTGTACGTAATGGGAGACCGCTCCCGTGGGGTGGCTGGACACCACTCCCGGCGGCGGACTGGACATCGTGCCAGTCGCGTGCCGGAACGAGACGGAAACCATGGGCATCAAGCGGAATCCAGACGGCGACCGAACCGGCCGTGACTAGCACGGCCGGTTCGGTGCGAGCGGGCGAACCTCAGAACAGCGAGGCTGTCTCCTGCAGCTCCTGCATAGCCTGCTGCATGGGAACCGAAGGCAGGATGCGCACCTGATTCCACTGTGAGAGCCGGCTGTCGGTCACGAAGCTATCGAGGGCCTCGGCGCTGTCGGTCTCCACGATCACGACGAGCACATGCTCACGGTTGGCGAAAGGCCCCGCCACGATGCTCACTCCGTGTTTCTGCGCGAGATTGGATATCTGCGGGGCCACTTCCAGCAGCAGTGCCTTCGTCTTGGCGTTGCTGGTGGGGCACACCTCAGCAGAGTGGGTGCCCAGTACGACGAAATGCATTTTGTCCCCCCCGGAACGTATTGCTACTACTCGTGCGCATTCTGTAATAACCGGCCTAGGGTGTCAAGGCGCCGAGGGATGACAAGGGACGACAAGCATGCCGGATCTCGCGTCCCGGCTTACCATGACAACGTGAGCAGCCGGGATTACCCGCCGTGGAGTGGCGAGCCCGCGGGTCCGGACATTCTGGAGCAGGGCGGCGACCGGCCGCCGGCCCGGTGGCGGCTGGCTTTCCGCTGGCGGCGGCCGCCGGCGGCGGGCATTATCTTCGGCCTCGCGGGACTGCTCGCCGGCCTCGCCGCGGGTTACGCGGCGGGAACCCTGCACGCCGGGAAGGCGACCACCCCGTCGGGGCAGTCCGGTGCCGCGGCCTCGCCGACGGGAATCGCGCCAATTCCGGTTGCCGGCGCGCCGAGTCAGATCCAGCTGCGGTGCCCTGCGCCTGCTGGTGCGACTGGCGCCCCCCGGCAGCTGGACACGCCGGTCACGATCATTCCCACGACGGCCCCGCACGGCTCGGGCACGGTCGTGATCATTCCGTCGGCCGGGCTTAAGGTGATCTGCCGCTAGTGGCCCGCGTCCAGGGGCCGCTTAACCTCGCTGCTCATAAGCTACCCTTATGAGCTCATAGCGAGATCGGGGCTAGCTGGCCGGCCGGGCGGCCCCGTAGCGTTCAGGGGTGCCTGTGCCCGATGATCAGCCGCAGCGCTGGGTCAAGGTACTGGACCAGGACCGCTGCATCGGCTGCCACGCCTGCACCACCGCGTGCAAGAGCGAGAACGAGGTCCCGCTCGGCGTGACACGGACCTACGTCAAGTCGGTGGAGACCGGGACGTTCCCGCGGGTACGGCGGGCGTTCCAGGTCACCCGGTGCAACCAGTGCGCCGACGCGCCCTGCGTGTCCGCCTGCCCGACGCGGGCGATGTACCGGCGGAACGACGGGATCGTCGATTTCGACAAGGAAGCGTGCATCGGCTGCAAAGCCTGCATTGCCGCGTGCCCCTATGACGCGATCTTCATCAACCCCGAGGACAACTCGGCGGAGAAGTGCAACCTCTGCGCGCACCGGCTGGACGTAGGGCTGGAGCCGGCCTGCGTCACCGTCTGTCCCACGCAGGCGATCCTGGTCGGCGACCTCAACGACCCGTCGTCCCAGGTAGCTGAGGTCATCAACCGGGAGCCGGTCGCCGTGCGGCGGCCGGAGAAGGGGACCAGGCCAGGGCTGTTTTACAAAGGCGCGACTCAGGCGACCCTCGACCCGCTGGCGGCGCGGCAGCCGGACGGCGGGCTGTACGCGTGGGCGACCCAGGGCGGCGAGCGCGACCCGGGCCACGTCGCAGGCGGGCACCCGGGACGGCCTGATTCCAGCGCGGAGGCGCTGCTCTCGTACGATATCGGCCATCACGCGCCGTGGGGATGGCGGGTGAGCCTGTACACCTGGACCAAGGGCCTGGCGGCAGGCGGCCTGCTGGTGCCGCTGATCCTCATCCTGGCCGGGCGGATGTCCTGGGGGAACGACGCTGCCCGGTGGGCGGCTCCCGGGATCGCGCTGGCGTTCCTCAGCCTGACCGGGATCCTGCTGATCTGGGACCTGCGTCACCCGTGGCGGTGCTACCTGATCTTCACGCGGCACCAGTGGCGGAGCTGGCTCGTCCGGGGCTCGTTCATCATCGGCGGATACGGCGGGGTCGTCGCGCTGTACCTGATCGGGTCGCTGGCAGGCTTGGTGGCCGTCCGCCAGGTGGCCGCGGCCTTCGCGCTGCCGCTGGCGCTGGCCGTCGCGTGCTACACCGCCTACCTGTTCGCGCAGGCGAAAGCGCGGGACTTGTGGCAGAGCCCGCTGCTGGCGCCGCACCTGGCGGTCCAGGCGACGCTGGCCGGCGCCGCGGCCATCCTCCCGTTCGCGGACTGGCTCAGCCCGCAGGCGGCGGTGACCGGCGCGGAGGTGCTGCTCGCGGCGGCTGCGGCCACCCACGTGCTGCTGGTACTCGGCGAGGTGACGGTGACGCATCCGACCGAGCATGCCCGCCTGGCCGCGCACGCGATGACCAGCGGCCGGTACGCACGGTTCTTCTGGCCGGGCCTGGCCGCGGCCGCCGTGGCTGTCGCCGCGCCGTGGATAGGCGTCGCCGCCGTCCCGTTCGCGCTGCTCGGCCTGCTCGCGCACGAGCACGCCTACGTGCAGGCCGGGCAGTCGGTCCCGCTCGCTTAGGAGGCCACTCGATGTCTGGTCCGCCATCAGTCCCCGCCGGCAACGGCATGGAGGGGCCGGGCGCGCTGGAGGCGCTGGGCGCCCGGGTGTCCGCGGCCCGCGCCGACGCCGAGGCCAGGGGCGAGACCTTCTACCCGGGGGCTAGCCGGGTGCACCTGGCCGCCTTCCCGCCGAAAGAGCGGTGGGACGACTGGGTCGAGCTTTCCTCCCGCGCCTGGCCAGCACGGGAGGAACGGCACTACATGCTCGTGCCGACCACGTGCTTCAACTGCGAGTCGGCCTGCGGGCTGCTCGCCTACGTGGACCGCGACACCGGGCAGGTCCGCAAGTTCGAGGGAAACCCCGAGCATCCCGGTTCCCGCGGCCGCAACTGCGCCAAGGGGCCGGCGACCATCAACCAGGTCACGGACCCGGACCGCATCCTGTACCCGCTGCGCCGCGCGGGCGCGCGCGGCGAGGGCAGGTGGGAGCGGATCACCTGGGACGCCGCCCTCGACGCGCTCGCGGCGCGGATCCGCGCCGCGATCACCTCCGGCCGGCAAAACGAGATCATGGTCCACATCGGCCGCCCGGGCGAAGACGGGTTCACCGAGCGGGTGCTGGCGAGCTGGGGAGTGGACGGCCACAACTCGCACACCAACGTGTGCTCGTCTGGCGGCCGGGCCGGCTTCCAGTTCTGGATGGGCATCGACCGGCCCAGCCCCGACCACGCCAACGCCAAGGTCATTTACCTGATCAGCTCGCATCTGGAGGCCGGCCACTACTTCAACCCGCACGCGCAGCGCATCACCGAAGCACGGGCGAACGGTGCCAAGGTCATCGTGCTTGACACCCGGCTGTCCAACACCGCCACCCATGCGGACTACTGGCTCTCCCCGCAGCCAGGCAGCGAGGCCGCGATCAACCTCGCGATCGCCGGCCACCTGATCCGGTCCGGCCGGTATGACGCCGGGTTCGTCCGGAGATGGTGGAACTGGCAGGAGTACATGGCCGAGTGCCACCCGGACCTGCCTGGCACCTTCGACGCTTTCCAGCGGGTGCTTGCCGGGCTGTACACCGGGTTCACGTTCGAGTTCGCGGCGGCCGAATCAGGGGTGGACGAGGCGGTGATCGCGGAGGTCGCCGATGTGGTAACGCACGCCGGCAGCCGGTTCTCCTGCCACTCCTGGCGATCCGCCGCCGCGGGGAACCTCGGCGGCTGGCAGGTGTCGCGCACCCTGTTCCTGATCGCCGCGCTGCTCGGCGCCGTCGGTACCGAGGGCGGCACGTTCCCCAACGCATGGAACAAGTTCGTGCCCCGTCCCATCCACGTGCCGCCGCACCCCGGCGTATGGCAGGAGCTGTCCTGGCCGCTGGAGTACCCGCTAGCCCAGAACGAACTGAGTTTCCTGCTGCCGCACTTCCTCAAGGACGGCCGCGGCAGGCTCGACACCTACTTCACCCGGGTCTACAACCCCGTCTGGACCAACCCCGACGGGCTGTCATGGATGGAGGTCCTCACCGACGAGGACAAGGTCGGCTGCTTCGTCGCCCTCACCCCGACCTGGAACGAGTCCGCCTACTTCGCCGACTACGTGCTGCCGATGGGACACGCCTCCGAACGGCACGACACCCACTCCTACGAGCAGTACGACGGCCAGTGGGTCGGTTTCCGCCAGCCGGTGCTGCGCGCCGCCAGCGAGCGGCGCGGCGCGAAGATCACCGACACGCGCCAGGTCAACCCGGGCGAGGTGTGGGAGGAGAACGAGTTCTGGATCGAGCTGTCCTGGCGGATCGACCCCGACGGGTCGCTCGGGGTGCGCCAGTACTACGAGTCGCGGGAGCGGCCGGGGGACAAGCTCACCGTTGACGAGTACTACGGCTGGATGTTCGCCAACTCCGTCCCGGGCCTGCCCGAGCGCGCCGGGCGCGATGGCCTGTCCCCGCTGGAGTACATGCGCCGCTACGGTGCCTTCGAGATCACCCGCGGCCAGGGTGGCGTGCATGAGCAGGAGGTTCCGGAGGCCGAGCTCGCCGGCGTGCGCATCACCCCGCTCGGCAGAGCGTACTCGGCCGCCGCGCCGCCGCCAGCCCTGAACATCGCCCCGATGGGCGCGCCGGAGCCGGACAGCGCCGGGCGGCGGCCGGTCGGCGTCATGATCGACGGCGTCATCCGCCGCGGGTTCCCGACCCCGTCCGGGCGGCTGGAGTTCTGGTCGTCCACGCTGGCCGCGTGGGGCTGGCCCGAGCATGCGCTGCCCGGTTACATCCGCAGCCACGTGCACCCCGCCAACCTGGAGCCGGGGCAGCTGGTCCTGCTGTCCACGTTCCGGCTGCCCACCCAGGTCCACACCCGGTCCGCGAACAGCAAGTGGCTGGACGAACTCTCCCACACCAACCCGGTGTGGATCCATCCCGCCGACGCCGCCCGGCTGCGGATAGCGCGGACTGGAGACCTGGTGCGGGTGGAAACCGAAATCGGCTACTTCGTCGCGAAAGCGTGGATTACCGAGGGCATCAGGCCCGGGGTCGTGGCCTGCTCTCACCACATGGGCCGCTGGCGCCTGGACGATCACGCCCAGGTGAGCGCGGGCGGCATGATGGCCACCGTGGACCTGGCCCGGCACGAGGACGGCTGGGCCATGCGCGCGAGGGAGCACGTCAGGCCCTACCAGTCCGCCGACCCGGATACCGCGCGGATCTGGTGGTCCGACACCGGCGTCCACCAGAACCTGACCTTTCCCGTGCACCCGGATCCGATCTCCGGCATGCACTGCTGGCACCAGGCCGTTCGGGTCCGTCCGGCCCAGCCCGGCGACGCGCACGGGGACATCGCCGTCGACACCGCCCGGGCCCGCGAGGTCTACCGCGAATGGCTGGCGATGACGCGGCCCGCGGGCAGCGTCTCTCCCGACGGTACGCGGCGGCCGAAGTGGCTCATGCGCCCGCTCAAGCCGACGGCCGGCGCCTTCCGCATCCCGGGTGCCGTGGCCGGCGGCGCGGAGAGCAGCCCATGACGGAGGCCGGCGTGACGGCCGGACGCTGGGAGCTGATCCGGGCGCTTGGCGCCGTCGCCGACGCTCCCGCCGCCGCCCGTGCCGTCGTCCCGGCCCTCGGCCTTGACCAGGTCAGCGACGCCGGGCACACCGACGTGTTCGTGCTGAACCTGCCGCCCTACGCGTCGGTCTACCTTGGCCCCGATGGCGCCCTGGGCGGAGAGGGGGCCGACCGCGTGGCCGGATTCTGGCGCGCTATCGGGACCGGCCTGCCCGCGGAGCCGGACCACCTGTCGGCCCTGCTCAGCCTCTACGCAAGGCTCGGCGAAGCCGCGCTGGATGCCCGCCGGCCGGCCACGGCAGCCGCCCTGGCCCGGGCACAGGCCAGCCTGTTCTGGGAGCACCTGTGGTCCTGGCTGCCGGCTTACCTCGAGGCCGTGACGGACCTGCCGGTCCCTTCGCTGGCCGGGTGGGCGCGACTGGCGCGGTGCGTCCTCGACGCGGAGTTCCGCAGGCAGCCAGCCTCCCCGCGGCTGCCGCTCGCGCTCAGGGAAGCGCCGCCGCTGCCCCAGGCCGGCGCGAGTGCGGGCGAACTCGCCGCTGTCGTCACGACGCCGGCCCGCAGCGGCATGATCCTTACCCGGCACCGGCTGGCTCTCGGTGCCTGCCATGCCGCCGTGGGGCACCGCATCGGCGAGCGCCGGTTCACCCTCGGTGCCATGCTCGAGCAGGATGCCGCCGCCACCCTCGACTGGCTCACCGCGGAAGCAGGCCGGTGGAAGCAACGGCATTCCGGCCGCGGCGCCGGCGACGAAGCGAGCCGATGGTGGGCGGGCCGCGCGGGCCGCACCCGGCGGTTCCTGCGCCACCGCGCCGGAGCGGTGTCCGCCGCGGCCACCTAGCGCCGGTGGTCCGTCCGGCTATCCGCCGCTGTCCCGGCGGGCGCGCTGCTTTCGGTGTACGCCGGCAGCCGGGCGGAGTAGATGGAGTAGCCGTCGACGTGGAAGGCGACGAGCGTGGCGATCGCGGTCGCCGCCATCATGGGGACCATCAGCCCGAACCCGCTGTGGGTGAGCTCAAGCACCAGGGCGAGGCCGGATAGCGGAGCCTGCATGGCCGCGCCGATCATGGCGGCCGCGCAGACCATGGCGAACGCGCCGGACGGCGAGCCCGGCCAGGCCAGGTTCCAGGCGATGCCGAGTGCGCCGCCGAGAACCGCGCCGGTGCTGAGCGTCGGGGTGAACAGGCCGCCCGATGCCCCGCTGCCCAGGCACGCGGCGGTGACGAGCGGCTTGAGCGCGAACAGCGCGAGCAGCAGGCTGAAGCCGCTGAGGCCGAGGAACGCGTCGCGGGCCATGTCCAGGCCGTTGCCGAAAAGCTGCGGGTACCAGATGCCGATGACCCCGAGGACGCCGAAGGCCAGCACAGGCGCGAACAGTGCCCGGGTTCCCCTGGCCCGGTGATGCGACACCCAGCCGATGAGCCGGATGTAACCGGACGAGACCAGCCCGATGACCGGTCCGGCCAGCAACGCCAAGGTCATCAGCGACCAGGTGAAGCGGTAGTCGGGGATGCCCGGATACACGGCGTGATCGGGCAGGTATACCCATGCCGTGGCGGTCGCGATCCAGGAGCACACGATGGCTGGCAGCATGACGGGCAGGGTGATGCTCCCGATGAGGATCTCGGCTGTGAACAGGGCGCCGGCGAGCGGGACGTTGTAGACGGCGGCGAGCCCGGCGCCGCCGCCGCAGGCCACGAGCAGCCGGCGCTGCTGTACCGACAGGCCGCCCCAGCCGGAAAGGACGCTGCCCGCCACGCCGCCCAGGAGCTTGGGCGCGGCCTCCCGGCCAATCGAGGCGCCCATGCCGATGACCACCTCGGAGATCACCGATGAGCCCAGGCTGCGGCGGAACGACAGGCGCCCGTCGCCGTTCCAGAGCGCCTCGTCGATCTCGGACGACTGCCCTTTCGTGTACCGCCGGAGGAGGAACCATGCGACGCCGCCGAACGCTCCCGCGATCAGCAGGGAGCCCACTCGCCGCGCCGCGGATGCCTGCGCGGCGCCGTGCTCCAGGCTCCCCGTGTGGTAACCGAACGCCGCGTACTGCACGTTGAACAAGATCAGCATCATCAGCGCGCCGAACAAGCCGGCGGCGATGCCGCACGCGACCACCATCACCCAGAACCGGAACGTGAGGATCCCGGCCCCGCCGCTGGTGATGTTCGGCTGCTCCATCGCTCCGCGGCCGGACGGCATGCGCCGCTTCAGTAGCGGCTGCGGGCGCCGCTGGCGCTCGCTAACCCTGGCCGCCCGGCTGCCGCGCGGCGGGCCGTGGCGGCGTGCTCGGCCATCGTGACCGGTCATGCGGGCGACTCCAGGGTGGCCACGCAGTCGGCCGGTACCGTAACTGGGCGGATCCCGTAGTGCATAGCTCCGGCCTCCCGGTCAGGCGACGGGCAGGAACTGACCTTGCGCAGCGGAGTCGGCTCAGCGCGGGGCCTGCAGCCGCTCGCCGTCGTCATCAGCGTATTACTTCTGTAACCGCACGAAGATCGGGCCAGGGCCGGCACGTCGCCGCGACAGTGACGATGGTCATGCCCATCCGGGCCAGGCGACCTGAATATACCGTGCGGGGGTATGGTACTTTCGACTCATGACAACGGCGACCTACCAGGTGACTGGGATGACCTGCGAGCACTGCGTGCGCGCGGTGACTGAAGAGCTGACGAGCCTCGGCGGCGTCCGCGGGGTAACGGTCGACCTGCACCCGGGCGGTGAGTCGGCGGTGACGGTGGCCAGCGACGCGCCGCTGCCCACCGGGGCTGTCGCGGCGGCCCTGGACGAGGCCGGCGATTACCGGCTCGCCGGGTAAGCCCGCGGCGGATGAGAACGCCCATCCTCACGCACGAAGGGAGCACGCGCGGATGACGGCCATCGCGGGGGACGGTCGCTCGGTCGATCTGGAGATCAGCGGGATGACGTGCGCCTCATGCGCGGCGCGGATTGAGAAGAAGCTGAACAAGCTCGACGGGGTCACCGCCACCGTCAACTTCGCCACCGAGAAGGCCTCGGTCACCTTCCCCGCGACGATCAGCCCCGGAGAGCTG
>Ga0187806_1000242_pt1 | contig 13165 bp, 10 predicted proteins | sample NC_wetland_sal_i_7_FD_132470 | JGI IMG/M metagenome (GOLD analysis project Ga0187806, IMG submission 132470) | Wetland sediment microbial communities from Neuse River Estuary, North Carolina, USA - ASW_1 | ecosystem: Environmental > Aquatic > Freshwater > Wetlands > Sediment | place: USA: North... | reverse complement strand
TATCCCGCCGACCTGGTGGACCGCATCATCGCCGCCAGCCCGGGACGCGACGTCCTCGACGTCGGGTGCGGCACCGGCATCTCCGCCCGGCTATTCCAGGCGGCCGGCTGCCGGGTGCTCGGCGTGGATCCCGACCCGCGCATGGCCGGGCTGGCCAGGCAGGGCGGGACCGAGGCGGAGGTCGCGACGTTCGAGGACTGGGACCCGGCTGGCCGCACGTTCGACGCGGTCGTCGCCGCGCAGGCCTGGCACTGGGTGGACCCGGTCGCGGGCGCGGCTAAGGCCGCCGCGGTCCTGCGTCCCGGTGGCCGGCTGGCGGTGTTCTGGAACGCCTTCGACCCGCCGGGGGATTTGCGCGCGGCGTTCGGTGAGGTCTTCGGCCGGGTGCTGCCTGACTCGCCGTCCGGCGGCTTCTGGGCTAGGCCCGCCATCGACGCCTACCGGGCCGGGTGCGCGAAAGTGGCGGACGTGATACGGCAGTCGGGGGCGTTCGGCGAGCCGGAGGAATGGCTGTCTTACTGGCAGCGGCCCTACACCCGGGAGGAGTGGCTGGATCTAGTCCCGACCACCGGCGGCTTCACCCGGCACCCCGAGGCCATCCAGGCCGAACTGCTCGACGGCCTCGGCGCCGCCGTCGACGCGGCGGGCGGGACCTTCACCATGTCCTACACGACGATCGCTGCCACCGCCGCCCTGCTGGGCGCGTAGCGGGACCGGAGCCGGTACGCCGCCCGGCCCGGCCCGGCCGGCCCCGGCGGGCAGGATCAGTGGGCCGGGACCGGTACGGTGACGTACTGCTGGTTTTGCGTGGACAGGATCGAGTCTATGCCGGTCACGGCGGAACCGGACGGGGTAAGCGTGGAGATGTCGTGACTGCCTCCGTCGGTCAGGTCGGCGGATCCGCGGTGCCCTATTCTCTCCCTGACGGCTTACCGCTGTCTGGGCCGGTTTGGGAGTCGCGCCGATGCCAGTGTTCGAGAGGCCCTGCTCATGAGGCCCCGCGCGGGGAGGCGGCGCCGGGTCATCAGGCGGACCGGCGCGATCTGGATCACCGGTCTGTTTTTGCTCGGATTCGTGGTGGCCCTCGTCTTGATCCTCACCGGTGGAAGCGCCGCGGCCGCCAGGTCGGCGTATACCCAGGCGCACGGCGTGCGGGAAGCGGCCACGGTGATCTGGGCGCGGAACATGTCCTTCAGGTCCGGCTCCAGCGGCAGCACCTCGTGGCACGCCGACATGCTGGTCCGATTGCCGCACCCGGTCGGCGGCCGGGCGCAGACGACCGTCCACGTGCCCGACAAGGTTTACTACCGGCCAGGCGACGCGGTCACTGTCCTGGTCGACGCGCAGGGCCCGGGCTACGCCGAGTTGCCCGGGCGGCCGTATGTAACCCGGACCGTCCTCCTGGTGTTCTCCATCATCGTGAGCTTGCTCATCATCTTGTCAGCGGCCGGCTTCTTTCTCAGCGTCCGCTCGTGGCTGCGCTCCCGCCGCGCCAGCCGGGTCAACCCGGCGTCCGGGCGAGCCTGATCGGCTAGGCCGGGACCGGTACGGTGACGTACTGCTGGTTTTGCGTGGACAGGATCGAGTCGATGCCGGTCACGGCGGAACCGGAGGGGGTGAGCGTCGTGATGTCGTGACTGCCGCCGCCGGAGAGGCCGCTGATTACTAGCTGGGTCCAGTTCGTCCCGTCGGGCGACCTCCAGATCGCGGCGCCCAGCTGCCCGGTGCTGCCGAACTGGCCGGCAGCGGTGAAGCCGCCGGGGCCCGCGGTAAGGGCGGTGACCGCGGTGTTCGGTCCAGCGGAGACGAACTGCACCTGCTGCCAGGTCTTCCCGCCATCGGTGGACAGCTCCGCGAGCGGTAGGGTGCCCGTCACCGTCGTCTCCTGGCCGAGGGCCACCACGATGTTGCGGTTGATCGCCACCTGCTGCAGCAGGGCCGCCGAGGCGCCGGTGGGCTGGGGCAGGACGTCGATGGTCCAGAGCGTGCCGTTGGCCGTGGTCCAGATCGCGGGCTGGCCGTTGTGCGAGCCCGCCGTCACGAAGCCGTGCGGGCCGGCGGCGACCGCGAGGACCTGGCTCGACCCGGTCGGCGGGATCGCCGTATGCGCGCGGGTCCAGCTGGTCAGGTCCGTCGAGAACCAGTCGTCGGCCACGCAGACGCCGCCCGCGCCGACCAGCTTGCCGTCGATCAGGTACCCGCCGGGGCCCGAGGCGGTGGCGACCGCGGCCACACCCGCCAGGTCCTGCTGGATGTTCCCGCCCGCAGGCTGCCAGGTGATGCCGTCGGTCGACGTGAAGATGACCGGGCCGGGCGTCCCGGCCGCGAGCCACCCGGCCGACCCGTGGGTCACGCTCGACAGGGCGGCCAGGTCCGACGAGCCGGAGACCAGGGACAGTGACGAGACCAGGGTCCAGGACGAGGTACCCAGGGCCCTGCGCCAGATGGCCGGGTAGCCGTCCGCGGTGCCCACGGCGATCTGCTCGCCGTCGGCGACGGCGGTGCTGTTCACCGCGGCCTCGGGGATCAGGGAGCCCGGGATGCCTGAGATCGACACCGACCGCACCGTTCCCGCCGCGTTCGCCTCGAGGAAGACCGGCTGCTGGCTGAGCTTGGTCCCGGCGGTAGCGCCCACGATGACCGAGGTCCCGTGCGGCGCGGCCGCCGCGGTGGGAACCGGGCCGCCGGACGTGTCGCCCAGCGAGCCCGTCGCCTGCCAGGTGCTGCCCGTGCCCGTGCTGGTATAGGCCACGTAGATGTTCTGGCTCGCGGTCCCGGTCACGACGAAGCCGTTATTGCTCCCCTTGACCACGCCCGGGGTCCAGCCCCCGGCCGGGTCGATGAGGCCGGAGAACTGCCACGTCTGCCCGTTCGGCGAGAAATAGGCCACCCCGTCGGGGGCGCCAGTCGCATTGGTACCCGGCCGGACCGCCAGCAGGCCGGACCCGTCCGAACTCAGGCCGCTGATCGTGTTCTTGGCGCCGTGATCGACGGGGACGCTCACGGTAGTCCATGACGATCCGCCGTCGGTGCTCAGCCAGATGCCGGTCCCGCCGTCGGAGATGACCGTGTCGTTTCCGCGGGTGGCCGCGTAGGCGATGGCCTGCGGGGGCTGGCCGGAGAGGGTCATGCCCACCTGTCCGGCCGTCATCCGCTGCCAGGAGATGCCGTCGGGCGAAACCCAGACCAGGCCCTGGTTCCCGCCGTTGCTGGCCTTGCCCTGGCCGCCGGCCACGAACCCGGTGGACGTGCTGGTGAGGACGAAGACCTGGTCGCCGGGCAGCCGGGGTTCGAGGCCATGGGTGGCCGCGAGCGTCCACGACAGTCCGTTGTGGCTGGTCCAGATCACCTGCGGACCCCACGCCAGCCAGCCGGTAGGCCCAGCGGCGATCCGGTCGGCGATGAACCCCACCGGAGGCACGCCGCCGCCCGGCAACTGGACCGGGGCGAGGTGCCAGGAGGCGCCGCCGTCTGATGACACGAAGAACTGCTGGCGGGCCACGCCGTTGCTGGTGAGCGAGCCCGTCGTGACGATCGTCTTGCCCCACGCGGCGATGCGGTCGATCGTCTGGAAGACGCCGCGCTGCTGCTGTCCCTGGTATGTCGGGAGGGCGCTCGCGGAGGGCGCGTTCTGATTCGACTGGCCCGCGTGATTCCCCGCGACCGAGCCGGGTTTACCGGTCAGCAGCACGATGGCCAGGATGGCGGCCGCCGCGACGGCCAGGGCCGCCACGCCGATCGAGACCGTGCGCCGGCTGACCGGGCCCTTGCTCTCGGGTCCGGCCCCGGGGGCCGGGGCGCCAACGACCGGGGTCGGGGGTGGAGCCGGGGCCGGCCAGTCCGCGCCCGGCGCGGCGGGCTTGAGCAGCCCCGGGTCGGCGGCCATCGGTCCGGTGGCGCGGGCCCCCGAAACCGGGCCTGGCATGGGACCGGTACGCCAGGTCAGCGCCAGAACCGTCTGCGTCGGCGAGTCGAGCACGCGCCCGGCATCGACGGTGGTGACCGGCACCGCCGACAGGTTGGTCAGGCGGTCCAGGAGCTGGCGGGCGGTGGGGCGGTACTGCGCGTCCTTGGCCAGGGCTGCCGTCACCAGCGGCCGCAGCGACTCGGGCACCGCGGAGACGTCGGGGTTGTCGTGCAGGACCCGGTACAGGACGGCCTCGGTGGGCCCGCCGCCGAACGGCGATTCGCCGGAGGCCGCATACGCGATCGTGACCCCCCAGACGAAGACGTCCGCGAGCGGTCCCGGCTTACCCAGCACCTGCTCCGGGGCCATGAACCCGGCCGAGCCGACCATCATGCCCGTCTTGGTGACGACCGTGGCGTCCAGGGTCTGCGCGATCCCGAAATCGATGACCTTCGGGCCGTCTGCGGCCAGGATGACGTTGGACGGCTTCAGGTCCCTGTGCACGATGCCGGCCGCGTGGATCACGGTCAGGGCCTCCGCTAGCCCGGTGGCGAGCCCATACAGCATGTCGGCGCCGAGCGGCCCGTGCCGGTCGACGTACTCGGCCAGGTTGGGGCCGTCGATGAATTCCGTGACCATGAACGGGACGACGGACTCGGTGTCCGCCTCGATCACCCGGACCGTGCACACGCCCTTGACCTTCGTCAGGACGGACACCTCGCGCTGAAAGCGCCTGCGGAATTCCGGGTCGTCGGCCAGCTCGGGGCGGAGCACCTTCACCGCGACCAGGCCGCCGTCCGGGGCCTCGCAGAGGTACACCAGACCCATGCCGCCCGCGCCCAGCCGGGCCGTCAGCCGGTAGCCGCCTATCTGCTCGGGATCATCGGCCCGAAGAGGCACCTGAGCCAAGGCATTCCCTCCCGAATTCAATAGCCCGCCAGGGGATTGGCGCACCAACTCCCCTTACGATTATCGCAGCGCTTACGGTTCAGCCATCCATTCTGCGGACCGTCCGGCGATAGACAGCCCGCCGCAACGGACACGATTGGGTAACTGTCGGGCCGGGGCGTGCCCCAACCGACCAGGTGATGTCTGGGGCCTTGAGCCGCGCGGTTTCAGGTCTGGCCGGGCGGCAGTTGCGGCCCGGGCTGGCCGCCGCCCCGCCTGATCTGGCCGACGCCGGCCGAGACGGTGAGGAGGATGGCACCCCACGGGCCTGCCACCCAGACCGGCCAGAGATAGATCAGGTGGTGGGCGCTGACGCTGACGATGAACCAGATCACCACGTTGACTGCCACCGCGGCCCCCCAGATCGTCCAGAGGACCTTGAGGGCGGTGGGCATGCCGCGCCGGGAGTGGACGACCGGGATCGGGGTCGGCACAGGCAGGGCGGCGGGCGCAGGCGGGCGGGCGTCAGGCCGCGCTACCGCGCCGCTCTCCGGGAGGTCCGCGTACAGCGGGGCGAGGTCCCCGTAGGTCACCGCTTCGGCGGCATGACCCATGCGGTCGATGTACTCCTCCATCTTGAGGCGGCCCTCATCGAGGGCCGCGCGCAGCCGCTCGATGACCTCCTGCCGGTCAGCGTCCGAGGCTCGCATCTTCTGGCGATCATCCATCGCGCCCCTCCGCGTGCCGCCACGTTCCCCCGCTCGCTTCAGGATACTCAGCGCAGTACGCCCCGCCGCGACACGGGCGTTGCCGCCGGGTCACGCCGGCTGGCAGCATGACAGCGTGGGATACGTACTGGCGCAGGTCAATATCGCGCGGATGCTCGCACCGATGGACAGCCCGCTGCTCGCGGACTTCGTGGCGGCGCTGGACCACGTGAACGCCGCGGCGGACGAGGCGCCGGGCTTCATCTGGCGGCTGCAGACCGAGGACGGCAACGCGACGTCGATCCGCGCATTCCAGTGGGACCAGGCCGGGAGCGCGGGCGTCCTGGTCAACATGTCGGTGTGGGGGTCGGTGGAGGCGCTCGCCGCGTACGTGTACTCCGACACCCACCGAGAGGTGCTGCGGCGGCGGCGCAGCTGGTTCGAGCGGATGGCCGAGGCCCACCTCGCGCTGTGGTGGATACCGCGCGGGCACCTCCCGACCACGCAGGAAGCCGAGGAGCGGGTCCTGCGCCTGCGCGAGTCCGGGCCGACGCCGTACGCCTTCACGCTCCGGGAGCATTTCCCGGCGCCGGACGTGTCCGCCTCCGGGCCGCTGTTCAGCCCGGAAGACTGGACGTGTCCCGCCTGAGCCTCAGGCGGGGATCGCCGGGCCGGCCTCGGTGGCCGCTTCCCGCGCCCCCGTCGCCGCGGCACCGGGCCCGCCCTTGACGTACAGCGGGCCGAACCGGAACAGGCTGAAGGCGACGACCGCACCGACGGCGAGGATGCCGGCCGTCCACCAGAACGCGGTGTCGTAGCCGTGCGCGAGCGCCAGCCCCGTCAGCCCCGTGCGCCCGACGGTCCGCGCCAGTAGGAGGTGCGCGGCCACGTACGAGGTGATCGCGCTGGCGAAGATGGTGTTCAGGAACGAGGTGCCGATCGAGGCGCCTAGCTGCTGGCCCACCGTGACGGTGGCGGAAGCGACCCCCGCGTCCTGCCGCGCGACGCCGTACGTGCCCGTGTTGATGGACGGCGCGATCACCATGCCGAGGCCGACGCCGGTCAGGATGATCGGGCCGAGCACGCCCGCGGCGTACCCGGTGTGCACCCCGAGATGGGCGAACCAGGTCATCGCGCCGGCGCCGACCAGCATCCCGGCGGTGACGATCGGCTTGGGCCCCACCCTGGGCATCAGCACGATCGTGGACATGTTGGCCGCGACCGCGATGCCGCCGGCGAACGGCAGGAAGGCGAAGCCCGTGACCACGGGCGAGTAGCCGAGCGTCTCCTGCAGGTAGTAGGTGAGGAACAGGAAGGTCCCGAACATGCCCATCGAGGCGATGAGCATCGAGAGGTAGGCGCCGCCCCGATTGCGGTCGAGCACCACGCGCGGGGGAAGCAGCGGGTACGGGGCGCGGCCCTGCCAGAACGCGAACGCGATGAGCAGGATCACCCCGGCGGCCAGGAAGCCGTACGTTGACGGCGTGTGCCAGTTGTGCGTGGCTGCGTTCGAGAACCCGTAGACCAGGCAGAACACGGCGCCGGACACCGCCAGGACGCCCTGGATATCCAGGTGGGGCTTGACCGAAGACGGCTGGCGCTTCAGCAGCATCGCTGCCCCGACGAAGGCCAGGCCCGCGAAGACCAGGTTGATGTAGAGGGTCCAGCGCCAGGACAGGTATTCGGTGAGCGCGCCGCCGAGCAGCAGGCCGACCGCGCCACCGGCCGCGGCGATCGCGCCGTACACGCCGAACGCCTTGCCGCGATCCTTCGGATCGCTGAACGTGGTGGTCAGCAGGGATAGCGCCGACGGCACCAGGATCGCGCCGAACACGCCCTGGCAGGCGCGGGCGGTGATCAGCATCGTGAAGTTGACCGAGGCGCCGCCGATCGCGGACACGCCGGCGAAGCCGACCAGCCCGGCCATGAACGTCACCTTCCGGCCAAGCAGGTCGGCCAGCCTGCCGCCGAGCAGGAGCAGGCTGCCGAACGCGAGGGTGTAGGCCGTGACCACCCACTGCCGGTCCGCCGTGCTGAAATCCAGGGCGCGCTGCGCGGATGGGAGCGCGATGTTCATCACCGTCACGTCGAGGACGACCATGAGCTGCGCGAGGCCGATCACGCCCAGGATGAACCAGCGCCGGTCCCCTTCGCTGGTGCCGGTGTTGACATCAGACATGAGCCTTCACCAATCTGGAGGTTCCTTCTCCGCTTCGTTCACGGTAGCATGAAGCGGAGAAGTTGTCTCCACTTAATTCTGGAGGATAAGGGTGCAGGGTGGCGCGGGGCCGGACGGGTGCCCCGTGTACTGCGCCGACCCGTCCAGGCCGCTGCGGCGGGATGCCGCGCGGAACCGGCAGCGCATCCTCAAGGCGGCCTCGGAGGTATTCACCGAGCTGGGCCTCGAGGTCAGCCTCGATGAGGTCGCCCGGCACGCCGGCGTCGGGGTCGGGACCGTATACCGGCGGTTCGGGACCAAGGAAGACCTCGTCGCGGCGCTGTTCAAGGACCGCGTGGACACGATCGCCACCCTGGCTGAACGGGCGATCCAGGAGCCCGATCCGTGGACGGCCCTGGTGGGCTTCATGGAGCAGGCGGCCGGGGTCCTCGCCGACGATCTCGGGCTGCGCCAGCTGCTGATGTTCGCCACCTACGGCCGGGATCACGTCGCGTACGCCAGGCAGCGGAACGCGCCCCTGGTCGCGGAGCTGCTCGAGCGGGCGCAGGCGGCCGGGCAAGTCAGGGACGACCTGAGGCCGACCGACATCCCGTTCATCATCTTCGTGCTGACCGAGGCCACCGTGCTCGCCCGCGAGGCCAGGCCCGACATATGGCGCAGGTACCTCACGCTCCTCATCGACGGCCTGCGGCCGCACCGCGACGGCATCACCCCGCTCCCGGTGCCGGCCCTGCTCCCGGAGGAGATGGAGACGTCTATGCGCGACAGCGCGCCGCGGCGCCGCTGAGGTTCGCGGGGGCTTTCCGCCCATTTAAGATTGCATTTGCAAGTGCATGTACAACGCGTAAACGAACGCCTTGCGCGCAAACGTTCGCACTGCCTGAGCGTCATCACGAAATTGACACGGCGCGACCGACGATACCCTGTCGTCGCAGCTAGGCGGACGGGCGGACCGGCGTGGCGGCGGGCGGGAGCGGGCCGGAGGGGGCGTGGCGGTAAATGCGACACGCAGGGACTGCTTACGTGACATGATGAGGAAAACCCTTTACCATAGTCCCTGCACTAAAACGCGGTGCTCACCGTATCCTCACCAGAAGAGAAAACGACATCGATCCGCGTTAGTGCGTTTCCCGCTACTCGGTATTCCCCTCCAGGAGACCTCCCGCATGAATCCCGGCCACACCGTCCAAGACGCTCACCCGCCAGGCCCACCGGGGCAGGATGACGCCAGCCGCCTTGAAGGCGCCGCTGGCTACGGCGACGGGTTGGCACGGTCTCCCCGGTCCCAGAAGCCCCTGCAGGACATCCAGGACATCATCGACAAGCTCGCGATCGTTACCCAGCAACTGCGTCATCCGGGGAGCCGCCTGCCGGGCTCGTCACGCTAGTCCTGGCGCCGCTCACGGTCTCACGGTTTCATGCCCGCCCTCGTAGGCTGGGCAGATGGCGATCGAGGTAGTCTTCGAGACCCATTCGACGACCGAGGATAACGAGCGCGGCCACGCGACCGGCTGGCTGCCCGGGCGGCTCTCCGAGCAGGGGCGGGTCCAGGCGCGCCAGCTAGGGCAGCGGCGGGCCGGCGACCGGATCGCGGCGGTGTTCAGCTCTGACCTGGCCCGCGCGATCGAGACCGCATCCCTGGCCTTCGCGGGGTCCGCGATCCCGGTGCTCTACGACTGGCGACTTCGTGAATGCGACTACGGGCGGCTTAACGGCATGCCGGCCGCCGAGTTGCACGCCGGGCGGAGCGAGCACCTGGACGTGCCGTACCCGGACGGGGAGAGCTGGCGGCAGGCCGTGGCGCGCGTCGGCCGGTTCCTGGGCGACCTGCCCCTGCGCTGGGAGGGGCAGCGCGTCCTGCTCATCGGACACGTGGCCACCCGGTGGGGTCTCGATCACTTCATCGGCGGGGCCGCGCTGGAGGACCTCGCCGAGCGGGATTTCGCGTGGCAGGAAGGGTGGGAGTACCTGCTCCGCTGACCTGCCCGCCATGGTGGCCGGAGCAAAGGATGGCGGGGAGTTCGACCGGGGTCTCACGGACTCAGGTTCCGCAGCAGGTGCGCGCTATCGGCCGGGCTGAGGGCGGCAGCGCGCAATAGCGCGAAGGCCCGGACGTAGCGGGCGACGTCGGCCTGGTCCTCCAGGTACACGCCGCCGGACAATGCCTCCAGGTAGACGACGCCCAGGCTGGGCGCGTCGGGAAACCTCAGGATGGCCAGCGAGCCGCTGCCCGCCGCGGCGTGCGCGCCGGCCGAGAACGGCAGCACCTGGATCGTGACGGCCGGGTAATCGGCGGCCAGCTTGACCAGGTGGGTGATCTGCCCGGCGAGCACGTCCGGACCGCCCACCGCCTGATGCAGCGCGCCCTCGCCGAGGATCACGCCCAGCCGGGCCGGAGAGCTGCCGCCCAGCACGACCTGCCGACGCACCGCCTTGGCGGCGACGGCGTCTTCGAGCTGATCGGCCAGGAAGCCGGGCTCGGCGGCGGCGATGGCCCTGGCGTAGTCGTCGGTCTGGAGCAGGTCGGGGATGAGCTGCGCCTCGTACGCCATGATCTCCGAGGCCGCCGACTCCATGACCACGTAGTCCAGGTACGCGTCGGACCAGACGTCCGCGTAGGGGTGCCACCAGCTGTGCTGGCCGCCCCGGCTGGCGATGGCCAGCAGGGCGAGCTGCTCGCTGGCCGGAACCCCGTACTCGGTCATCAGCTCGCGCAGTTCCTTGGGCCTGATCCCGCGCTGGCCGGTCTCGATCCGGCTGATCTTCGAGCGATCGCATTCGAGGATGCGGGCCGCGTCCTCGAGCGAGTAACCCACGTTCTCCCTGTACCGGCGCAGCGCGCCTCCGACGAGACGACGCCGCACGGGAGGTTCTCCGGTCACGGTTCCTGCCTTCCCGCGGTCCTCCCGGCCGCGCGGTAGATCAAGTGGTACTTAATAAGCAACGTAGCATTTGATGTAGTCCATAGACCGGTTACGACACGCGGGATGGGGTGGCGGGTTCGGTCGAGCGGTAACGTTCCCGGAACGGTAGCTGGGTAGCGTCGGGGTTACCGGTTCCTGACCGGGACTAAGCGAGGCCAGCAGATCGAGGAGACGTGATGACCGCGCGCGCGGGCGGTGATCGAGCCGGGGTGCAGCCGCGCCTGGCTGTGCTGGCTTGGGCGGTCGCCGTACTGAGCCTGGCCGGTTTCGCCGCGGCATGGGTGCTGGCCGCCACCGGCCATGACCCGTTCGACATCTCCGCCAATTCCAGCCCCGACCGGTTCCTGGTCGCGTACGCGGTCGTCGGCGCGGTGCTGGCGTCCCGCAGGCCGACTAATCCCATCGGCTGGCTGCTCCTCGGCATCGGCCTGGTATCGGCGGCACGCGGGCTGGCCGGGGAATATGCGCTGCACGCACTGGCCGGGCACTCTCGTCCCGCCTCGGGCGTCTGGGCGGTGTGGTTCGTCAACTGGGCGCTGGCGCTGCTGTTCCCCAGCGGCGTCCTGATGTTCCTGCTGCTGCTGTTCCCGAACGGACGGCTGCTCACGGCCCGGTGGCGGATCGTCGGCTGGCTCGGTGTGGCGTTGGCGGCATCGTACGTGCTGGTCACCTGGCTGGCTTCCGGCGACATCACGCCAGGGCCCGAACTGCCCAGCGTGCCCAACCCGACCGGCGTCGCGGGCTGGACATTTGTCGGCCACCTCGGCAACGGCATATTTCCCCTAGAGTGGGCGTGCCTGCTGGCCGCGGCGGTGAGCCTGTTCCTCAGGTACCGGCGGTCGGCGAGCGAGGAGCGGCTGCAGCTCAAATGGTTCGCCTTCGCGGCGGTAGCGGCACTGGTCCTGCTGACCGCGCTAATCCCAGCCTCCCTTGCGACCAATACCGGGGAATCGGCTTTCGACGCGGGAGTGATAGTCGGCATCGGGGTGGGCCTGCCGGTCGCCGTCGGCATCGCCGTCATGAAGTACCGGCTGTACGCGATCGACCGGATCATCTCCAGGACCCTGGCCTACACGATCGTCACCGGCCTGCTGGTCGGGGTGTACACCGGATTGGTGCTGCTGGCCACCCGGGTCCTGGCGGTCCATACCCCGGTGGCGGTGGCCGTGGCCACGCTGGCCGCCGCGGCGCTGTTCAGCCCGCTGCGACACCGGGTGCAGCGGGCGGTGGACCGCCGGTTCCACCGGTCCAGGTACGACGCGGACCAGACCGTGGCCGCGTTCGCGGCCCGGCTGAAAGACGCGGTGGACCTGGACTCGGTCCGCGATGACCTGGCCAGTGTCGTGGAGCACGCCTTGGAACCGGCCCACATCTCGATATGGATCGGCGGGCGCGATCCGGCGGGATAACGATCTCGGCGCGGCGACCCCGGAACTGAGGCGGTCCAGGGCGGCCAGGATGCGGTTTTCCGAGACCGGTCCGAGCGTGCCCAGGGTCTGGGCGAAGAGGCTGACCCGGAGTTCCTCGAGCATCCAGCGCACGTCGGTCACCTGCGGATCGGTCCGCCGCTCGGGAGGCAGGTCCGCGACCGCCTGCCGGTAGGCCTGCTCCGCGCGCTGGGCCACCGCCATGTTGGCCGCGTCCCGCGCCGGGTTCTCCGGCAGCTTGTCCAGCCGCCGCTCGATCCTCCGCAGATAGCGAGTCAGCTGCGGCAGCCTCCGGTACCCGGTGGCGGTCACGAACCCCGGGTAGATCAGCCCCGACAGCTGCGCGCGCATGTCGGCCAGGGCGGGCTGGACCGCGTCGGCCTTCAGGTCGCCGAGACGGGTCTCGACGGCGTGCGCCACCCGGAGGGCCGACTCGACGTGCGTGACGACCTCGGCGGTCACCTCGTGCAGGCGGGATCGCACGGCGGCGGACAGCCGGTTGAAGCCCTCCTGATCCCAGGCCGGGCCGCCGGCCTCGGCCATCAGGAAGTCAGCGGCGCAGCTGACGCAGTCGGCGAACATCGCCGCGACGCCGCCGTGCGGGTTGTGGCTGAGGGCCAGCTTGGCCGGCGTGGACAGGCGGTCCGCAATGGACTTGAACCCTGAAGCCGGGGAGGGCGCGCCGAGCAGGACCAGCCGGCGGGTCCCGGCCCACATGGCGGTCCGCGCCGCGGCCTGCGTCTCGAACAGGCGCACGTCGACCGCATCGCCCGCATCGGCCAGGGCCGGATAGGCCACGACGGTCCCCTCGCGGAACACCGCGGGCAGCTCGCCGAAGTTCCATGACGTCAGGCCCGTGCGGGTCAGGCCGGCCGCCGCCTTCGACAGGACCGCCCGCAGGCGCGGGCGGAGTTCGCGCTGGAGTTCGGCGACGTCCTTGCCCTCGGCCAGGACGCGATCGCCGTCCGTCACCCGGAGCGTGATCCGCAGGTGCGACGGAAGCTTGGAGGAGTCCCAGGCGTCGCGCGGGACGATGACGCCGCGCAGCGGCCGCAGCTCGCGCGCGACCGCGTCCCGCAGGTCGCCGGACGGCTCCCCCAGGCGGGCCAGGACCTCGCGGGCCACGTCGGGCG
>Ga0187806_1000241_pt1 | contig 13188 bp, 11 predicted proteins | sample NC_wetland_sal_i_7_FD_132470 | JGI IMG/M metagenome (GOLD analysis project Ga0187806, IMG submission 132470) | Wetland sediment microbial communities from Neuse River Estuary, North Carolina, USA - ASW_1 | ecosystem: Environmental > Aquatic > Freshwater > Wetlands > Sediment | place: USA: North... | reverse complement strand
CGCCCCGTGGGTCCCGGCGGGACGCCGGCCGCGGGTCACCTCGCCGAGTTCCGCCCACCAGCTCCAGTAATCCGCGGTTCCCGCGACGTACTGGGCGACCGACAGCCCGGACTCCGGGTCGAGCCAGCGCCGGGAGCGGCGGCTGAGCTCGTACCGCCCGCCTTTGGCGGAGACGTGGCCGGCCGAGCGCAGGCAGTCGAGCAGCAGCCGGGTGGGCAGCGGATCCAGGCCGAGGTCGGCGGCGAGCTCCGCGGCGGTGCCCGGCCGCCGCGCCAGGCGGGCCGTCAGGCCCGTGCTCACGGCGGCGCCGAGGATCCCGGACAGCCCCATGCCGCCCCATGCCTCGGCGGCGGGGTTGGGCACAACCCCGGCGCGCAGGGCGACCCACTCGGCTGGGTTGGCACCACGCAACGCAAGCCTCACACTGCAAAGGTAGGCGCTGACGCCGACAGATGGGGGGGCCGCCATGAACCGGGTGCGGGCACTGATCATCGCCAGCCATCCTGGTCCGTGTCTTGCCATCACGGCCATGGCGACGCTGCTGGCGGCGGAGGCGGCGCCGCACGGCACCGGCCCCGTGCTGACGGCGCCCGCCATGCTGGCCGGCCAGCTGTCGGTCGGCTGGTCCAACGACGCGTGCGACGCCCGCCGCGACGCCGCGGCGGGCCGGACAGACAAGCCGGTCGCCACCGGCGCCATCAGCGTCCGGGCGGTCTGGATCGCGGCGTTCGCCTCGCTCGCAGCCGGGCTGGCGATGGCGGCGGCGATCAGCGTGCCCACCGTGATCATCCTCGCCGTGCTCATCGGGGCCGCCTGGGCGTACAACCTCGGCCTGAAGTCCACCCCGTGGTCGGGCCTCATGTACCTGGCCGGGTTCGGCCCGATCCCCGCGTACGCGGCGAGCACGCTGCCCGGTCAGCCCGCGCCCGGGTGGCCGGTGACAGTGGCGGCGGGCCTGGTCGGCCTCGGCGCCCACTTCGCGAACGTGCTGCCCGACCTGGCGGCGGACAAGGCGACTGGTGTCAACGGGCTGCCCCAGCTCGTGGCCGCCCGGTGGGGATCCGCCGCGGTGCGGGCGGCCGCGCTCGCGGCGCTGCTCGCGGCGTCCGTGCTGCTGCTTGTCGCCGCCCGCGGGGACCGCCGGTGGGTCGCGGTCGCCGGGCTGGCCGCCGCGGCCGTGCTCGGCGTCGCCGGCGGGCGCGGCTCGGGGCGGGCGCCGTTCCTCGCCGCGCTCGGCATCGCGGCGATCGACGTGGTGGTATTCGCCGCGGGCGGGGAAGCGCTGACGTTATGACCAAGATCCTCGCCGTGCGGTCCGCCTTCCCGGCTCACCGCTACCCGCAGCCCGACTTCACCCGGACGGTCGCCGAACTCGGCGGCCTGGGCCCGGCACAGCGCACGCTGCTCGAGCGACTGCACGGCAACGCGGGCGTGGACACCCGGCACATCGTCCTGCCGCTGCCCGACTACGGGGCAGTGCGCGGGATCGTGGCCACGAACAACCGGTACATCGAGAAGGCCACCGAACTCGGCGAGCGCACGCTGCGCGACGCGCTCGAGTCGGCCGGGCTGTCAGCCCGCGACCTGGACCTGCTGATCGTCACGTCGGTGACCGGCGTGGCCGTGCCGTCCCTCGACGCCAGGCTCATCCCCCGCCTCGGCCTGCGGGCCGACGTGAAGCGGCTGCCGATCTTCGGCCTCGGGTGCGTGGCCGGCGCGGCGGGGCTCGGCCGGCTGCACGACTACCTGCTGGGCTGGCCCGCTCATACCGCGGCGCTGCTCGCGGTCGAGCTGTGCTCGCTCAACTGGCCGGTCAGCGACATGAGCACCGCGGACCTCGTGGTCAGCGGGCTGTTCGGTGACGGGGCCGCGGCGCTGGTGGCGACCGGCGCCCGGGTCCCCGGCGGCGACGGGCGCGACGGGCGCGACGGGCGCGCTGCCGGGCCCCGGGTGATCGCCTCGCGCAGCGAGGTGTACCCCGACAGCGGGGACACCCTGGGGTGGCGGCTCGGTTCCGACGGCTTCCGCATCGTGCTGACCGCGGAACTGGCGGACGTGGTGGAGCGGCGGCTCGCCGGCAGCGTGACCGCGTTCCTCGCGTCGCACGGCCTGACGGTGGACGACGTCAAGACCTGGGTGTGCCATCCCGGCGGGCCCCGGGTGATCGACGCCGTGCAGAAGAGCCTCAAGCTGCCCGACAGCGCCGTCGAGGCGAGCCGACGGTCGCTCGCGCAGGCCGGCAACCTGTCCTCGGTGTCGGTCCTGCACATCCTTGAGCAGGTCGTCGACGGCGGGCCGCCGCCCGCCGGGTCGCACGGTCTCATGATCGGGCTTGGCCCAGGGGTCAGCGCCGAACTGGTATTGCTGCGCTGGTGAGGGTGGGGTGAGCTAATGGACGTCTACTGGGGACTGCTCGCGGTCATCGCCCTCGAGCGGACAGCGGAACTCGTGGTGTCGCAGCGGCACGCCGTCGCGAGCCTGCGCGAGGGCGGCGTGGAGTCGGGGCAGGGCCACTTCCCCGTCATGGTGGCGCTGCACGTCGCGCTGCTCGCCGGGTGCGTGGCCGAGCCGCTGGCCCTGCACCGCGCGTTCATCCCCGCGCTCGGGTATCCGATGCTCGCGGTGGTGGTCGCGGCGAACGCGCTGCGCTGGTGGTGCATCGCCACGCTGGGCGAGCGGTGGACGGCGCGGGTGATCGTGATGCCGGGGCGGCCGCTGGTCACGGCGGGCCCGTACCGGTGGTTCGCGCACCCCAACTACGTCGCGGTCGTCGTGGAGGGCGCGGCGCTGCCGCTCGTCGGCTCGGCCTGGATCACCGCGTCCGCCTTCACGGTGCTCAACGCGGCGCTGCTCACAGTGCGGCTGCGCTGCGAGACCCGCGCGCTCGCCGCCGCGGCGCCGGCCCGGGCGACGGCGGCCCCGTGAGCGACGCCGTGAGCGACACGGTGATCGACGTGCTGGTCGCGGGCGGCGGGCCGGCCGGGCTCGCGACGGCGATCAGGTGCGCGCAGGCGGGCCTGTCGGTCACCGTCGCCGAACCGCGCGCCGCGCCGATCGACAAGGCCTGCGGCGAGGGCATCATGCCGGCGGCGGTCACCCGGCTGGCGGCGCTTGGCGTGCGCCCGGCCGGGCACCCGATCCGCGGGATCCGCTACCTCGACGCCGCCCACCGCGTCGACGCGCCCTTCCGGCACGGCGACGGGCTCGGCGTCCGCCGGACGACGCTGCACGCCGCGCTGGCGGCGCGGGCCGCGGAACTGTCGATCCCCGTTCTCCCGGCGCGGGTAACGTCCGTCACCCAGCGGGACGGCGTTGTCGCGGCGGCGGGCCTGCGGGCCAGGTACCTGGTGGCCGCCGACGGGCTGCACTCGGGGATCCGCCGGGCCTGCGGCCTGGACCCGCCGCGCGCCCGCCACCCGCGGTTCGGCCTGCGCCGGCACTACCGGCTCGCGCCGTGGACCGACCTGGTCGAGGTGCACTGGGCCGCGGGGGCCGAAGCGTACGTCACGCCGGTCGCCGCCGACCTGGTCGGGGTGGCGATCCTGGGCGGCGCCCGGGGCGACTTCGCCTCCCGGCTCGCGGCGTTCCCCGCGCTGCGCGCGCGGCTGGCCGGGGCGGAGCCCGCCAGCGAGGTCCGCGGCGCCGGCCCGCTGCGGCAGGACGTGCCGCACCGGTCCGCGGGCAACGTCCTGCTCGTCGGGGACGCCTCCGGCTACCTCGACGCGCTGACCGGCGAGGGCATCGGCGTGGCGCTCGCCCAGGCGGCGGTCCTCGCGGAGTGCCTCGCGGCGGGCCGTCCCGCCGGCTACGAGCGAGCCTGGCGGCGAGTCTCCCGCAGGTCCTGGATGCTCACCTCGGGCCTGCTGTGGGCCAGGCACCGCGCGCTGCTCGGACCCCGCATCGTCCCCGCCGCGCAGCGCCTGCCGTGGCTGTTCACGAGGATCGTCAACATGGTCGGCGACGCGTGACGTTTTATCCCGAACGTACGCGTGGTGACTCCCCGCCCAGGCAGGTGCTGGGCGCGGGCCGGCGGATATGGCAACGGCCCCGGCGGTGCCGGGGCCGTTGCCGCTCCCTGCGTGGAAGCTTTGTGGGCCGGTGCGGTGGTCGCCTCCTCGGCGAGAGGCACATCGCGGCTCCAGCCGAACGGTATTCCGCGAAGGCGATAATGGTTGCGGCCCGGGGGATCCTAGCCGCACCAGCCGCTATCTTTAACGCCGCCGGCTGTACCTCTGTTCCCTGGAGTCCCGGCCAGTTTGCCGATCGCGAGATTCCGCGTCGCCGTCCCAGTAGCCGCGCTGCGCCGGCTCGGACTGCCCGGCCGGCGTGAAGCTCGGCGCGGGCGGGTAGGCGGTCTGCTGGTCCTCGGCGTATCCGGCGCCGTAACCCTCGTTGCCGTACTCACCGCCGCCGCCGTACGGCTGCTCCGCCCCATACGACTGCTCCCCCGGGTATTCCGGCGCGGCATAGCCCGCGCGGTCGTACCCGTCCGAGCCGTCGCGGCCGGTGCCGCCAGCCGGGTAACCGCCGCCGTTCGGGGTGAAGGTCGGGGTAAACGACGGTCCTGCGGCCGGCTGCGCCGCGGCCGGGTACGACCCGGACCCGCCGCCCTGGTAGCCACCGCCGTTATAGGAGCTCTCGTTGTAGGCCGTGTCGGCGTAGCCGCTGCCGTTGTAGCCCCCGTCGCCATAGCCGTTGGCGTTGTAGCCGTTGCCGTTGGCGTCGGCCTCGGCCGCGTAGCCGCCGTTGTAGCCGTTGCCGTTGTAGGCGGCGTCGCTTGGACTGCCGTTCGCGTAGCCGTTGCCCTGGTAGCCGTGGCCGTTGGCGTCACCCTCGGACGGGTAGCCGGGCGCCGCGGCATAGCCGCCGCTGGCCTGGTAGGCGCCGGACGGGTGGGCGTCGCCGTACCCGTTGGCCTGGTAGGCGCCGGACGGGTCGGCGTCACCGTATCCGTTGGCCTGGTACGCCCCGGTGCCGCCGAATCTCCCGTCGGCGGGGTACGAGCCAGTGCCGCTGGACGCGGGGTCGGCGTAGCCGCCAGCCGGGTACGAGCCGGTGCCGGCCGAGCCGGACCCGCTCTCGGCGTAGCCGGGCGCCTGGTAGCCGCCGGTGCCGTTGAAGCCGCCGGATTGCGGGTACCCCGCTTCGGCGTAGCCGTTCGCGTCCTGGTATCGCGGCGTCTCCGCGTACCCCGCGGGCTCGCCGTAGCCCGGCTGGTCACGGCGGGCGGACGCGGCCGACGGGTCCTGGGCGTGCCGCGGCCCGGCCGGCGCGCCGCCTACCGGGGCCGAGAGCGTCGCGGCGGCGCCCGTCCCGCTCAGGTAGGGAGCCGCGGGGTCCGGCTGCACGTACTGGGCGAGCCCCTGGCTGCCCTGGTCGGTCATGTTGTAGCCCTGGTTCCCCGGGCCGCCCCCGGGGAACTCGGTCCCCCGGTATTGCTGGTCGCCGCGATCGCGCGCCGCGTATCCCTGGCCGTCGTAGCCCTGCGGCTCGTATCCCGCGCCGTTGTAGGCCTGGCCGTTGAACCCCTGGGCGTTATAGCCCGGCGCGTCGTACCCCTGGCCGTTGTAGTCCTCGCCGCCATAGGAGGCCTGCGTGCCATAGCCGTGCGTTTCGTAGCCCTGGCCGTTGTAGCCCTGCCCGTTGTAGCCCTGGCTGTCGTAACGGGGCTCGGCCTGTGCGGGATCGTAGGCCGGAGCGGCCTGGCCGCCGTAGTCGGCGTAGGCGGGCGCCGGAGCCTGCGCGTCGGGGTACGAGCCCGGCCCCTGGTACGACTGGCCGTACTGCTGGGCGTCCCCGTACTGCTGGGCGTCGTAGCCCGCCGCGTTCCCGTACTGCTGGGCATCGCCGTACTGCTGGGCGTCGTAGCCCGCCGCGTTCCCGTACTGCTGGTTCCGGTAGTCGCTGAGGTATGTGGGCTCGGCCACGCCGGCCCCGTATCCGCCGGACGTGTCGTACCCGCCGCCCGCGGCCGCGCCGTAGCCGGCGTCAGCCCCGTAGCCGGGCGCCTGGTAGCCGTTCGCCACGTCGTCGGTGAGCGCCGTCATGGCGCCGGTGAACGGCTCGGCCGACGCACCGAGCGCGAGCCTGGGCCGCTGGCCGGCCAGCGCCAGGGTGGCGCCGCCGTCCTGGCCGTTACCCGGGCCACCGGGCATTCCCCGGTGCAGGGAATCCATCATTCGAGGCAGGTCGTCAATGGGCAACCGGAACGTGCCAGTGCAGGTACCCCCCTGCCAGATGCTGAACACTGCGATCCCGGTGTCGGCGTACCAGCTGAGACGCATGCTGCGGGTACTGCCGCGTACGTCAAAGAAGACCTCGCCGAGCCGGGGCAGTGGTGCTGCGTCCGACGCTGACATGCTGCCCATGGTCGCCCCCCTCCCGAGCGTTTGTCCAGTTCGTTCAGAGTATTGGCAGGGAGCCCCGCGTGTAGCCTACTTGCCGGCACTCGGTCATGCCCGCAGCGTGGCGCCGGCGTGTCGGCGCGGCCACGGCCGCGCGGCGGCGAAAAATTTCCCGGCTCGCCGACCGGAAAATGCCACCCCGTCCTGCGCCGGGCGCATGCGAGGTGGCATCATAAGTCCACAGGCTTTCCTGCCCCCCGCTGGTTGGACGCAGCGTCTCCCGACAGTACCGTCTCTCGGAAGCACCGTCTCTCGGCAGTGGGCAGGCGTTTGTCATGCACGAGTCGTTCCCGCGCGCGCGAATACATGCGCGGGAACAGTACGACGCCATGCGGCGTTAGACCTTGCAACGGCAGTTACCGCGCAAGGGTGAGGCTCGCGTGCTAACGAGCCAATAGCAAGGGTAACGCAAGACTAAAGCAACTTTGTTGAGGTGAACTGATCCATGTCTCAGGTGCGTAGGCAGACGGCGATGCTTCCCCGCCCTAACTGGGGGTGGCAGGACGCTGCCGCGTGTCGTGGCGAGGATCTGATGCTCTTCTTCGGCCCAGACGGCGAGCGGCAGCCAGAGCGGGAGATCAGGGAGCGTAAGGCCAAGGCCATTTGCGCTAGCTGCCCGGTCCGGCTCGAATGCCTCAACTACGCCGTCGCCCGTCCTGAGAAGTACGGCACCTGGGGCGGCCTGAACGAGGACGAGCGCTCCGCGGAGCGCCGTCGCCGGATGCGCCGCGCGAACGCCGCCTAGCAGACCGGATCGCTATCGCAGCGCCGCGAGCAGCGTCAGCACGTCGGCATCGGTCAGCTGACCGAACTCGGCGTACCACTCTCCCACGCTACGGAACCGGCGGGGGGTGACCAAGGTCACCACCTCGCCGGTTTCTGCTTTCATGGCCTCGACGGCCGACGCCGGCGCGACCGGCACCGCCAGCGTCGTGCGCGCTGCCCCCGCGGCGCGCACGACGCGCAGCGCCGCCCGCGCCGTCACCCCGGTCGCCAGCCCGTCGTCGACCACGACCACGTGCCGGCCGGCGAACTCCGCGGGCGGCCTGCCGCCGCGGTACACCGCGACGCGGCGGGCGAGTTCGGCCCGTTCCCTGGCGACTACGCCGTCCAGGTCGGCCGGGCGCAGCCCGACCTGGTCGAGCAGGCACTCGTCGAAGACCGGATCGCCGCCTTCCGCGATCGCGCCGAGGCCGAGCTCGGGCTCCGCCGGATGGCCGATCTTCCTCGTCACGAGCACCTCGAGCGGGACGCCCAGGCACCGCGCCACGCCCGCCCCCACCGCGACACCGCCCCTGGGCAGCGCAGTCAGCACCGTACGTTCAGGATAAAAATCTCGGATCGCGAACCTGAGCTTGACGCCAAGGAGCAGCCCGGCGGTAGCGCGGTCCGGGAAACGCAGGGGGCCGGCCGCGCGGCGTCCTGGGAACGCGCTGGCCATCTCGGACGCCTTATACCCCTCGCGGCGGCACAATAAAGAGCATGATCTGCGTTCCGTGCCGCCAGCGGCACCACCAGGACTGCCCCGGCGGCACCTGGTGCGACTGCCAGCACCTGCCTGCGCAGGATGCTCGGCCGGACGCGGCGGAGTCGCCGTTGAGCTGGGTGCGGCAGGGGTTACAACTTTAACCGCGCGAGCCGGAATACCCGCCGCGCGGCAGAAGTGACCGCGACGTGACTCACCTCGAGTGGACAGACCGCCAGCAAATGTGTGATCCTGCATAGGTGAGTGTTACGGACCCCATGCTCGTCGTGCGCAGGCACGTCGACCTCCTGCGCGTCCGTAGCGCCATGTGTCGCCCCGCACGCTGATCGCCGCCCTATTTGTAACTCACGTAAAACGCTGAGTACCTTGGGCGCGCGCCGGCCATAGCGAGGCGGCTTTTTTATTTGCGCCGTTGCGGCCGGGCGCGTGCTCGCGCCAGCCCCGACGACGTTAGTGAGGAAGCCGCCGCATGTCTCCCGCCTCCGGAGCAACTGCGACCAAGGACAAGGACGCGACCAGGCCCAGGGCCCAGCCGCCCCGGGCAACCCAGGCCCGCCGCAAGCGCGGTGAGGGGCAATGGGCGCTCGGTTACCGCGAGCCGCTGAACAAGAACGAGGAAAACAAGAAGTTCGACGACGGGCTGAACGTCCGGCAGCGGATCATCGACATCTACTCCAAGCGCGGCTTCGACTCGATCGACCCGGCTGACCTGCGGGGAAGGTTCCGCTGGTACGGGCTGTACACGCAGCGCAGGCCCGGGATCGACGGCGGGAAGACCGCCATCCTCGAGCCAGAGGAACTCGACGACCGCTACTTCATGCTGCGGGTGCGGATCGACGGGGGGCAGCTGAGCAGCGAGCAGCTGCGCACGATCGCGGACATCTCCAACAAGTACGCGCGCGGCACCGCCGACGTCACCGACCGGCAGAACATCCAGCTCCACTGGATCGAGATCGAGGATGTCCCGGCGATCTGGGAGGCGCTTGAGGGCGTCGGCCTGGACACCACCGAGGCCTGCGGCGACACCCCGCGGGTCATCCTCGGCTGTCCGCTGGCCGGCCTGGACGCCGACGAGCTGATCGACGCCACGCCGGAGATCACGGCGGTGCACGACACCTACATCGGCGACCCGGCGTTCGCCAACCTGCCGCGCAAGTTCAAGTCCTCGATCAGCGGCTGCGCCGCCCAGTGCACGCACCACGAGATCAACGACGTCGCCTTCGCCGCGGTCACGCACCCGGCGACCGGCGAGACCGGCTACGACCTGTGGGTCGGCGGCGGGCTCTCCACCAACCCGATGATCGCCCAGCGGCTCGGCGCGTTCGTCCGCCCCGGCCAGGTGCCCGAGGTCTGGGCGGCCGTCACGGCACTGTTCCGCGACTACGGCTACCGGCGGCTGCGGCACCGGGCGCGGATCAAGTTCCTCGTCGCGGACTGGGGGCCGGAGCGGTTCCGCGAGGTGCTGGAGAAGGAGTACCTCGGCTACGCACTGCCCGACGGGCCGGCCCCGGTCAACGTCGCCAGCGGAGGGCGCGACCACGTGGGCGTGCACCCGCAGCGCGACGGGCTGAACTACGTCGGGTTCGCGCCGAAGGTCGGCCGGCTCAACGGCGACGCGCTGCACGCCATCGCCGCGCTGGCCGACGAGTACGGCAGCGGCCGGGTGCGGACCACGACCGAGCAGAAGATGGTGATCCTGGACGTGCCGCCGTCGCGCACCGGCGAACTCGTCGCCGAGCTCGAGGCGGCGGGACTGCCAGCCGCGCCGAGTGTGTTCCGGCGGCACATGATGGCGTGCACCGGGATCGAGTTCTGCAAGCTGGCGATCGTGGAGACCAAGGCCCGCGCCGCGAGCCTGATCGACGAGCTGGAGCGGCGGCTGCCGGACTTCGACACCCCGGTGACGATCAACGTCAACGGCTGCCCGAACTCCTGCGCCCGCATCCAGACCGCCGACATCGGCCTCAAGGGGTCGCTGGTCACCGACGCCGCCGGCCAGCAGGTGGAAGGATTCCAGATCCACCTCGGCGGGACGCTGCTCGGCGGCGACGCGGCCGGCTCCGGGTTCGGCCGGAAGGTGCGCGGCCTGAAGGCGACCGCGGACGAACTGCCGGACTACGTGGAGCGCGTGCTGCGGCGGTTCACAGCGAACCGTAAGCCAGGCGAGACATTCTCGCAGTGGACCCTGCGCGCGACGGACGAGGAGCTCTCATGACCAGCCCAAGCCGCGCGGTGCCGTTTTACTGCCCGTACTGCGGAGAGGAAGACCTGGAGCCCCAGGGCGCGGCGGACGGAGAGTGGCACTGCCGCAGCTGCACCAGGAGTTTCCAGCTACGCTTTGCCGGGATAGGGGCCGCGCTGTGACCAGTGCTGAGCTTGCTCCTGGCGGTCTTGACTCTGTGGAGGACCCGGAGCACATGCGAAGTCTCGCCGAACAGGGAGCGGAGCAGCTTGAGGAGGCGTCCGCCGAAGACGTCATCCGCTGGGCGACCGACACCTTCGGCGACCGCATCTGCGTCACCTCCTCGATGACCGACGCGGTCATCATCCACCTGGCCTCCGCGGTCCGCCCGGGCATCGACGTGGTGTTCCTCGACACCGGCTACCACTTTCCCGAGACGATCGGCACCCGCGACGCGGTGTCCGCCGTGTACCCGGTGAACCTGGTCAACGTCGTGCCGTCGCGCACGGTGGAGGAGCAGGACGCCGAACTCGGCCCGCGGCTGTACGGGCGCAACCCGGACCTGTGCTGCTACCTGCGCAAGGTCGAGCCGCTCGAGCGGGCCCTCGCGAACTACGACGCGTGGATCACCGGCGTCCGCCGCGAGGAGACCACCTCCCGGCGGTCGACGCGGGTCGTGCAGTGGGACGACAAGCGCGAGATGGTCAAGGTCAACCCCATCGTGACCTGGACCGGCAAGCAGGTCGACGACTACATCGCCACCAACGGCGTGCTGGTGAACCCGCTGGTGTACGACGGGTACCCGTCGATTGGCTGCCGCACCTGCACGCTGCGGGTGGAGCCGGGCGCCGACCCGCGCAGCGGCCGGTGGGCGGGAACGGGCAAGACCGAATGCGGCATCCACGTCTGAGCGCGGGCGGGCTGGCGGGCCTGCCGCCGCTCGTCGCGGTGGCGCACGGGTCGAAGGATCCGCGCGCCGCCGCGACGATCAGCCAGCTGCTCACGCTGGTGCGATCACGCGCGCTCGCGCGCGGCCCGGCGGGGCCTGACGTTCATGCGGCGTTCCTCGATCACTGCGCGCCGTCGCTGCCGCAGGTGCTCTCCGCGGTCGCGGATGCGGGCGAGTGTCTCGTCGCGCCGCTGCTGCTGACGGCCGCGTACCACAGCAAGACGGACATCCCGGCGCGAATCGCGGCCGGCTGCGCCCCCGCCGGGCTGGCCGTGCGGTACGCGGACCCGCTCGGGCCGCATCCGCTGCTGCTCAACGCCCTGGAGCGGCGGCTGGCCGAGGCCGGCGTCGCCGTCAGCGACCTGGCGGTCCGCGCCCGCACCGGCGTCGTGCTCGCCGCGGCCGGGTCGAGCGATCCCGCGGCCAACGCCACGATCGCCGCGCTCGCCGCCCGCTGGCAGGCGGACCGCGGCTGGCGCGCGGTCGTGCCCGGGTACGCGTCCGCCGCCGGCCCGCGGCCGGACGAGGCCGTCCGCGCGCTGCGCGCCGGCGTGCCGGGCGGCCCCGTGGTCGTCGCCACGTACCTGCTGGCGCCGGGCTACTTCGCCGACAAGATCGCCGCCGCGGCCCGAGCCGCCGGGGCCGCCGCCGTCTCGGCCGCCCTCGGCGCCGCGCCGGAGGTCGCCCGCGTCATCCTCGACCGCTACGCCGCGGCCCTCCGCGGGTCTGCCCCGCTGCCGGCGTGTGCGGCACTTTCCGGCCGCATTGTGGCCAGGGCATAGTTATACGGAACGTAACGTGGCGACTCCCCAGTTACTAACCCACTCCGCCCGGGGACTACCTTCCTAGGACATGGGCGCTGCGGCCGCGCCCCGAATAACCTGACGCGGTAAGCTCATGCGCTTGGGCGGTGAGCCGCTGAGGGAGGCGAATGCACATCTGGCCGGGAGCCGCGTACCCGCTGGGCGCGACGTGGGACGGGTGGGGGACGAACTTCGCCCTGTTCTCCGAGGTCGCTGAGCGCGTCGACTTGTGCCTGTTCGACGAGTCGGGCGCCGAGCGCCGTATCCCGCTGACCGAGGTGGACGGCTTCGTCTGGCACGGTTACCTGCCCGCCATCAGCCCCGGCCAGCGGTACGGCTACCGCGTGCACGGCCCGTACGATCCACGGCGGGGCTCCCGCTGCGCCCCGTCCAAGCTGCTGCTCGATCCCTACGCCAAGGCCGTCGAGGGCGAGCTGACCTGGGACGAGTCGCTGTTCGACTACCAGTGGAGCGACCCGCGGCGGCGCAACACCGCCGACAGCGCGCCGTTCATGCCGAAGAACGTTGTCATCAACCCGTTCTTCGACTGGGGGAACGACCGGCCGCCGCGCATCCCGTACCACGAGACGGTGATCTACGAGGCGCACGTCCGGGGCCTGACGCTGCGCCATCCCGAGGTGCCGCTGCAGCAGCGCGGCACCTACGCGGGCCTGGCGCATCCGGCGGTGATCGAGCACCTGCGGCGGATCGGCGTGACCGCGGTGGAACTGCTGCCGGTGCACCAGTTCCTCGCCGAGCAGGCGCTCGTCCAGCGCGGGCTGACGAACTACTGGGGCTATAACACGATCGGCTTCCTCGCCCCGCACAACGGGTACTCGAGCGCCGGCCAGCGCGGCGAGCAGGTCGGCGAGTTCAAGACCATGGTGAGGGCGCTGCACTCGGCGGGCATCGAGGTCATTCTCGACGTCGTCTACAACCACACCGCCGAGGGCGACCACCGGGGGCCGACGCTGTGCTTCCGCGGGATCGACAACGAGGCGTACTACCGGATCGACGACAGCGAGCCGTGGCGGTACATCGACTACACGGGCTGCGGCAACAGCCTGAACGTCCGGCACCCGCACTCGCTGCAGCTGATCATGGACTCGCTGCGGTACTGGGTCCTGGAGATGCACGTCGACGGGTTCCGGTTCGACCTCGCCTCGGCGCTGGCCCGTGAACTGCACGACGTGGACCGGCTGTCCACGTTCTTCGACCTGGTGCAGCAGGACCCGGTGGTGTCCCAGGCGAAGCTGATCGCCGAGCCGTGGGACGTCGGCGAGGGCGGCTACCAGGTCGGCAACTTCCCGCCCCTGTGGACCGAATGGAACGGCAAGTACCGCGACACCGTGCGCGACTTCTGG
>Ga0187806_1000239_pt1 | contig 13217 bp, 12 predicted proteins | sample NC_wetland_sal_i_7_FD_132470 | JGI IMG/M metagenome (GOLD analysis project Ga0187806, IMG submission 132470) | Wetland sediment microbial communities from Neuse River Estuary, North Carolina, USA - ASW_1 | ecosystem: Environmental > Aquatic > Freshwater > Wetlands > Sediment | place: USA: North... | reverse complement strand
TCCTTGGGATTGCAGTGTTCCAGTTGAGGCACTGACATGACAGTAGAGCAGAAGATTCAGGCGCTGGAGAAGCGCGTCGATGAGCTGGCGGACAGACTCGGACGCGCGGAGGACGAGCTCGCGATCCGTAGGCTGCAGCATGCCTACGGCTACTTCATGGACAAGTGCCTGTACGACGAAGTGGTGGAACTTTTCTCCGATCGCGCAGAGACGTATTTCCTGGGCGGCGTGTTCAAGGGACGGGCTGGAGCGCGGCGGCTGTATTGCGGGCGGCTGGGCGAAAAATTCGCGGCGGGGAAAAATCGCCCGACACGCGGGCTGCTGCTCGATCATCTTCAGCTGCAGGATGTGATTACGGTTGCGCCGGACCGTCTGTCGGCCAAGGCGCGCTATCGCTGCTTCATGCAGGGCGGAAGTCACGAGAGCGTTCCCGAAATTTTTCCGGCGTTCTGGGAAGCCGGAGTTTACGAGAATACGTACCTGAAGGAAGACGGCGTGTGGAAGATCGGTGTGCTGAATTACAACGTGTTTTTCTACGCGCCGTACGATAAGGGCTGGGGCCACACGAAGCCGGGCTATGCCGTGCCGGCGTTCTCGAAAACCTATCCTGAAGATCCGAACGGTCCTGACGAATTGACATCGCGGCGCGCGAGTTTTTGGCCTGAGAATGAAGTCGTCCCCTTCCATTATTTGCATCCTGTCACTGGAAAACCGATCAAGTGAGCAAATCTAAATCGCACAGTCTCGCTGGGCAAACTGCGATTGTGACCGGCGGAGGCCGTGGATTTGGCCGGGCCATCGCGCGAGGGCTTGCCGCAGTGGGCGCGGCGGTGACTGTGACCGCGCGATCGAAGAATCAGCTCGATGCAACAGTTGCTGAAATCGAAGCAGCCGGGGGGCGAGCGCTCGCCGTTGCGGGCGATGTGACGAGTCGCGCGGATGTCACGCGTGTCGTCGAAGCCGCGGAGGAAAAATTCGGGCCGACGACAGTGCTTGTCAACAATGCGGGAGTGACAGGGCCGTTCGGGCCCATCTGGATCAACGATCCAGACGAGTGGTGGGAGGCGCAAGCGGTGATCGTACGCGGCACGCTGCTTTTCATGCGCGCGGTGATGCCGGGTATGGTGGAGCGGCGTGCGGGCACGGTGATGAACGTTTCCGCGCTCGGCGGGCAGTGGTTCGCGCCGAAGCTGACAGCGTACGCCGTGGCGAAGTCGAGCCAGATACGATTATCCGAGCACGCGGCGGCGGAAGCAAAAGAGCACGGAGTGAGCGTTTTTTCGATCGAGCCGGGCACAGTCTACACGGACATGACCGAGCACACGATCACTTCGCCCGACGCGCAGAAGTGGGTGCCGCAGATGGTCGAGTATTTGAAGAAACTTAAGGAGACGACTAATCCGGCGCCGGGGCTCGCGCGTTGCTCAGAGATGTGCGTGCAACTGGCGTCTGGCCGTTACGCCGCGCTATCGGGGCGCTTTCTGCTGCCAAGTGACGATTTCGAGAAAATGCTGCTGGAACCTGCGCACGAGTGGGGCTCGGCTCTCATTCCACGCCAGCCTCAGCGCACGCGATAAGTTCGCGGATTACCGGGGACTGCCTGCGCATCGCGATTCCGCTCAAGGAGTGACCCGGCGATATTCCATTATTCGCACTAGCTTGCCCACGGGATGGCCGTAGTACGGCGCCCTGTAGTCGAACACTGTCTCGAAAACGAGCGTGGAGCCTTTTATTCTCCAGGTAAGAGTATCAATCAGGTCTGCTTGATCCGGCGTCTCGACCCTATGTCCGTAACGCTCGTCGTGCGCGTAGAATTCCTGATATGTCAGGGTACCCTCGCCCGTGAGGCGAAGCTCCTGACCGCCGACTCGCACCAGCGATCCACTTTGTGTGATGGTGATGCGAGTTGGCTTGATGGTCTGCGTTACGCCGTTCATCGTGCTGCTCACGAGTTCCCAGGTACCTTCAAAGCTTTGAGACGGCTGGACGGGTTGCACCGCTCCAATCGGCTGCTGGCCGGTAACTCCAGAGGGTTGCGCCGGGGAGTCGTGGCTGGTCAAACGCCAGTTCAGGTTTGCGGGGCGGCCGCGCTCGAACGCGCCGGCCGCCAGGAGCGAGCCTTTGTCGATCATGCCGGCCATGCGGACGGAGGCGACGCGCGTTCCGTCCTGATTCTCGCTGTGCATGTAGATCGTCACATCGCCCGAAGGCTGCACGTCGCCTTCGATGTGCATGGCGATGTTTGTGCCCGGCATGTTCCAATGACCGGTGAGCTTGTTCCCGACCACTTCGCCCACCGCGTCGTAACAATATTTGGGCAGCTTCGGCGTTTTGCCATAGCAAACCTGACCGGCGTAGCTGCCATCGAAGCGGCCTGCGTGGGCAGTCGCGCTCGGCGGTTTCGCAGGAGCGGGAGCTGTTGACGGCTCTTTCGATTTCGCAGCGAGCTTTGCGTCACCGGCCGCAGGAGCCGCTTTCGGCGGAGTCGAAGCCGCGGGCGCGCCCGGTTTGGACGTGGGCGGTGCAGTGGCCGGCTTTTCCGCCGATGAATTTTCGGGCGTCGGTTGTGACGCGGGCGCGGGCGGAGGAGGAGGATTGACAGCGGTCACAGGCGCGGTCGCGTTCTTGCCCCGCGCGTGAATCGCGTAAGCCGCAAAGCCAACGCCGGCGACGATGACGACACCCGCTACCAGCCAAACGACACGACTTTTCCAAGCGCTAGGCGGCTTGGCGCTCGGAAGAGGCACGCCGCCCTCAGCTTCGGCGATCGAAAAAGTTCGCACCGGCTGCGGGATGTTCTTGTAGCTCTTCTCGCCCAGCGAGTGGAAGGCGAGGGAAAGCTTGTTGCGAATCTGATCGTGAACGCTGCCGGAGATGCAGATGCCGCCCGGCTCGGCCGCAGTTTGCAAGCGAGCGGCGACGTTGACACCATCGCCCAGGAGATCCTGTCCCTGAATCATCACGTCGCCAAGATTGATGCCGATGCGGAAGCGCACCTGGCGAGAGGGCGGCAACTTGTCGTTGCGCGTGCGCAGCGCGGACTGGACGTCGGTGGCGCAGCGAACCGCTTCCACGGCACTCGAGAATTCGGCAAGGATCGCGTCGCCGGCGGTGTTGAAGACGCGTCCGTGGTGCGTGAGGACCAACGATTCGAAGATTTTCTTGTGGCCTCGAAAGGCGCGCAGGGTCTGCTCTTCGTCCTCGTTCATCAGGCGGCTGAACTCGGCGACGTCGGCCGAGAGAATCGTGGCGAGCTTGCGTTCAATGATCTGCGAACTGGATTGCGTGCCTGGCTGCGGATTGGGCTGCGCGCCCGGTTTATCGGGACTGTCGGGCATTGATTGGCTCCGGGATCTGAGTTGTCGCGTATAGTAGCATTCGCTTACCTGTTGCGTATTGTGAAAGGCGCTGAGCGTCGCCATTCGCAGTCTGCGTCAGACCTGGAAGCCTGAGGAACCCAATTCGGGGATTGAGACGACTCGTTGACAGGCTCGGCGGCGGGGTGCTATGGAGATTCAACATGCGTAACGGATCAGAAAGAGTCGCGCGCGCGACGGCATTGCTGATGTTTGCCGCAGCTGCGTCTTCCAGTGCGACCTTCGCACAAAATCCCTCGTCTCCAGCGCCGAGCGGATTCCCGGCTGGGCCCGCGGCAAAGATTCTGAGCTTCACGGCGGAGCCGGACTCGATCCAGCCGGGGCAAACTGTGAAGCTGACGTGGGTGGTGATCAACGCGGATCGCATCGAAGTGGAGCCGGAGATCGGCGTTGTGGCGACGCGGGCCGGCCGTTCGGTGACGCCCGCAACATCGACCGTCTACGTGCTGAAAGCGATTGGGCGCGGCGGCGCCGACAGGCGAACCTTGACGGTGACCGTAGCGGGCACTGCGCCACCTTCCGAGCCTGCTGACATTGACGCCGACCCCCTCGCGAATAAGCCGATTCCGCGCACGGCGGATGGTCATCTGGATCTTGCAGGGATTTATATCGGCGGGTTCGACATTCGCCCGACCGGGCCCATTCGGCCGGCGCCCGGCGCGGAAAAGTACAAGGTGGCCATGGACGCCGGGGGCAGCGACCTCACTGAGCATTGCCTGCCGTCAGGCGTCCCGGGAGCGACCGGGGCTCCCTATCCATTGCAGATCATTCAAAATCCCGGGCAAATCGTGATCCTGTATGAAATCGACCACCTTTTTCGGGTGATCCCCACGGACGGCCGCTCGCATCCCCCTGATCTCGATCCCACATGGATGGGGAATTCCGTGGGGCATTGGGAAGGCGACACGCTGGTGGTGGACGTGACTGGTTTCAACGACAAGACGTACGTGGGCGGATACCGGCATACGACGGCGTACCACGTGGTGGAGCGATACACGCGAACGGCATACGACAAGATCGCTTACGAAGCGACGATTGAGGATCCCAATGTGTTCGCGGCACCCTGGAAGGAAGCGGGCACGCTGCGGCTCCATCCTGAATGGGAAATTCAGGAGTACATCTGCGAAGAGAACAATCACGATTACCAAGAGCTATTCAAAGGCGACAAAAAGTAGCGCCGCCGCGGGCCGCGCGAGGCGACGCTCCGCTGCGGCAGCGGCACACACGTTGACAGGCTCGGCGGCGGAGTGATACGACTGCGGTACTGGGGGCGGGCCCTCTGCAGGCAAGCGCGAGCGACCTTGGCAATTCCCTCGATCATTCTAAGGAGTAGGCCATGACAACGAAGTTTCCGGATTCATTCGACTACGCCGGTTTCAATGCGCCAATGCGCACGGAGTGCGACATCTACGATCTGGTGGTCGAAGGAAACATGCCGAAGGAAATCAGCGGCACCTGGTACCGGACGATTCCCGATCCGCAATATCCGCCGATGCTGGGCCACGACACGTATCTGAGCGGCGACGGGATGATCAGCGCGTTCAAATTCGAGAATGGGCACGTGGATTTCAAGATGAAGTACATCATGACCGACCGGCTGAAGGCGGACCGCAAAGCCCGGCGCAGTCTTTTCGGGCTTTACCGGAATCCGTACACGGACGATCCGAGCGTCAAGGGCATCAATCGCTGCGTGAACAACACGACACCGATCTATCACGGCGGCAAGCTGCTCGCGCTCAAAGAAGACGGCCTGGCGGTGGAGCTTCATCCGGAAACGCTCGACACGATCGGCGTCTTCAACTACCGCGGGAAACTCCGAAGCCAAACGATGACCGCGCACACGCGTCTGGACGAAGACACGCACGACTTGCATTTCTTCGGCTACGAGGCGAGCGGGATGGCGACACGCGACGTTTCCTACTGCGTAGCGAACAAGCAAGGGGAACTCGTCAAGGAAGAATGGTTCCAAGTTCCCTACGTTTCGCTGATGCACGATTTCGCGGTGTCGAAGGAGCACGTGATCTTCCCGGTCTTCCCCACGACGGCGAATCTCGACCGCATCAAGGCGGGCGGCGTCCACTGGGTGTGTGAGCCGAATCTCGACGCCTATGTCGGCATCATGCCGCGCGACGGCAGCGTGAAGGACATGCACTGGTTCAAACATCCCGCGTGCTCCGCGTTTCATTTCATGAACGCGTACACCGAGGGCAAGTACGTGCACCTCGATTTCGGCATCGGCAAATACGCACCGTTCCCGTTCATCCAGGAAGCGTCGCACATTCATCCGACGGCGGACGATTTCGCGTTCGGCCGCGTGGTGCGCTGGACATTCGACATGTCGAAGCCCGGGGAGAAATTCGAGGAATACAAACTCGCGCCTTCGGGCGATTTTCCGCGCATTGCGAGTAAGGATCACATGAAGGATTACTCGATCGGCTATTACGAGCGATTCGATCCCGAGGCCGGCCCGCCGCTGGTGGCGGGTCCGGTCGGCGCCGGGTTCAATACGCTCAGCCGACTCGAAGTGAAGAGCGGGAAACTGAAATCCTGGCACTCGAACAAGCCGGTGACAATCCAGGAAGAGGTCCACATTCCTTCAAGGACGCCGGGCCATGAGGGCTACCTGGCTCTGGTGGCCGATCTCCACGAAAATCAGCTTTCGGACGTGCTGGTTTTTGAGGCGGAGCACATCGATAAGGGTCCGATCGCGACGGCGCACCTGCCGCTGCGGTTGCGCAATCAGGTGCACGGCAACTGGGTGACGGCGGAAGAGCTGCAATAACGCCGAATCATTTCACTGGAAACGCGCACGCACGGTGGGGGCGATGACGCGACAATCGCAGTTCTACGGCTGGAAGCTGCTGGCGGTCTTCTGGTTCATCCTCTTCGCGAATTTCGCGTTTCCTCTCTACGGCGCGAGCGTGGTCAACACGTACATGGCCGAATCCCTACACTGGGACCGCACGCAGCTCGGCACAGCCTACGCGATTTACCAGCTGATGATTGGCGTGCCGGCTCCGCTGGTCGCCATTCTCATCGTAAAAAAAGGAGTGCGGTTCAGCGCCTCGCTCGGCTGCTGGGTCGTCGTAGCTGGGGCGCTGCTGATGTCGACCGTCGTGCACACCAGCCTGCAGGTTGATCTCGTCTACGGGCTGATGATCGGCCTGGGCGCGATGACCGGCGGCGTGCTGGTCTCGCAAACCGCGATCAATCACTGGTTCAACAGATACAAAGGGCTTGCGATCACGCTCGTGCACACGGGCGGGACGTTCGGCGGGTTCGTCGCCGCGCGCCTGCTCGACAAAGTCATCCGCGCGTCCGGCGGCAACTGGCGCGCAGGGTGGTGGATGATTTCTGGCCTGAGCACGTTCTGCGCGCTGCTTGCGATGCTCTTCGTGCGCGAGCGTCCGGCCGACCTGGGGCAATTTCCCGATGGCGCCGCCGCGGAAGATTCGGCGACTCCCCCGGCCGGTTCGGGCGCAAGGGAACGCGTTCACAAGACCAGCGAACAATGGACGCTGCTCGACGCAATGCGCACGCCCGCGATCTGGCTCATATTGATCTCCCTTCTCGGATTCAGCGCCGGGTATCCGCTCTACATCGCGCATGGCAACGCGCATCTGCGCGATCTGGGGTACTCGCCCGCGCAAGCGGCGTCATCGATCTCGATCATGCTGCTCTGCGCGCTGTTCGGTACGCTTCTTTTCGCCACGATCGCCGATCGCATGGAGCCGCGGCTCACCTGGGCGATTGCTTCGCTCGTCTTCGCCGGGGGAATGCTCCTTGCGATGCACGCCAGCGGCGCTGCGGGCCTGTACCTCTACGCAATTTTGCTGGGCGGCTCGTTCGGTGTCTGCTTCTCCGCGATGATGGTCCTGCCCGCGAACTACTACGGCGTGAAGGCATATCCTGCGGTCATCTCGTTCATGATGGTGATCGGAACAACCGCTGGAGCTTTGGGCGCCAGAATTGCGGGCATGGTATTTGACCGCGTCCATAGCTACACGCCCGTCTTTTATTGCGTCGCGGGACTTTCCGTCCTGGCATCGATCGTCTTGTTGTTGATGAAACCGGCCCGGAAACAAGCCAGCGGGCTCGCGACGGTCGCAATCGAGAACGCGTGAAATTCTTGCCGCGTCGAGTTTCCAACTGTATCTTCGTTCGGTCGGAAAGGTGTCGTGTGAAATGGCGGGAATGCTGGCTGGACAGGTCGCAATCGTCACCGGCGCCGGACGCGGCATCGGCAGAGGCATTGCGCTGCGATTCGCCGCCGAAGGCGCTGCGGTCGGCCTGACGGCGCGCACGAAAGTGCAAATCGATAGGACTCTCGCGCAGATCGAAGCTGCGGGCGGGCGCGGATTCGCGGTCGAGGGCGATGCAGCGAATCGCGCGGACGTTGAACGCGTCGTGCGCCAAATCGAGGCTAAGCTTGGCGGCACGACGATTCTCGTCAACAACGCGGGGATCGCGGGACCGTACGGGCCGGTGGGCGTGGTCGATCCCGATGCGTGGTGGGCGGCGCAAGAACTGCACATCCTCGCGCCGATGCTGTTCATGACCGCCGTGATGCCGGGAATGATCGCGCGCCGCGCGGGACGTATCATCATGATTTCGTCGCCACGATCGTACAAGTTGACGGCGAATCTTTCGGCGTACAGTCTCGGCAAAGCGGCGCAGAATAAACTCGCCGAGCTGGTCGCGAACGAAGGGAAGCCGCACGGCGTAGAAGCGTTCTCGCTCGATCCCGGTTCGATCATGACCGACATGGCGGACGAAACAATGAGCTCACCAGACGCGCAGCGCTGGGTGCCGCAGATGGTCGAGCGGCTGCACGAGTTGCGCGGCACGCAGAGTCCGGACGACGGAATGCAGTGGTGCGCGGATCGCTGCGTCGCGCTGGCATCGGGGCGCTACGATACACTCTCGGGCCGCTACATCGATCGAACGGACGATCCCGACGAATTGGTGCGCAGGATCGAATCGCAAGAATCTGCCAAAGGAGGAGCTTCGCACGCATGAGAAAACTGGACATCTTCACTCACATTTGGCCGAAGGCATTCCACGAAGCGCTGTTGAAAACAACGGGCCAGATGAAGGATATGCACCGCCGCAGCGAAGCGGTCCCGATGATGACGAATCTCGACCGGCGCTTTCAGGTGATGGACATGTTCGAAGGCTACCAGCAGATTCTCTCGCTCGCATCGCCTCCGCCCGACGCCGCCGGTGAGCGCCCGGCCTGGCGAGAACTTGCGCGCATCGGCAGCGACGGCATGGCGGAGCTCTGCCGCAAATATCCCGACCGATTCCCGAGTTTCATTGCTTCGGTGCCGATGCGCGATCCGGAAGGCGCCGTCGAAGAGGCGCGGCGCGCGGTCAAAGAACTCGGCGCGTGCGGGATTCAGATCTATTCGAATGTCGCGGGCAAAGCGCTCGACGCGCCGGAATTTCGGCAGGTCTTTCGCGAAATGGAGCGTCTCGGCAAGCCAATCTGGATTCATCCCGCGCGCACGGCAACTTTTCCGGACTATCAGACCGAGCAGCTTTCGCTCTACGAAATCTGGTGGACGTTCGGATGGCCCTATGAATCGAGCGCGGCGCAGGCGCGCATTGTCTTCTCGAAAATGCTCGACGAGATGCCGAATCTTAAATTCATCATTCACCATGCGGGCGGAATGGTTCCGTTTTTCGAGGGGCGCGTTGGGCCGGGTTGGGACCAACTCGGCGCGCGCACGTCGAACGTCGATTACCGCCCGCTGCTCAAGCAACTTAAGCTGCCGCATCTTGAGTACTTCAAGAGGTTTTTCTACGCAGACACGGCGACCTTTGGCTCGAAATCGGCGCTCGTTTGCGCGCTGGATTTTTACGGAGTCGATCACGTGCTCTTCGCATCGGACGCGCCATTCGATCCCGAGGGCGGGCCGATGTACATCCGCGAAACTCTCCGCGTGATCGATTCACTCGATGTTTCGAAAGAAGATCGCGAGAAGCTCTACTACAAGAATGCGTGTAAGCTTCTCGGCATCAAGTAACAGGGAGTCCTGTGGCCGACCAAATGGTGGATAACTCGCGGCGCCAATTCCTGAGGTTTGCAACGGCCGGGGCAACATTCGCGGCGCTCGGAGGCTCGGTGACCGCTGGAGAGGAGCCCCTGCTCGGCCTGATCTTTCCGCCCGCGAACACGCCGGTGCCGCCCGAAGCGAAGCTGATGTACCCAACGGGAGTGCGATTTCTCGCCACCGGCGTCGGGCTCGAGCGCATGACGCCGGAAGGCTACGACAAAGTGGTCGATCGAATCGTGCCGGCGGCGAAGCAGTTGGCTTCCCAGGGCGCGGCTGCCATCGACGTGATGGGCACATCGCTCACCTTTTATAAGGGAGCGAAGTTCAATCTGGATTTGCAGACGCAGATCACGGAAGCGACCGGCTTGCGCTCAACGACGATGAGCACTGCGATCATCGAAGGGCTCAAGGCGGTCGGCGGACACCGGCTCGCCGTCGCGACTGCTTACAACGATGAAGTAAATCAGCGGCTGCAATCGTTCCTTCATGAATCCGGCTTCGAAGTGGTGGCCATCAAGGGCATGGGCATCGAGCGATTTCAAGACCGCGCGCCTGTGACGCAGGACGAGCTGCTTGAGTTCAGCACGGGCGTGTGGAAGGGCGCGCCGAAGGCGGACGCGATTCTGATTTCTTGCGGCGCTTTGAAGACCCTGGAAATTCTCGCGCCGCTCGAGCAGCGGTCTGGTGTTCCCGTGGTCTCAAGCCTGCCGCACGCGCTGTGGGCGGGAGTTCGCTTAGTTGGCTTGAGCGGGCGCGCGCCCGGCTACGGCACGTTGCTGTCGCAGGGATGACGACTCGCCTGAACACGTATGCCGATTCAAGAAACTGAGATTTTCTCGCTTATTGGCGAAGACGGCTTCGCGCGACTGGTGGGCGCGTTCTATCGACAGGTACCGCAGGACGACATTCTGGGGAAAATGTATCCGCCGCACGATCTAGCGGCCGCGGCACAGCGCCTTCGCGATTTTCTGATCTACCGCTTTGGTGGTCCGCAGCGGTACATAGAGCAGCGCGGCCATCCCCGCCTGCGCGCGCGGCACCTCCCGTTCCACATCGATCAGGCGGCGCGCGACCGCTGGATGCAACTCATGAACAACGCGTTTGCCGAAGCGGTGCTGCCGACGGACGTCGAACAATTCCTTCGCGCATTTTTCGAGCAGATGTCGACATTCATGATCAATCAGTGAGTCCGCACCCTGTGTCGCCGGCGGTGTGTATTCCAGAGGCACGCGAGTCCGGCATTACCACACAAGAAAATCCGACGTGGTATAGTTCCGGTGCGCGATCCCGCGCGACATCCTACGAGTTCATGGAGGAGCACAAATGGCTAAGAGCAGGCTCAAGACCACTGCTTCAAGAATTGGCGCCGCGATCGGTAGAGCCGACCGCACCGCCCACAAAGTCGCAAAGGCGGGCGTCGTAGCGAAGAAGGAACTCGAGGACATTTCGAAGCAGGTCGAAGCCCTCAAGAGGCAACTGCTAAAGACTACGAGGCGGCTGAAGAAAGCGCTAGCGTAGCCAGCGCGCTTCCTCCTCCATCTCGGGCTCCGGCCGCCCATCGCAATTCTGCCCGCCGGGACGAAGGAAGGGAGTGGCCGGACGGTTCTTTGCCGTCCGGTGTCCCGCTTGCCCTGAGCGTTGTGAAGAGCTTCCGCGGGGGCTCTTCAACTGCGTAGCCGAGATCGCCGCGGGAAGGCGAATTTGGCCACTCGCGTGTTGCTACTCCCTCCGAATCCTGCCTGTATACGCACCGCATCACTTTTGTGAATGAGGCCGATTCCTAACCCGCCGTTTTGAGCATGCTTCGCGCTTATAGAGTACTTACCGACATTTTATGAATTCCGTATCTGTGTTGCGTACAGTTTCCCTTAGGAAATCGACACGACCTGATCGTCGCGAGAGTGAAGTTTAGCTTTGCCGCGGCGCACGTTGTGGGAAACAACAAGATCCGAGGAGAGACCATGAACAGGAAGAGGATGTTTCAAGTGGTAGTTCTAGCTGGCGTGCTCGCGTTGGGCTCGATGTTTGCGGGCGGCGCCAGCGCCCGGCCGGTGTCGCAACACGTGACTCTGACTGGATACGTAAGCTGCACCACCTGCGTGATGCCGAATGCGTGCAAGAATCAGACGCGGCTTTCCTGCACTCAGTGGGGGATTAGCCAGGGCGCCGATTATGTGCTCGTCGTCGGCAATAACCACTATCGGCTGTCAGGCTTTGAGAAGGAACTGGCAAAGGCTGCTGCCGAGAGCTCTGTCACCATTACTGGCGACTTGAGCGGCATGGTGGTCACTGTGAGCAGCGTTGAAGTCAATCACAGGGAGAAGTAGTTCGTGGCAATGGAGGTTGTTCCATCTCCACCACTCGCGGCGATTGGCAGAAGCTTCCGTTAGTCGCCGCGAGTCCTACGTAATTGGCAGTCGTCGCCAATCCCCTGTTCCGCGAAGCCTGAGACACGGCACTCGCACTTCCGGGCCTGCCTCGCACGGAAGAACATGCCGCGCTATCTTCGCGGGTCGAGCTCAGCGCAAATCGCAAGGGTCTCCCGCCTAACTGTCCTCCGGCAATACCGGCCCCCTTGGCAGCTCGCTCGCAAAAGCTCTGGTTCGACGCGTCTTAATACGCTGCGATGCGATAGAATGCTTATGAAGTGGAAGAAAGATTTTATCGCGCGACGATGAAGATTGGCGGCGGGACGCTTTTGGGGCGCCTCGCCTTTTTCTTTTTGCTGATTTGCGCGATCGGCGTGGGCGCGGCGGTCGGACTGCTCTTCGTTTATTCAAGCGACCTGCCGGAGATTCACGCGCTCGAAGATTATCGCCCTGAAGTCCAGACCGAGCTCTACGCGGACGACGGGCAGGCAGTCGGCACGTTCGCTCTGCAGCGGCGGATTCTTCTTACCTACAGCCAGATTCCGAAGGTCCTGAGCGACGCCATCATTTCAACCGAAGACCAGCACTTCGAACAGCACTGGGGCGTCGATTTTCCGCGCGTGCTCGGCGCGGCCTGGCACGATATTCTCCGCCATCACAAAGCGGAAGGCGCGAGCACGCTTACGATGCAATTGGCGGGCGGGCTCTTCCTCGACCGCTCCGACCGCAGTTTCCATCGCAAAATGCAGGAGGCGATTCTCGCTCTGCAGATCGAGCGGCACTACACCAAAGAGCAGATTTTCACGATGTACTGCAATCAGATCTATCTCGGCTCCGGCAATTACGGCTTTGAAGCCGCATCTGAATACTATTTCAGCAAGCCAGTGGGCCAGTTGACGCTCGACGAAGCGGCGACGCTTGCCGCTATCATTCGCGGGCCGATCTATTCTCCGATCACGCATCCCGATCGCGCACACGCCCGGCGGAATCTCGTCCTCGCGCTGATGGAACATGATGGCAAAATCACACAGGCGCAGGAACAAGCCGCGACCAAGCTTCCGCTCGGCCTGCATATCGAATCGCTGCGCAACGATCTGGCGCCTTATTTCGTCGAAGAAATTCGCCAGTATCTCGAGCGCACCTACGGCACGGCTGCCGTCCACGAACAGGGCTTGCGCGTCAATACGACGCTCAACGTGGCAATGCAGAAGGCGGCCGATCAGGCGGTGCGCGACGGACTGCATGCCTACGATCGACGCCACGGCTGGCGCGGCCATCTGCCGAATATCCTCACCGACAATTCAGTCTCGCTCGACAAATATCAGAGCGACGATTGGAAGGGGACGATTCAGAAGGGCGACTACGTCACGGGGCTTGTGACATCGGCTCAGCCGACTTTCGCGTGGATCAAG
>Ga0187806_1000236_pt1 | contig 13243 bp, 11 predicted proteins | sample NC_wetland_sal_i_7_FD_132470 | JGI IMG/M metagenome (GOLD analysis project Ga0187806, IMG submission 132470) | Wetland sediment microbial communities from Neuse River Estuary, North Carolina, USA - ASW_1 | ecosystem: Environmental > Aquatic > Freshwater > Wetlands > Sediment | place: USA: North... | reverse complement strand
TAGGCCACGTTTATGCGTCGTTTATGTCCCATCGACTACACTATCATCATAGGCTCGTGGGACGGTTCACTGGTTCTGTGACAGTGACAAATCTGTGATTCGTAACGCACAACCAACTAGCGAGTACACGAAGTGCTTGCGCCCGACAGCCTGGGGGGCTGTCAGCAAGGCTCGAACTGGCACGCACGAAGTGGTGCCAGCAGACCATCCGAGAAAGGAGTTCGACCGCTCTCCCTATGACAACAGACTCATCAACTCTTACACACAACATCCTGAACCAGACTACGTCCGCCATCGAATTATGGGACGTCACCAAGCGGTTCCTGACACCCAAGGGCCAGGCCTACACCGCGATACGGGACGTCACCTTCAGCGTCGCGCCTGGTGAGTTCTGCGCGGTGGTCGGTCCGACCGGCTGCGGTAAATCCACCACCCTGAGTCTCATCTCCGGCCTGGAGCGACCGAGCGCAGGGTCGGTGCAGGTGATGGGGGAGCCCGTGCAGGGCATTGACCCGCGCATTGGCTATGTCTTTCAGGCAGATGCGGTCTTCCCATGGAAGAATGTGCTCAGTAACGTCGCCACAGGCCCGCTCTTCCGCGGCCAGCCCAAAGCTGAGGCGCTGGGGCGCGCTCACGAATGGATCGCGCGAGTCGGACTGGCCGGGTTCGAGGACCGCTACCCGCACCAACTCTCGGGCGGCATGCGCAAGCGGGTGGCCTTGGCCCAGACCTTCATCAACGAGCCGCAGATCCTGCTGATGGACGAGCCCTTCAGCGCCCTCGACGTGCAGACGCGGATATTGATGGAAGACGAATTGCTCCATCTGTGGTCCTCCCTCAAGGCCTCGGTGGTCTTCGTCACCCACGACCTGGAGGAGGCCATCTCTCTGGCCGACAAAGTGTGTGTCCTCACGGCCGGGCCGGCCACCGTCAAGGGCATCTATCACATCGACCTGCCGCGCCCGCGCAAGGTGGAGGACATTCGCTTCGAGCCGCGTTTCGTCCAACTGTATCAAGAAATCTGGGAAGATCTTCGCAATGAGGTGTTGATTAGCTATGAACGTCAAAAGCAACGCGTCTCTTGAGACGCTCACCACTCCTGCGAGCACAGGAGTGCCATCGGCCATCGCTGCCCGCCGTCGCCGTCGCATTCTGGTCTACAGCCTGCGTATCCTGTTTCTGGTTGTGATCATCGGCGGCTGGGAACTGGCCACCCGCGTCGGCATCGTCGATAAGTTCTTTTGGGGGCAGCCATCGGGGATCTGGGAACAGATCGTCACGTGGGTGACGCAAGGTACGGCGCAGGGCCCGTTGTGGGAGCAAATCGCCGTCACGTTAGAAGAGACCGTCCTCGGCTTCGCCATCGGCGTGGTGCTCGGGATCATCTTTGGTGTGGTGCTGGGACGCAATCAGTTCCTGGCCGACGTCCTGGGCCCCTACATCAAGGCGGCCAATTCAATCCCACGAGTCGTGCTCGGCTCCATTTTCGTCATCGGGCTTGGCCTGGGGATCCAATCCAAGGTGGCGCTGGCGGTCGTGCTGGTATTCTTCATCGTGTTTTTCAACGCCTTTCAGGGGACGCGCGAGGCCGATCGCAACTTGCTGGCCAACGCGCGGATTCTGGGAGCGAGCCAGCGACGACTCACCACGGCGGTGATCATCCCATCAGCCCTGTCGTGGATCATCGCCAGCCTGCACACCAGCTTTAGCTTTGCGCTGGTCGGCGCGGTGGTCGGTGAGTTCCTGGGCTCGACGCAGGGCATTGGCTTGATGATCCAGACGGCGCAGGGCACCTTTAATGCTAATGGGGTCTTCGCGGCGATGGTGATCCTGGCGGTGGTCGCCTTAATTATGGAAGCACTGGTCACCGCGCTGGAACACCGCCTTCTACACTGGCGGCCCAATACGGTCAGCGACGTGACCATCTAGTCTTACCATCCCACGTAGTCAGGATCCTGTAGTGCGTAATGGCTTCTCAGGCTCAGTCTTTGACAAAAGCTCCATGGCGACAATGAATCCCACGCTAAATCGGGGATCTACAAGAGAGCTCACTCTTTAGGTGAGTTTGTAGGACGAGACCAGCTACGAGAAGCAGAAACTGGCAAAGAAGCAGTAGAATAGCGACGGCGCCTGTCGCAGCAGTTGAAACACCGCTCGATCGAAGGTATCGGTTGGCGGTACCATCCGGTCACACCTGTGACCATCAAAGACAGTAAAGGAGAAAGCATATGAACTCGTGGAGTCGACGGCTTGGGTCGGTAATGGTCATCGGCATCATCTCGGCTCTCATTCTTAGTGCGTGCGGTGGTAGCAGTTCTAGTAGCAGTAGCGGGAGCGCGAACATCCCCCTCAAGATCATGGTTGGTGGGCTGAGCAAGCAGATCTATTTGCCGAATATGCTCACCCAGCAGCTCGGATACTTTAAGCAGGAAGGACTCGATGTGACGCTAATCGATGAGGCATCCGGCCAGTCGGCTGAGGACGAAGTGCTGGCGGGCCAGGTAGATGCCGGCTCAGGATCGTACAACCACACCATCGAGCTGCAGGCGGCCGGCAAGCAAATGGAGGCCGTAGTCCTACTGAACGTCGCGCCCGGTGAAGCCGAAATCGTTTCCGCCAAAGAAGCTGGCCAGATTCATTCGGTTAGCGACCTCAAAGGCAAGAACCTGGGCGTCACTGAACTCGGCTCAGGCACGCAAACCCTGACCACCGCCCTGCTACACAAGGTTGGCATTGCGGCCAACCAGGTGCATTTCATACCCGTGGGTGCTGGCGATACGTTCATTGCAGCAATGCAACAAGGCCGCATCGACGCCGGCATGACCACCGAACCGACGATCTCGCGTCTTATATCGACTGGTGTTGGCAAAGTCCTGGTGGACCTGCGCACTCCAGAGTCGACGCAGGCAGCGCTCGGCGGGCCCTACCCCTTCATCTGCGTCTTTATGACAAACGATTACGTCAATAGCCACAAAGACGTCGTCCAGAAGCTGGTAAACGCCTACGTCAAGACGCTGAAGTGGATGCAGACGCATTCGGCGGAGCAGATTGCCGACATGATGCCACCTGACTACTATGCCGGCAATAAAGCCCTCTACGTGGCGGCATTGCAAAACCAGATGGCCATCTACAGTCCAGATGGGAGCATGCCTGCTGGCGCACCTCAGTCTGTGCTCAACACGGAGTACCAGAGCAATCTGATCCCGCAGAGCAAGCAGATCGATCTCAGCTTGACCTATACCAACCAGTTTGTGAGCAACGCGAGCTAAGATCCCTGGTATAAACGCTCGGGTGCTGGCCTCAAAGCCGGCATCCGGGCTGTCTTCACCGACAAGCGCGCCCGCCTCCGACCAGGACTCAGCAATCAAAACCTTTAGTCGCTGCTGTTTTGCGCTGAATGAGGGTATTTGCGTGCTCTCTCAATTTCCGGCGCAACAAAGCGATACCCGACGCCCGGCTCAGTAACTAAGTAGCGCGGATGGGCAGGGTCGGACTCCAGCTTCTGGCGCAAACGGTTGATATAAACACGCAGGTACTCGGCCTCACCGCCGTATTCAGGTCCCCAAATACGCTGCAGCAGCACGCGATGAGTAACCACCTTGCCGGCGTTGATGATCAGTTGCTCCAGAAGGGCAAACTCTATTGGCGACAGCCGTACTTCTGCCCTCCGAAGCCGCACGATATGCCCCGTAAGGTCGACCTCAAGATCGCCAAATTGTTTTATGCCGCTCATAGGCGGCATCGCCTCCCATTGGGTACGGCGCAACACGGCACGCACGCGGGCCAGGAGTTCTTCCACCCCGAACGGCTTGGTCAGGTAATCGTCTGCGCCGAGATCGAGTGCTGTAACCTTCTCGCTTTCAGCATCCAGCGCGGTCAACACGATGATGGGCACAACAGAATGCTCGCGCACGCGCCGGCAGACTTCGAGGCCGTCCATGCGCGGCATCATAATGTCCAGAATCAGCAGATGTGGATCTTCTCGCTCCCACAGAGCCATGGCCTCCAATCCATTGCTTGCTTCTAGTACCTCGAAGCCACGTGCGCGCAGATTCCGGCTCACGAAGTCGCGCAGCGCTACTTCATCTTCGGCGAGCAAAATGCGTTTCGCCCTTGTCGTCATACGTGCCTCCTTTCCTCTGTCAAGAGCTCCTTTGCCCTTGTATCAACAGGCACAGCGGCATCTGTAGGCGAGACGAGCGGCAGTGAGAATGAGATAGTGGTGCCCTGCACGCCGCTTCCCGCCCAGATGACGCCTCCATGGGCCTCGATGAAAGCTTTGCAGATGGTCAGTCCGAGGCCAGTGCCGCCAGAATGCTGCTGTCGGCCATGTCGCGCTCGGTAGAAACGCTCGAACACATGGGGCAACTCGTCGGGAGCGATACCAGGTCCATTGTCCGAAACTGATACAACAATCACATCGTCCCGCCTCTCGGCGGTGATACGCACTTCGCCCTCACCGTACACCAGCGCATTGGCGACCATATTGTGGAGCACGACCTCTATGCGTGCGCTGTCCATGTTGACCGGAGGCAGGTCGTCGGGGATGTGCAAAGATATGCTGGCACCCGAATGACTCAGTCGCTCGATGATCTTCACTACGAGATCCTGCATCCTTTTAGGTCCGCGATTGAGGAGGAGCAGCCCAGCTTCCTGGCGCGAGAGGTCGAGCAGGTTGCTTACAAGCTGCGCCAGGCGATCGGCTTCGCCGCTGATCGTCTGCAGGAAATGGCGCTGGTCAGCAAGCGGCCAGGTCACGTCTTTCTGGAGCAACGTCGAGGCGTGGCCTTTGATCGCCGCCAACGGGGTGCGCAATTCGTGGCCAACCGCCGCCAAGAGCGTCGTCTTGAATTCGTCAAGTTCGCGCTCGCGGGTCACATCGCGCAGAAGCAGGCCGCGCCCAATGGCCCGCCCTGACTCGTCACCCACGTCGAACAGCCGCAGGTGGATGGCACGGTGCCGGTCATAGCGCCTGATTTCAACATCCAACTCCGTGGTTTCTGTGGACTCAGCCTGCGCTAGAATCCGCTCGCAATCCGCAGGATCGACTGCCTTTGCATGCAGCGCATCGTAGAGGGTGCTAATGGGGTAGCCTACTAACGCCTCGCTGGGTAGACCCACGATAGTGCTTGCTCCCTGGTTGGCATACAGCACCGTCCCGTCGATGCCTGTCAGCACCAGCCCATCGCTCATACTGCCCATGATTGCTTCAAGCTTTTGCTTCTCCTCCGAGGCCTGCTGGTATAGCTGCTTGTTCTCTTGTGCCACCTCGCGGAGTCTTTCATCGCTGCGCTCATAAAGCACTGCATGTTCCCAGGCAAGTGTAGCATAATTGGCGAACGTCAGCAGCAAGTTAATCTCGTTCTGGTTGAAAGGACGGGGCTCGGTACGATGCACTAGCAGAATCACGCCTCCCACATGACGACTGATGATCGGGATCGCCAGCACAGAACGTAAGCCTTCGTCGTAGGAAAGCGATGGCACTGGCTGCTCTGGGCCGAGCAGTTTCTGTACGGGCTTGCCGTCGCGTAGCGCCAGTACGGCAGCCGAACTTACGTTCTCAGGAGACAATGAGAGCATGTAGTTATAGCGTTCACTATGACCGTCGCTGACCAGCACGTGGAGCACGCCCTGCTCGTCTGGCAGTAGCACCGCTGCGGCTTGCACGTCCACCAGCCGTCGCACCTCGCCAATGATCTTTGCTACTACAGCCTGAGGTTCAAGCGACCCGACCACGGCGTTCGACGTTTCAAGCAGCGTTCGCAGTTCGCCAAGTTTTTTCAGCCCGTCGAGCTCCAGACGGACGAGCGAACGTGCCAGGTCCCCAACCTCGTCATTGCGTGCAGCGAGGACGTTCGTATGTACCGGGATGGATTGCTCCGAGGCAGGCAGCGCCTGGTGCTGGATGGCAAGCGTGTGGAGGGGACGGATGACCCGGACCAGCAGCATAAGCCAGAACAGCAGGCCACCGAGAGCGAAGAGCAGTGCGGCAGTCAGCAACCAGAGATGGAATTGAGCGACGACGGCCTGGGCCTCGGCTGCAGGTCGCTGCACGACGACGGCCCAGCCAGCATCCGGGACCGGAACGGCACTGAAAAGCCAATCCTGGCCACCGGGCCCTGGACCTAGGCGTGAGGCAGTGTGGCCTTGCAGCGCCTGATCGGCGCCCGGCAGTTCTTCCAGCACCGTCTGCAAGATCCGCGTGTTATCGGGCGTGGCGATGAGCTCACCCTTGTCATCTATGATGCTGATCATGAGTCGTCGGCCCTGGCGCTGCTGAGCCTGTACGACAGTTCTCAGGGGGGCGCTTAGCTCAACAAGCGAGAGGCTGGCCGCTACGATGCCGACCAACTTCCCGCTGGGAGTACGCACAGGTTCAGCAACGATGACACCCGCGTTGAAGGTGGTTTCAGCCGCAATTCCCACCTCGAAGACCGGGCTGGTGGCCATACGGGCCCGCTGGACAACAGTGGGAGGCGAGAATTCAGCCCCTAACCCGACCTTGCCCGACGGCCAGGAGACGATTAGGACACCAACCGGGTCGAGCCAGTAGACTTGATCCACGTCGCTGCGAGCGGCCTTGAAGGCTTGGAAGGTACTCACTATTGAGGCAGGTGTACCGGCCTGTCCGGCAAGCTTGCCGAGGGCGACAAGCGCGTTCTCGTCACCTCTCAGCTGGAGGCTGGTCTGAAGGGCGATCTCCTGCGCCAGTGCCTGATCTGATGCCTGGACGTCAGCACGCAACTGCTGCTCGACCACGGCGTTGACTTCCACGCCTCCGATCAGCACGACGACGACAAAGAGCAGATACACGCTCACCAATTGGACCAGGAGCGATCGACGCACGAAATGCAGCATAGCCAGTACTCCCAGGTGAGGCCTGTTGGGTGATCCACTTGTGCGTCTGCCAAACCTCCAAAGATCACCGAACACGTCAACCTCGATGCGCTCGATGAGTGCATCGAAGACGGTGAATGCACGCTCATCATTGGTCCCACGATAAACCGGGGGCCTACAGCCGCCCAGGTCGCAGGCCTGTCCCGCCCCTGGGTGTCGATTCGTGTGCATTATACCACGTTAGCTGCCCACATGGTACCTCGATTGCTTAATACCTTCGACCACAAACCGGGGGTTCAGGGCGACCGCAAGGGTCACATTGCTAACATGCCCCCGGCATGTTGGCCGCAATCGCTTCGCGTACTATACAACGAATCGGCCTGCGAAGCCGTAGTATGATATGGGCTGGGCTCACCCCCGCCCTGCTGATGAAACCAGCCTTTTGTTGCACGAGGAACTGTGCGGTATGTGAGAACGAATATTTATGCGCTATTTATGACGAGGGCGGCCATGTTTATGCGAAGTTTATGTCCAGGTGACTACACTTTCATCAGTAGCGAAAAAGAAAGGACAGAACTTATGACGGCAAATGTGATCGACTCGGCCATCTTCCGCCATATCTTTAGTAGTGAAGCAATGCGCCAGATCTTCTCCGACGAGAATCGGGTGCAATGCTACCTCGACATTGAGGCAGCACTGGCGAACGCGCAGGCCCGCCTGGGCCTCATCCCACAACAGGCTGCCGATGAAATTACCGCCAAATGCACCCTCGACATCATCGACATGGCGAAGCTCAAGAGCAAGACGGAGTTGATCGGCTATCCTGTGCTGCCAGTGGTGCAGCAACTGGTGGCCGCCTGTTCTGATCGTCTGGGAGAGTATTGTCATTGGGGCGCGACTACCCAGGACATCACCGATACCGCCACCATCATGCAGATTCGGCAGGCGCTCTCGCTCATCGAGGATGACTTGATAGCCGTCTCTGGTCACCTGGCCGATCTTGCCCGCCGCTATCGCGATACGCCGATGGCAGGACGCAGCAACCTGCAACAAGCGGTCCCCATCACGTTCGGCTACAAAGTGGCCACCTGGCTCTCGGCCATCGAGCGGCACCGGCAGCGGCTGGCAGAGCTGCGTCCCCGCGTGCTCGTGGGTGAGTTCGGCGGCGCTGCTGGTACACTTGCATCGCTGGGTGCCGATGGACTCAAGGTTCAGGAAGGACTGATGGCGGAACTCGGATTGGGTCAACCCGAGATCGCCTGGCACACCGCACGCGACCGGATCGCCGAAGTCGGCTGCTTCCTGGGACTGGTGACCGGGACACTGGGCAAGATCGCGACCGATGTGAAGCTGCTGATGCAGACAGAGGTCGGCGAGGTATTCGAGCCCTACGCCAAAGACCGTGGCTCGAGCAGTACCATGCCGCAGAAGCGCAATCCCATCTCCTGCAATTACATTCACGCCTGCGTGGCGATGGTTCGCCAACTGGTGGCAGCCCTCTTGGACGCGATGGTCGAGGATCACGAGCGTTCCACTGGTCCCTGGGAAATTGAATGGATCGCCGTGCCCGAGATTTTCTTGTTGACGGCTGGAGCCCTGCAACAGGCACGCACGCTGCTCGCAGGCCTGGAGGTCGACGCCGAGCGTATGCGTGCCAACCTGGAGATCACCCAGGGCTTGATCAGCACCGAAGCCGTGATGATGGGGCTGGCACCACATCTCGGGCGGCAGCGAGCCCATGACCTGGTGTATGACATTAGCCGGCAAGCAAGCGTCAGCGGGCAGTCATTGCTCGATCTGCTGGCGGAGAACGAGGAGATCACCGCCTCCCTCGACCGAGCCGCCCTGGCAAAGCTGCTCGATCCGGCCGAGTACCTCGGTCTGTCCGGTGAAATGGTTGATCGTGTCCTGGAACGACTTGCTCTGACAGGCTAAACACACCGCCTGGCCAGATCACAGGAGTGACAGGCTTCATTCCCTCGTCGAGCTCGTCATCTGTCGAGGTGACGCTGCGAGGAGAACTACTTACGTGGAATACGAGTCAGGCGATATGACAGCCTGTACTGTCGGGCGTGACGTACGCTCCCGGTAGCCTTGAGAAAAAGGAGGCCAGCCATGGCACCAAGAAAGAAGTTTCCTACTGAGACAGAAATGCAGCGGCTTGAGCAAGAAGGCTTTTCACACGACCAGATTGCTGGGCTCCTCGCGCTCAGAGCTTTCTATACCCAGGGGGTCTATCATGAGGCTGATCCGGATCGCAACCGACAGGAATTTATCCGCTGGCTGTACCTCCAGGGTCGGCTGGAAAGCTAGGAGACTGTTTGATGTTGCCGTTAGAGGGTATCACCATTATCTCGATTGAACAGGCGGTCGCGGCCCCGTTCGCAACGCGCCAGTTGGCCGACCTGGGAGCACGCGTTGTGAAGATCGAGCGTCCTGGAGTGGGAGACTTTGCACGTGACTATGATGAGACCGTGAGAGGGATGGCCAGCCATTTTGTCTGGCTCAATCGCTCCAAAGAGAGTCTGACCCTTGACCTCAAGCATCCCGAGGCCCGGCAGGTTGTCCACCAGTTGCTCAAGGACGCTGACGTGTTCATCCAGAACCTTGCCCCGGGTGCTACTGAGCGGCTGGGGCTGGGCTCCGAGACGCTGTCACGGCACTACCCACGCCTGATTGTGTGCGGCGTCTCTGGCTACGGGTCTTCGGGGCCCTACCGCGACAAGAAGGCCTATGATCTGCTCGTGCAGTGTGAAACGGGACTCGTCTCCGTGACCGGAACGCAGGAGGACCCAGCGAGAGTGGGCATCTCAATTGCGGATATCTCCGCTGGCATGTATGCCTTCACGGGGATTCTCACAGCACTCTACCAACGCGAAAGAACGGGGAAAGGGACCGTCCTCGAAGTCTCGCTCTTCGAGTCTCTCGGCGAGTGGATGGGCTATGCAGCGTACTTCGCGGCCTATGGTGGCACCCCACCACCCCGCACTGGAGCGAGTCATGCCACCATCGCGCCCTATGGTCCCTTCCGCGCTGGCGATGGCAAGCAGGTCAATCTTGGCCTCCAGAATGATCGTGAGTGGACACAATTTTGCATCATCGTGCTCGAACAGCCCGAAAAGGCGACCGACCATCGCTTCGACAGCAACGCCAAACGTGTGGCCAACCGCGAGGCGCTGCATGCCATGATCGACACCGTCTTCAGTCAGCTCACCATCGATGAAGTCATAGCACGGCTGGATCAGGCACAGATCGCCAACGCCCGTATGAACTCGATGCAGGAGTTCTGGGACCACCCGCAACTGCAGGCACGCGAGCGCTGGCGTGAGGTCGGCTCTCCCATCGGGCCGCTCAAGGCGTTGCTGCCACCGGTCACGATGCGTGACGTCGAGCCACGAATGGACCCCATCCCGGCCATCGGGGAGCAGACAGCGCAGATTCTGCGTTCCCTTGGCTACCAGGACGAACAGATCAATCAGCTGCGAGCCGAGCAAGTGATCTAGCATGAGTAAGCAAGAAGGAGGAACCTACGTATGGCAACGAAAGAGGGCTGGCAAGGCCGGTTCTTCGAGGACTTCGAGGTCGGCGATGTCTACCAGCATCCACTGGGCAGAACGGTGACAACGACGGACAATATCTGGTTCACCCTGCTGACGCAGAATACCGCCCCGATTCACTTTGACCACCACTATGCGGCACAAACTGCATTTGGCAAACCGCTCGTCGACTCGACCTTTACGCTGGCGCTGGTCACCGGACAGAGCGTCACCGACATTTCGCAAAATGTCTTTGCCAACCTGGGATGGGACGAGGTCCGTCTCCCCAACCCGGTCTTCGAGGGCGATACCATCTACTCGCAATCAGAGGTGCTGGAGAAGCGGGAGTCACGATCGCGCCCGGATGTCGGCATTGTGACGGTGAAGACCACCGGCTACAACCAGGATGGCAAGGTTGTCATCACGTTCAAGCGCATTATCATGGTTTACAAGCGCGGGCAGGCGCCCAAGATCCCGCGACTCACGCCACAAGACAAGCCCCTGGTGAAGCCAGAAGCATGAGCATATCAGCAGTTCTGTGTGAGCGTATGGTTTAACAGGTAAGGAGGTTGAAATGCAGGCGAGGATTCGCACGGTGATTATGAGAGGCGGCACTAGCCGGGGGATCTTCTTTTGGGACGAGGACCTTCCAACGGACCCCAAAGCGCGGACATGGGCAATTCTAGCCGCCTTTGGCAGTCCAGACCCCTATGGCCGTCAGATCGATGGGTTGGGAGGTGCCACCTCTCTGACCAGTAAGGCAGCGATTATCAGCAGAGGCACCCAACCAGGTATTGACGTCAACTTTACCTTTGGCCAGGTGAGCATCGAGCAGCCCTTGATCGATATGCGGGGCAATTGTGGCAACATCTCGTCAGCCATCGGCCCCTATGCCATCGATGAAGGACTGGTCGCTTGCCAGGAGCCGGTGACCCAGGTGCGCTTTCTCAACACGAACACCCAAAAAGTGATTGTCGCGCATGTTCCCACCCGCAATGGTCAGTTTGAACCAGAGGGTGACTATGCCATTGCTGGGGTGCCGGGGACAGCCTCAAAGATCGTGCTGGATTTTCTTGATCCAGGTGGGTCCGTCACGGGGAAACTGTTCCCAACAGGACAGGTGCGGGAGATGCTGCATGTGCCGGGGTTGGGGCCTATCGAGGTCTCGATCGTGGATGCCGCCAATCCCCTGGTGTTTTGCCGCTGCGAGGACTTTGGCTTGAGTGGACGTGAGCTGCCTGAGCAGATCGATAGCAACCAGGAATTATTGCTGCACATCGGGGCGACGCGCGCCGCGGCCGGGGTGGCCATCGGACTGGCAGATAGTATCGAGGAAGCCACACACAGTGTCCCTTCGGTCCCCAAGATCGCCTTTGTGACACGGCCACGGTCCTACCTCCAATTGGATGGCGAGTGGCGTGAGGCCGCTGATGTCGACCTGGTCGCCAGGATCATGTCGATGGGTCACTTGCACCGTGCCTATGCGTTGACCGGTGCCATCTGTACCACCGTCGCCGCACAGATCCCAGGAACGCTAGTGTATGAAGCTGTCTCAGATGGGGCACGAGCCAACGGGAGGCTGAGGCTAGGACACCCATCTGGCGTGATGGACCTCTCGGCAAGCATCCACCAAGAGGGAGAGCGTTGGTACGTGGAAAAGGCCTCCGCCGCTCGTACCGCACGCCGACTGATGGAGGGTGAAATCTATATCCCTTGTTCTCGGAGTCCTGCTTACGCCCTATAGACAATTTCTCGCGTACGTTGCCGGAGTCCTGCTCATCATCTTTGGCATTGTTCTCACCGGGCTGCTACCCTTGCCTTTTTTGTCTGGAGAGTATCGCGTCCACGTGGCTTCGGGGGCTCCGGCACTTCTTCGTTCAGGCCTGGTTGGCGTGGCCTTCGGAGCTGGATGGTCGCCTTGCATGGGGCCGATGCTCGGCTCCATCCTGGCGCTTGCCGCTGTCAGCACAACGCTGGCACAAGGAATCGTCTTCTTGCTGATCTATGCCCTCGGACTGGGAATGCCATTTCTGCTTGTGGGGTTGTTAGTCGACCGCGCCGGACCAGTCGTGCGCCGCATCAATCGTTACACCGGCCCTATTTCAATCATTGGCGGAGTGATCTTGGTGTTGACGGGAATGCTCATCCTGAGTGGTCGTCTCGCCGAACTCGCCAACTTCGCCCCATTGTTCAATTACTAACCATCTTATGCACGATTAGGGACAGCTTCGCCAGATTTCGTTGTTGCGGTACGAACAGGGGCATCAGCAGTGGGCTTACCAGGCTTGCGTGTCATCCAGGCAAAGATTGTGGCTGTAATAAGCAGGTATGTGGTGTAGAGCAGGCTCTGCAGGATAGTTGGAGCCTGGGCGTAGCCAAGGAAGGTATGGAGCATATCACCGATGGTGCTATCTTCGCTAAGGATATGAGCAGTATTCCAGAGCGGCGTAGTGCCAAAGGGGAGCCAGCCCAGGGCTTGCATATTCTGGATGGCATCGCCAAGTAAGCCGGCGGCAAAGAGAATTAAAAGTAAGCCCATCACGCGGAAGAAGATGCGATAGTCCAACCGATAGCCTAAGCGATAGATCAGGAAGCACAAAGCCACTGCCGCTAACAGACCAAGCAAAGCTCCGAGTAAAAGCAACCATCCGTTGGTCTGGAAGGCAAAGGCCAGTGTGAAAAACGTCGTCTCTAATCCTTCACGTCCAACTGTTGTGAAGGCGAGCAGTCCAAGGGCAAACCCAGAACTAGCAGCGCTAGCCTTGACGGTAATTTCCTTCTTCAGTGAGCGGCTGTGCTTCTGCATCCAGAAGGTCATAGTGGTGAGCAAGATAACCGCCAGCAGGTATGTGACGGTTTCGAAGATGGTT
>Ga0187806_1000234_pt1 | contig 13277 bp, 12 predicted proteins | sample NC_wetland_sal_i_7_FD_132470 | JGI IMG/M metagenome (GOLD analysis project Ga0187806, IMG submission 132470) | Wetland sediment microbial communities from Neuse River Estuary, North Carolina, USA - ASW_1 | ecosystem: Environmental > Aquatic > Freshwater > Wetlands > Sediment | place: USA: North... | reverse complement strand
CCTGGTGGAAGTGGGTGCCGACCGGGTCTTCGGAGTCCCGGTCGTGCTCGCCGACGTGGGCACGTCATTCTCCGGAGCGGCGACGCACCGGCTGCCCCGCGATGTGACGTTCATCGGCCAGCCGCTGTGGGCCTCCATCGGCTACACCCTCCCGGCGCTGCTGGGAGCGAGCCTGGCCGCCCCGGGCCGGCGCGGGATCTTGCTCATCGGTGACGGTGCCGCCCAGCTGACCGCGCAGGAGCTGTCGACGATCCTGCACGCCGGGCTTTCTCCGGTGGTCGTCGTGGCCGACAACGACGGCTACACCATCGAGCGAGCCATCCACGGCCCCGGCCAGCCCTACAACGACATCGCCTGGTGGGACTGGGCGCCCGCCCCGGCGCTGTTCGGCTCCGGCCAGGTCAGCGTGCCCCGCCGCGTCACGACGGCGGGGGAACTCGATGAGGCGCTGGAGGCCGCCGCGGCCAGTAGCGGAAAGCTCGCGCTGATCCAGGCGGTAACGCCGCGGATGGACGTTCCGCCGCTGCTGGAAAGCCTCGCCCGGGCCGCCAGCGCGGCTAACGCCGCCCGGCACGGGTGAGCCCGGCCGCACCGCCGCACGGCGCCGCGGAATGTCGGACCCCCGCCGTAGAGTTGAAACCGTGAGCCGCTGAGGGCAGTCCGGCGGCGAAGGAGGAGGTGGCGCCGTGCGTCCGGTAACGGACCTGCAGCGGAAGGTGGCGCCGTTTCGGGTTGTCACGGACATGGTTCCCGCCGGGGACCAGCCGACCGCGATCGGCGAGATAGAAAAGCGGGTGCGCGCGGGGGAGAAGGACACGGTGCTGCTCGGCGCGACCGGCACCGGCAAGACGGCGACCGTCGCGTGGGTCGCCGAGCGGCTCCAGCGGCCGGTGCTGGTCATGCTGCCCAACAAGACGCTCGCCGCGCAGTTCGCCAACGAGCTGCGCGAGATGATGCCGGACAACGCGGTCGAGTACTTCGTCTCGTACTACGACTACTACCAGCCTGAGGCGTACGTCCCGCAGACAGACACCTACATCGAGAAGGACTCCTCGATCAACGACGAGGTGGAGCGGCTGCGGCACTCGGCGACCAACTCGCTGCTCACCCGGCGGGACACGGTCGTGGTGGCCTCGGTGTCGTGCATCTACGGCCTGGGCACGCCGCAGGAGTACGTGGACCGGATGCTCAGGCTGCGGGTCGGCGACACCATGGAGCGCGAGGCGCTGCTGCGGCACCTGGTCGGCATGCAGTACAACCGTAACGACCTGTCCTTCACCAGGGGAACCTTCCGGGTGCGCGGCGACACCATCGAGATCATCCCGCAGTACGAGGAGCTCGCCGTCCGGATCGAGATGTTCGGCGACGAGATCGAGCGGCTGTCCACGCTGCACCCGCTGACCGGCGAGGTGATCAGCGAGGACGACGAGCTGTACGTCTTCCCCGCCTCGCACTATGTGGCTGGCGAGCAGCGGATGGAACGGGCCATCGCGGGCATCGAGGCCGAGCTCGCCGAGCGGCTGGCCGAGCTGGAGCGGAACGGCAAGCTGCTCGAGGCGCAGCGGCTGCGCATGCGCACCACCTACGACATCGAGATGATGCGCCAGGTGGGCAGCTGCTCGGGCATCGAGAACTATTCAAGGCACATCGACGGCCGCGAGGAGGGCAGCCCGCCGAACACGCTGCTCGATTACTTCCCCGAGGACTTCGTGCTCGTCATCGACGAGTCGCACGTCACCGTGCCGCAGATCGGCGCGATGTACGAGGGCGACGTATCCCGCAAGCGAGTGCTGGTCGAGCACGGCTTCCGGCTGCCGAGCGCGATCGACAACCGGCCGCTGACCTGGGACGAGTTCTGCGAGCGGATCGGGCAGACGATCTACCTGTCCGCGACCCCCGGGCCGTACGAGCTGCAGCGGGTCGGCGGCGACGTGGTGGAGCAGGTGATCAGGCCCACCGGGCTCGTCGACCCGAAGGTCATCATCAAGCCGACCAAGGGGCAGATCGACGACCTGCTCGAGGAGATCAGGGCCCGGGCCGAGCGCGACGAGCGCGTGCTGGTCACCACGCTCACCAAGAAGATGGCCGAAGACCTCACCGACTACCTGCTTGAGAACGGGGTCCGCGCGCGGTACCTGCACAGCGAGGTGGACACGCTGCGCCGGGTCGAGCTGCTGCGCGAGCTCCGGCTCGGCGAGTACGACGTGCTCGTCGGCATCAACCTGCTCCGCGAGGGCCTCGACCTGCCCGAGGTGTCACTGGTCGCGATCCTGGACGCGGACAAGGAGGGCTTCCTGCGCTCGGGCACGTCGCTGATCCAGACCATCGGCCGGGCGGCGCGCAACGTCTCCGGCGAGGTCCACATGTACGCGGACAAGGTCACGCCGTCGATGCGGCACGCCATCGACGAGACCAACCGGCGGCGCGACAAGCAGATCGCTTACAACACCGCCCACGGGATCAACCCGCAGCCGCTGCGCAAGCGCATCGCCGACATCCTGGACCAGATCATCCGCGAGGACGCCGACACCCAGGAGCTCATCGGCGGTGGTGGCAGGCAGCAGTCCCGGGGCAAGTCCCCGGTGCCCGGGCTGTCCTCCCGGGCCAGGGCGGCGGCCCGCGCGGCGGGCGCCGAGGGAGCCGCGGACGGCGCGGGCGGACCGGGGACCGCGGCCGCCGCGCGCGGCGACCTCGTGGCGCTCATCCAGGAACTGACCGACCAGATGCACGCGGCCGCCGCGGAGCTGCAGTTCGAGGTCGCGGCCCGGCTGCGGGACGAGATCAAGGAGCTCAAGCATGAGCTCCGCGGCATGCACGCCGCGGGCGTCTAAGCCCGCGCGAGGCCCGGCTTTCGTGGTTTTTCCGGATTTGCCGGGCGGTAGAGTGCAGCCCGAAGCGCGTCGGACAGCGCGCTTCCTGTGGAGGTTAGGACATGCCATGGGTGGTCCGCGACGCGGTGCGTGACGTCAACCGCATGGTCGGCCGGCGCTGGCAGGCCGTCGACCCGCTGCTGCCGGACCCGGCGGCCCTGCCGGCCGGGTGCGGCGCGCCACTCGTCGTCAACGGTGACAACGGCCGCCTGGCCGGGCTCGGGGTCTGCGTCCACCAGCACATCGCACCGGAATCGCTGAACCAGACCTGGGGCGCCGCGGACCGGTTCACGCTGGTGCCGAGGCTGGCCGGGCAGGACGTCGGAGCGCCGGCCGACTTGCTGCTCGCGCAGTGGCGCGACCACCTGGCCACGGTCGCCATGGCCCGCGGCCCGGACACGTCGGCGAGCGTCGTCTGGCCCAGCCTGGACATCACCGGGATCGCCGCGCTCCTCCGGCACGGGCTGCAGCCGATCACGGTCATCGCGGTCCGGCCCCGGGGACCCCGAGCGTCCCGGTCGGCCGGAACTCCAGGGCTGCCCGGGTCGCCGGATGGGCCGGGGACATCCGTGCCGCGGGGCCTGCCAGGGGCGCCGGAGCCGGCTGGCGGCGCCCGCGGGGTGACGATCCGCGCCGCGGGTCCCGACGACGAAGAACTCGTCGCCGACCTGGAACTGCGGCTGATCAGGTACGACATGCACTTCGGCGGTCCGGTGTGGCGGCCCTCCACCGCCCGGCTCGTGCGCGAGGAGATCCGCGGCAGCCTGGGCCGTCAGGCGACCTGGACCTGGGTGGCGGAACGCGCCGGGCGCGCGGTCGGCCTGCTCGTCGCCCAGCCGCCCCAGGCCAGCGGGTGGATCGCCGGGATGGTCAGCGCGTCCCCGGCCGCGTACCTGCAGACGATGTTCGTCGACGAGCGAGAGCGCGGCACCGGCATCGGCGCGGCGCTGGTCAGGAACCTGCACAGAAGGCTCGACGCCGCCGGCGTCGCCGTCACGCTGCTGCACCACAGCCAGGTCAACCCGCTGTCGGCGCCGTTCTGGTACCGGATGGGCTACCGCCCGCTGTGGACGAGCTGGGAGGCCAGGCCGGCCAGCGCGCTACGTTAGAAAAGCCGCAGAGGGGAAGATTAGGGGCATATCTGCGTGAACGCTGATGACAAGCTGAGCGTAAGCTAATCGTTATGCTGGCAAGCCTGACCGCAGCTCTCGTCGCCGCGTTGTTCTACGGAATAGCCACGGTGATGCAGGCGGTTGCCGCGCACGAGGCCAGCAACCGGTCCCGCGAGGACGCCAACGCCGGCGGCGTCGACCCCGGCCTGCTGCCGCGGATGCTGCGGCAGTGGCGGTTCGTGCTGAGCCTGTGCCTGGACACGCTCGGGTTCCTGGCGCAGCTCGTCGCGCTGCGGCGGCTGCCGCTGTTCGCGGTCCAGGCGATCGTCGCGGCGAACCTCGCCGTCACGGCGGTCCTCGCCTCGCTGCTGATCGGTGCGGCTCTGTCCTGGCGGGAATGGCTCGCCGTGATCGGTGTCGTCGCCGGGGTCGGACTGCTCGGGTCCAGCGCCGGCCCTGAGGGCGCCACCCAGGCCGGGGCGGTATTCAAGCTCGCGCTTATCGTCGCCGTGGCGGCCCTCGGGCTCTGCGGCCTGGCCGCCGCGCGGTTCCTCAGGAACCCGGCGCGCACCCTCGTGCTCGGGATGGTGGCCGGGTTCGGCTATGGCGTGCTCGGCATCGCGGCCCGGGTGCTCAACGGATTCGCGCCGCTCACCCTGGTCAAGGACCCCGCTGCCTACGCGGTGGCGGCGGCGGGCATCGTCTCGTTCGTCTTCTACGCCACGGCGCTCGAGGGCGGCAGCGTCACGGTCTCGACGGCCGCCGTCGTGCTCGCCGAGACGCTCCCGCCGGCGGTCATCGGCGTGGTGTTCCTCGGCGACATGACCAGGCCCGGCCTTGAGCCGGCCGCCGCCGCGGGATTCCTGTTCGCGGTGGCGAGCGCCGTCATGCTCGCCCGGTTCGGCGAGGCCGACCACGCGGCCCGGGGCGCGCCAGGCCAAGCGCGGGCGGGCGCCGGCACCGGCTCCGCGCATACGTCCGCGCCGGCCGCCGAGAGCCGGTAAGGCCGGCAAGGCCGGCAAGGGCTGGTAGCGGCCGCCGCCGACCGATGTCGCAATACGGCTGAGAAAGTGACATAACGGCGCGTCGCAAAGGGACGTACCTGCGGCATGTTATCCTGGTGGCCCGTGGACCTGCGGCTTTACGTCGCCACATCTGAGACCACGGGAGTCACATCTTGGCCGCTGCAATGACTCAGTCCAAGCTAGCCACATCGAGGCCAGTAGAGACCAAGCACCTCTTCGTCACCGGCGGCGTCGCCTCCAGCCTCGGCAAGGGCCTGACCGCTTCCAGCCTTGGAAGGCTGCTCAAGATGCGGGGCCTGCGGGTGTCCATGCAGAAGCTTGACCCGTACCTCAACGTCGACCCGGGCACGATGAACCCGTTCCAGCACGGCGAGGTCTTCGTCACCGACGACGGCACAGAAACCGACCTGGACGTCGGCCACTACGAGCGCTTCCTCGACACCAGGCTGCGCGGCGAGGCCAACGTCACCACCGGCCAGGTGTACTCGAGCGTCATCGCCAAGGAGCGCCGCGGCGACTATCTGGGCGACACGGTGCAGGTCATCCCGCACATCACGAACGAGATCAAGGCCCGCATCCTGAACATGGGCGGGCCCGAAGTGGACGTGGTCATCACCGAGGTCGGCGGCACGGTGGGCGACATCGAAAGCCTGCCCTTCCTCGAGGCGATCCGGCAGATCAGGCACGAGATCGGCCGGGACAGGTGTTTCTTCCTGCACGTCTCGCTGCTCCCCTACATCGGGCCGAGCGGTGAGCTGAAGACCAAGCCCACGCAGCACTCGGTGGCCGCGCTGCGGTCCATCGGCATCCAGCCGGACGCGATCGTGGCGCGCAGCGACCGGCCCATCAACGAGGGGCTCAAGCGCAAGATCAGCCTGATGTGCGACGTGGACGAGGAGGCGGTGGTGTCCACCCCGGACGCGCCGTCCATCTACGACATCCCGAAGGTGCTGCACGCCGAGGGCCTCGACGCCTACGTGGTGCGCCGGCTGCGGCTCCCGTTCCACGACGTGGACTGGAACGCGTGGGACGACCTGCTGCGGCGGGTGCACCGTCCGGCCCGTTCGATCACCATCGCCCTGGTCGGCAAGTACGTGGACCTGCCCGACGCGTACCTGTCCCCGGCGGAGGCCCTCAAGGCGGGCGGCTTCGGCAACGACGCGAAGGTGACCATCCGGTGGGTGACCAGCGACGACTGCGAGAACCCTGACGACGCCGCCAGCCAGCTCGACGGCGTGGACGGGGTGCTGATCCCCGGCGGCTTCGGAGTCCGCGGCATCGAGGGCAAGATCGGCGCCATCCGGTACGCGCGCGAGCACAACATCCCGCTGCTCGGCCTCTGCCTCGGCCTGCAGTGCGCGGTGATCGAGGTCGCCAGGCACATGGCGGGCCTGCCCGAGGCGAACAGCGCGGAGTTCGATCCCGGCACGCCGGACCCGGTGATCGCGACGATGGCCGAGCAGGAGGACGTGGTCGCGGGGGAGCGGGACATGGGCGGCACCATGCGGCTTGGCCTGTACCCGGCGATCCTCAAGCCGGGCACGATCGTCAGCGAGCTGTACGGCGGCGCGACCACGGTCGAGGAACGGCACCGGCACCGCTACGAAGTCAACAACGCCTACCGCCACGAGCTGGAAGCCGCCGGGCTCATCTTCTCCGGCCTGTCGCCGGACGGCCGGCTCGTGGAGTTCATCGAGCTGCCGCGCGAGACGCACCCGTTCTTCGTGGCCACCCAGGCGCACCCGGAGTTCCTGTCCCGGCCGACCCGGCCGCACCCGCTGTTCAGCGGACTGATCGCCGCCGCGCTCGCCAGAGCGCGCTCCGGCGAGGCCGGCGCCCGCGCGGTGGCGACGGCATGACCGGGGACGGCATGATCGAGGACACCGCGGCGAACTGGCCGGTGATCGCCTCCGAACCGCTGCTGAAGAACTGGCTGATCTCCGTCCGCAGCGACCAGGTCCGCCTCCCCGATGATCATCAAGCCGAACGTACGGTCGTGACTCATCCGGGCGCCGTCGCCATCCTCGCGCTGGACGACGCGCAGCGGGTGCTCATGATCAGGCAGTACCGGCACCCAGTGGGCCGCGAGCTGTGGGAGATACCCGCCGGGCTGCGCGACGCCGACGGGGAGACGCCGCTGCAGACCGCCAAGCGCGAGCTGTTCGAGGAGACCGGCTACCGGGCCAGGGACTGGCACACACTCGTCGATTACTTCAGCTCGCCCGGGTACAGCACCGAGCGGCTGCGGGTCTTCCTCGCCCGCGGCATCGAGCGGGCCGACGGCCGCTATGACCGTGAGGGCGAGGAGAAGTTCATCGTCGCCGACTGGATACCGCTGGCGGAGGCGACCCGCCTGGCCCTCGCGGGGAAGCTGCACAGCGGCCCGGCCGTCGCCGGGCTCCTCGCCGCGCACGCCGCCGCCGCCCAGGGTTTCTCCGGGCTCCGCCCCGCGACCGCGCCCGAAGCCTAGGAGCGCGGGCGCGCGGGGCTTGGTGGTGTTCACCGCGTCACGTCGGTGCCCGTCAGCGGGCACCGAACGACGCGGCGTCACACCACTTGCGCCCCGCTCTTCCCTGCGGCGGTTTACGATCTCGTCGTGGTTAGCGTTGAGGACGCGGTGCGGCAGTACTTGCAGTATCTCGTCGTCGAGCGCGGGCTGGCGGCTAACACCATCGTGTCGTATGAGCGCGATCTGCGCAGGTACACCGAGCTGGTCGCCTACCGGGGGAAGGGTGATCTCGGCGAGGTTACGGGGCTTGATGTCGCGGAGTTCGCCGCGGCGCTCCGCGCTGGCGACGAGGAGCATCCGCCGCTGGCCGCCAGTTCGGCCGCGCGCGCCGTCGTCGCCGTGCGCGGGCTGCACGCGTTCGCCCGCAAGCAGGGGCTCGCCGGCGACGATCCGGCTCATCAGATCGCGCCGCCCGCGACGCCGAAGCGGCTCCCGAAGGCGATCACCGTCGCGGAGGTGGAACGGCTGCTCGAGGCGGCGGGGTCGACCGAGGACCCCGACCCGCGGGTGCTGCGGGACCGCGCACTGCTCGAGTTCCTGTACGGGACCGGCGCGCGGATCTCCGAGGCGACCGCCCTGGACGTCGACGACCTTGAGATCGGCCACGGCGCGGCCGACCCCGCCGTGCTGCTCACCGGCAAGGGCGGCAAGCAACGGTACGTCCCTGTCGGCAGCTACGCGGTCCGCGCGCTCGACGCCTACCTGGTCCGGGGGCGGCCCGCGCTGGCCGCCGCCGCGACGCGGAAGGCGAGCCCCGCGGTGTTCCTGAACGCCCGCGGCGGCCGGCTCACCCGGCAGGGAGCATGGGGGATCCTGCGCGAAGCAAGCGTACGTTCGGGGAAAAGGGACGTGTCACCACATACCCTGCGGCACTCTTTCGCGACCCACCTGCTTGACGGCGGCGCGGACATCCGGGTGGTACAGGAATTGCTCGGACACGCCTCGGTGACGACCACGCAGGTCTACACTCTGGTGACCGTAGACAAGCTGCGAGAGGTGTACGCGGCGGCGCACCCGAGAGCATTCGGGTGAGGGTGAATGCTCAACGGTAACTGTTAAATATTCGGCGCTTACGGCGCGTTGGCTTGCCCCTGACTATCGAGGAGCCTAGAGTCCCGAACAGTTCGGGACGACCTCTAGCCCCGGGAGGATCTTACTGGTGGCCGCATCTCGCGTAATAGAGCTTCTGCCGGGAGACATCGGACCGACCGGGCGTCCGCTGCCCGCCTTTCCGGAGCCCAAGCCGCTGACCGAGCACGGCCCGGCGCGCATCGTCGCCGTCTGCAACCAGAAGGGTGGCGTCGGCAAGACCACGACGACCATCAACCTGGGGGCGGCGCTCGCCGAACAGGGGCGGCGCATGCTGCTCGTGGACTTCGACCCGCAGGGCGCGCTGTCCGTCGGGCTCGGCATCCAGCCGCACGACATCGACAACACCGTCTACAACCTGCTGATGGAACGCGACGTCAAGGCTCACGACGTGCTGTTCCACACGAACGTCCCGAACATGGACCTCCTGCCGAGCAACATCGACCTGTCCGGCGCGGAAGTCCAGCTGGTGCACGAGGTCGGCCGGGAGTTCGTGCTCGGCGGCGCGCTGAAGGACGTCGTGCCGGAGTACGACTACATCCTGATCGACTGCCAGCCATCGCTCGGCCTGCTCACGATCAACGCGCTCGCCTGCGCCGACAGCGTGCTCATCCCGCTGGAGTGCGAGTACTTCGCGATGCGCGGCGTCGCGCTGCTGATGGAGACGATCGACAAGGTGCAGCAGCGGCTCAACCCGAGGCTGACGATTGATGGCCTTCTAGGCACGATGTACGATTCGCGTACTTTGCACACGAGGGAAGTCCTCGGCAGTGTCGTCAACGGCTTCGGCGACAAGGTCTTTCATACGGTGATCAACCGCACAGTGCGGTTCCCTGACGCTACCGTTGCAGGTGAGCCCATCACGCTTTTCGATTCGGCGTCGATGGGGGCTAGTTCCTATCGTGAACTTGCCAAGGAGGTACTTGAGCGGTGGCGGCAGGCAGGGGGCGGTCACGCCGGGTAAGCATTCCCGGGGTCGCGGAGCTACTGCGCCCCGCCGCACCTGATCCAGTCACCTCAGATGAACGGCAGGCGACCGGCAGGGAAAAGCATGATCAGAAGATCACCGTCTACCTCTCCGCCGCCGAACTGCTCGACTTGGAGCACGCCCGGCTGGCGCTGCGCCGGTTCGGCTTCGTCGCCGACCGCGGCCGCCTCGTCAGGGAGGCCATCGCCATCCTGCTCGCCGACCTGGACGCGCGCGGGAAGGACAGCGCGGTGGCGCGCCGCATCCGCGCCAGCCTCAACGGGAACGGCGCGGACGGGAACGGGGCCGTCGGTCACGGGGCGGTAGGCAGCGAGGCGGACGCCAGGACCGGGGCGGGCCCGGCGTCCGGCGACGGGCAGCGTGCGGCCAGCGATGGGGAGAGCGTCGACGCCGCCAGTCCGCTACCGTCGTAATGTGGCGAGGATTGCTGGCGGCGCGGTGAGCGGTGAGCTTGCCCCCGGCGCGGGCGGCGCGGAGGCGCCGCGCGGCCCGGGCGCCTTCGAGGTGCACCTCGACGTCTTCGAGGGGCCGTTCGACCTGCTGCTCGCGCTGATCTCCAAGCACAAGCTGGACATCACCGAGGTGGCGCTGTCCCAGGTGACCGACGAGTTCATCGCCTACATCGGGCAGCGTTCCGGCGGCTGGGACCTGGACCAGGTGAGCTACTTCCTGGTCGTCGCCGCCACGCTGCTCGACCTCAAGGCGGCGCGGCTGCTGCCCTCCGGCGAGGTGGAGGACGAGGAGGACCTGGCGCTGCTGGAGGCCAGGGACCTGCTGTTCGCCCGGCTGCTGCAGTACCGTGCCTACAAGGAGGTCGCCGCCATCTTCGCCGGCCGGATGGCGGCGGCGGCCAGGCGCTTCCCGCGGCGCGTCCCGCTCGAGCCACGGTTCGCCGAACTGCTGCCCGAGGTGCTGTTCACGATCGGGCCGCGCGAGTTCGCCGCGCTCGCCGCGCGGGCGCTCGCCCCGAAGGCCGCGCCGGTCGTGCCGACCGGGCACATCCACCCCCCGTTCGTGTCGATCAGGGAGCAGGCGGCGCTGCTGGCCAGCCGGCTGCGCGGCCTGAGCCGCGCGAGCTTCCGCCAGCTGACCGCGGGCAGCGAGGGGAATTACGAGATCGTGGCGTCGTTCCTCGCCCTGCTCGAGCTCTACCGCGAGGACATGGTGGCGTTCGAGCAGGTGGCGCCCCTCGGCGACCTGTACGTCACGTGGACCGGCGGCGACCGCGAGGTGGCGGTGTCCCCGCCCGACGGGGATACCGCCAGCGCATCGACGGAAAGCGAAGAGGACTACGGATGACCAGCGACTTTTCGGGTGACATCACCGAGCCTGCCGCCGACGACGGCCCGAGCCTGCGCGCCGCGCTCGAGGCGATCCTGCTCGTCGCGGACGAACCCGTACCCGAAGTGCTGCTGGCCCAGGTGCTGGAGCGGCCGCGCGGCGAGGTCGCGGCCGGGCTGCGCGCCCTGGCCGCCGAGTACACCGCCGACGGCCGGGGCTTCGACCTGCGGGAGATCGCAGGCGGCTGGCGGTTTTATACTCGGGAGGACTGCGCGCCACTGGTCGAGCGGTTCGTGCGAGACGGGCAGGAAGTCCGGCTCACCCAGGCCGCGCTCGAGACCCTCGCCGTGATCGCTTACCGGCAGCCCGTCAGCCGGGCGCGGGTGTCAGCGGTGCGGGGGGTGAACTGCGACGGCGTGATCAGGACGCTGGCGCTGCGCGGCCTGGTCGAGGACTCGGGAACCGACCCGGAAACCGGTGCGATCCTGTACCGCACCACCGGCTACTTCCTTGAGCGGCTAGGCATGGCAAGCCTGGACGAGCTGCCCGACCTGGCGCCGTTCCTGCCGGAGGACATTGAGGACATTGAGGACAATGAGCACACGCGGGCGTAACCGGGAGGTCGGCCGGGGCCGGTTGGCCGGGGAAACACAGCCCGACTTTGACGACGACGAGGACGACGACTGGGGCGAACTCGAGGGCGAGCGAGACGACCTCACCGACGTTCCCGGCGGGGTCCGGCTGCAGAAGGTGCTCGCGGCCGCCGGCGTGGGCAGCCGCAGGCACTGCGAGGAGCTGATCGGCGCCGGCCGGGTGGAGGTCGACGGGCAGACCGTGCGCAGGTACGGCGCGCGGGTGGACCCCGAGAACCAGATCATCCGGGTCGACGGCAAGCGGATCCCGGCCCGGCAGGACATCGTGTACCTGGCGTTCAACAAGCCGCCCAAGGTGCTGACCGCGATGTCCGACGACCGCGGCCGCCGCACGATCGCCGACTTTCTCGGCGACCGCGCCGAGCGGCTGTTCCACGTCGGCAGGCTCGACTACGACACCGAGGGCCTGATGCTGCTCACCAACGACGGGGAGCTGGCGCACCGGCTGGCGCACCCGAGATACGAGGTCGCCAAGACCTACCTGGCCGACGTGCCCGGCCCGGTGTCCCGCGATCTGGGACGCCGGCTGGCCACCGGGGTAGAACTGGAGGACGGGGTCGCGATCGCGGACCGGTTCCGGGTGATCGAGCGGGCGGGTTCGCGCGCGCTCGTGGAAATCACCCTGCACGAGGGCCGCAAGCACATCGTCCGCCGGATGCTCGCCGAGGTCGGGCACCCGGTCAGCCGCCTGGTCCGCACCACGGTGGGACCGGTCAAGCTCGGCGGCCTGCACCCAGGCGAGACCCGCGACCTCACCACGAAGGAAATCGGCGAGCTGTACGCCGCCGTCGGCCTCTAGGCTGATAACCGTGGTAGCCCGGTAGTCTTGAGGGCCGGGAACCGGGAGGAGTTGAGCACGTTGACAGTCCGCGCCATCCGAGGCGCCATCCAGCTGGACGGCGTCGACCGCGAGGACATCCTCGAGGGCACCGCGGAGCTAGTGAGCGCGGTGATGAGCCGCAACGACCTGACGCCGGACGACGTGATCAGCGTCCTGTTCACGATGACCCCGGACCTGACGGCCGAATTCCCGGCGCTCGCGGCCCGCAAGACCGGCTTTCACGCGGTGCCGCTCATGTGCGCGACCGAGATCGCGGTGCCCGGGGCCATGCCGCGCGTGGTGCGGCTGATGGCGCACGTGGACACGGACCGGCCGCGTTCGGAGATCCAGCACGTTTATCTGCGCGGCGCTGCCGCGTTGCGGCTGGACATCGCGCAGTGACCCGCGGCGGTCGGGGCGCGAGGGGGAGATTTCAGCGGCCAGTCCTTCGGAACGCCGCTGGGAATCTCCCTTGCGCCCCCCTCCCTTCCAGGGGGTAGCGCGGTGCGCGTTCTCGTTGTCGGGACCGGGCTGATCGGGACGTCCGCCGCCCTCGCGCTGCGCGCCTCGGGCGCCGGGGTGTGGCTTAGCGATCGCGATGAAGCGACTGCCAAATTGGCGGCCGATCTCGGGGCCGGGACTGTCGTGCCGGACCTGCGGGATGCTAAGGGGATCGCGGATATCGCGGTGCTTGCCGGGCCGCCTGGGGTGATCGCGCCTACTCTGGCGCTCAGCCAGGAATACGGCGTCGCGGAGTTTTTCACCGATGTGGCCAGCGTCAAGGTGTTGCCGGTTCGGCAGGCACGGGAGCTTGGTTGTGACTTGTCCAGCTACGTTCCCGGGCATCCGCTCGCGGGGCGGGAGCGGCACGGGCCTGCCGCGGCGCGGGCTGATCTTTTCCTTGGGCGGACCTGGGCGCTGTGCCCGCTG
>Ga0187806_1000232_pt1 | contig 13294 bp, 12 predicted proteins | sample NC_wetland_sal_i_7_FD_132470 | JGI IMG/M metagenome (GOLD analysis project Ga0187806, IMG submission 132470) | Wetland sediment microbial communities from Neuse River Estuary, North Carolina, USA - ASW_1 | ecosystem: Environmental > Aquatic > Freshwater > Wetlands > Sediment | place: USA: North... | reverse complement strand
CCCCGACCCCGCCTCGGTCCTCCCCGTCGTCGCGCTCGCCGAGCACCAGCTGGCGCCGTTCGGCGCGAGACCGCACTGGGGCAAGATCTTCACCACCCCGCCGGAGACGCTCCGCGACCGATACGAGCGGCTCCCGGACTTCCTGCGCCTGATGGACCACTACGACCCCGCAGGCAAGTTCCGCAACGCCTACACCGCCCGTCACCTCGGCCGCTAGCCGCGGCTGTCCGGTCACCGTCAGAGCAGATCTCTCCGCCTGCCGCGGTGACCCACTGGCTCGCTAGTTGCCGGCGTGATGCTGTGGGTCTGGTGGCGGGGCCTGATGTTGCGGGCGAGATGGCTGGTCACCGGCGTGATGCTCGGGGTGTGACGGCTTGGCGCCCGCGTGATGCTGCGGGCGCGGCGGCTTGGCGCCGGCGTCGTCCTGCGGGTCTGGTGGCTGGTCACCGGCCTGATGCTCCGGGGCTGCTGGTCTGTCGCCGGCCTGCTGCGCTCGTTCAAGTGGCGTTGGCGGGTACGGTCCGGGGGGTGGAGTAGGCAGGACATCAGGCGGCATGGGCGCGAATCGGTGGCCTCTCGCGGTAAACGCGCTGGTAAACCACCTCGGCGTGCCCCATAGGGCCAGCCAGAATTCCCCTATGATCCAGAGCCCTAGGACACCGGCGGCTGCTATTCCCAGGGCCAGGACGGCATCCGAGCTCAGTTGAATAAATGCGATCGGCAGCAGGATGAGACCCAGCCCCAGCGAGATAACCGCCACGCGTAGCGACCAAGCGCGAGCCACCACCCCAGCCATAACCCATTCTATAAAGTCCAGCAGCCTGGCCCGGGGAATATCGCCGCCCAGTCCCGAGGGCAGCACCTCCAGCACCATGGTGCGCTTGCGAAGGAACGCAAGAAAAAAGGTCGAGAACACGACGGCCGCACCGAGGAATAGTGCCGGCAGAAGACCGCGAGCCGGAAGAAGCGTACTCTTACTGGACGTGCTGAACCGGACGGCAATAAGACCGGTATAAAGAGTGACAATACTAGCCGCCGCTGTCGTGATGTACGTACCGCGCTGGATCGAGCGGTCGAGCGAGTTCTGTACCACGGCAATATAGCCGTTATGGACCGCTTGGTAGAGAGTCCACTCAACCGCTAGGGCCGCATCCTGGCGGCTATGAGAAAGAGCATCGGCCGTGTCCTGCCGGTCCTCGTCTCGCTTGTGCTCGGCGTCCCAGCGGGTGTTGTCGAGGGCGAGTTGGGTGTCGTCCCGGTCTTCGTCTCGCTTGTGCTCGGCGTCCCAGCGGGTGTTGTCGAGGGCGAGTTGGGTGTCGTCCCGGTCTTCGTTTCGCTTGTGCTCGGCGTCCCAGCGGGTGTTGTCGAGGGCGAGTTGGGTGTCGTCCCGGTCTTCGTCTCGCTTGTGCTCGTTGTCGGCGGCGGTTGTCATGGGACATCCTCGGGCGGGAGATTCCGGCGCCGGCCAAATCCCCTGATTTGCACTTCAGCGATTTGCGAGGTAATCGGCCGTATCCCCCTGCCGGGCGCAGCGGCCGGAAGCTCGGCAACGACCTGCAGGGCATGGATCGGGGGCAGGACAGCGGCCTGAGGCGGGACGGGGACCTGGGGCTCAACGCCAGGCTGAGGGGGGTTAGGGACCGGGGGCTGGACACCGGCGTGCTGCAGGGCGGCCTGCAATTGGGCGGCGGCCGCCTGAAACTGAGCGACGAGGGCTTGGAGCTGAGCGGCGTCGGGCTGGACATCGACTTGGGCCTGCGGCTTGCTGATCTGCAAGTTCGTTACCGAATGCCAGCTGGCGGTGTTGGTGTCCCAGTGAATCCAGCCGTAATGCGGGTGGCAATACATTGCTGGAGAACTGGGAAAATCTTGAACCTCGCGAGCGCACCAGACCATTGACTGATCCCCCCATGCTCGAATAGCCAATGCTCACCACGATACTGGCAGCACATCACTTGCATCGTCAACCAGACAGCATGGATTCGGTAAACCAGATACAAAGTGGCAGAAAAAGGCTATATGCCCCGCGCGGGCTAGCCTCGTCGCTGTTAATCCAGCCGCCGGCGTCAGCTGCCGTCGCGGAGGTTCTCTGGGGCGCCGGAGCGGAAGGTGATCTGGTCGAAGGTGGCGGCGCAGCCCGGGCCGGTCGGGGACTGGGCCAGGAAGCCAACCCGGACCAGATCGGGCGAGTCGAGCGCGAAATAGCGGAGCAGCCGCCACCAGGTCCCGTCCGCGGAGGCGTGAAAGGCCCACGCCGCCCCGGAGCGCGTGATCCGGAGCCACACGGTGTCGCCGTCGACCGTATCGGAGTTGCAGTCGTCGGAGGTCCCCCTGGTCACGACCGTGACCAGGGTCGGACGCTGTTGAGGGGAGTACTCGAAACACAGCTTGGCCCACCGGTGCTCGGCGGCGTGCACCAGCAGGACCCCCGCGTCGTACACGCTGGCGAAGTCGACGCTGACCCGCGCGGCGAGCGTGAAGTCGCCCGCGGGAGGCAGGCCGACCAGGCGGCCGGCGTCGGGTAGCGGTCCCCCGTCACCCGGGCCGGCCGGGTCGACGAACAGGTCGGTCCCGGCCGCGGCGGTCAGGATCAGCGCGCCGTGCAGGATCCGGCACCGGGGGGGCGGGCCGCCCGCGGGTTCCAGCGGGAACGGCAGGCTGGGCAGCTTGAGCGTGGCCACCCGGGTAGTGTGCCACGGCTAGCCCGGTGGAGTTGGTGGGCCGAATGCCTGGGGGACGACCTGGAGCACGCCGCGCCCATGGTGCGCCGGGCCGAGCAGGGACCGCCGCCCCGGAGCGGCTTACCCGCCCGGCTGCAGCGCGGCTAGGCGCTCCGCCTGGCCCGGGCCCGCGAGCCCGTCCGGCGGTGCCGATCCTCGTACCGGCGCAGCGCCCGCAGGGGGGACCTCGCCCGCAGCGGGGACCTCACCCGGGCCTGGGCCCGCTCCGGCAGGTGGCTGGGCTCGAGCTCGTTGCGTAGCCGGTCGACGTGGGCGAGGATCTCGCCGCGCAGCGGCCAGCCCTCCGGGTGCTCGGCGGGGTCGGTCTGCAGCAGGTCCGCCAGCTTGTCCTGCTGGCGCTGGGCCTCATCCAGGTGGTCCTCGAGCTCGGCCATGGCGGGCGGCTCGGCGGGCTGGCCCGATGGGTTCTTGGCTCCGGGCAGCTCCGCGCCGGCCTCGATGACCTGCCCGTAGGCGCCGACCGCGCCGGACAGCTCGGCGATCACGGCGGCGAGCCTGGCCCGGGTCTCCGCCTCGTTGACCGGGCTGTGCTCGCTGTCCAGCCAGGTGCTGTCGGCCACCGCGCGCGCCAGGACCCGCATGTCCGTGGCGGCCCGCTCCAGCGTGTTCAGGCCGTCGCGCAGGCCGGCCGCGGGGTTACCGGACGTGAGCCGCTTGGGGTTCAGCCTGACGCTTTCCTCGGCCTGGGCGAGCGCGTCGTCCACGCGCTGGATCTCCAGGCGCAGGTCGCGGGTCTGCTCCAGCCACTCGCTCGCGCGCCGTGGGTCGGGCGGGTCGGGCAGGGCCAGGCCGTCGGCCATCTGACCGAGGAGGTCGGCCATCTGCTTGGTGAGTTCGCCGACGGCGTCCTTGGCCGGCTGCACCCGCAGCGGGGAGAAGATCAGGCCCGCGGCCAGGCCCGCCGCGGCGCCGACGATCGACTCGGTGATCCGGGTGGTGGCGTACACGTGCGTGTCCACGGAGAAGATCAGCATCGCGCTGATCGGCACCTCCAGGGTGTCCTCGCGCAGGCGCAGGAGCAGGCCGAGCGCCAGCGTGCCCGCGATCAGCAAGCCGAGCACCCACCAGGTGAACGGCACGTACGCGGCGACCGCGACGGCGGCGACGACCCCCGCGGTGACCCCCACGACGCGCTGGATGGCGCTGCGGATCGTGTGGTACAGGGTGGCTTGCGCCACGAGCAGGGCGCTCAGCGGCGCGAGCACCGAGCGCGGCGACCCGCCGGGGAGCTGCTGGGCGACGAGGTACGCGAAAACCGCGGTGAGGGTCAGCCGGGTGATGTACACCGCGGTCGGCTGCGCGCGCCGGCGAACCAGCGTGAGCTGCTCGGCCTGCCACTTGGCGGCGGCCGCGGCCGCCTCGCTGACGCTCTCGGCGTTGACCTGACGGAGTCGGAAACCCTTCATGACCTGCAGACCGGGGCTCGGGGTGGGCGGGATACGTGAACTGCTCTCGCCGAGAGCAAATGTCCTCTCATCACAACGCACGATCGCGCCGGCTATTCCCGCCGCCCCCGCCTCACCAGGGCGCCGGCCAGGATCACGACGGGGACGACGGTCAGGACCGCGAGCGCCCGGGACAGGCCGAACCGCTCGGCCGCTATCCCCACCGCCAGCGGTCCGAGCCCGCCGGCCATCCCGGCGGCGCTGCTCAGCGTCACCGCGATCGAACTGCGGCCGGGCAGGCTGCCGTAGAGCCGCGCCTGCAGGAGCGGGTACCACGGGGCCGTGGCCGCGCTCAGCGCGGCCAGGAGGGCCAGCTTGGCGGGCACTGGAGGCGCGAGCAGGAAGGCCGGGTAGAGCAGCGCGGCCGCCGCGGCGCTGAGGCGCAGCACGGTCAGGTCGGCCACGCGGTCCAGGACGAAGATCAGCGCGGCGTCCCCGGCCAGCGCGGAGCCGAGCCGGACGGCGATGACCAGCGCCGCGACCGCCGGCCGCAGGTGCACCACGTAGACCAGGTACAGCGCGAGGAATCCGGTGAGCACGTCGACCAGCAGGTCGGCGACCTGCATCAGCACCAGCCAGCGCACCGCTGACCAGTTCCGCAGCGCGGCCGCGAGCTCGCGGGCCCAGGGGCCGGCCGGGCTCTCCTCGTCCGCCGGGGCGGGAGCGCCAGGGGGGTCCCGCAGGCAGGTGCCGAGCCAGGTGACCGCGGCCAGCGCGGCCAGGACCAGGTAGGCGTCCCGCCAGCCGCCCCCGGCGGCCAGGACGGCGGCCAGCAGCAGCGGCCCGGCCACCGCCCCCGTCGACCCGGCCAGGTCCCAGCGGGCCATGACCTGGGCCTGCCGGTCCGGCCAGGCGTCCATCAGCGTGGCCTGGGTCAGCGAGACGAAGGCGCCCGAGGCCGGGTAGAAGGCGATGAACGCGCACAGCAGCACGGCGAACGATCGCGCACCGGCGACGGCCGCCAGGGACAGGATGAAGAGGATGCCGCCGCCGAGCACGGCCAGCCGACGTCGCCGACCCTCACCGGCCAGGAGGCCGAGCGGCAGCTCGAGCGCCCCGCCGACCAGCAGCGGCACCGAGGCGAGCAGCCCGATCTGCGCGTAGCTCAGCCCGAGGTCATCCTTGATGAGCGGCAGCGCGGCGCCCTTGACCCCGTCGACCAGCTCGTCGGCCAGCTCGACCGCGAGCGCGACGGCCAGGGCCGGAAATGCACGCTTTCAGAGTCAATAAAAACCCATGTCGTCCATGGTACGGCCACAACGCGGGCGCCTGTCGCGGGGGAGGTATCACCACGGCCGTTCGGGATAAAGAAAGCCGCGACTACCGTCGGGGCGGCGCGGGCGGTCGTGGGCCGCGGTTTTCCACCCGCCACACCAGGCGCAGACCGGACCAGTCGTCGTCGATAGCGGCCACCTTGACGTCGACCAGCCCGAGCGGGAGAGCGAACTCGCGGACGACGGTGTCGGTGATGTCGCTGCGGTGCCCGCTGGCCCGGCGCGGCCACGCGACCCACAGCCCCCCGGCCGGGAAGATGCGCCGCGCGAGCCCGTCGAGTTCGGCGGCCAGGTCGCCCGAGGCGGCGAAGAATGCGACGATCAGGTCGGCGGGACCGTCGGCGCCCGCGTCGGTCAGGTCGGGCGGGGGGTCGGCCAGGGCCCAGCCCGGCGGCGGATGGTGCAGGCGGACTCGCTGCCCGGGCCTGATCCCGAGCTTGGCGGCCTGCGACCGGGGCGGTGGGTTTAGGGTCACGGGTAGGTCCATCCCTTGAGCGCGTTGAGCCATGAAACCGCAAGGAGCATGTCATGTTCGAGGACACCACGGCGTTCAGCGGGTTCGCCGTCGACCACCTGGAGGCGGCCAGGAAGTTCTACGGCGAGACGCTCGGCCTCGCGACGACGGTCGAGCACGGGCTGCTGTGGCTGCACCTGGCCGGCGGGCGGGACACGCTCGTCTACGCCAAGCCCGATCACGTGCCGGCCACCTACACGATCCTCAACTTCCAGGTCGACGACATCGACGCCGCCGTGGACGAACTGATCGGGCGGGGCGTGCAGCTGGAGCGGTACGAGGGTCTGGGCCAGGACGACAAGGGCATCAACCGGGCCGGGGGGCCGTTCATCGCCTGGTTCAAGGACCCCGCGGGCAACATCCTGGCGGTCCTCCAGGAGCGCTAGCGCGCCCTAGCACACGGACGTCCTCCCGCGCAAGGGGGCTGTCTGGCCAAGGGAGTTAGGGCTACCCGGTGGGGCCAAGTTGGGTGCTAACCGGCCTGCGCTAGCCCGCTGGGCGCGGCAGCATACTCGGTATGCTACTGAGTAAGAAGACCCGGTGAGCGTCCGGCACGCCCTGCTCGCGCTGCTCAGCGAGGGCCCGAAGTACGGCCTGCAGCTGCGCGAGGAGTTCGAGGCGGGGACCGGCGAAGTCTGGCCGCTGAACATCGGCCAGGTCTACACCACGCTGCAGCGCCTGGAGCGGGACGGGCTGGCCGAATCCGACGGATCGGACGCCGGGGGCCCGCAGCGGCGCTTCCGCATCACGCAGGCCGGCCGGGAAGAGCTGGCCAGGTGGCTGCGCACGCCGCCCGACATGACCTCACCGCCGCGCGACGAGCTGGTGATGAAGATCCTGGTGGCGCTGCGCCTGCCGGGAACCGACGTGCCCGAGGTGATCCAGGCGCACCGCCGGTACCTGGTCCAGCTCATGCAGCAGTGGACGCGGATCAAGGAAGCAGCCGCGGAGTCAGATATCAGCCTGGCCCTGGCCGTGGACGCGGAGCTGTTCCGGCTCGATGCGGTGATCCGCTGGCTCGACTCCGCGGACGGCCGGATCAGGCGCGCCACCGCGGACGCGGCAGACGCGGGCGAGGCGCCCGCCGGTCAGGCCACGGAAGCGGGGCCGATTGTGAAACTACGAAACAGGACGGGGGTCACGCGATGAGCGTGCTCGAAATGCAAGACGTGTCGCGGGTCTACGGTCAGGGTGCCAACGAGGTTCACGCGCTGGAGCGAGTCGACCTGCGGGTTGACGCCGGCGCGATGGTCGCGGTCATGGGCCCGAGCGGCTCCGGCAAGTCCACCCTGCTGACCATCGCCGGCAGCCTGGAGGAACCGAGCAGCGGCGGGGTCCGGGTCTGCGGGCAGGAGCTGACGAGGATGTCGCGCAACGCCAGGGCGCGCCTGCGGCGGCGCTCCATCGGCTTCGTGTTCCAGGATTTCAACCTGCTGCCCGGGCTGACCGCGGCGGAGAACGTCGCGCTGCCGCTCGAGCTCGACGGCACGCCCGCGCGCAAGGCGCGCGTCGCGAGCCTGAAGGCGCTGGAAGGGCTGGGCCTGGCCGAACGGGCCGCCAACTTCCCCGACCAGCTCTCCGGCGGCGAGCGGCAGCGCGTCGCGATCGCCCGCGCCGTGGTCGGCGACCACCAGCTGCTGCTGGCCGACGAGCCCTCGGGGGCGCTCGACTCGGCCAACGGCGAGGCCGTCATGCGGCTCATCCACGCCGCGTGCAAGCGGGGCATGGCCGCGGTCGTGGTGACCCACGACGCGCAGCTGGCCTCGTGGGCGGACCGCGTGGTGTTCCTGCGGGACGGGCGGATCACCGACCAGACCGCGCCGCTGGCCGGACCCGAGTCACTGCTAGGTCAGATGGGACAGAACCGATGAGCACGGCCACGGCCACCCGGAGGCCGGTCCAGGCGGGACCCGATAACGGGGGCGTTCCCGCCCGGCGGGCCGTGACGCGCTGGGCGTGGCGGATGTTCCGCCGCGAGTGGCGCCAGCAGTTGCTGGTCCTGGCGCTGATCACCGTGTCGGTGGGCGCCGTGGTGATCGGCGCGGCGGTCGCGACCACCACGCCGCCCCCGGCCAACTCGGGGTTCGGCACCGCGCAGGACCTCGCTACCTTCCAGTCGCCCGGCGCCCAGCTGGCCAGCCAGATCGCCTCGCTGGAGCAGCGCTTCGGCCGCGTCGACGTGATCGAGAACGAGGCCATGGCCATCCCGGGGTCGGTCAACGGCTTCGACCTGCGCGCCCAGAACCCGGACGGCGCGTTCGGGCAGCCGATGCTCTCCCTGGTCAGCGGGCATTACCCGACCGCGGCGAACCAGGTGGCCCTGACGCAGGAGGTGGCCTCCGTGTTCGGCGTTACGGTCGGGGGAACCTGGCCTCAGCCGGGCGGCCCGGCCCGCCAGGTGACCGGCATCGTCCAGAACCCCCAGAGCCTGCTTGACGAGTTTGCCCTGGTGATTCCGGGCCAGGTCACCGCGCCGACGCAGGTGACCGTCCTGTTCGACGCGCCCGGGAGGTCAGCCTCGTCGATCGGTCCGAACGTCGAGACCCCGCAGTCGGTGGCTCAGAGCAATCCCGTCAACCCCGTGACCATCGTGCTCGCGCTGACCGTAGTCGGCATGGCCCTCATCGCGCTGGTCGCCGTCGGCGGCTTCACGGTGCTGGCGCAGCGCCGGGTCCGCTCGTTCGGGATGCTCGCCGCCCTGGGCGCCACCGACCAGCGCGTCCGGCTCGTGGTGCGGACCAACGGGGTCGTGGTGGGGGTCGTCGGCGCCGTCCTCGGGCTCGTGCTCGGCGTGGCGGGCTGGCTGATCTACCGGCCCAGCGTGGAGTCCAGCGCCCACCACCTGATCGGCGCGTTCCAGCTGCCGTGGATCGTCATCGGCCCGGCGATGGCCCTGGCCGTGCTGGCGACCTACTTCGCCTCCGCGCGGCCGGCCCGGGCCATCACCCGGGTGTCCATCGTGGCGGCCCTGGCCGGGCGGCCCGCGCCGCCCAAGCGGGTCCACCGCTCGGCGATACCGGGCATCATCCTCCTGGTCATCGCGGGGTTCGCGCTGTCGTACGCGGGCCGCAGCACCGGCGGCGGGGGTGCGCCCGAGCTCCTGGGCGGCCTGATCTGCCTGGTCATCGGGGTGATCCTGCTGGCCCCGACGTTCCTGAGCGTGCTGGCCAGGCTAGCCGCGCACACGCCGGTCGCGGCGCGCCTGGCCCTGCGGGACCTGGGCCGCTACCGGGCCCGCTCCGGCTCCGCCCTGGCCGCCATCACCCTCGGCGTGCTGATCGCCGTCCTGGTCTGCGTCCTGACCGCGGGCCGGTACGGGAACGTGCTGGACTACGCGGGGCCCAACCTGAGCAGCGACCAGATAATCGTCTACACGCCCGGCAACGGTCCTGGCTTCGGCCCCGGCGACCAGCCCGGGCCGGGGGCGGGCAGCCCGCAGACCTGGTCGGCGACGGCGCACGCCATCGCGTCCGGGCTGGGGTCGGGCGACATCGTCGAACTGGAGACGACGACCGTCAGTCTCGAGCGCGCCGCGCCCGGCCGGCAGTGGTCGGGCCCGGTCTACGTCGCCACCCCGCAACTCCTGGCCGCCTTCGGGATCAAGGCGTCCCAGGTCGACCCGAACGCCGACATCCTGACCATGCGGCCCGGCCTGTCCGGCCTGTCGGACATGCAGCTCCTCAGCGGGAACACCTGCCCGGGCGAGTGCCTGGCCCCGCCGGTGATCCAGGAGATCGGGGCGCTGCCGTCGGGCACGTCGGCCCCGAACACGGTGATCACCGAGCACGCGATCGCCGAGCTCGGCCTCGCCCGCACCGTCTCCGTCACGGGATGGCTGATCACGACCCCGCACGGCCTGACCGCCGCGCAGATCAGCAGCGCCAGGCTCACCGTGGCCGCGAAGGGCATGAACATCGAGACCAGGTCCAGCGCACCGTCGTCCGCGGAGATCCTGAACTGGGCCACCGTGTTCGGCACCGTACTGGCGCTGGGCATCCTGGCCATGACCATTGGCCTGATCCGCAGCGAAACCGCCGGTGACCTGCGCACCCTGACCGCGACCGGGGCGGGGGGCGCGACCCGCCGCACGATCACCGCGGTCACGGCCGGGGCCCTGGCCCTGGGCGGCGCGGTGCTCGGCACGGCGGGGGCTTACATCGGGGCGATCGCCTACTCCTGGGACAACAAGCTCGACGGTCTCGGGTCGCTGCTGAACATCCCGGTCAGCAACCTGCTCACGATCGGTGTCGGGATGCCGCTCGTCGCGACGGTCGTGGCCTGGCTGCTGGCCGGGCGCGAGCCGGCCACGATCGCGAGGCAGCCGATCGACTAGGACACAAGCGGGAGGTTACTGGCGCAGGCCGGGCACGGCGAACATGCTGTCGTCCTTGCCCTTGCGCTCCAGGATCTCGGCGGCGCCGCGGACCACGCACCGCAGCGGGTCCTCGACGACGACCGCGCCGATCCCGCCGGCAATCTCGATCCGGTTGGCCAGCCCCGGCAGCAACGCGCCGCCGCCGGCCAACCGGATCTTGCCGCGTACGACGTCCTCGGCCAGGCCGGCCGGGATGTCGGAGAGCATCTCGTGGACCGACGCGGCGATCGTGGCCACGATCGGCTCGAGCGCCGCCGCCACCAGGCTGCCCGGGATGTACTCGGTCCGCGGCGACCGGTGCGCGACGTCCAGGCCGACGACCTCCTCCCAGCTCTCCGCCCCGCCGCTGACCCCGAGCGTGGTCTTGAGCTGCCGGGCGGCGCGCTGGCTGATGATCAGGCTCAGCTCGTTCCGTACCGCCTGCGTGATCGCCTCGTCCATGGTGTTGCCCGCCTTGCGCAGCGACTGCGCCCGGACCACCCGCCAGCCGGCCACCGCCGCGATCTCGGTGGTCCCGCCGCCGATGTCGACCACGAAACCGCCGGCCCCGCCGGTCAGGTCGAACCCCGCGCCCGCCGCCGCGGCCACCGGCTCGTCGATGAGCCGCACGTTGTACCTGGGGCGCCGGACGGACAGCGCCGCGACGATCGAGCGCCGCTCCACCGGCGTGGCGCCGCTGGGCACGGCGACCAGGGCGTCGGCCCGCAGCGGGCTGCCCGCGCGGCGGGCCTTGCGCAGGAACCTGTGCAGCATCTCCGCGGCCGCGTCCAGGTCGGCGATGACCCCGTCGCGCAGCGGGTGGATGACCTCGATGTCCCGCGGTTCCTTGTCCGCGAGCGCGTCGGCGGCGCGCCCGACCGCGGCCACCTTGCCGACGGCCGTATCGATCGCGATGGCGGTAGGCTCCTCGAGCACAATGCCGCGCCCTGCCACCCAGACGAGCGTGTTGACCGTGCCGAGGTCGATGGCCACGCTACCTCGGAGGCGCATGTTGCTCCCCTCTGCCCAACGTGACGCTCGTCAATCCCAGTACCATGCTGGAGGCTCGTCCGGTCACGTGCCGGGGGACAAGCGTACAGCGGGTGTTCAGGACAGGCGAATGGGCAGAACCTGATGATGGAATGAGATCCATTGATCCGATCGTGAGTGTCTTTCGGTCGTCGGGGCGGGTGGAGGGAGTGCTCGATGCGGGTGGCGAGGCTGATGGCGGTGGTGGTCGGCAGTGCCGGGCTCGCCGCGGCGGCGCTGGCCGCCCCAGCGAGTCAGTCCGGATCTGCCGGCTTTACTAGTTCCCCCCTGGCCGGTGTCGTCGTTGTCGTCCGGCCGGGCGTCATTCACATCGGCCGCGCCCGGGCGGTACCGCCGACCACGGCTAACTGCGAGCAATCGTACAAGGTCGCCTGCTACGAACCTGGCCAAATCCGGCAGGCCTACGATCTCCCCGCACTCTACGCACAGGGCATTGACGGCAAGGGCACCACGATCGTGATCGTCGACTCGTTCGGCTCCCCGACCATCAAGAACGACCTGGGCGTGTTCGACAAGGCGTTCGGCTTGCCCGCACCACCGTCGTTCAGGATTATCCAGCCCGCGGGGAAGGTGCCCCCCTACGACGCCAGCAACACCGACATGGTGGGCTGGGCGGGCGAGACCACCCTGGACGTGGAGTACGCGCACGTCATCGCCCCGGACGCCAGCATCGTGCTGGTCGAGACGCCGGTCTCGGAGACCGAGGGCGTGCACGGCTTCCCGCAGATCGTTACGGCCGAGCAGTACGTGCTGAAGCATCACATGGGCGACGTGATCAGCCAGAGCTTCAGCGCCACCGAGGAGACGTTCCCCAACGCCGCGGCCGTGAACGCGCTCAGGAGCGCCTACATCGCGGCGGCTAAGGACAAGGTCACCGTGCTCGCCGCCTCGGGCGACTCGGGTGCCGCCGACGTCAAGCTGGACCAGACCACCTACTACCTGTCCCGGGTGACCTCCTGGCCGGACAGCGACCCGCTGGTCACCGCGGTCGGCGGAACGCAGCTGCACTTCAGCGCCCAGGGCACCCCCGCGGCGCCCACCGTGTGGAACGACACGTACGACAAGGCCGCGAACGAGTTCGCCGACGGCAACGCCGGCCCGAACCCGCTGGCCAGCGGGGGCGGCCTGTCGATCTACTTCAGCCGTCCCTCTTACCAGAACGGCGTGCGAGGCGTCGTCGGTAACCGGCGCGGGGTGCCCGACGTCTCGATGAGCGCCGCCTGCAACGGGTCCGTCGACACCTACGGCACCTTCGGCGGCCAGGCGGCGGGCTGGACCCCGACGTGCGGGACCAGCGAGGCCACCCCGCTGTTCGCGGGGATCGTCGCGCTCGCCGATCAGATGGCCGGGCATTCCCTGGGGCTGGTCAACCCGGCGCTGTACACGCTGGCGGCCGAGGGCGCGGCCGGCATCGTCCCGGTGACCTCGGGCGGCAACACGGTGTCGTTCGTCCAGGGTGGCAGCAGGCACATGGTGCGCGGCTTCACCGCGGCGAAGGGCTACGACCTGGCCACGGGGATCGGCACCGTGAACGCCGCGTTCTTCGTTCCCGAGCTGGCCGTCCTCGCCGGCCGCTGAAGAAGGCGTTTAATCCGAACGAAGTTTGGTACCCGCTCCTGTGAATGCGAGGTATACTTGTTACAGATCGTCATGTAAGGTTCACAAGGAGTGGCTGGGATGTGGGGGAAACGCGGCAAACGGGGCTCGAAGTTGTCCCGGCAGGTCGCACTCGGAATGCTCGAGGATGCGATGGGCCGGGTGCAGGACCCGGGTCACGAGCCCGAACAGCAGACCCCCACGGTGCCCGCCCCCCGTCGCGGCGGGCTGATCCCGGCCTACCTGACCAAGCTCGGCAAGCGGCGTTCGGCGTAATGGTCCGTGCCGCGACCCTCCGCGTTGCGGTCCTTGTCGGTGGG
>Ga0187806_1000231_pt1 | contig 13342 bp, 9 predicted proteins | sample NC_wetland_sal_i_7_FD_132470 | JGI IMG/M metagenome (GOLD analysis project Ga0187806, IMG submission 132470) | Wetland sediment microbial communities from Neuse River Estuary, North Carolina, USA - ASW_1 | ecosystem: Environmental > Aquatic > Freshwater > Wetlands > Sediment | place: USA: North... | reverse complement strand
GGCACGGTGCTGTCGTTTGAGATGGGCCTGCTGTGGCCGGGGCTGATGCGCCAGTACGGGGCGGTGCTGGGACTGCCATTCGGTGTGGAGGGCATCTTCTTTTTCCTGGAGGCGATCTTCGCCGGGATCTACCTGTGGGGCTGGCGGCGGCTATCAGGGTGGGCGCACTGGTGGTCCGGGGTACCGATCGCGGTCAGCGGGATCCTCGGGGCGATGGCGGTCATCGCGGTCAACTCGTGGATGAACACCCCGGGCGGATTCACTAAGGTCGACGGCCGGATCACCTCGGTCGACATATGGCAGGTGTTCTTCAGCCGCTCGGCCATCTACGAGATGCCGCACATGATCCTGGCCGCCTACATGGTCGCGGGCTTCGGCGTGGCCTCGGTATACGCGGTGGGCATCCTGCGCGGCCTCCGCGACCGTTACCACTACACCGGGTTCGCCCTGGGGTTCGTCCCGGCCGCGATACTGACCCCGTTTCAGATCTTCGTCGGCGACACCGCAGCGCGCGCGATCGCGCACGACCAGCCGGTCAAGTTCGCGGCCATGGAGTACGTGGCGCAGACCTCCCGGCAGGTCCCGGAGTGGCTGGGCGGGGTCTACGTCAACGGGCACATCTATGCCGGGATCAAGATCCCTTACATGGACTCGCTGCTGGTCGGGTTCGGGCCCGGTACCAAGGTCATCGGCTGGGACAGCGTGACGCCGGCCGACCGGCCACCGGTGGTGTGGCTGATCCACCTGACCTTCGACGTCATGGTCGGCCTCGGGTTCCTGCTGCTGCTGGCCGGGCTGTGGGCCGCCTGGACCTGGTGGCGCCGGCGCCGGTGGCCCCGGCCGCTGCTGTTTTGGGCGCTGGGGGCAGTGAGCGGGCTGGCCGCGGTCGTGGCCATGGAGTGCGGCTGGGTGGTCACCGAGGTCGGCCGGCAGCCATGGGTGGTATACGGGCTGCAGACCACCGCCCAGGCAGCTACCACCAATGGCGGCGTCCTCACCAGCCTGAGCATCGTCGTGGTGGTGTACGGGGTGATCGGCGCGGCCACGATCGCGATCTTGCTTATGTTGTCCCGCCGCTGGCGCCGCGACGACCGTGACGAAGCTCCCGTCCCCTACGGGCCGCCGGCCGTTCTCGTGGACCGGCCCGCAAGTCAAATGGAGTCATAATGGCCGACGCCGTTGGAGCCATCCTGCTGGCCGGGATTACCTTGTACGCCGTCCTGGGCGGGGCCGACTTCGGCGGTGGCCTGTGGGACCTGCTGGCCGGCACCACCGCCCGCGGCCGGGCACCCCGTGGCCTGATCGACGAGTCGATCACCCCCGTCTGGGAAGCCAACCACGTCTGGCTGGTCTTCGACCTGGTCATCTTCTGGACCGCGTTCCCGCACGCGTTCGCCTCGGTGATGACCGCGCTCGCGCTGCCGATCTGGCTAGCGGCCGGCGGGATCGTGCTGCGCGGGGCCGGGTTCGCCTTCCGCAAGGAGATCACCAAGCTGCCGTGGCAGCGCGCGGCCGGCGCGGCGTTCGCGTTCTCGTCGCTGCTGACCCCGTTCTTCATGGGCACGGTGGTCGGCGCCATCGCCACCGGGGCCGTCCCCGCCAACGCCAGCCGCGCGAGCCTGGCTGCCTGGACCAGCCCGACCGCGCTGCTAAGCGGGTTCGTGTTCGTCGCCGCCTGCGGCTACCTCGCCGCGGTCTACCTGATCGTCGAGGCCGGACGGCGCGGCGACCGGCCTATGCGCGCCTACTTCACCCGCCGCGCCCAGGGCGCCGCCGTCGCGGCCGGGGCCCTGTCGCTGGCGGCCCTGTTCGAAGTGCAGAACTCGGATCCCGCGTTCTTCAACCGCCTCACCGGCCGGGCGCTTCCGCTGGTGGTGCTGGCCGGGGTCTGCGGCCTGGCGGTCCTGGCCCTGCTCACCGCCGGCCGGACGAAGGGCATCCGGGTCATCGCCGCGCTCGGCGTCGCCGCGGTCATCTGGGGTTGGGGTGTGGCCCAGTACCCGGTGCTGCTGCCTGGCACCGGAGTGACGCTGACCACTGCCGGCGCCACGCAGACCACATTCGTGGGACTGGTTGTCGTGGCGATCGCCGCGGTCATCCTGGTCGTCCCCTCCTTCGCCCTGCTGTACAGCCTGCAGGGCCGCCGCATGCTCGGCGGCGGTGAGCAGTGAGCAACCCCGGCTGCGATCGCCCGCAGACGGAGGCCCCGCTGACCTGCTCGCCGGTCCGCCAGCGCATGTCAATCCCACCACGCATCGACGTCAAGGAGGTCAGGATGGCACATCACGAGGGCACGCCGGAGCCTGCCCGGAACCCAACGGATCTGCTGGGCTGGCCCCGGGTGAGATCCGGCCCGCTCGTGGTCGGCGGGATCCTGACCGGGATCGGCGCCGTGGCGGCCATGGCGGGCGTGGCCATCGCCGGAAGGCACGTGGTCGCCGCCACCCGGGCCTGGATCAAGGAGCTGGAGCCACCGCCCGGCCTGCTAGCCAGACTCAGGTGGGAGCAGGCCAAGACCGCGGCGGCCGCCGGTGCAGCTACCTGGCGGGGACACCCGAACGCCCAGGTCCGCCTGATCCGCCGCGCCTCTTCCGCCGGGCTGCCTAGGTAGGCGCCCTTCAGCTCTGACGGCTCGCCCGAGCGGACCCAGAGCCCGGAGACGGGCCTGTCTCCGCGCTCTGCTGGGCGGCCTGATTCATCGGCCTGCCATAGCGGCGGGATTCACGATCCAGTCGAACTCCGCAGCGCTGACGTATCCGCAGGCCAGGGCGGCCTTGCGCAGCGGGGTGCCCTCGTCGTTGGCCTTGTGGGCGATGGCCGAGGTCTTGTCACAGCCGATGACCGGGATAGTGCGGTGACCAGCATCAGTGACCGGTTGACGTAGGCGTCGATCTGGTCCCGGGGACCCGAGGCCAGCCAGCGGATGTCGTTGACGATCGTCATCAGCGGCACGGCCCGGACATGATCCCTGCTACAACGAGGGTTCACGGTGATCACGCACACCCGCACGTCAAGCGGTACGCGAATAGGGTACGAGCAGACCGAGGGCGCGCGCGTGGTCCACGGCCTCGTGGCGGCGGTGGACGCCCAGCTTGGCGTACAGGTGGCGCGTGTGGGTGCTGACAGTGTGCACCGACAGGTCGAGCTGGCGGGCGATCTCGTGCGCTGTGAGGTGGGTCTGCAGGTAGCGCAGGATGCGGATCTCGCTCTCGGTGAGCGGCTCTATCGCTGCGGTGAGAGGCAGCGTCTTATCCCGGCCGGGCGCCGTGTTGTCGTCAGCGGGAATCATCCTCGCCAGGCTTCCTCCGCGTATGGCGGCCCTTCCCGTCGCCCCGTTCTCCTCCGGCCTCCGCAACGCTCCCTGGCCCGCTGGCTCCGCTGGTTTTCCCTGGGCGAGCAGGTTGAGGATCCGGCCGATCAACACCGGATGCGCGGTGCGGCTCTTGCGATGCCGCTCCAGCAGCGCCCGCGCCGGGTGGATGAGGAAGAGCAGGAGCCCGCCGTCCTGCTCCGCGAGATCCAGCACGTGCTCGAGGGCCCGGCCCGCGGCGGTTGCGTCTCCGAGTGCGTCACGGGCTATTGCCTCCAGCAGAAAAGCCTCAGCCACCCCGCCGCAGGCGAGCGGCACGTGGATGGAGCCGTCGAGGACGTCCGCGAGTGCGTCCGCCGCGGCCTGGGGGTCGCCTTGGGCGAGCCGCAGCGTCGCGAGGAGGATGCGCATCTCCCCGGTTTCACACTGCTGCCCGTCCCGCTCAGTGAGGATGGCGTCCGCCTGCGTGGTTTGTCCCAGCCGCACGAGGGCGTGCAGCGTGCCCGCTGTTATCGACGTCGTCAGCGCGTGCTGGGGCACGACCAGGTCGACCAGCCGCTTGGCGCCCCGGAATGCAGCCAGCGCGTCGGCGCCATGGCCGCGCGCGAGCTCAAACGTTCCGCGAGCGGCGTGCAGCATCATCGCCATCGCCGGATGTACCCCGGCCCAGGCGGCCCGTTCGGCGTGGTCCAGCCACGGCTCTGCCTCCTCCAGTCGGCCCTGGACGAGCAGGGTGACACCGAGCGTTGCATACGCGAACGCGGTAACCGGCTTCTCATGCCAGCCGTGCTGCCGGGCCAGCTCGATCGCCTGTGTGCTCCGCTCCAGGGCCAGCCCGAGCGACCGCAGTCGCTCGATCATCGCCGAATGCGCCAGGCCTTCGATCTCGAGGTAAGGCCGCCCGGCCTGCTGAGCCGCGGCGATACCTTGCGCCAGGTGACGCTCGGCGTCTTCCAGCCGGGAGGCCCACAGTTCGCCGATGCCGAGGCTGATGAGCGCTACCGCACGCAGGTCCTCGCTGAGCCCAAGCCGTGCTGTGTCCGGGTCCTCGGCGCACGCAAGCAGGCGACGCGCTTCCCCGTGGACTGCCGGGAGGTCGCCGCGCTCGCGGGCGAGCCAGAGTCCTATGGCGGCGAGCGCGACTTGGAGGCGCCCATGGCGGTCTTCGGGCAGCGATGCGAGCCCCTGCCTGGCCCGGGCCAGGTGTTGTCCGGCCTCCGCCAGCGAACCTCGGGCAAGTTTGTCGGCCGCCAGTAGCGCGGTGAGCTCCGTATCGGCCGCAACAACGCTGGCGGGGAATCTGGCCAGCAGCTGATGCGTCGTGGCGCCGTGCCCGGCCAGGACGAGGTCCAGCCAGTGGTCGAATAGTAGGCGGACGGCCAGGGCCCAGTTCCTAGCCGCCTGGGCATGCCGAATCGCCTCGATCGGGTATCCGTGCTCGGCATGCCACCATGCAGCGGCGTCGTGCAGCGCGGCAACCTCGCCCGGCGCGGTGCGCCGCAGCTCGAGCTGGAGCAGGTCGGCGAACAGGCGGTAGTACCCGAACCAGGACCGCGCCGCGTCCAGCGAGACCACGAACGCGCCAGCCTGCTCCAGCTCTTGCAAGATCCGCTCGCCGCCGTGGTCTCCGGTCAGCAGGTCGGCTAGGTCGCCATTGACCCGTTCCAGCAGCGACGTGCGCAGCAGCAGCGTCCGTACCTCCTCGCTCTGCCGGTCCAACACCTCGGCGAGCAGGTACTCGGCCACTGTCCGCTCGCTGCCGCAGAACTGATCGGCGAATCGCTCCGGGTCCGCGTGCCCGGCAAGCGACAGCGCGGCCAGCCGCAGTCCGGCCGCCCAGCCCTCGGTCTTCTCGTGCAACCGCGCCAGGACAGGCCCGGACAAGGCCACCCCGGCCGCCTCCAGCAGCGCCCGCGCCTCCTCTGGAGTGAACCGCAGGTCGGGCGCTCGGATCTCGGTCAGCTCGCCTTCCAGCCGCAGCCGGTGCAGCCCAAGCCGCAGGTCATGCCGGGTGGCTACGACGAACCGGAGCTCCGGCGGCGCGCGCATGATCAGCAGCTCCAGCTGGCGCCGCGTCTCGCCTGAGCTCAGCTCGTGCGCATCGTCGATCACTAGCCACAGTCGCTCCTCCAGCGGGTCGAGGTCCTCGAGCAGTCGCTCCACGGCCACCCGTCCGTCCACGTCCGGCGCACCGGCCGGCGGTCGCATCAGCTTCGACCCGGCGGTCGTGCCTCGTATTGCGTCCACCACGGAGATCCAGAAGCACTGTGGATCGCGCTCATTGCCCTCCACCGGGACCCAGGCGACGCTGTCTACCAGGTCTGTCTCGGTGATCCAGGACTGCAGCAGGACTGTCTTCCCGCTCCCGGCCGGCGCCGATATCTGCGTGACGCGCTGTGCCGTCGCAAGCCTGGTGATCAGCGCGCGCCGGGATATGACTCCCCTGGCGGAAGCAGTGGCCGCGTTTTCAGCGGTTCTGTACTCGTCGGTATGGTCCATGAGCTCCCCCTGAGGGCGGAGGATGGGTGGGCGTAATACCTACGGTCCCGCACCCGGCCGCTCATGTCCTTGCCGCTGGCACTAACTGCGCTTACCGGCTACCTGGAATCCAGGAGCACTGTGGCCGACGACGCCGTTCGGCCGAAAGATCTTGGTCGTCAGGTCGGCACTCGGTGCGGTGCAGTGTAGACGTTCATAGACTGGTCGCGTAGGAATCCCACCAGGGTGAGCCCTGCCTCATCGGCCAGGTCGGCGGCCAGCGAGGACGGGGCCGAGACCGCGGCGAGCAGCGGGATGCCGGCCAGCAGGGCCTTTTGCACCAGTTCAAACGACGCTCGCCCGCTGACCAGCAGTGCGCAGCCGACCAGCGGCAGCATGTTGTTCAGCAGCGCCCATCCCACGATCTTGTCCACGGCGTTGTGCCTGCCCACGTCCTCGCGGGCCACCATCAGCTCGCCGTGACTGCTGAATAGCCCGGCCGCGTGCAGCCCGCCGGTACGGGCGAACACCCGCTGCGCGTGACGCAGTCGGCCGGGCAGCGAGGCCAGGACGTTCGCAGGGAACTGGATGTCATCGACGACCAGCGGAGCGTGCGGATGCAGGCAGATGTCCTCGATGCTGGCCTTGCCGCAGACGCCGCAGGCGCTGGTGGTCATGAAGTTGCGCCGGGCTCCCGCCGTCACCGTGACGCCGGGAGCAAGCGAGACGTCTGCGACGTTGCCTAGCCCGTCGTGGTCACCGTGGCCGCATGACGTGCCGTCGCAGATCTTGATCTGGGCGATGTCATCGGGAGAGCGGACCACCGCCTCGCTGACCAGGAACCCGGCTGCGAGCTCTATGTCGTCGCCGGGTGTGCGCATCGTCATGGTCAGCGCGGCGCCGTCCACCCTGATGCCGAGTGGTTCCTCGGCGGCGAGCAGGTCGGCGCGTGCTGTCGTGCCGCCTCGCTGGCCGTCCGATGGGAACGTCACTCGTAGTACTCGTCGTCTTGCCGTGCGCCCGGACATGCCATCCTCTCCTGTCAGTCCAGGGCCTTGACGGCGCAGCTTGCCCCGGCGGGCAGATGCGTGACATCCGGTGCTATCTCAAGCAGCCAAGATGACCGGGCGGCCGCGCTGAGGAAATGCGTCCGGTGGCCGGGCAGCAGGGCGAACGTGCCGTCCGGGCCGGCCACGCCGAGCCGGAACTGGTGCACGGCCCGGCGGGAATCGACGGCGCTCGCTAGCTTCCTTACCGCGGGCTGGCGTTCCGGTGGGTCGAATCCCATGGCGGCGCGCAGCGCCGGGCGGAGGAAGACCTCGAACGAGATGAGGGCGCTCACCGGGTTGCCCGGCAGCGCGACGACGGGGATGCCGCAGAACAAGCCTGCCCCCTGCGGGCGGCCTGGCTGCATGGCTACTTGCGTGAACTCGACCTCGTGGGGGCCGAGCGCCTGCTTGACGACCTCGTAGGCGCCCGCGCTGATCCCGCCTGAGGTCACGATCACGTCGATGTCGGGGGCTGCTCGCACTATCACCCGGAGAAGCTCCGCCGCGTCATCCGTTACCATGTGCGACTGCTGGACGACCGCGCCGCAGGCCCGGACCGCGGCCGCCAGCATGATGCTGTTGGCGTCCCGGACCTGCCCGGCGCCGGGCACGGTGCCCTGCGCGGTCAACTCGGAGCCCGTGGAGATCAGCAGGACGCGCAGCGCGGGCCGGATCAGCACGTGCTCTTGCCCTAGCGCGCTCAGCAGGGCGAGCTGGGCCGGTCCGAGGACCGTCCCAGCTTCCAGGGCGCTGGCGCCCGGCTGGATGTCTTCGCCGCTGCGCCGGATGTTCGCGCCCGGTGCTACAGCCGCGGTCACGGACACGTTCCGCAGCCCGCCGTCGGTCGACTCGACCGGGATCACGGCATCGGCGCCGGGAGGCACGGGCGCTCCGGTCATGATCCTGTGCGCCGTCCCGCGGTCAAGCAGCCTGCCGCCACCGCATCCCGCTGGTATGTCAGCCATCACCGGGAGCACGGCCGGGGACTGCGGACCCGCGGCCGCCACGTCGGCGCGCGCCACCGCGTATCCGTCGACGGCGGAGTTGTCGAAGGCCGGCAGCGGGCAGGTGGCGCTCACATCGGCCGCTAGCACGCGGCCCTCGGCCGCGTGGAGGGACACCAGTACGGGCCGCCGGGGGCGCACGATGGCGCGGACATACCCCTGATGCTCGGCCACCGGGCGCCGGCTGCGGACCTCACTGCGGGAAAACGGCCGCCACTCGCCCCGTTCGAGGACCGCGGTGGCTGCTTCCTGCTCTCCCGGTCGGCCGGTCATCGAACCGCCTCGCTGTGGTACATCAGCGCCTCCATGGACGTTCGTGCGCTAGGGGCATCAGCAAGCCTCACACCCTGCTTCATGAGCCGGCATCCCCATGATCGTGTGATCTGCGCGGCTCCGGCCGGAGGGCGGGCACCTCAGAATGCGGCAGTGTCCGGAGGCAGAATCGCAAGAAACATGCGATGCCCGCCTGTCACGTCGGCTGCCAGACTTTGCGTAGCACAGCGAGACCAAATACCCGAGCGAGGGAGAGCCGTGACGCAAGAGTCGCCGCGGTGTGAGACTTGGCGCGGCCCGATGCAGGTGAATAACCGCCTGGCCTTACAGCACGGAAGCTAGACCAGAGCGGAGAGCAAGGAGTCGACGATGTCCTTGACGAACGACGAGACCAGTGGTGCACAGGATCGGATGATGGGCTCGGTACCGAGCGCCACGGCGCTGGGCCGCGGGCCGATACCGGACGGCGAATTCTCGCGGCACCCCTACGATGATGCGGCCGCCGGCTGGGGCGCGGCGAAAAGCGTCGGGCAGGTCCTGGAGAAGCGGGACATGCCGATCGAGGGGGTTCGCGCGATGTTCGTGATGAACCACGAGGACGGGGGCTTCGACTGCCCAGGGTGCGCGTGGCCGGATGACCCCAGCGGGCTGCGCCTGGATCTGTGCGAGAACGGCATCAAGCACGTGACCTGGGAGCTGGCGCGCAATACGGTCGGCCGGGACTTCTTCGCCGCCCATACCGTCAGCGAGCTGGCGGCCTGGACCGACTACGACCTGGAGAACGCCGGGCGGCTCGCCGAGCCGATGTACTACGACGCCGCGACCGACAAGTACGTGCCGATCACGTGGGAGGACGCGTTCGAGCTGGTCGGGACCACGCTGCGCGGGCTGGCCAGCCCGAACGAGGCCGCATTCTACACCTCCGGGCGGCTGAGCAACGAGGCGACCTTCCTGTATCAGCTGTGGGCGCGGGAGTTCGGCACCAACAACCTGCCCGACTGCTCGAACATGTGCCACGAGGCGAGCGGCGTGGCCATGACGGCCGCGCTGGGGACCGGCAAGGGCACGGTCGACCTGCATGACTGGGAGCAGGCGGACGCGATCTGGCTGATGGGCGACAACGCCGCGACGAACGCGCCCCGGATGCTGACCTGGCTGGCGGAGGCCGACCGGCGGGGCGCCGCGCTGGTGCATATCAACCCGCTGATCGAGGCCGCGTCGCGGCGGACGATCGTGCCGCACGAGTTCGTCGACATGGCGACCTTCCATACCACGAAGATCGGCACGATGACCGTGCAGGTCCGGATCGGCGGGGACATGGCCCTGCTACGAGGGGTGGCCAAGGCCGTGTTCGAGGCGGCGGCGGCCGATCCGGGCGTGCTCGACGGGGAGTTCCTGGAGAGCTTCACCCACGGCCTGGACGAATACCGCGCGCTATGCGCGGCCACGCCGTGGGACCAGCTCGTGCGAGGCTCTGGGGTGGATGAGGCGGCGATCCGGCGGCTGGCCGATTCGTACATGAAGTCCGGGAGGGTGATCATCGCCTGGTGCCTGGGCGTCACCCAGCATGAGCACGGCGTGGACACGGTCCGGGAGATCGTCAACGTGCTGCTGCTGCGCGGCAATATCGGCCGCGAGGGAGCCGGGCCCTGCCCAGTACGCGGCCACAGCAACGTGCAGGGCAACCGCACGTTCGGGATCAACCACCGCCCGGACGCCCAGTTCCTCGACCGGCTCGCCGAGGTGTGCCGCATTGACCCGCCCCGCGACCACGGCCTCGACGTCGTGAGCGCGATCCAGGCGATGCACGAGGGCCGGGTGAAGGTGTTCGTCAGCGCCGGCGGCAACCTGGCGCTGGCCGCCCCGGACCTGGCCTACACGTTCGAGGCGTTCCGGAACTGCCGGCTGACCGTGCACGTGGCGACCAAGCTGAACCGCAGCCACGTCGTGCACGGCAAGCAGGCACTGATCCTGCCGTGCCTAGCCCGGACCGATAAGGATCAGCAGGCCGGCGGCCTGCAAGGAGTCAGCGTCGAGGACGCGATGTCGATGGTGCACATCTCCTACGGCATGAAGAAGCCCGACTCGCCGGACATGCGGTCGGAATGCTACATCCTGGCAGGCATGGCCCGGGCCACGCTGCCCGGCAGCAACACGCCCTGGCAGTGGTACGTCGAGAACTACGACCGGATCCGCGACACGGTGGCGCAGGTGCTCGACGGCTTCGAGGATTTCAACGCGCGCGTCCGCCACCCGCACGGCTTCCGCCTCAGCCAGCCCGCCCGCGAGCGCGGCTTCCTCACGCCGTCCGGCCGCGCCGAGTTCGGTATCGCGCCGCTGCCCGACGACACCGACCCCGGCGAGGGACGGCTGATGCTCGCCACGATCCGCTCGCACGACCAGTTCAACACCACCATCTACTCCAACGACGACCGCTACCGCGGGCTGAAGGGCCTGCGCACCGTCGTGTTCATGAACTCCGACGACATGGGCGACCGCGGCCTCGACGAATTCGACCTGGTCGACATCACCAGTTTCAGCAAGGACGGCAGCACGCGGGCCGTCTACGGCTACCGCGCGGTCCGCTACGAGATCCCGCGCGGCTGCGCGGCGGGATACATGCCCGAGCTGAACGTGCTGTGCGGCATCGCCGACTACAGCACGCAAAGCGGGCAGCCCCTCACCAAGCACCTCGTCGTCGAGATCACCCGCGGCCGCAAGGACGGACGCGGATCGGAAAGCTAATGAAGGTTCACGATGACACAAGGCGGACAAAGACTGGGGCCGCGGATGATTCGGCGGCAAGCCATTCGGCGAGCGCCGCCAGGGTGATGAGCTCCTAGGCGCCAGAATTGCTACGCGATTCCGGCGCTCACGGCCACGGTGCGGTGCGTGAGGTCAGGCGGGCGGGTGCTCTTGTGCCCAGGACCTGGCGAGGCCAGTAAGCCGGCCGGCCGCGTCGGCCGCGGTCGCGCCACGGCCGACGGCGATGCCCAGGACGAAGGCGGTCACGGGTGCGGCCGGCCGGTCTACATCATGTGCCACGCACCGGGCCAGATCGAGCACCGTCCGCTCGTCGACGGCGGCCGGGTCGACACCCAGTTCGGCGCAGGCGGCCGCTATCCACCGTTGCAGCCTGCTCATTGGTATGCCTCCTCCGTCGTTAGTACAGCCAGCCCTGGGTCAGCCTCCGATGGCCGACATCGGCCGGGCGGGCCGCAGAAAACCGGGGTCGTTGATGCCGTGTCCCGGGAGCTTGACCGCTACCGCCCGCCGCCAGTGGTCCGCCAGCGCGGTGTCGCTGGCGCCGGCGCGCATGGCGTCGCGCAGGTTGCTTTCTTCCCGGGCGAATAGGCAGTTCCGTACCTGGCCGTCAGCGGTCAGCCGTACCCGGTCACAGTTCCCGCAGAAGGGTCGGGTGACCGGGCCGATCACGCCCACGTGGGCCGGGCCCCCGTCGACCAGGAAGGTCTCTGCCGGAGCCGCCCCGCGCGCGGCCGGGTCGCTGGGTGTCAGCGAGAATTCCGCGCCCAGGGCAGCCAGAATCTCGTCGGTCGTGACCATGGTCTCGCGCCGCCAGGATTGCTGGGCATCCAGCGGCATCTGCTCTATGAACCGCAGCTGGTAGCCGTGGTCCAGGCAATACCGCAGCAGCGGCACCGCCTCGTCCTCGTTGACCCCGCGCATCAGTACCGCGTTCACCTTCACCGGGGCGAGCCCGGCGGCGGCAGCTGCGTCGAGGCCATCGAGCACATCGCCGAGCCGGTCTCGCTTGGCCAGGGACCGGAAGGTGTCTGCTCGCAGGGTGTCCAGCGACACGTTGATCCGGTCCAGGCCCGCCTGGTGTAGCGGACCGGCCAAGCGGGCCAGGCCAATCCCGTTCGTGGTGAGCGAGATTTCCGGGTGTGGCCGGAGGGCCGCGGTCCGGGCCACGATGCCTGGGAGGCCCCGGCGCAGCAACGGCTCCCCGCCGGTGTACCGGACTTCGCTGATGCCGAGCCGCTCCACGCCGATCCTGACCAGCCGTACGATCTCGTCATCGGTGAGCAGAGCCGGATTGGGCAGCCAGTCCAGCCCCTGCGGGGGCATGCAGTATGAGCAGCGCAGGTTGCACCGGTCGGTCAGGGACACCCGCAGGTCCGTAGCAACCCGCCCGTACGAGTCGGTGAGCAATCCCTCGCCGAAGCCTCTCGGTGCGCGTGTCGGCCACATGACCGTGGTCATGCCCGTCCTCCTTCCGGCGCTACGCCGGAGGCGGGCGCCGGTGGCGCCGCTGCCTGCACCGTCATGCCTGGCTCCTCGCTGCAAACGTCTGGGCCAAGCCTTATCCGAGAAAAGGTGACGTGGCATCGCATGATTCATGCGATACGCGCTGGCGGCACTGTCGCGATGGGGTCTGCAGGCTTGCCTTGGAATCGGCCGCCCGCAGGTGGGGGCCGCGCTGACCTGCTCGCCGGTCCGCTAGACCATGTCAATCCCACTACGAGCACCCCACCGGGCGGGCGGCCCGGACAACATTCGGCAAATCGACTCGGTGTGCCCTTGTCAGACTGAGCGCGGGGTAGTCACGGAGCACAGATCCGCCAGTTCGGGCCACTGCCAGCTGACCGCGTTCGACACCCGGGTGAGGGAGGGCTAGGTCGAGGTACTCGCACTCGCGGCCCGTTCGGAAAAATAAAGAATCTACGCCGAACGGCGGTGGTGCATGTCCTCAGCCTGGGTGTAGGCAGAGAGGGGGAGGCCTGGCCTCGTGGGTGGAGGTGCCCGATGGAAGCAAGCGGAGTGCGGCCGGGCCCGGATCCGTTCCTCCGGGCCGAAGTGGTGCACTTCAGCGAGCGCACTCGCATCACCAGGCTGTTCCTTCCCGGGCGCACGGTCATCCGCAAGGAGCCGCTGGGACCGGACGCGGAACGCCGGCTGCGGCATGAGGTCGCGATGCTGGAACGCCTGCTCGGCGTCGCGGGGGTGGCGCAGCTGGCGGAGGCGCCGCGGCACCCGGGGTCGGTCGTGCTGGAGGACGCCGGCGGGGCGAGCCTGGCGGGCATGACCAAGCCGTTGCCGGCCGGTAAGCTGGCCGGTCTCGGGCTGAGGCTGGCCCGGGCGGTGGCGGGGATGCACCGGCGGGGGGTGATCCACCGTGACATCACCCCGGGCGAACATCGTGGTTGCCGATGACGGTATTCCGTGCCTGGTGGACTTCGCCCTGGCTTCGTCATTCGCCGAGATCC
>Ga0187806_1000228_pt1 | contig 13481 bp, 15 predicted proteins | sample NC_wetland_sal_i_7_FD_132470 | JGI IMG/M metagenome (GOLD analysis project Ga0187806, IMG submission 132470) | Wetland sediment microbial communities from Neuse River Estuary, North Carolina, USA - ASW_1 | ecosystem: Environmental > Aquatic > Freshwater > Wetlands > Sediment | place: USA: North... | reverse complement strand
CTTGCCGCAGGCCAGGCAGCTCACGGCCATCACCACCGGCCCCCGGCCACCAGGGCGGACGCGGCGCGGGCCGCGCCGTTCGCCGCAGTGGCCGTACCAGAGCTTCCTCGAACTGGGCGCGCTGGCCGGCGCGCCCGTCGTCCGGGGGGTTGAACCACAGCGAGCGCGTGCCCGTGTCTCCCGCCTGCTGTCCTGCCATTGCCAGCCTCCCTGTCGGCCGGGGTTTGACTATGTACACTGTTCACTGTAACGTGAACAGTGTATCCAAGAAATGAATAGTGTTCATGTAAGTGATGCTTTCCCTCGCTGTCCGGCCAGCCGAAGAGCGTCCGCGCACCCGGGAAACAAGATCCTCCTGCCGTCACGGCCGTGCACAGCAGTGGCGGCAGGAGCCGGCCTGGTAACAGGCTGGCCCTAAACCCCGTCTTGCCGCTGCAGCGGCAAGACGGGTCCAAGCAGGGCGTTGGCGTGCAAAGCGCACGTGCTACTACTACCGAACGCCGGACGACGATCAGCCCGGCCTCGCCCGCCAAGCCACGGCTGCGCATGCAACAGGATCGCTCTGGCCATGCCCGGCGGCCTGAGAAAAGCCCTTCGGGCATGACCTCGCCGCCGCGGCAAGCCCGCGAGCAGCCGCGCCGGATGTTCCTTGCCGCAGCCACGCCGGTATCGTGGTTCGCCGCCCCCGGCCGGCTCGTCACAGGACGGCGCCGCGCGGAGCCACCTCCACGGTGGCGACGCCCCGGCCGTAGAGCACTATGAGCCGGTCGCCGTGCCGGCAGCGCAGTACGCCGTTATCTTTGGCGAGGGCCGAGATGACCTGTTCCACGATCTGCTCAGGAGCGCTTCCAGCCTCGTCGTAGGTGACATCCAAGTGCTCGCCGCCAATGAGGCGTACGCGCAGAACGATCTCCGTCATGGCCATGCACCCTAGGCCTTTGCCGGTTGGCGGCCAAGCACGGGCAGGTTTGCTCATGCCGCGGCGTCCGGCTTCTGGCGGGTTCACGCGCTCGCCGGCGTCAGCTGGACGCCGCCGGTCATGACGCGCACGATGGCACTTCGCGGCTGACTGGCCTTTCGGGCTCCGGATACGAATCGTCCGGGGGCAGGTTACGCCCGCGCCGGCCTCCTGAACAGACGTCGCGGGCCTCCCCTTCGGGGGCCTGGTTGCGGACGGGGATCCCCCGCGCGGGCTGATAGCGGGCATCCGCTGCCTCGTTCCGCGCTGGGTTCCAGGGGGCGCGCCAGCCTGGCGGCGCCCGGCGCCCGGCGCCGGGCGTTTGCCGTCATGCCGGCGAGGCTTAACCGGGGCTGGGCTTCTGCGGTCGTGGCGGCGGGGCGTACGGTGGTAACAAATCGGTGTTTCTTCTGTCCTGCACGGGCCACCGGATGTGCAGGGCCCGCGTCGCTGTGGATCCTGGCGGCACGGCCAGTCCTGGCCAGATCGGATCGAGGCGGTTCAGCGGTGCGCAGGTCATCTGTCCGGTGCTTCGGCTCGCTCGTCACGTCACCCGGGGCACGCTCCCGGCGCGGGGGCTGGCGTCGTGCTTGAGGATTTCTGCCCGGTCCGGTGGGCCGGCGGCCAGGCAGTCGTAACGCTTCCCGAGCACATCGGGGCGTCCAACGCCGGGCAGGTGCGTGATGCGCTGCTGTCGGTCATCAACCTTGGCGCGGCGACGCTGATCGCGGACATGACCGCGACCGTCTCCTGTGACCACGCCGGCGCCGATGCCATCGTCCGGGCCTGGCGGCGGACCGTCAGCAGCGGGACGGAGCTGCGGCTGGTGGTCACCGCCGGGAGCGTCTCGCGGGTGCTCGGCCTGCGGGGCCTGGACCGGCAGGTCTCCGTCTACCCCTCCCTGGACGCGGCCGCCGCCGCGAGGCTGCCGGCGCCGGCCGCCGTCCTCGCGGCTTCTGCGCTCCGGCGCGACGGCCGGGCGCCGGAGGACTCCGGGGCGGCCCCGGTCTTGGCGGGAGGGCTGCTCGACGCGCTCCAGGACGCGGTGGCGCTGGCGGACGGTGACGGCGCGATCACGGCGGCCAGCGCGCGGCTGGAGGACATGTTCGGCTACGGCCCCGGCGAGATGGCCGGCCTTCCGGTTGAGTCCCTGGTGCCTGCCGCCCTGCAGGAGGCGCACCGCGGGCACCGGTCCGGCTGGGCGCGGTCGCCGTCGGCCCGGCCGATGGGCGCGGGCGCGCAGCTGGCCGGGCTGCGCAAGGACGGCACCACGTTCCCGGTCCGGGTCAGCCTCACCCCGGTCACGACCGGGCAGCTCACCCTCGCCGTCATCCGCGACATCACCGGGACCGGCCGGCTCGGTGACCTCGCCGTGCTGGCCCGGGACGCCGCCGCGGCCCGGCGGGAGCACCTGCGGCTGCTGGACGCGGTCATCACCGGCCTGTTCCACGCAGGGCTTGGTCTCCAGGCCGCCGGAGGGCTGCCCGTAGACGCCGCCAGGCAGCGCACCGAGGCGGTCCTCGGCGAGCTGGACGACATCATCCGCCAGATCCGCAGTGCCGCGTTCACCGACCGCGAGCAGCCCGGCCCGTGCCCGCCCCGCGCCCCCGGCGACGCCTGGTAGCAACTGCGGAAGCAGTCATCGCGGCGGTGCGGTTCAGCGGCGGGGACCGCCCGCGATCGGGGTGTCGGCGGACGAGGGGAAGAACATGTTCTGGCTGCCGTCGTGCCGGACCATGTACGGCTGCCTCCCGTGCTCGCTCCGCACCTCGATGATCGTCGCTTCGCGGTCGCCTTCGGATCAACCCGCCGGGCGTGCATCCCCACCTCGGCCTCGAGGTCGAGACCACCGGCGATGTCCTCGTTGTCATGCCATCCGGCCTGTCCCGCTACGGTACGTAATCACCAGATCCGGCCAGGTGCAAGCCGATCCGCAGGGCTGGCCGAACCGCAACTGCGGCGTGTTCTCCGTCGATAGCCACGACCGGTCGCGCACGTGATGCCGGGCACTCGGGTCATGTTCGTCGCGGTGGCAGCGCTCCCAGCCGCGGTCAGTCCGGATGATCTCCCAGCATCGGAGCGGGCTGGTCCCCTGGCCGGACGCTGCGGCGACCTTGCCGTTTGTCATCTGCGTGATCCTCTCCGCTGCCTGTCACCGCTCGCTGACGTCATCGGACGACAGGCCGCCGGACGCGGCGGAGCCGGGCAGGCGGCCTGTGCCTGGCGGGGACAGCGTGGCGGCTAGCCCGGTGATGAGGATGTCGAGGCCGCGTTCGAGTTCCGCGGCGCCGTCGTAGCAGGCCAGGGCGTGGGCGAGGCTGCGGAGCTGCGGGAATTCGCTGAGCGGTAGCCGGTGCATGCCTAGCCGCAGCAGGTCATCCGTCTCGTCCGGGTTCTCTACGAGTTCTTGCAGCTCGTTGAGCACGTGGCCATTCAGGAAGCCGAAGAAGGCCCGATAGATGTGCAGCGCGTCAGGTCCGCTGAACCCGGCGCGGGTGAGCAGGGCGAGGAGGTCTTCGAGCGGGCGCAGGGTGCCCCGGGGGCGGAGCGCGAGCGGGGTGGCCAGCGGCCGGGTGACGAGCAGCGGGACCACGTTGGGGTGCGCCAGGGCCAGCGCGCGGTAGTCGCGGGCGACCACGCGCAGCTGGGCGGTCCAGTCGAGGGCGGCTGGGTCGACGCTGAGCTGAGCGAGCACGGTCTCGACGATGCCGTCGAGCAACGCCGTCTTGCCGGGCGCGTGCCGGTAGAGGATCATCGGGTCGCGCTCCAGGGCAGCCCCAAGGCGGCGCATCGACAGGGCGTCGACCCCGTCACGGTCAATGATCTCAAGTGCGGTGGCGAGCACCAGCTCACGCGTGACCTTGCCGTCCCTGGTGCGCGCGGCGTCCCTGGCAGTCGGTGGTTGGGTCATCGTGGTGGCTACTTTCCTCGAATCCGCTCCATACTACACAGTGGAGTCAGTGTAGATCTACAATGTTGACATTGGGCTCATCAGGACTTCTGCTGTAGTTCTACAGCGTAGAAATCCGGAAATGAAGTCGGCCGTCCGGCCCAGGCCAGGGCACCTGGGTAACCTGGTTGCCGTGCACGGGGCAGGAGGGCTGGCCGGCTGTAGTCATCCCGATCCCGTTCGGAATCAAAATAAAGGCTCTTCCGAACGAGAGCGGCTGACTCTCGGATCCGGCACGCATCTCGTGAAGGCCGCGACAGCCACGATCGTGGGTTACTGGCGGAGGACGCCGCCAGGCGGAGCCGGGCTTATGCCGGCGGCCCCATCCGGCCGCGCGGCGGAGCTGCGGACCACTGGGCGGATCATGCCTTGGCGGGTCGGCGGCAACTGTCGATGCGCGGGAATGAACTGACCGCCGGGTCGGCTGTAGCGTATGGTCCAGTTGTCTTGTGTTCGTGTCATTTGCGCGCTCGCAGAGAACGAGGTTGCGGGCGCCCCTTCAGGAACCTGGAGAAGCCGCGTCGAGAACCGGCCCGGGTGCCGCACCGTGCGGACCCGAATCCAGCTCTTTGAAGGAGCGGCATGTCACAGGGAACCGTCAAGTGGTTCAACGCGGAGAAGGGCTACGGCTTTATTTCCCGCGCGGATGGGCCGGACGTTTTCGTGCACTATTCCGAGATCGATGGCTACGGCTTCCGCAGCCTTGAGGAGAACCAGCAGGTGGAGTTCGAGGTAACCCAGGGCCCGAAGGGGCCGCAGGCCACCCACGTCCGCGCCGCCTGAGTCAAGGCAGGCCAAGCCTGCTCGAGTGTTCTAACAGTTAGCCGTGGGCCGGTCCACAGGGTGGTGCCGGCCCACGCCGCGTCCGTCGCAACGGCAATCCGTCGCGACGAAGGCCGAGCTCTGTGTCAGCGCCGTGGTTGCGACATGGCAAGTGACGGGAAAGTCACCGCCGCGCTGGTTGAGCCCCCGGCCGGGTCGCGCCACCATGGCATGGCCCAGGGCAGAAACCAGTGCCGGAGTCAAAGGTGCTTTTGAAGCAAGGCGGTAGTTCATGATCGAGGGTAACGACAGGGGTGCGAGCGGCTTCGCCGGCCTGGCGCTGGCCCCGGAGCTGTGCCACGCGCTCTCCGGCCTCGGCTACGAGGAGCCGACCCCGATACAGCGGGCGGCCATTCCGCCGCTGCTCACGGGCCGTGACCTGGTCGGGCAGGCCGCGACCGGGACCGGGAAGACGGCGGCCTTCGCGCTCCCCGTACTTCAGCGGATCCTCAGGGACGGCGAGCGGAAACAGCCGCGCGCCCTGGTGCTCGTCCCGACACGCGAGCTCGCGGTGCAGGTCTCCGAGGCGGTGCGCCGCTACGGGCATGATTTGGGCGCGCGGGTCCTGCCGATCTACGGCGGCGAGCCGATAGGCCGGCAGCTGGGCGGGCTCAAACGGGGCGTCGACATCGTGGTGGCGACGCCCGGGCGTGCGCTCGACCACATCAACCGGGGGACGCTGAAGCTGAGCGGCCTTGAGGTCGTCGTCCTCGATGAGGCAGACGAGATGCTGGACATGGGCTTCGCCGAGGATATCGAGGAGATCCTTGGCAACACCCCGGGCAGCCGGCAGACCGCGCTGTTCTCGGCGACCATGCCGCCGCGGATCGACGGCATGGTGCGCCGCCACCTGCGCGACCCGGTGCGGGTCGAGCTCAGCCTGAAGACGGGGCCGGCGCCAGCCCAGGGGTTGCTGGTGCGGCAGACCGCCTATGTCGTGCCGCGGGGGCACAAGCCTGCCGCGCTCGGGCGCGTGCTCGACCTGGAAGCGCCGACGGCCACGGTCGTGTTCTGCCGTACCAGGGACGAAGTGGACCAGCTCACCGAGGCCCTCAACGGCAGGGGCTATCGCGCCGAGGCGCTGCACGGCGGAATGGACCAGCAGCACCGGGACCGGGTCATGAGTCGGCTGCGCAGCCAGGCCATCGACCTTCTCGTGGCCACCGATGTGGCCGCCCGCGGCCTCGACATCGGGCAGCTGACGCACGTGGTGAACTACGACGTGCCCAGCGCACCGGAGTCGTATGTGCATCGCATCGGGCGCGTCGGCCGGGCCGGCCGCGAAGGCACGGCGATCACCCTGGTCGAGCCGCGCGAGCACAGGATGCTCAAGACCATCGAACGGTCGACCGGGCAGCCAATCAGGGTTGAGAAGCTGCCGGCCATCGCGGACCTGCGCGCCCGGCGCCTGGCGGTTGTGCGCGCCGCGCTCAGCGAGAGCCTGCTCAAAGACGACGACCTTGATCGCTTCCGGGCCGTTGTGGAGCCGCTCGGCGCGGAGTTCGACCTCTTCGAGGTGGCGCTCGCCGCGGTCAAGCTTGCCCACGGGATGAGCGGAACTCCCCATGAGGAGGAAGACCTTCCCGAGGCCGAATTGCCGTCGACGGACGACCGCAACGACCGCAAGGCCAGCGGACGCGCCCAGCGGCGGCCCGCCGGACGCGCCCAGCGGCGCCGTCCGGCCACCGCGGGCACGACACGCCTGTTCGTGGGGACCGGCCGTTCTGCCGGGGTCCGGCCGCAGGATCTTGTCGGCGCTATCACCGGCGAGTCGCACCTCTCCGGCCAGGACATCGGCGCGATCGAGATCGCCGATCGCTTCTCCCTCGTCGAGGTCCCCGAGTCAGCGGCCGACGACGTGGTCGCGGCGCTCCGGCAGGCCAGCATCAAGGGCAAGCGGGCAACCGTTCGCCGCGAACGCTATCCGGCGCGGTAGCCCGTCCTCCAGCGGCCGCCGCCCTGCTGGTGATCCGCACTGGCCGGCGGACCTCGGTCATCCGCTGCTCCCCCTATGCTCGCAGCGTGGTGAGAGCGCGCAAGCCGATCACGTCGACGAAGGTCGCCTTGCTGACATCTGCGACAACGGGGTGAAGGCCGTCCGAGAGGAATTCATCGAAACGGGCGGCGAACCGCGGCGCGGTCGCGAGGTCCAGCTCTCCACCGATCGCGACGGCCGGTGACTCTCCGTACCTCACTGTCGGGTCGCCTCGGCGGACGGATACGCCCAACGTGGTGGTCATTTCCCCGCTCTCCGGGAGCGCCTGAAGGTACGCCAGCCTCCAGGCTGCAGGTGGCGCTTCGCCCCTTGGCTACCGGGGCGATGGGACCGGAGGCCCAGCTGAGGGACTGGCCCGGCCCCGGCTGCTGCCGTAAGCGCTCACGCCGGCCCGTTGCTGCGGCCCCGACCCTGTGGTTCGTCGGCCTGGAGGACGGCCGTGGACGGCACCAGAGCGGGTCCGGGATCTGCCCGCAGGCCGCTGAGGAGGGTGTCAAGGCCGGAGTTGAAGCGCTGGTCGCGGTCGTTGGCCCAGATATCCGTGCCGTGGGCGGCCAGGGCGGGGAAGCGGCTGGCGGGCAGGGCGCGGAGGAACGCGTGCAGTTCGTGCCTGGTCGCGGTGTCGCGGAGGCGCTGCTCGGCGGGGGACGTGGGATCGCTGAGGGCAAAACCGACGGTGTAGTCGTAGACCAGGCGGAACGCCAGGGCGGCCCGGCGGCCGGGCAGTCCGGCCGCGCTCAGCGGCCCGAGGAACGCCTCAGCGAGGGTCAGCGATGCGGGGCTGATGGGGTCGCGGGCCTTGAGCAGGGCGGCGATGCCGGGATGGTTCTCCAGGACCGCCCGCAGCCGGCGCGCGAGGGCGGCGACCTGCGCGGCCCAGGGCGCGCCGGGGTCTGCCTGGCAGTCGACCTCGGCGAGCACCGCGTCGAGGACGAGGTCATAGAGCTGTTCCTTGCTGCGGACGTGGCGGTACAGCGCGCCGGGCACCACGCCGAGACGGGCGGCGATGCCTCGCATGCTGAGGGCCTGCGCGCCATCGGCGCTGATGACCGCGAGGGCCTCGGCGACGACGCGCTCGCGGGTGAGCGCCCGGCGGCCGCTTTCCCCGTCGTCCGGGGGGTTGAACCACAGCGAGCGCGTGCCCGTGTTTCCCGCCTGCTGTCCTGCCATTGCCAGCCTCCCTGCGGCCGGGGTTTGACTATGTACACTGTTCACTGTAACGTGAACAGTGTACTCAAGAAAAGAATGAAGTTCCCTTAAACGGACTTTCTCGGCTCCTTTCAGTCAAAGAGCAGCTTCGCGCTCGGGGAGCATGACTATCCCTGCCGCCATGGTGCCCGCAGGGCGATGACGGCAGGAGCCAGCCTGAAGGCAGGCTGGTCCCGAAGCCCCGCCTTGCTGCTGCAGCAGCAAGGCGGGGCCAAGCAGGCGCCCGCGCGAAAAGCGCGTGGCATGGGACCGCGGAAAGGCACACGGATCGTGGTGAACAGCGCCAGCGCCGGGAATCGGCGCTATCTGCCTTCAAGTCCCTTCAAGCCCCCGCCTGAGGCTCCTCCCGTCGAGCGGTACGCACTGCACGATCTGGTGACCCATGACAAGTACGGGCTCGGCCGGGTCATCCTCGTCGAGGGTGATACCGCCGTGGTCGTCGACTTCGCTCCGCGGAAGGTGCGGATCATGGCGCCGTTCGCCAGAATGATCAAGCTCTGACCGTAGCTTGCAGCTCGTTACAGGACGGCGCCGCGCGGACTTACCTCAACGGTAGCGACGCCCCGGCCGTAGAGCACTTGAGTCGGCGCCGTGCCGGCAGCGCAGTAGGCCGTTGTCTTCCGCGAGGGTCGAGATGACCCGGTCCACGACCTCGTCCGGCGTGCCTCCGTCCTCTCCGTGGGTGACGTCCGAGTGCTCGCCGCCAGTGAGGCGGACGCGCAGCGCGATCTCAGCCGTGGCCATGCACCCTAGACTCCCTGCTGGTTGCCCGGCAAGGAGCGGCGGCATCCAAGGCCCGGGGCTGAGCCCGGCCCGGACCAGTGCTAGTCACGGGTAGTTCTGATGCCCGCACCCGCTGGCGAGTCGCCTTGGCCGACGGAAGTGCGTGCCGACGCGGCGGCTATGCGGCGCCCGTGCTGCAGCACGGCGATCATCGCGAGCGTGGATTCGGCGCCCTGGTTACGGCTGCGCCCGGCGCCGGTGAGGCCATCGCTGCACCCGCCGGTTCGCTCGTCGATCAGCGGCACCTTGGCGTCATTGTCGCCGAGGAACCACGCGAGGCACATCCGCACGCCGGCGAGCCACGTATCGTCGGCGGTGACCGTGGCCGCGCGCACGCAGGCGTCGGCTAGTGCGGCTACCTCGGCGGGACGCTGGTCGGAAGCAGGCAGGTGCGCGGCCTCGCCGCGGCTCCATCCCTGCCGGGATACCACGGACAGGTGGCCGTCCCGGGTCTCGGCGCCCAGCAGCCACTCGAGCATGCGCAGTCCCTTCCGGAGCAACCGGTCATCCCCGAGGTAGTGGCCCGACACGATGACGGCCTCGGCGATGGCCCCGCTGGCGTAGCTGAGCCTAGGCGCCGGCCAGGGCCACCCGGCGTCCGCGGCAGGATCGCCGATGGCGACGCGGGCGCGGTAAAGCAGCGCGAGTGCGGCGCCATGGCCGGGGCGGGAGTCAAGTACCTCGGCAGCACCGAGCGCCGCGAATGCCATCGCATGCGCCGAAGGCGAGGAGACCCGCGTCCCCCGGCTGAACCGCATGAAGGACTCCTCGCGTATCCCCGCGGTCGGGCCACGCGCGGCGGCGGTGCCCAGTGCCCAGAGGGCACAGCCCCAGCCGTCCTCGGTCCCGGGCTGGCCCCGCCACTGGCGGTCGTAGCCTAGGTGGTTCCGGAACTTCCCGCCGAGTGCCTGCGCCTGCGCGAGGAAGTAAAGATAGCGGCGGCCGAGGACGACGAGTTCCTGCGACGGCGACGGCTCCCTGCATACCACCAGCAGGCCGCGCGCGACGTCATGGACGCTGTATCCGTCCGTGTGCAGCGGCACCACGCCGTCGGCGTGCTGCAACAGGCCGATGTTATCGGTCAGCCGCTGCAGGTGACTGAATTGCGCGTCGGGGTACCTCATACGACTGAGACCGTTACGCCCGGGCCGCGCGCAGAACGCGGCCGGCGGCGGAGGACACGGGGGACGGGGATGATCCCGAACTAGTCCGGGAACCCAAAGCGGAGCGGTTTCCGAGGAATCTCAAATACGCACCAGAGGCGGACTTGAACGGCCTCGCGTGCCCTCCTGCGTCCAGGGCAGTGGCTGAGCGACTTCCATGGCCTCGCATGGCCGGCGCGGTACCAGCCTAACGCACTGCCAGCGTAGCGCCGCGGCCCGCGGCGGGACGGCGCCATCCCCGCACTCAGAAGAAACCAGCAACCGTATTCTGGAAAAAATATGGTACTTTCCGCGCATGCCGACCTGGGGCTTTCTGACCAACCACGCTTTGGTGCTGCTGTGCATCGCCCGCGACGCGGGTGTGCGGCTGCGTGATATCGCCGCGTCCGTCGGCATCACCGAGCGCAGTGCATTCGGTATCGTCAGCGACCTCGCCGTCGCCGGGTACATCGTCAAGGAGAAGGGCGGCCGCCGGAACCGCTACCGCGTGGACACGCAGCGTCCGGTGCCGGAGTCGGCCGACAGGTATATCGCCATCGGCGACCTGCTTGCTCTCCTCGGGGGTCAGGATCCCGGACTCGCTGGCACCGGGCCGGAACCCGGCTGAAGCGTCCTGGGCGCTCAACGCCGTGCGGGCACCGGCACGGCCTTGCTCGCCGCCACCAGACTGGCCAGTTCACTGCCGACGGCGGCGAGGTGGCCAAACGCCTGGGCATAAGACGCGAGCAGGCTGGTCTCCGTGTACGACACGTCCCGCTCGGCGCAGAACGCCGCCACCAGTGACTGTGCCCGGCGCAGGTTCGGCCGTGGCATGGACGGGAAGAGATGGTGCTCGATCTGGTAGTTCAGGCCGCCGAGGGCGAAGTCGGTGAGCCAGCCGCCGCGGACGTTGCGCGAGGTCAGGACCTGTCGTCGCAGGAAGTCGGTCTTGTCGGATGCCGTGAGGATCGGCATGCCCTTGTGGTTGGGCGCGAAGGAGCAGCCGAGGTAGAAGCCGAGCAGGCCCTGCTGGACGAGGATGAACGTCACCGCCTTGACCGGTGGCAGGACCAGGAGCACCGCGCCGTGGTAGGCGGCGAAGTGAGCGCCGAGCAGCGTCGCCTACCAGGCCCGGTGCCGGCAGCCGGGTCCTGTCACCGTGCGGATGCTTGACGCGTGCAGGCTGACGGCCTCGAGGAACAGCATCGGGACGAGGAGGTAGGCCTGGTAGCGGAAGATCAGCCGCTGAACGCCTCGCCCGGCGCTCGCCCTGGCGGCGGAGAAGGCCAGCACGCTGATCATGATGTCGGGGTCGGCGCCCTCGGTGTTCGGGTGGGCATGATGCCGGTTGTGCTTGCCGGCCCACCAGTCGTAGCTGATCCCGGTGCCGAGATTGCCGCACGCGACGCCGAGGACGGTGTTGGCGCGTCGGGATCGGAAGACCTGGCTATGCCCGGCATCGTGACCGAGGAAGCCGACCTGGGCGAAGACCGCCGCGAGGAACACCGCGTCAGCCAACTGCCACCACGAGTTTCCGATGGCGGCGAACGCCGCCCAGCCGAGTGCGAGTGCCGCCGCGGTGAGCGTGATCTTCCAGGCGTAGTACCGCGGTCGGCGGTCGAGCAGGCCCGAGTGCCTCACCAGGCCATGATAGTGCAACCTGTTCAAGACAGTTGGCGCCCGTTCAGGCTGGTAGCCGCCATATGCGCAGGATGTTGTCGGGGAGCCGGACAGAGAATCGCCCGGAGGGAGAGGCTTCTTGAGCCAGGATCTTCCGCATGTCATGTTCGAAGTCCTCCTGGCGATCGCCGAAGAGGTGCGGTGCGGTCGAGGAGGATGAGAACACGTTGGCCACGACGTCATCGATGGTTCGCTCGACGGCTCTGCGGTCCGGCACGGTCACCGTCTCGGCGGGCAGGAACCCGGCCTGCCAGAACACTGCGTCCTCGCCGCTGGGCGAGGTGTTGCGGATGCCCTGCCCGGCCCGCCGGTCACTGCCCAGGTACTGGCGCCGCAGCTGATCGAGGGCTTCGTCGGGCGGGGGCGGGAACGGAAGAGAAGCCCGCCGTACTTTTAGACATGTCCTAAGCACGCGGGATTGTCTAGTCCGTCGGCTTGCGGGCCAGGTCGTAGACGAAGCCCACGTCGTGCGGGAAGGTGCCGTCGGCGGCGGCGAACGGGCCGATGGCGGCCGCGAGGTCGTCGTCGAAGGCGGCCCCCTGGTCGCCGAGGACCGAGGGCGGGAGGAACGAGGTGGACCGGACGTAGCCGGCCAGTTCCGCCAGACTCCACCGGTGCTCGACAGGGAACTCCCAATGCCCGGCCGTCTCGAACCCGGCCTCGGACAGCACCTGGGCATCGGGCCGTCGCCGCTGCGGCTCGGCCCAGTTCGCGGGGACCCGGTCGGTCGCGCCGAGCGCGGTCTGCCACCGGTCGAGCAGCGCCGCGAGCGCCCGCTGCCACTCGCGGTCCCCGAGATGCGGTGCGTCCGACCAGCACAGCGCCACGCACCCGCCGGGCTGCAGCCAGTGCAGCAGCCTGGCGGCGACCAGGTCGCGGTCGAGCCGGTGGAAGGCGTTGCCGATGACGGCCAGTTCGAAGTGCCCGGGTTCCGCGTCGAGGGTCTCGGCGTCCGCCGTGACCGGGCGGATGTTCCCGGCGCCCAGGTTGTCCGCCTTGGCCTGGACCATCTGCGCGAAGTCGGGTTCCCGGTCCACGGCCCAGACTTCCGCGAAGAACCGGCGCAGCGGGAAGGCGAGCTGCCCGGTCCCGCAGGCCAGGTCAAGCAGCCGCCCCTGCGCAGAGACCCCGTGCCCGGAGACTCCGGTGCGCGTGATCAGGTCCTCGATCATCGCCTCCGGGTATGGCAGCCGGTAGCGGTCGTAATACTCGGCGGTCCCCTGGTAGAGGTCGACCGCGAAGTGCAACTTGTCGTCCATGAACCCCAGCCCTTTCGGTAACGGCTTCCTCACATGTTTCTTCATGACGCTAAGCCACGCTGCGGCTAACGGGTGCCGGCCGTCGGCAGCCGTCGGCGGCACCGTGGCGCTGAGGAACACGCTGAGCGCGCGGGCGAGCGCCGTCGGCTGGTCCAGCGGGACGAGAGCATAACTGTCGGGGATCTCAACCAGCCGGGCGTTCGGCAGCATGCCCGCCAGCCGCCTGCCGTGCTCGGGCGGCATGACGCGGTCCTCGGCCGCCCAAGCCACCAGGACAGGGCGGTAGAAGCCACGGAGCTTGTCGGCGGCCTAGTCGAGCAGGCGGGGCTCGGCGGTGATGCCGCGCAGCACGCGGACGGTGTCGCGGCGGATAGCGGAGCTGGTCAGCACGGGCTGGAGCCAGCGCCTGCACGCCTGGTCACCGCGCTTGGTCAGCCAGCCGAACGCGAACGGTGCCCGGGCAGGGACATCGGCGCGATGGCCCTGGACCTAGCGGGGCGGTCCGTTACGGCAGGGCGGCCGCCGTGGCTGTCGTGGCGGCGGCCGCCGGGCGGGTGAGCTTTCCGGTGGCGTTGAGGTGGCGGAGGGCCTGAGCGTAGGAGCCGAGCAGGCTCGTCTCGTGGTAGGGCACGTCATGCTCGGCGCAGAACGCGGCGATCAGCGGCTGGGAGCGGCGCAGGCT
>Ga0187806_1000226_pt1 | contig 13522 bp, 13 predicted proteins | sample NC_wetland_sal_i_7_FD_132470 | JGI IMG/M metagenome (GOLD analysis project Ga0187806, IMG submission 132470) | Wetland sediment microbial communities from Neuse River Estuary, North Carolina, USA - ASW_1 | ecosystem: Environmental > Aquatic > Freshwater > Wetlands > Sediment | place: USA: North... | reverse complement strand
GCAGATCTCGCTGGACGGCGCGACGGAGCCGGTGAACGACGCCGTGCGCGGGCCCGGGTCGTACGCGACCGCGCTGCGGGCGATGTCGCACCTCGCTGACGCCGGGTTCCGCGGCTTCAAGCTGTCGGTGGTGATGACCAGGCAGAACATCCCGCAGCTCGACTCCTTCAAAGAGATCGCGGACCGGTTCGGCGCGCAGCTGCGGCTGACCAGGCTGCGCCCCTCGGGACGCGGCGCCGACGTCTGGCACGACCTGCACCCGACCGCGGCGCAGCAGCGCTCGCTTTATGACTGGCTGGTGGCGCACGGCGAGCAGGTGCTGACCGGCGACTCGTTCTTCCACCTGTCCGCGTACGGGTCCGCGCTGCCCGGGCTGAACCTGTGCGGGGCGGGCCGGGTCGTCTGCCTGATCGACCCGGTGGGCGACGTGTACGCCTGCCCGTTCGCGATTCACCCGGAGTTCCTCGCCGGGAACGTGCGCGACGCCGGCGGGTTCGAGGCCGTGTGGAAGTCGTCGCCGCTGTTCGGGTCGCTGCGCGCCCCGGACACCGGGGGAGCGTGCCGCTCCTGCGGGTTCTATGACTCGTGCCGGGGCGGCTGCATGGCGGCGAAGTTCTTCACCGGCCTGCCGCTCGACGGCCCCGACCCGGAGTGCGTGCGAGGCCACGGCGAAGCGGCGCTCGCTACGGTGGCACCGACGGCTGCGGTGCCGCGGCCGTCGGTGGACCACTCGCACCGCAAAGTCCCGGTGACGATCGGCCGCCGTCGGCCGCCGTCCAAGGACTGCGACGAGAACCCGCTCGCGGGCTTCATGGCTCAGTAGCGTGGGGCGCTCCGGGCTTGGCGGTGTTCACCGCGTCGCGTCGGTGCCCGCCCCGGGCACCGAACGACGCGGCGTCACACCACTTGCGCCCCACGCTTCCCTCAGGCACCGCAGCCACCAAGGATCAGCGTCTCCCCGCGCCACCGTCAGCATGATCACGAAAGATCCGCATCGTATAAGTGCACGAACTCTTCGTGATCATGGAAAGGCGCCCCTTGCGCCGGCCGTATTGCGGGTGCGGGCGGACCCCGGGACGCGGCTGGTCGCCGGCGGGGTGGTGCTCGTGGGCGGGTCGCCGGTGCGGGTGTTGCGGCTGACGGCTTCCGGGGCGCGGCAGGTGGCCGCGTGGTTCGCTGGGGCGCCGGTGGGGGAGAGCGGGGCGGCGCGGCGGCTCGCCCGGCGGGTGCTTGACGCGGGGATCGCCCACCCCGATTGGGGTGCCTGCCCTGGGTTCGATGGCTCCCCAGGCATTGATGACGTGACGGTCGTGATTCCTGTGCGGGACCGGCACGCGGAACTCGCGCGGTGCCTGGCCGGGCTGCGGGACGTGCCACGCGTGATCGTCGTGGACGATTGTTCCGCCGACCCGGCGGCGATCGCGGCGATCTGCGCCGAGCACGGGGCACGGGTGGTGCGGCGGCCGGTTAACGGGGGGCCCGGGGCCGCGCGCAACACCGGGCTCGCGGCTGCGGAAACCGGGCTGGTGGCGTTTCTGGACTCCGACTGTGTTCCCGTGGCGGGGTGGCTGGAGCGGCTGCTGCCGCACTTCGCCGACCCGGCGGCCGGCGCGGTCGCGCCGCGGATCGTGCCGCACGAGGAAGGGACGACCTGGCTGGGCCGCTATGAGGGGGCGAGCTCCACGCTCGACATGGGCGCCCGACCCAGCATCGTCCGGCCCGGGGCGCGGGTCTCCTACGTTCCTGGCGCGGCGCTCGTCGTGCGCAAGGCGGCCGCGGGCGCCGGGTTCGCCGAGGGAATGTACGTGGGGGAGGACGTCGACTTCGTGTGGCGGATGTCCGCCGCCGGCTGGCGGGTCCGGTACGAGCCGGCGGCGATCATGGGGCACGACCACCGGGTCCGGTTCCGCGCCTGGTTCTCCCGCCGCCGCGAGTACGGCACGTCCGCCGCCGCGCTGGAGCGACTGCACCCCGGCGCCGTCCGCCCGCTGTACGCCTCCTGGTGGACCGTCGGCGCGTGGGCGGCGGCGCTGTCCCGGAGGCCGGCCACCGCGGCGGTCCTCACCGCCACCGCCACGGCGCTGCTGGCCAGGCGGCTATCCCGCGTCACTGGCGAGCGATGGCCTCTCCCGGCCGCCCGACCCGCCGCTGCCTCCTCCGCCTCCGCGGCCGCCTCCTCCGCCTCCTCCGCGACCCCGGCCCCCGCCTCCTCCGCGGCCACTGATAACAGCAAGAAGCGCGGCAGCGCGGCAGCGTGGCCGCTCGCCGTGCGGCTCGCCGGAGGGGGCACCGTCGCGGCGGCCCGGCCGCTGGGCAGCGCTCTGTCCCGGACCTGGTGGCCGCTGGCCATCCCGGCGGCGGTCGCCGTGCCCAGGCTGCGGCTCCCGGTCGCGGCGCTGATCCTCGCCCCGCCGCTGCTCGACTGGGCGGACCGCCGCCCGCCGCTCGACCCCGCCCGCTACGTCGCGGCCCGGTTGCTCGACGACGCCGCCTACAGCCTCGGCGTCTGGCAGGGCTGCCTCATCCGCCGCACGATCCGCCCGCTGCTTCCCGTCTTCGGCACCGCCCGCCTGCGCGATGATTGACGGCTCGTCCCGGGGTCATAATTACCAGCGCTGCCATCAGGCACACTGGTTTCCCTGGGGAGGCTGTCATGCACCCGATGTTCGTGCGGCTGTTCATCGAAACCGATGCCGATGAGCTTGACTACGAGGAAGAGCGGCGCCGCCGCACGCGACGGGTCCAGAAGGCCCGGTCGCGCCTCGTCATGCAGACCCAGGCAGGCAGCCACGACCGGCAGCCTGCCAGCTGACCGCGCCGGTCAGCCCGCGGGCTCGTCGAGCCGGAAGCCGACCTTCAGGGTCACCTGGAAGTGGCAGCGCTCGTTGTCCTCGATCCGGCCCCGGATGTCGGTGACCTGGAACCAGTCCAGGTTGTGCAGGGTCTTCGAGGCACGGCCGACGGCACCCTTGATCGCGTCGTCGATGCTCTCCGTGGACGAGCCCGCGATCTCGCTGACCCTATAGACGTGATCTGACATCGGCGTATCCCTCCGTGTCGGTTTACCGGCGGATTACCCGGCCACGGCCGGCCGGAACCCCGCGGGCCCCGGACGGCCGCACAATGAGGGGGTGATCGACGTCGACCCGGGCCGTTTCGAGGACATGGTGGTCACGGCGCTGGACAGCCTGCCAGCGGAACTCGGCCGGCTGATGAGCAACGTCGCCGTGACGGTCGAGCACGATCCGGGTCCGCCCGGCTTGCTCGGGCTCTACCAGGGCATCCCGCTCACCAGCCGGACCACGCAGTACGCCGGGGTGCTGCCCGACCGCATCACGATCTACCGGCTGGCGATCTGCGCCATCTGCCGCACCGAAGACGAGGTCGCCGACCAGGTGCGCCGCACCGTCATCCACGAGGTCGCGCACCACTTCGGCATCGACGACGACCGGCTCGACGAACTGGGCTGGTAAGCCGTGGCCAGCGCCTCGCTGCGCAGCGACACGGCGACGAACAGCAGTCCGGTCAGCGCGCCGGCCAGGCCGCCCGTCGTCACCGCGAAGTCCCGCCACGCGTCAACCGCGTACCCCATGAGGTCCCTGCCTGGGGAAGAATCGCCGTGTGGTCATGGACCAGAACCTTACGCCGGCGCAGCGGATCGCGGCCGAGTGCGCGCGCCGCGGCAAGGCCGCCTTCACCGCCGGCTGCGTCGCCCTGCTCTACGGCCGGTTCGATGAGGTGGACGACGGGTTCATCCTCGCGCTCGGCGGCGAGCACGGCCGCAGCGTCCTCGACGGCTGGAACGGCGGCAAGCCGGGCTACTGGCCGCGGGTCTGGGCCGCCCGCGGCCTGCTGCACGCCTGGGACGACGCCGCCACGGCGGCGATCATCCACGCGACGAAGGACGAGGCGTGGCGGGTCCGCGAGATGGCGGGCAAGGTGGTCGCCAGGCACCGGGTCGGCGACGCGCTCGACGCGGTGGCCGGGCTCCGCGACGACGCGGTGCCCAGGGTTCGCGCCGCCGCGGAGCGAGCCGTGGTCATCCTCACCGCGGGTGGCTTGTGAGGTTATTCCGAACGGGCCCGTGATGACTCCGGCTGCCCGTTAGACGTGGTAGCCGCCGAGCCGGTGGACGACCGCGGCGGCCTCGACCCGGCCGCCGACGCCGAGCTTGGCGAGGATGTTGGACACGTGCACGCTCGCCGTCTTGGCGCTGATGAACAGCGTCCCGGCGATTTCCGGGTTCGAGTGCCCGGCGGCGACGAGCAGCAGCACTTCCCGCTCGCGGTCAGTGAGCCCGAACCTGGCGAGCTCGCCGGCCGGATCGCCGGCCGGTTCGCCGGGGCGGCCGGCCGCGGCGGGGTCCAGGCTCAGCCGGGCGCGGCGGGCGAGGGCGGCGGCCTCGGCGGCGACCGGCGCGGCCCCGAGCCGCTCCGCGAGCGCGTGCGCCTCGCTGACGGCGGCCGCCGCGTCGCCGCCGAGTTCGGCCATGGCGTCGGCGAACAGCGACTGGGCCCGGTCCAGCGCCCCGGACCGGTACGCCGCTTCCGCGGCACGCTTGCTGACCTCGACCCGGTCCAGGCCGGTGCGCTCCCGGGCATCGGCGACCCGGGGCCAGATCTCCAGCGCCCGTTCCAGGTGCCGCAGCGCCTCGGCGGGGGCATAGGAGTCCATCGCGTGCGCGGCCGCGTCGATCGAGGCGGGCAGCGCGCGCGGCAGGTCGAGTGCCGCGTACCAGTGGTAGCCAGCGCGGCGGGCAGTTCGGCGTGGCCCGCCCGGCCGGAGCGCGCTGGGGGCCCGGACTGGCCCGGCTGGTTGGCGGCCAGGCTCGGATCGCGTTCGAGGGCTTCCCTGAAGACGGGACTGACCACGTACGCGCTCACAGGTAGAACGGTCCCATAAATTCCGGCGGGGCGGCACCAGCCGGGTCGCCGGCTAGGCTCCTGAGATCTGCCCGCTGGGGCGGCCTAACGCGCGAGCCTGAAGGATCGCAGATGCGCACTCGCTGGCCGGCACGGGAATCGAGTGACGCCACGGGGCGCGCGGAGCGCCGATGGCGTCGCCTTCGGACGGCGGCGCCGTGGCTGGTGATGTGCTGCTACCTCATCGGCGCGGTGGCGGTGGCAGCCCGGCTGTGGGCGGATCCGGCTGGCCGTGAGCAGTTCGCCGGGGTGGGCGACAACGAGTTGTTCTCCTGGTTCCTCAGGTACGCGGCAACGGCGGTCGCGCACGGCCGGCTGCCCGCGCTGGTGACGGTCGCGATGAACGCGCCGCAAGGCATCAACCTGATGTGGAACACGTCGTTCCTGCTGCCAGGGGTGCTGCTAACACCGCTGACCCTGCTGGCCGGCCCGCAGGTCAGCCTGACCCTGGTGGTGACGCTGGGCTTCGCGGGGTCGGCGGCCAGCCTGTTCTGGGTGCTGCGCCGGTGGGGGGCGAGCGTCGGCGCGGCCGCGCTGGGCGGGGCAGTCTACGGGTTTTCCCCGGCGATGGTGAACGCGGGCTTCGCCCACTACCACCTGCAGTTCGCGGTCCTGCCGCCGCTGATCGCCGATGCCGTGCTGCGGCTGATCACCGGCCGCGGGCACAGCGTCCGGGTCGGCGCCTGGCTCGGGCTGTTGTACGCCGCGCAACTGTTCATCGGGGAAGAGATCCTCGTCTACACGGTGCTGGCATGCGTGATCCTGGCGGCGGCGCTCGCGCTGAGCAACCCCGGGGCGGTGCGACGGCGGGCCCGCGACGCGGTGACCGGGCTGGCCGCCGCGGTGGCGGTGTTCCTGCTCGTCGACGGGTATGCGCTGTGGGTGCAGTTCTTCGGCCCGCTGGCCGAACACAGTGCGCTGCAGGCTTCCGCGACCACCAACCCCATCTGGTTTGTCACGCCGTCGGCCCAGCTCCTGTTCCATACCCGCGCCAGCGCGGCCGCCACCCCGCTGGTCGCGCCCGGGACGGCTGAGGACCTGATCTACCTGGGCTGGCCGCTGATCGTGATCGTGGTGATCGCCGCGGCGGCGTTCTGGCGGGACGTGCGTGTCCGGGCCGCGGCGGTGACCTGGGCGGTGCTGGATATGTTCGCGCTCGGCGGCGCCAGCCTGCACGTCGGCAACGTCACGTGGCCGGGGCGGCTGCTGCCCTGGCACTGGCTCCAGGGCCTGCCCGGGCTGGCCCAGGTGCTGCCATGGCGTTTCTCCATCCTCGCCGACGGCGCGGCTGCCGCGGCCCTCGCGTTCGCGCTCGACCGGGCGCTCGCGGCGATGCCGCGGGCCGGGGGCTGGCGGCGCTGGCCACGCTGGGCTCTCGCCGGGGTCGCACTGCTCGCTGTAGTGCCGCTGGTACCGCTGCCTTACCAGGTGGCTTCGCTCACGCCGGTCCCGGCCGGCTGGCAGGCGACGTCCACCATGCTGCGACTCCCGCCGGACGCGGCAGTGCTCGCCTTCCCGTTCCCCGCCGGCGGCTTGCCTCACGCGGTACTGCGCTGGCAGGCGGATACCGGCTGGCCCCAGTCGATGATCGGCGGCTACTTCCTTGGGCCCGACTCCACCGGGCAGGCCTCGTTCTATTTCTCCCACCCGAGCCCGGAGACGGCCGTCGCCAGCTATCTCAACGGGCTCTGGAAGGGACAGCATCCGCCGAGCCCGCCGAGGAAGGAACTCCAGGCCGTCTTCGACTACTGGCGGCCCGCCGCGATCGTCGCGGTCGCCGGCCCGCAGTCACCAGTTGTGCGCGTCCTGACCCAGCTCTTCGGCAGGCCGACCCTGCACATCGGCCAGGTGTTCAGCTGGCGGCTGTACAGCTGGCGGCTGCGGAGCTGAACAATTCGTCGCAAAACAAAATTGGGCCGATTCCTCATTAAATCTTCAGAGGTTGCTAATTAGCTCTAAAGTAGGCCGGCGGCAGGGGAGGGAACGGCCGGACCGCCACTAAGCTCTGTTTTCCGCTTAGCTCAATTTCTGTCGCGGAAAAGGCGAATGCGTAACATTCAGGGGGCGGTGGCCGGCGGCGAGCCAGTCACGGATCGTGAGCGGCCGGCCGGGGTGGCGGCCAGCGCCCGGCGCCGGGAGCGGCTCGCCTGGATCGCCGGCTTCGCGGTCGCCGCGGTCGCGCTGTACGTCGCGTATCTCCGCCTGTCCCGGACGCTGCCGGTCAACTCCGACGGGGCGAACATCGACCTGATGGCGTGGGACATGCTGCACGGCAACGTGTCCCTGCGCGGCTGGTACGCGTTCGACGTGTCCTATCTCACCACGGAGATTCCGCAGTACGCGCTGCTCGAGGCGGCGTTCGGGCTCACGCCCGCGGTCACGCACATCGCGGCGGCGATGACCTATACGCTGTCGGTCCTGCTGGCCATGACGCTGGCCACGGGGAAGGCGGCCGGCCGGGCGGCGCTGGCCCGGGCGCTCATCGCGGGCGGCATCATGCTCGCGCCGCAGTACAGCCGGGGTGTCTTCGTCCTGGTGCTCTCGGTCGGGCACATCGGGGCGTCGGTGCCGTTGCTCGTGGTCCTGCTCGTCCTCGACCGGGCTCGTCCCGGCTGGCGCACCGCTGTTATCGTCGGCCTGCTCCTCGCCTGGGCCACGGTGGGCGACCCGCTGACGTACGTGCTCGGCTCGGTTCCGCTGGCCGTCGCCTGCGGCTATCGCCTCGCCCGCGGCGCGGTAGCGGCGCGGTCCGGTAGCGGTGCCGCACGGCGGGCCGCCGCCGGTGCCGCCGCACGCCGGTCCGGGGTGGCGGCGGCGCTTCGCGTCCGCCGGTACGAGGCGCAGCTCGCCGTGGCCGCGCTGGCGTCGATCGGGGTGGCGGAGGCCGGGCTGTGGGCGGTGCGCGCGCTCGGCGGCCTGCACCTGTACCCGGTGCAGTTCCGCTTCACCGGGGTCCAGGACCTCGGCACCCACCTCTCGCTGACCTGGCAGGCCGTGCTGGTCCTCTTCGGCGCCGCCGCCCGCGGCCAGCACGGTCTGTGGCTCGCGGCCGCCGCGCTGCACGTCGCCGGCCTGGCCCTGGCGGCCGTGGCGGTCGCGGGCGCGCTGTGGCGGTGGTTCCGCCCGGCCGCGGACCTGGCCGAGCAGGTCCTTGCCGGCGGCATCGTGGCCAACCTGGTCCTGTTCGCCACCAGCGACATGGCGACCATGAATCCGCACGAACTGGCCGTCGTCCTGCCGTTCGGCGCGGTGCTCGCCGGCCGCGTCGTCACCCGCATGCGGACACCCGGCTGGCTGGCCCGCCGCGGCCTGACGGGCGCCGTCCGCCGCACATCGGGGATCCTCGGGGCAGCCGTCCTGTCCGGATATCTCGCCTGCCTCATCGGCACCGCCACGCTGCCGTCGGCGGCGCCAGAGGACGCGCCGCTCGCGGCCTTCCTGGAGGCGCACCACCTGACCGATGGCGTCGCCGGCTACTGGCAGGCCAGCAGCGTCACGGTGGACACCGGCGGCCGGGTCAGGCTGCGGGCGCTCGCCGACGGCGACAAGGCGTTCCTGTGGGGCGCCAAGGGGAACTGGTACCCCCCCGGCGCCAGCGACGCGAACTTCGTCGTCGCGCAGCGGGTCCTGGACTACGCCACGGTCGCCCAGGGTGAGGCCCGGCTTCGCGGCCAGTTCGGCGCGCCCGCGCGGGTCTACGTCGTCGGGGGCGGCGACTACCTCGTGCTGGTCTATGACAAGAACCTGCTGACCGCCGTCGACGGCTCCACATATTAGGGGGTGAGCCGGTTCGGGCCGCGGAACAGGAACGTCGCGTCGCGGATCGAGTCGAGTCCGAGCAGCGCCATGAGCAGGCGGCCAAGGCCGAGCCCCAGGCCGCCGTGCGGCGGGCAGCCGTACCGGAAGCAGTCCAGGTAGGATCGCATCGGCTCGGTGCTCAGCCCCTTCTCGGCGGCCTGGCGGACCAGCACCTCGTAGCGGTGCTCGCGCTGCGCCCCGGTGGTGATCTCCAGGCCGCGCCAGAGCAGGTCGAAGCTGCACGTCAGGTCCGGCTCGCCCGCCGGGCGCATGTGGTAGAACGGCCGGACGCTCGCCGGGTAGCGGGTGACGAAGGCGAACTCGTGCCCGGTGCGCTCGCGGATGCCCGCGGATACGGCCCGCTCGCCCGCCGGGTCCAGGTCAGCGCTTGCGGAGTCAGCCAGGTCCGTTCCGGATATTTCATGCGCTTCGCGAATGGTGACCCGCGGGAACGGGACTCGCGGTACCACCACCTCGCTGCCGAAATGCTCCTTGATCTCGGCGCCGTGCGCGCCGGCGACGCGGGCGAGGACGTGCGCGAGCATCCGCTCCTCGAAGTCCATCACGTCCTCGACGTCGCTGATCCACGCTAGTTCGACGTCCACGCCCGTGAACTCGGTCGCGTGCCGGGAGGTGAACGACGGCTCGGCGCGGAACACCGGGCCGACTTCGAAGACCCGGTCGATGCCCGCCGCGATCGCCATCTGCTTGTAGAACTGCGGCGATTGCGCCAGGTACGCGCTGCGGCCGAAGTAGCCGAGCTCGAAGACCTCGGCGCCCGACTCCGACGCGGTGCCCATCAGCTTCGGCGTGTGCAGTTCGGTGCACCCCTCGGCGTACGCGAACTCGCGCATCGCCCGCTCGACGGTCGTCTGCACCGCGAACACGAGCCGCGCGGCGGGGTCGCGGCGCACGTCGAGGAAGCGCCAGTCGAGCCGGCCCTCCGGGCCCGTGTTGTCGTCCACCGGCAGCGGTGTCTCGGCGCGGCTCTCCACGGTCACCTGATCGGGGATGACCTCAAGGCCGCCAAGGCTGACCACCGGGTTGACGGTCACGACGCCCGTCACGCGCACGGCCGACTCCACGGTCAGCCGGTCGAGTTCGTTCTCCAGCGCGCTGCCGTCGCGGCGGTGAGTCACCTGCACCGTTCCGGTGTGGTCCCGCACCAGCACGAACTGCATCGCGCGCTGCAGCCGCAGGGTCTGCACCCAGCCCGCCACGGTAACGGTTTCCCCGGCATGGTCGCGAAGGTGGGCTACTGGCACGCGGATCATGGCTGGCTAGGGTAGAGGCCGCCGCCCGGCGCAGCAACGAAATTATCGGGTGGCGCGTTCCGTGCCGGTCGCGGCTTGATAATACTGTCAGACCATGAGCGAGATGCTGCCGCTGTTCCCGTTGTCCACCGTGCTGTTCCCGGGAATGCGCCTGCCTCTGCACATCTTCGAGCAGCGGTACCGGCAGCTCGTCGCCGACCTGCTCGAACGGCCCGAGCCGCGGCAGTTCGGCATCATCGCGATCCGCAAGGGGCGGGAGACCGGCGTGGACGGCGTCACCGCGCTCTACGACATCGGCTGCGTCGCGGCGGTCCGCCAGGTCGATGCGCGGCAGGACGGCCAGTACGACCTGCAGACGGTGGGCACGCGCCGGTTCCGGCTGCTGCGCGTGGACCGGTCGCTCGCGTACTTCCAGGGCGAGATCGAGTTCCTGGCCGACGAGACAGGTGACGCCGCGCCGGCCGCGCCGCTGACCCAGCGCGTGCAGGCGGCGTTCCGCGGCTACCTCAACGCGCTCGCCGACCGCGGCGGGGGCGTGATCAGCGTCGCCAGCCTGCCGGACGAGCCCGAACTGCTCTCGTACGTGGTCGGCGCCGCCATGATCATCGACCTGCCCGACCGGCAGGCCCTGCTCGCCGCGCCGGACACGGTCACCAGGCTCAAGGCCGAGCGCTCGCTGCTGACCCGCGAGACGGCGATGCTGCGCGCCACCACGTCCCGCCCCGCGCCCGATTTCAACTACGAGCCGTACAGCCCGAACTAAGCCGGTCTGCGGGCCCAAAAGAGCGCGTGCCCGCTGCCGCCTTCGGGGACGAACTCCTGCGCAGCGATCTCCAGCCCGGATTCAGGCAGCCAGCGGCGGTAGGTCGCCGCGTCGGCATGACTCCACCACATCGCGGCCGGCCCGCCTAGCCAGTTCTCCTCGGTGCCCGTCCATGCCGTCCAACCGGTCGTGACCAAGAGCCACCCGCCCGGCCGGAGCCAGCTCGCGACGCTGGCGAGGAGCCTGGACTGGCCGTCGAGCGGCATGTGGATGAGCGAGTACAGGCAGACCACCGCGTCGAAAGAAGCGGCGGGGAAGACACTGTCGGCCACGTCTCCCACCAGGAATGTGGCGCTTGGGACAAGCCGCCTGGCTCGTTCGACCTGCACCTCGCTGATGTCCACGCCGGTCACCGCGTGCCCCGCCGCGGTAAGTGACCGGGCGACCGGAACTCCGCAGCCGCAGCCAACGTCGAGCACCGCGGCGCCGGTCGGCAGTCGGGCTACGAGATCAGCCAGCCAGGGAGCGTACCGGCCCTCGCCCGCGTCGTCCGCGCGGTAGTGGTAAGACAGCGCGTCGTACCCGCGGCGCACCATGTCGGCGTGATCTGGGCTGGCGCGGTCTGGCTCGGCGCTCACGTCGGCCCGGGGAGCCCGAGGATGCGGGCGGCGTTGTCGCGCAGCAGCGCTTCGCTGGCGAGACCGAGGTCGTCGAGCTCCGCCAGGCAGCGTTCCGGGGCGATGAACGGGAAGTCGCTGCCCCAGACGAACTGGCCGGACAGCCGACCTTTGAGCTCGCGGACGACCTCGGGCGGTATCCGCTTCGGCGACCAGCCGGAGATGTCGATGTAGACGTTGGTCTTGTGCAGCGCGACCGCGATCAGGTCCATGTGCCACGGCCAGCCGAAGTGCGCGGCCACCACGGTCAGCCCAGGATGCGCCGCCGCGACTGCGTCCAGCTTGAGCGGATGCGCGTAGTCGATCCTGATGCCCTGGCCGCCCGGCTGCCGGGCGCCGATCCCGCTGGTCCCGGTGTGGAACAGGGCGAGCAGGCCCTGTTCCTCGCAGGCAGCGAACACCGGCCAGTACGCCGGGTCGTCGGGGGCGAACGCCTGCAGTGACGGGTGGAACTTGACGCCGCGAAGCCCGAGCGCGGCGATGTTCGCCACCTCGTCCGGCGCCGACTTCTTGTGCGGGTCGACAGAACCGATCCCGGTGAACGCGTCCGGGTACTCGCGGCAGGCGGCCGCGACGGTCTCGTTCGGCACCCGGGGACGGCCGGTGGCCGTCTCGGCGTCCCAGGCCAGCAGCACCGCCTTCACGTCGAGCGCGCGGTACTTGTCCGCGAGTTCGCCGAGCGACTGCCGCTCGACCGTGGACCGGAAGTAGGCCTCCGCCGCCTCGACGTAGCCCGCCATGCTGCCGTCCAGCCAGTCTGGCGTCGGCAGGTGCACGTGGAAGTCGATAGCCCGCACTCGGTCATCGTACGGCGACGGCAGAGTGAACGGAGTGAAGTGGCAGGATCGAAGGGTGTCGCTGTTCGTGATCTCGGGGGTACCGGCGGCAGGCAAGACGACCGTGGCGCGCCTGCTGGCCAGCCGGCTCGAGAACGCGGTATGCGTGCCGGGCGACTCGATCAGGGCGATGGTCGTCGCCGGGCGCGCCGAGATGACGCCGGACGCGGACGACGCCGCCCTCCGCCAGCTGCTGCTCCGGTACCAGGGCGCGCTCGCGGTCGCGACGGTCTACCTGCGCGCGGGGTTCCACGCGGTGGTCGAGGACGTCATCATCGGCCCCGTCTTCCGCAAGTTCCTGGCCCTGGTCCCGGTCTCCGAGATGCACCTGGTGTTCCTCGACCCGGACGGGGACGCGGTCGCCGAGCGGGACCGCGCCCGACCCAAGACCGCCTACGGAGACGACCGCTGGGACGTCGGCGAGCTGCGGGCCGTGCTGCGCCAGGAGACCGAGCGGCTCGGCCTCTGGCTCGACTCGACCGGCCTGTCCGCCGACGAGACGGTGGACAGGATCCTGGCCGACCTCGACGCGAGCCTGGTCGAGCTGCGCCGCTAACCACGACCTGCCGATTGCGCAATCGCCACTAATAGAACAGGCCGATCGCGCAAATGACAGGACCGGGTCTCGGGTCACACGGGCACCGCCACGTCCGGAATGCCTCTTCTGCACCGTCAAGTCGCGCGGGCCGGGCCCTTCAGCGCTATCCCGATCTTGGTGACGTTGGGGCACGTGGGACTTGTGGGGCGACGCCGCCATCGTTTCAAGGTCGTATGCCGCTTCAATCGTGAGGCTGCGTGCTGAGGACTTGGCACGCCCCTAGAGCAGGCGGATCGCGCAACCAGCAGGGCAAGACCAGGCCAGCCGGTCGTGCGGCGGAGCGCTTCTTGCCGTGATCAGCAAGGCTGCTTTTCATGATCGTGGGTAGTTTTCCGCGAATATCGCGGAAAACTACCCACGATCATGACCACCGCGCTCCGGGCGCGGCGAGAGCCGGCCGATCTTGGATGTCGTAGCTTGCCTCGACGGCAAGACGGCGCGTTGGGGACTTGGCACGTCCCAGCAGGGCAGGTGGATTGCGCGCGACGGGACCAGTCATGCGGGTTAGCGCTGGGGACCGTGGGGGTTGCAGGGCACAGCCCCGATTGCTCAAAGGTCGTACGTCGCTTCGATCGCGACGCGGCGGGCTGGAGACTTGGCATGTCCCTCTGGAGCAGGTCGATCACGCAATCCGCAGGGCGAAGGGCCCCACAG
>Ga0187806_1000223_pt1 | contig 13668 bp, 12 predicted proteins | sample NC_wetland_sal_i_7_FD_132470 | JGI IMG/M metagenome (GOLD analysis project Ga0187806, IMG submission 132470) | Wetland sediment microbial communities from Neuse River Estuary, North Carolina, USA - ASW_1 | ecosystem: Environmental > Aquatic > Freshwater > Wetlands > Sediment | place: USA: North... | reverse complement strand
TGGCGACGGCCGGCCAGCCGCGCGCCTTGCCCTTGGCCAGCAGCATGCCGATCGCGACCACGAGGGTGTAGGTCATCGCCGCCGCGATGTGCGCGGTGTTCAGGTTCAGCCCGAACAGCCCCACGAGCACCGCGATCTGCGGCAACTCGGTGGTGATGAACGGCACGTCCGAGACGTTCCAGCCGGCCAGCGCGAAGTTGCCGTGCAGCATGTCGTCGGCCATCAGCAAGATGTTGGCCTCGTCGGAATTCTCCGCATACGTCTTGGACAGGTGCAGGTAGGCGTCGAACAGCACGACGACCACGAGCAGGAACACTGCCACGCCGGCCCAGCGCCACACCCGGGCGGCCGGGCGCGCCGGAGCGGCGCCCGCCGCGTCGTCCTCAACGCCGCCCGCCAGCCGTTCCGCTCGCGGTGCTGTGTTAGGCATCTTCTCCGTCAGCCATCAATCGGGGTCGCCGTCCGGCCCTAACGTGTTCACAGAGTAGCCTGAACCGGCACTCTGGTAGGCTCGCGCGCAGTCTTTCCCGCGTTCCACTACCTCAGGGCGGCCGGATTACCCCACAGGACGGATGAGCAGGGTGCAGGTCACAACGACGACGGACACGGGAGCGTCGCGGCGGTCCGGCAGCGGCTCGTTCCTGTCCCGGCTGGACAATCCGATAGCAAGCGGGCTGATCGCCTTTCTCGCCTGGCTCGGGTTCGTGCTGGCCCGCTGGCAGGTCTGGGCCGCCGGGCGTATCGGCTTGTTCGTCATGGCCGGGCACGTGTATTCGGGAGCCGCGAACCTGCCGCACGTGCCGTCGAAGGGGTATGACGGGCAGTTCTACTACCGGTTCGCGCTGGACCCGTTCAACTGGAACCGGACCGCCTACGGCATCACCATCGACTACAACTACCGGTACACCCGGCTCGGGTACCCGCTCGTCGCCTGGATCGTCTCGCTCGGCCAGCACGGCGCGGTGCCGGTCGTCCTCGTCGCGGTCAACCTCGCCTGCGTGGCGATAATGGGCTGGCTGGGCGGGAAGTTCGCCCGCGAATCGGGCCGGCACGCGCTGTGGGGGCTGTTGTTCGCCGCGTACTTCGGCCTGGTGATCAGCGTCGGCCGGGACACCGCGGAGCCGCTCGCCGACGCGTGCATGCTCGGCGGCCTGCTCGCCTACCGGCACTCGCGATACGTGCTCGCCGCGGCGCTGATCGCCTACGGCGCGGTCACCAACGAGCCCATCCTGGTCGTCGCGATCGCGATCGCGCTCGTGCGGCTGTACGCGATGTACCGGCGGCGAGCCCGGCCGGGCCTGCCGGACCTGGTGTGGGTGCTGCCCGGCGCGGCGTACCTGGTGCTGCAGGCCGCCGAGCATGTCGTGGTCACGGGCAAGACCGGCGGCGTCGCCGACGTGACGCAGAACTTCACGCTGCCGTTCAGGGCGATGGTCCCGGCCCTCGTCAGCGACTTCCGCCAGATGAGCTGGACGCACCTCGGCATGTACGACTACAACCTGATCGAGTTCATCGCCCTCGCGACCTTCGTGGTGGCCGGCCTGCTCGTGCTGCGGTCCACTACGGCTCCGGTGCACGAGCGGGTCGCCTTCGCCGGCTTCGTCCTCGTCGAGATGGTGGTCGCGTCCGGGCAGTTCTGGGACAGCGTGTTCGGCGACGGGCGGACGTACATCGACGCGTTCCTGCTGGCCGTGATCATGCTGCTGGCCACCCCGGCCACCAGGACGACCCCGGCGGCGATCTCTGACGGCGCGACCAGGGCCTGGGTGGCGACGACTCACCGCGTGTTCGCCGCGAACCGGATGATCACGAACAGGCGCCTCGGCTGGCTCACCGCCGTGGCCGTGGCCGCTCTCATCGTGGTCGCCCGGCGGCGCATCCTCTTCCAGTAAGCCCGCGCGGGAGCCATGGCGGCCGGGCGGCGGGAGCCACGCGTGCGTTCGGGATAATCCGGAGCGGAACGCAAGCGGGATCACATGCCGGCGATCAGTTTCTCCACGCGCTCGTCCACCGAGCGGAACGGGTCCTTGCACAGGACGGTGCGCTGGGCCTGGTCGTTCAGCTTCAGGTGCACCCAGTCGACGGTGAAGTCGCGGCGCTTCTCCTGGGCGCGGCGGATGAACTCGCCGCGGAGCTTGGCACGGGTGGTCTGCGGCGGGATGGACTTGGCCTCGAAGATGTCCAGGTCCCTGGTGACCCGGTCCACCGCGCCGTTGCGCTGCAGCAGGTAGTACAGGCCGCGGCCGCGGTGCACGTCGTGGTAGGCCAGGTCAAGCTGGGCGACGCGCGGCGCCGACAGCGGCAGGTCGTGCTTGGCCCGGTAGCGCTCGATCAGCTGGTACTTGGTCACCCAGTCGATCTCCCGCGCGATCTTGTCCAGGTTGCCCTCCTCGATCGAGGACAGCGCCCGCTCCCACATCTCGAGGACGCGCTTGCTGATCGGGTCCAGGCCGTTCTTGTCCGTGAAGTCCCTGGCCCGGGACAGGTACTCGTACTGGATCTCCAGCGCGCTCATCTCGCGGCCGTTCGCCAGCCGGACCCGGGACCGCCCGGTCATGTCGTGGCTGACCTCGCGGATCGCCCGGATCGGGTTGTCCAGCGTCATGTCGCGGAGCACGACCCCGGCTTCGACCATGCGCAGCACGAGGTCGGTCGCCCCGACCTTGAGCAGCATCGTGGTCTCGCTCATGTTGGAGTCACCGACGATGACGTGCAGACGGCGGAAGCGTTCGGCGTCGGCGTGCGGTTCGTCGCGGGTGTTGATGATCGGCCGGGACCTGGTCGTGGCGGACGAGACGCCCTCCCAGATGTGCTCGGCGCGCTGGCTGACGCAGTAGACGGCGCCGCGCGGCGTCTGCAGCACCTTGCCGGCGCCGCAGATGATCTGCCTGGTGACCAGGAACGGGATCAGGATGTCCGCCAGCCGCCCGAACTCCCCGTGCCTGCCCACCAGGTAGTTCTCGTGGCAGCCGTAGGAGTTGCCGGCCGAGTCGGTGTTGTTCTTGAACAGGTAGATGTCCCCGGCGATGCCCTCTTCCCGCAGACGGCGATCCGCGTCGACGAGCAGGCCCTCGAGGATGCGCTCCCCCGCCTTGTCGTGCGCGACGAGGTCCACGACGTTGTCGCATTCCGGTGTCGCGTACTCCGGATGGCTGCCCACGTCGAGGTAAAGCCGTGCCCCGTTGCGCAGGAAGACGTTGCTGCTGCGCCCCCAGGACACCACGCGGCGGAAGAGATAGCGGGCTACCTCGTCCGGCGACAGCCGCCGCTGTCCCCGGAAGGTGCACGTAACGCCGTACTCGTTCTCAAGCCCGAATATTCGCCGGTCCACGTCACTAGGCTACGTTCCCTTTGGCGTCCCGGTCACTATGGCTCGCCGAAGCTGGTACACCACCCGCTGCCCGTGCGGCACATGGCCAGGCACATAAAGCCGGAACGTGGCGCCGTGCGCGAGTTCGGCAGGCGTGCAGATGAACTGGCTGGAGACCATGAACTCCCAGTAAGAACTGGCCACGCAGGCCGTGACGCCGGTGCGTTCGGCCTGGACGAGGACGCCGGTCATGTCCGGCCAGGCGTCGTGCGCGAGCTTCAGCACGACCGGCCGCCCGGCGGCAAGCGCCGCCATCCTGGCGACCGCGGCCGACAGCCCCGGGTCGGCGTCCGATCCCGAGCCCAGGTTTCCCGGGTCGGTGTGCGTCGTGCTGAACCGGGTCTGCGGAGCGACCGCGAACGCGGCGCAGGCGGCCACCGCGACCGCCGCCGCCACCGCCAGGCCGGGCACCGGCCGCAGCCACTCGGTCACCGCCACCAGGATGACGAGCACCATGACCGCCGGGGCCGCCCAGTAGAAGTAGCCGATGTAGTGACCGGTCGGGTCGAGTTCGTCGATCCCCGTCGCGGCGTAGACCACGAACGCGGCCGACGTCAGCGTGCTGAAGGCGACCAGCGAGACGCAGAACCCGCGCACCGGGCCGGGCGCCAGCCGCCACGTCGCCGCGCCCGCCACGACGTAGGCGGCGACGGGGACCAGCCACCGGGCGGCGCCGCCGCCTCCCGGCCACCAGAACCACAGCATGTAATCGGCCACCTGGCTCAGGCCATGCGGGCCCGGCGTCGCCGCTGAGGAGGTCGCCGCCGAGTAGCTCAGGTACTTGCCGAATTCACCCGGCCAGTGCAGCAGGGTGTTGAGCACTATGGGAAACGCGAACACCGCGCTGATGACCGCGACAGGCACCCAGATCCGCCGCCGGGCGGCGAGGGACCGCACCGCCGCCCGCAGCGACCGCCGCCGGGGCCAGGCGAGCGCCGCGACGCACGCGCAGCCGGCCAGCGGGACGAAGAACAGGAAGGCGACGTTCCCGTTGATCAGGAACCAGCCGGTCAGCGCGGCGATCCAGGCGTCCTGGAGGCGCCCGGCGGCGACCGAGGCGATCCCGACCAGGAAGGCGAAGTATGCCGGGACCAGCACGTACGGCATCCAGTCCGAGCTGAAGACCTCCGGGCGCACCGCCGCGAGGGCCAGCAGCGCGGCGCAGCAGGCGGCGGCGGTGCGCACCGACCTGGCCTGCCCGTATCCGGTCCCGGCGATCAGCGCGGCGAACAGCGCGTTCAGCGCGTACAACGCGATCAGCTGGCCGTTCCAGGCCGTGGGCACGACGTGCAGCACGGCCCAGAACAGGGACTCGCCCCAGGACTGCACGTAGAGGAAGGCGGGCCCCGGGTGGTTGAACTTCTCCCTGGAGTAGTGCCCCACCAGCAGCGTGAACCGGCGGGCCTGCTCGATCAGGATCGAGTTGGCCCCCGGGTCGGCGTCCTCGTACAGCGAGGTGGAGAACAGGAAAGCGTTGCGGACGAGCAGCACGCCGAGCACCGCGGCGAACGGCACGGTCCAGACCCACCATGGCCTGCGGGCGGCATGGGCGCCACCGCTGCCCGCCGCCTCGCGACTTTCGGTGTCGCTGGCGCGCCGCGCGCCGCCGACGATCATCGTTTCCCCGTCCCCCGGGCTTGCCGTGCGACCCGCCGTCGGGCCGTCGGCCCACAATAGTGCCGAGACTGCCCCGAAACGGGGAAATTAGTACGAAATTAGTGCGGCCCGGTTAGATCGTGCCGTTCTTGACTGCCTGGTCGATCCACGGGATGACCTCGTCGAGCATCTCGTCCAGCGTGGTCGTGGCCTCGAAGCCGAGCACCCGCTTGGCCTTCTCTGTCGACGGCACGCGGCGCTGGACGTCGTACTCGAACGGGTCGTCGCTGACCACGCGCAGCGGCTCGTCCGGTCCCTTCACCTTCCGCCAGATCGCCCCGGCGAGCTCGAGCACCGTGGTCGACTGCGCCGTGGAGAGGTTGAAGTCCTCGTTCCTGGCCTCCGGGTGCTCCATCGCCATGACCACGCCGCGGGCGAGGTCGGCGCCGTAGGTGTAGTGCCTGATCTGTTCGCCGGAGCCGAGGATGTGCAACGGGTCCTGGCCCTTGAGCACCTTCTGCACCAGGTCGGGCACCACGTGGCTCATCGCGAGCTTGACGTTGCCGGACAGGATCTCCTCGTCGCCGAGCGCGCGCGACTCGCCGATGCCAACGCAGTTGAACGGGCGGACGATCGTGTACGGCAGCTTGTACTGGTCCCAGGCGGCGCGCGCGAAGTACTCCACGGCCAGCTTCTGGAAGCCGTAGGAGGACAGCGGCGGCGGCACCTCGCGCTCCTGGCCCTCGTACGACGGCCACTCCGTGGTGGACTCGAACACCATCGAGGAGGACATGTAGGTCACCTTGCGCAGGCGCCCGGTCCCGGCCTTATGCGCCGCGATCGCCGCGTCGCAGGACGCCGCGATGATCCGCTCGTTGGTGGCGAGCAGGTCGTAGGCGTACGTGTGGAAATACGAGATGCCGCCGATCATGGCGGCGCCCGCGATGAAGTGATCACAGTCCGCGAGCAGCCGCGTCATCAGCTCGACGTCCCGGCAGTCACCCTCGACCAGCTGGTAGTCCGGGTTGTCGTCGTAGGACTTCGCGACCTTCCCGTACTTGGAGAAGTTGTCGACGCCGACGACGGAGTATCCCTTGGCGAGCAGTTCCTCGACCACGTAGCCGCCGATGAACCCGGCCGACCCGCTGATCAGAACCTTCTGCATTACTGGTCGTATTCCTTTCGCATCTGCTGTCCGTGTGCCCTGATCTGCTCGGCCGTCAGCCGCCCCCCGAAGGCGAACCGGTACCACCGCAGGTAGCCAGGTATCCACTTGGCGAGCTTGAAGTTCGACACCCCCGCCTGGCGGTCCAGCCAGATCGTGGGGATCTCCGCCACCGGCATCCGCATCCGCTTGGCCTTGGCGGTGAGCTCGATGCCGATCTCGAAGCCGTCCCGCGAGTCGATGCCGACCGCGCGCACGAAATCGGCCGAATACGCCTTGAACGAGTTCGTGGCGTCCCGCGTTCCGGTGTGCGCTAGCACTCTCAGGGACCGGCCCGCGGCCTTCGACAGCATGCCCTTCAGCACGGGGCCGCCGACCTGCTGGCCGCCCGGCATGTACCGGGAGGCGGCGGCGACGGCCACGCCGCGGTCCACGAGCCGGGCCAGGTCGTCGATCTGCCGCGGGTCGTCGCAGCCGTCGGCCATCGTCACTACCGCCACCGGCGCGGCCGCCGCGTCGATGCCGAACCTGATCGCGTTGGCGGGCCCGCGGCCGTAGGTGTTGATCAGGCAGCGGATCCGCGGTTCTTTGAGAGCGTACTCGGCCACCACCGGGATCGTGGTGTCGTCCGCGGAGTCGACGACGACGAGCACCTCGCACGGCAGCCGGACCGATTCGAAGAGCCGGTCCAGGACGGGAACGATGTTCTCGCTCTCGTTGTAAGCCGGCACCACCACGGAAACCCGCGGTGTGTCCGCTGTCATACCCGCACACCGTTCCCTAGGACGTTCCAGATGTCGGCCACCGGCTTGTCCGTCACGAGGCCGCGGTACTCGCGGTGCGGCGTGGCGATCACCAGCAGGTCAGACCGCGCGATGACCTCCTCCTGCGGCAGCAGGTTCGGGTCCACCGTGACGTACGGGTCGGTGCAGAGCACCTCGCCGGCCTTGAACTCGAGGATGCGCTTGAGCTTGTACGACAGGCTGGACCTGATGTCGTCGGACTCGCCCTTGAAGGCCATCCCGAGGATGCCGACGGTCATCGAGGACAGGTCGTAGCGCTGCTCGAGCCGGTGCACGACGTAGAGCGGCAGCCCCTCGTTGATCGTCATCGCGGTGTGCCCGAGCGTGAAGTTGTTGTTGTTGAACGCGGCCAGCTGCATCGTGTCCTTGAACAGGCACGGGCCGGCGGCGAACCCGGCGCCCGGCATGTCGGCCGCGCGCGGGTAGTCCTGGGACAGCCCCTTGCGGATCCGCTCGAAGTCGAGCCCCCGGTCGTTGGCCATCATGTAGAACTGGTTGGCCGTGGCGAACTTGATGTACCGCCACACGTTGGTGAACAGCTTCGCGAGCTCGGCCTCCTCCGGCGACAGCTCGACGATGCTGTCGGTCAGCAGGCCGAAGAGCTTCGCGGCGCGCTCCATGCCCCGCGGCGACCTGGCGGACACGATCTGCGGCAGCTCGAACAGCTCGGTCATCGCCTTGCCCTCGGCGATCCGCTCCGGGCAGAACGCCACCTCGATCGCCACGCCGAGGCTCGCGATCATCTTTTCCACGAGCGCGGTGACCCCGGGGAACACGGTGGACCGCAGGATCAGCAACTGGCCGTGGCGCAGGAACGGCGCGCAGCCGCCGAGCGCCTTGGGGATCGCGGTCTGATTCGGGTTCAGGTGCTCGTCCACCGGCGTTCCGATGACGACGACCACGTGCTCGGCCGAGCCGACGATCGACGGGTCGACGGAGGCGTGCAGCCGCCCCTCGGACACCACGCGGTCAAGGACGCCGGCCGCGCCGGGCTCGTCGAACGGGAGCCGCCCGGCGTTGACCGTGGCGACGGCGGCCTCGCTGACGTCGTAAATGCCAACCCGGGCACCACGGTCGGCGAATGCGATCGCCAGGGGCAGACCGACGTGGCCGCACCCGCCGATGACAACAACGTCGCGGTCGAACTGGTCGCCTGCAGGCGATCCCGCCATCGCTCATACCTCCGCTTATCCGAGAAAACGCATATGCCGCTACCCCGTTTGGGCACCTACCCTACCGGGATGACACCGCGTATTCCGACGTTCCTGGCTCAGCAGCAGAACGGTTACTGAAGGCGCCCCGAGCGCCGGCCTGACCTGCGGCTGATGCCAATAGCTTGGCAGACGCACATAGGCCGCCACACGGACCCCTTCCCGTACAGCGGCCTATTGTGCTCAGGTTGTGCTCACGTTGTGCTCACGGCCACTACTGGCGCCACCGCGGGCGCGGTGAGCGCGTTACCAGTCCGTGGCTATGTATTTCGTTTCCGTGTATTCGAGCAGCCCTTCGTGGGCGCCCTCCCGGCCGATGCCGGACTGCTTCACGCCGCCGAACGGCGCGGCCGGGTCCGAGACCAGGCCGCGGTTCAACCCGATCATGCCCGCTTCCAGCGCTTCCGACACCCGCAGCCCGCGGCGCAGGTCGCGCGTGTAGACGTAGGACACCAGGCCGAACTCGGTCGCGTTCGCCCACCGGATCGCGTCCGCCTCGTCGGTGAACCGCACCACGGGCGCGACCGGGCCGAAGATCTCGGTGTTCAGGATCGCGGCCTGCGCGGGCACCGCGTCGATCAGCGTCGGCTCGTAGAAGAACCCCCGCCGGTCGGGCTTGCGGCCCCCGGTCACCACTGTGGCGCCGTCGCTCGCCGCGCCGTCCACCAGCTCGGCGACCTTGGACCTGGTGTCCTCGTTGACCAGCGGGCCGAGCTCGGTGGACTCGTCCAGGCCCGGGCCGACCTTCAGCGCCGCCAGCCGCGCCGCGAACGTCGTGGTGAACTCGTCGGCCACCGCCTCGTGCACGTAGAACCGGTTGGCCGCGGTGCAGGCCTCGCCGCCGTTGCGCATCTTCGCGATCAGCGCGCCCTCCACCGCCGCCGGGATGTCGGCGTCTTCGAAGATGATGAACGGCGCGTTGCCGCCGAGCTCCATCGAGCAGCTGATGACCTGATCGGCCGCCTCGTGCAGCAGGATCCTGCCGACCTCGGTGGACCCGGTGAAGGAGAGCTTGCGCACTCGCGGGTCGTGCAGCATCGCCGATACCGTCGCCCCGGACTTGCGCGAGGTGAGCACGTTGACGACGCCGGCCGGGACGCCCGCCTCGGCCAGCAGTTCCGCGATGGCCAGCGCGGTCAGCGGCGTCTCCCCGGCGGGCTTGAGCACCACGGTGCAGCCCGCCGCGAGCGCCGGGCCGATCTTGCGGGTCGCCATCGCGGCCGGGAAGTTCCACGGCGTGACGAGCACGGACACGCCGATCGGCTGGCGCAGCGTGACGATGCGGTTCGCCCCCGACGGCGCGCGCATGAGCGTGCCCTCGATGCGCACGGCCTCTTCCGCGTACCAGCGGAAGAACTCGGCCGCGTACGCCGCCTCGCCCCGCGCGTCCCGCAGCGACTTGCCGTTCTCCGCCGACATCAGCCTGGCGATCGACTCGGCCCGCTGCGTCATCAGCTCGAACGCGCGGCGCAGGATCTCCGCTCGCTGCCGCGGCGGCGTCGCGGCCCACCCGGGCAGCGCGGCGTGCGCCGCGCCCACCGCGTCCAGCGCGTCCTCCACGGTGCCGTCCGCGACCTCGGCGAGCGGCTCCTCGGTGGCCGGGTCGAGCACCGGGAACGTGCCGCCGCCCCGGCCGCCGCCCCACTCGCCTCCGATAAGCAGCCCGGTCGGGACCTCGAGCCCGGTCAGCGCGGTCAGGTCAGCAGCCACTGCGTCACTTCCTTAACTAGGGCCACGGCAGGCCCATCTTCGTACATCCTGCGTACATCCTGCCCAGACGAGCCTACGACGGTCCTAGACGGGCGAGTACTCCCCCTCGTCCGCGGGCGCGACCTCGGCCACCGGAACCGGGTCGCGGCGGCCGAGCGCCGTCCACGCCGCGTCCACGAGCGCCTGGGTGGACAGGCCGTACTTGCCGAACAGGTAGGGGCCGGTCGCCGAGCCTTCCGCGAACGTGTCGCGCAGGCCGACGCGGCGCAGCGGGCGGCCGAGGCCGGCCTCCGCGAGCGCTTCGGCGACGGCCGAGCCGAGGCCGCCGACCACCGTGTGGTTCTCCGCGGTGACGGCGGCCTTCGCCGCTTCCGCCACGGCGGTGACCGTGCCCGCGTCGAGCGGCTTGATCACCGGGACGTTGACCAGCGACACGGAGATGCCGTGCCGCTCGAGCAGCCGCGCGGCGGCCAGCGCCGGGGCGAGCATCATCCCGCTGGCGAACAGCGCCACGTCGTCACCGCGGGTCAGCACGTCGGCGCGGTCGAGCCGCAGCTCGTGGTCGTCGCCGAAGATCAGCGGGATCTCGCCCCGCTTGAGCCGGACATAGACCGGCCCGTCCACGTCCACGATCGCGCCCGCCACCTGGCGGACCTCAACCGCGTCGGCGACGTCGACCACGGTCATGTTCGGCACGGCGCGCATCAGCGCCACGTCGTCGATCGCCTGGTGGCTGGGGCCGCCGGGGCTCGACACGCCGGGCATGAACCCGAGGATCCGCACCTTCAGGTTCGGGAAGGCGATGGCGTTGATGACCTGGTCGAGCGGCCGCCGCGTCGCGAACGTCCCGAAGGTGTGCACGAACGGGATGAACCCGTCGCGGGCGAGCGCGCCCGCGACGCCCATCATGTTCGCCTCGGCCATCCCGGCGTGGATGAACCGCTCCGGGTACGCGCCGGCGAACAGGTCGATCTCGCACTGCTTGGACAGGTCCCCGGTCAGGCAGACGATGTCCTCGCGCTCCTTGGCCAGCGCGACCAGCGACTGGCCGTAGGGCTTGAGGACGACCGGGTACGGGGGCTGGTTGATGTCAGTCACTGTTGCCCCTCCAGCCGTGCGCTCAGCTCCGCTTCCGCCCGCGCGGCGAGCTCGGGCGGCAGCTTGATGAAGTGCCCGTCCGCGTCGGCGGGAAGGCAGTCAAGCCCGTGCGTGGTTGAGGTCCGATTTATCAGAACGTACGGTTTGTCCCCATCATCCGCCTCGGCTGCGGCCTTGATCACGGCCTCGACGTCGTGCCCGTCGATGTCCCGCGCGGTCCAGCCGAACGCCTCCCACTTCGCCGCGATCGGCTCGATCGTGGTGATCGTGTCCACCGGGCCGTCCACCTGGGAGTTGTTGGCGTCGAGCAGCACGGTCAGCTTGCTGAGCCGGTGGTGGCCCGCGAACATCGCGGCCTCCCAGATCTGGCCCTCCTCCAGCTCGCCGTCGCTGATCAGCGCGAACGTGCGCCTGTCGATGCCCTTGAGCCGGTCGGCCAGCGCGAAGCCCGCGGCCGCGCTTAGCCCCTGGCCGAGGGAGCCGCAGGTGTAGTCCATGACCGGCGAGCGCTCGGTGCCGATCGCCTCGACCGGCGAGCCGTCTTGACCGTAGGTTTGCGCTTGCTCTTCGCTGAGGAGGCCGAGCTCGGCCGCGGCCGCGAAGAACCCGATCACGTAGTGGCTCGGCGAGCAGACGAGCCGGTCGCGGCCGGGGCGCATGACCGTGAACAGCGCGGCCACCTGCTCGGCGGACGACAGCGCCTGCCCGAGGTAGCCGAACCCGTGGGGCGCGACCATGCGCAGGGCGCGCAGCCGGATCATGGTGGCGAGCCGCGCCGGGTCCGCCACCTCCCAGTGCGTGCCGGGGTCGGAGACGCGCGTCATCGCTGCCGGCCCCGGTACCGAAGCCGAATGTGGCAAACTGGCATAGCCACATTCTGTCTGTCGCGCGCAGATCGGGTCAATAGATGTCAGTGCATAACCAGCGCAGGCCGCGGGCGGTGGCGCTGCCGGGCATTTCCCCTGTCGCCACCGGGCGCCGGTCCGACGACGTAGCCGAGCAGATCAGGAACCTGATCGTCAGCGAGCGGCTCGCGGAGGGCGCGCGGCTGCCCGCCGAACGGGACCTGGCCGCGCGGTTCGGCGCCAGCCGGCCGACGGTCAGCCAGGCGCTCCGGTCGCTGTCGCTGATGGGCCTGGTCGAGGTCAGGCACGGCTCGGGCGCCTACGTGGTGCGCCGGCCCGAGGCGATGGTCACCGCGTCGGTGAACCTCATGCTCGACCTCGACAGGGACTCGGCCGGGCACCTGATGTCGCTACGGCTGTGGCTGGAGGAGGTGGGCGCGGCCGAGGCCTGTGCCGTCGCCGGTGCCGCGGAAGGGCCGAATCCGGGTGTGGCCGCGATCGTCGCGGCGCTTGACCGGCTGCGGGACCCGCTCGGCACGCCGTCCGAACTCGTCGCCGCCGATACCGTCTTCCACGCGGCCGTGGTGCGCGCCGCGGGCAACCCCTATCTGGCCGCGATCTACGAGAGCGTGCACGGCGCGGTGCTGTCCTACCAGCTGCGGTCGTGGGTGGACACCGACTCGGCCCCGCTGTGGCTGCGGCACGGCGGTCCCGAGCAGCAGTGGGCGCTGCACGAGCCGATCGCGGCCGCGGTGCTCGCGGGTGACGCGCCGACGGCGAAGGAGGCCGTCCGCCGCCACCACGAGGCGATGCTCGCCCACCTGGCGGACGCGAACTCAGGCGGTCACTCGGCCGGGACGATCTCCAGGCCGTAGCGTTCCGCCACCGCCGCCGCCACGTCCATGTCCGGCGGCCAGCTCACCTCGGCGTCCGCCGCCTCGAAGAACTCCCGTCCGCGACCGGGCCCGGTAATGGTCAGGAAGCGGCAGTCGGCGGTGCCGTTCCGGTAGGCGTGCACCTGATAGGCGGGCACGCTCACGCACGCTCCGGCTTTCGCCTCGTGCCACGCCTCGCCGTCGAAGACCTCGAGGGTGCCGTCAAGCACCACGTAGATCTCGTCCCAGGGATGGCGGTGCGGCGGCGGTCCCGCCTCCCCCGGCGCCTCGGCCGGCGCGCTGCTCTCGAAGACATGCACGCCAAGTCCACAGCCGGAAGGCGTCAGCGGGCGCAGTTCCTCGCCGAGGACGCGGAGCACCGGGCTCACGGCGGGGCTGGCGATGGTGACGGGCACGGCGGCCTCCCCGTTCTAGGCTTCTGGTATGGCTGAGACGCTATACGAGCATGCCGGCGGTGACGAGGGACTGCACCGCCTCGAGGAGCGGACGCTTTTCACCACGCGCGTGCCCACCCACCTCGACCACCTGACCTGGTTCACCGCCGAGTCGTTCGGTGGCCCGGACCGCTTCACCCGCGAGCTCGGCTTCGCCGCCGTGTACCTGGCGGCGCTCGACGAGGCCGGCCTGCCGGCCGGCGCGCCGTTCCGCCAGGCGGTCAGGGAACACGTCGAGTTCGGCTCGCACGTCGCCCAGCGGAGCTCCTGGGCCGGAACGGACGCCGACCTCCACCCGATCCGCCAGGTCCCCGCCTGGAACTGGCCGTCGTAACCGCTCGCCCTATCTGCGTGAGCGGCCGCCGCCGCTTCTTGCTGTTATCTGCCCGATCGCTGCCACCGCCTCGGATGAATGTGACAGCGAACCGGTAATAGGCGGGTGAATGTCACGTTCATCCGGCCGGGTGGGGTGGGAGTTGCCCGGACGGGGTGGTGGTCGCGGTAGGGGGGTCGCGGACGGGGTGTCGGGGCGGACGGGGT
>Ga0187806_1000217_pt1 | contig 13811 bp, 14 predicted proteins | sample NC_wetland_sal_i_7_FD_132470 | JGI IMG/M metagenome (GOLD analysis project Ga0187806, IMG submission 132470) | Wetland sediment microbial communities from Neuse River Estuary, North Carolina, USA - ASW_1 | ecosystem: Environmental > Aquatic > Freshwater > Wetlands > Sediment | place: USA: North... | reverse complement strand
TGCTCCGCGACGTACATCGGCTGGGACAGGAACCGCTCGATCCGCCGGGCGCGCTGCACGGTGATCTGGTCTTCCTGGGACAGCTCGTCGATGCCCAGGATCGCGATGATGTCCTGTAGTTCCTTGTACCGCTGGAGGATCTGCTGGACGGTGCGGGCCACGTCGTAGTGCTCCTGGCCGATGTACCTGGCGTCGAGGATCCGCGACGTGGAGTCCAGCGGGTCCACCGCCGGGTAGATGCCCCGCTCGGTGATCGCCCTCGACAGCACGGTGGTGGCGTCCAGGTGGGCGAACACCGTGTGCGGCGCCGGGTCGGTGATGTCGTCGGCGGGCACGTAGATCGCCTGCATAGAGGTGATCGAGTGACCTCGCGTCGAGGTGATCCGCTCCTGGAGCTGGCCCATCTCGTCGGCAAGCGTCGGCTGGTAGCCGACCGCCGACGGCATCCGGCCGAGCAGCGTGGACACCTCCGAGCCGGCCTGGGTGAACCGGAAGATGTTGTCGATGAACAGCAGCACGTCCTGCTTCTGCACGTCCCGGAAGTACTCGGCCATCGTCAGCGCGGACAGCGCGACCCGCAGCCGGGTGCCCGGCGGCTCGTCCATCTGGCCGAAGACCAGGGCGGTGTCCTTGATGACCCCGGACTCGGTCATCTCGAGGAACAGGTCGTTGCCCTCGCGGGTCCGCTCGCCCACCCCGGCGAAGACGGAGACACCGCCGAAGTTCTGCGCGACCCGGCGGATCATCTCCTGGATGAGCACGGTCTTGCCGACGCCGGCGCCGCCGAACAGGCCGATCTTGCCGCCCTGCACGTACGGGGTCATCAGGTCGAGGACCTTGATGCCCGTGACGAACATCTGCGTCTTGGACTCAAGCTGGTCCAGCGGCGGGGCCAGGCGGTGGATCGGCCACCGCTCCGTCACCTTAAGGCTCGATATCGGCACGTCTAGCGTCTCGCCGAGCACGTTGAACACGTGCCCTTTGGTCACGTCGCCCACCGGGACCTCGATCGGGGCGCCGGTGTTGGTGACCTCGGCGCCGCGGACCAGGCCGTCGGTCGGCTCCAGCGCGATCGCACGGACCACGTTGTCGCCGATGTGCTGCTCGACCTCGAGGGTCAGCGTCTTGGCCGTCTCCCCCTCGCCGGCGAAGGCGACGTCCACGGTCAGCGCGTAGTAGATCTCCGGCATCTGGTCCGCCGGGAACTCCACGTCGACGACCGGGCCGATGACCCGGGCCACGCGGCCGGTTCCGGTCGTGGCGGCCCCGCTCTCCGCGGGGTTTTCTACGGTGGCGGTCATGGCTTGTTACTCACTCCCTGCGTTCGCTTCAGCGAGCGCGTTCGACCCGCCGACGATTTCGCTGATTTCCTGGGTGATCTCGGCCTGCCGGGCGTTGTTCGCCTCCCGGGTGAGCCGCTCTAGCAAGTCGTTCGCGTTGTCCGTGGCGGCCTTCATCGCGCGCCGCCTCGCGGCCAGTTCTGAGGCCGCGGCTTCTAGCATGGCGTAGTAGATCCGGCTGGCCACGTACTGGGGCAGCAAGGCGTCGAGCACGACGTCCGTGGACGGCTCGAATTCGTAGGTCGGCAGCGGGCCGCCAGGCCGCTCGCCCTCCCTCTCCTCGATCTGCATGGGCAGCAGCCGTCGTACCGCAGGCCGCTGCGTGAGCATCGAGACGAATTCCGTGGACACAAGGTAGATCTCGTCCACCCCGCCGTCGGCCGATGACGCCTCGAATGCCTCGAGCAGCGCGGCGGTCACGCGCTCCGCGTCGGCGTATGACGGCTGCGCGGAGAAGCCGGTCCAGTCCCGCTCGATCGGGATCCCGCGGAACCGGTGCCAGCCGACGCCCTTGCGGCCCGCCACGTAGACGGCGTTCTTGACGCCGTGATCCTCGTTGCGCTGCCGCAGCCGGGTCGCCTCGCGCAGCACGTTGGCGTTGTAAGCCCCGGCGAACCCGCCGTCGCTGGTGAGAATCAGTACCGCTGCCCTCCGGATCATCCCGGGCTCGCTGACCATCGGGTGGGTGAGCGAGCCCGAGCCGCTCACCAGCGCCTCCACCGCCTGGGTGAGTTCGCGCGCGTACGGCTCGGCCGCCCGCGTGCGCTGCTGCGCCCTGATGATCCGCGACGACGCGATCAGCTCCTGGGCGCGGGTGATCTTGGCGATCGACTTGACCGCCCTGATCCGCGCCCGGACCGCGCGAAGCTGTGCCGCCATGGTGCCTACTCGCCGCCCTCGCCGTTGGCGCCGGCACCGGCGCCGGCGCCGCTGTTGTCGGCGGATTCCCGGTACCGCGGGACCGCCTCCTGGCCGTGCTCGCCCTCGGCGAGCGGCTCAGCCGGCTCCTCGTCGCCGGACACGAGCAGCTTCCCGCCAGTCACCTCGAACGTCCGGCGGAATTTGTCGGTCGCGTCCTTCAGCGCGGTGATGGTGTCGTCGGACAGGTCACCGGTCTCCCGGATCGCGGCCAGGATGCCGTCGTGGTCACGCCGCAGGTAGTCGAGGAACTCGTTCTCGAACCGCCTGATGTCCTCGACCGGCACGTCGTCGATCTGGCCGGTGGTGCCCGCCCAGATCGAGACGACCTCCTCCTCCACGGGGAACGGCGAGTACTGCGGCTGCTTGAGCAGCTCGACCAGCCGGGCGCCGCGCTCGAGCTGAGCGCGGGAGGCCGCGTCGAGGTCCGACGCGAACGCAGCGAACGCCTCCAGGTCGCGGTACTGCGACAGGGACAGCCGCAGGGTGCCCGCGACCTTCTTCATCGCCCTGATCTGGGCGTTGCCGCCCACCCGGGAGACCGACTGGCCGACGTTGATGGCCGGCCGGACACCGGCGTTGAACAGGTCGGTCTCCAGGAAGATCTGTCCGTCGGTGATCGAGATCACGTTGGTCGGGATGTAGGCCGAGATGTCGTTGGCCTTCGTCTCGACGATCGGCAGCCCGGTCAGCGAGCCCGCGCCGAGCCCGTCGTCCAGCTTCGCGCAGCGCTCCAGGAGCCGCGAGTGCAGGTAGAAGACGTCACCCGGGTACGCTTCGCGGCCCGGCGGCCGGCGCAGCAGCAGCGAGATGGCCCGGTACGCTTCGGCCTGCTTGGACAGGTCGTCGAAGACGATCAGGGCGTGCTTACCGTTGTACATCCAGTGCTGGCCGATCGCGCTGCCGGTGTAGGGCGCGATGTACTTGTAGCCGCTGGGGTCGGAAGCGGGCGCGGCCACGATCGTGGTGTACTCCATCGCGCCGGCCTCTTCCAGGGCCTGCTTGATGCCGGCGATCGTCGAGCCCTTCTGGCCGATCGCGACGTAGATGCAGCGCACCTGCCGGACCGGGTCTCCGGACGCCCAGTTGTCCTTCTGGTTGATGATCGCGTCGATCGCGATCGCGGTCTTACCGGTCTGCCGGTCGCCGATGATCAGCTGTCGCTGGCCGCGGCCGATCGCGGTCATCGCGTCGATCGCCTTGATGCCGGTCTGCAGCGGCTCCTTCACCGGCTGCCGCTGCACCACCGTCGGCGCCTGCAGTTCCAGGGCGCGCAGCGTCGTGTTCTCGATCGGGCCGAGGCCGTCGAGCGGCTCGCCGAGCGGGCCGACCATGCGGCCGAGGAACGCGTCGCCGACCGGGACGGACAGCACCTCGCCGGTGCGCTTTACCTGCTGGCCTTCCTCGATGCCGGAGAACTCGCCGAGGACAACGACGCCGATCTCGCGCACATCCAGGTTCAGCGCGAGGCCGCGGACCCCGTTCTCGAACTCAAGAAGCTCGTTCGCCATGGCCGAGGGCAGTCCCTCGACACGGGCGATGCCGTCGCCGGCCTCGACGACCGTGCCGATCTCTTCGCGCGCGACACCTTCGGGCTCGTATTCGCCGACGAACCGCGCCAGCGCGTCGCGGATCTCATCCGGCCGGATTGTCAGCTCCGCCATCTTCCCCATTCCGTTCGTGTATACCTGGGCCGGCTTTCCGCCGGCCACCCGGGGCCGGGCTCCGCGCCGGCCAAATCAGCCTGCTCAGCCTGCAAGCCTGCGCCGGACCTCGGCCAGGCGGCTGGCCGCTGTCCCCTCTATTAGCTCATCCCCGATCTGGACGGATACGCCACCTATCACCGCCGGATCGTGCACGACATTCAGGTGAATTCCGCGGCCGTACGCCGCGGTGAGAGCTTCCATGAGCCTGCGCCGCTGCGCGGCGGTCAGCTCGGTGGCGACGCGCACCACCGCGATGAGCTCTTCCCGCCGCCGGGCCGCGATTCCGGCGGCCAAGTCGATCACCACCTGCGGGGAACGCCCGCGGGGGTGCGTGAGCAGCTGCATGATCAGCCGCAGCGACGGGGAGCTGACCTTGTTCGCGAGCAGGTCGCTCAGCAGGTCGCGCTTGGCGTTCTCGGGCGCGGGCCCGATCAGCGCCGCCCGCAGCGCGGGCTGCCCGGACACGACGCGGCCGAACCTGAACAGGTCGTCCTCCAGGTCATCCAGCTTGCGCCCGCGCTGCGCGGACAGCGTGAACGCCTCGATAGCGAGCTGCTCGAGCGCGTCGGCCAGGTCGCCGGGGCTGGCCCAGCGGGCCGCCGCGGCCTCGGCTACCAGCTCCTCGGTTTCCGCCGCCACCTTGCCGTGCAGCAGCCGCCTCGCCACCGCCGACTTCTCGTGCGACAGCTTGGCCGGGTCCGCGAGCGCGCGGCGCAGCCCGTGCTCGGCATCGAGCAGGCGGACGACCGCGAACAGCTCGTCGCCGACCTGGTCCGCCATGTCGGCGGTCGAGACGGCAGCGTCAAGCTGCTCCCGCAACTCCTCGTAGGAAGCCCTGCTCGCGCCGCGCATTACTGCCCGGCCTCGGTGCTGCCCGCCTCGGCACCGGCCGCGGCGGTCGCGGCCGTCGCGGCCGTCGTGGCGGTCGCGGCACGGGATCCGTTGCCGTGCTCGAGGTCGGCGAGGAAGCGGTCGACCATCCGGCTCTGCCGCGCCACGTCGGTCAGCGACTCGCCGACGATGCGGCCGGCCAGCTCGACCGCCAGCGAGCCGACCTCGGTGCGCAGCGAGGCCAGCGCCTGCTGCCGGTCCGCCTCGATCTGGGCCTGCGCGGCGTCGGTGATCCGGCGTGCCTCGGCCTCCGCGCGCAGGCGCAACTCGGCGATGATCGCGGCGCCCTGCTCCCTGGCCTCCTCGCGCATCCGCGCGGCCTCGTGCCTGGCGTCGTCGAGCTGCGCCCGGTACTGCTGGAGCACGGCCTGCGCCTCTGCCTGCGCCTCGTCGGCCCGGTTGATGCCGCCCTCAATCTGATCGTGGCGCTCTTCGAGCGTCTTCATCAGCCGCGGCACCAGGATCCTGCCGAGGATGCCGAAAACCAGGAAGAAGCAGATCGTCCCGATGATCAGCTCGGGCCACGTCGGCAGCAGGGGGTTCGACTGCGTGGCGTCGGCTAGCACTTGCATGGTTCTCCTCTTCCGTCCCCGTCAGGCGGCGTGGAAGATGAACGGCACGACGAGGCCGAGCAGCGCCAGCACCTCGGTCAGCGAGAAGCCGATCCACATGTACAGCGAGATCCGGCCGGTGGCCTCCGGCTGCCGGGCCATGGCCTCGATCGCGTGGCCGAACACCAGGCCGATTCCGATGCCAGGCCCGATCGCCGCGAGACCGTAGCCGACCGCGCCGAAGTTGATCTGGAGGACGGTGGGGGCAGCTGCAGCGAGAGTGGACATGTAACTAGTTTCCCTTCGGTTATCCGGACCGGCGGAGTGACCCGCCTGCTACGTCGTGGGTTGACAGGATCAGTGCTGCGCCTCGAGCGAGCTCGCGATGTAGACGGCGGTCAGCGTCGTGAAGATGAACGCCTGGAGGACGTCGACGAGCAGCTCGAGCAGGAAGACGAAGAGGACCATGACGGCCGAGCCCGCGGCGAACAGCAAGGCGACGCTGAGGGTCAGCAGGTACCAGGTGGCGACCATGAAGATGGACAGCAGCAGGTGCCCGGCGAACATGTTCGCGAACAGCCGGATGCCGAGCGTGAACGGCTGGATGATGAAGAACCGCAGCAACTCGACCGGGATGAGGATGATGTACACCGGCCAGGGCACGCCGCGCGGCCACATGTTCGCCACGTACCCCCAGGCGCCCTGGTTCTTGAAGCCCAGGTAGAGGTACAGGACGTAGACGGTGGCCACCATCGGGACCACGAAGCTGATCCTGGACATCGACGGGAACTGAATGACCGGGATCAGTTCCATCAGGTTGCACAGGAGGATGAAGAAGAACAGCGATACCAGGAGCCCCAGGTACTTGTCGCCCTTCCTGCCCAGCGACGGGCGCAGGATCTGATCCCGCACCGCGAGGACGCCAAGTTCGCCGAGGTTCTGCAGCCTGCCGGGGATCACCTTCGGCTTGGCGAACGCGAACCAGAACAGCGCGATGACGATGATCGCGCACAAGATGGTGACCAGCATCGGCTTGGTGAAGTTGAACGAGCCGACCGTGAAGAGCGGCTTGAAGTTGAAGTCCTGCAGGCCGGGAGCGGGGAATCCGCACCCGCTGAAAATGTGGCAGCCACCCGTCGCCGCCGCCGCGACGTCACCGGTCACCGATCATCTCCTCGCTTGTCTCCATGTCCGTAGATCGCGTCCCCCGACCTGCCGTACCGGTAGATGATCCAGCCGACCGAGATCCCGAGCCCGACCACCATCCCGATCGGGAAGAGCAGGCTGACGTGCACGGCGCGGCCGACCAGCCAGCCGATGGCACCGTAGGCGACCATGCCGCTTATCAGGTAGCTGAACACGTTCCACCCGGTGCTAAGCCCGAGGGCGCGGCTTGCCGCTTCCTGGTCACCGGCGCCGTCGCCCCGTCCGGGGCGCCGCCGCTCCCGCGTCCGCACCGTGGCCACGCCTTACCGCTTCCCGTCCGGTTCGACGTAGAGCACCCTGAGCCGCATCGCGGTCACGACCTGCGCCACCATCCACGCGAGGATGCAGGCGATCGCGGTGAAGCCGAGGCTCCGGCCGCTGAAGGCCGCCGACTTGCCGATCGCGATCAGCACGATCATGAACGCGATGAACTTGACGACGTAGGTGGCCAGGGCCGTCACCATCATCACCTGCGGGCTTATCTTCGCCGCCCGGCCGACCACCAGGATGCTGATCGCGAAGAAGACCGCGACCACCGCGACGCCGATCAGCGCTCCGTAGGCGCCCTTCGCGCCGACGAGCGCGGCGCAAATCAAGATCGCCGCGACGGCGACCACGCTGGTCAGCGCGGCCGACCAGCGGACGACTCGGCCGTATACCGCCATCATTTGCTGGCTCCTGAGGGATCGCTGGCGTCATTGCTCGGATGGGTATGTCCCAGCGGAGCGTCCCCGGAAGCGGCACGCGAACCGGCGATACCACATCCGCAGCCCGGATATCCGGGCAGGTCCACGAAAAATATCACGGTCCCCGCACTCGTCTTCAAGGGAGGTGCTTGTGAAGCGTATCACAAACTTCTTGACTGTTACTTTACCTAGACGACGACTTTACATGACCATCGCGTGGCCGCGCGACGGACCCCTCCCCAAGTTGGCGCACGTACGGACAGTGGTCACCCCCAAATGAACGTGCGATGGGCGCGCCCCCGGCGCGCCAGAGGTTAAAGGCGGCCCGGCCCCCGCCGGCTCGACAGCGGCGCGCGCCGCGTCGTGCCGCTCACGCCGTTCACGCCGTTCGCTGGGTCCGCGCCGTTCGCGCGGTTCGCGCCGTTCGCAGGGTTCGCGCCGTTCGCGCGCACACCGTCGAACACCGCGCCGCGCGCGGGCGCCCCGTCAGGGAACGTCGCGTTCGGTGCCGGGTCGCGCGGAGCTGCCGCCGCGTAGCTGGTGGCGCTCCTCGGTTCGCCCGAACGCAGGTGGCTGACTCTCCGCGCTCCATGTCTCGGCACGGTGTCGCTACGCCACGGGCGCCATCGCGGCATCGTCGCCAGCAGCAGCACCCCGATGGCGCCGACGGTGGCCAGCGCGAGCCAGATCAGGCTGATGCGGACGAGCGACAGGCCGACGACTGTGCCGGACAGCAGGGCCGCCCACAGGTACATGAGCACCACGCTCTGCCGCTGTGAGTGGCCCATGTGCAGGAGCCGGTGGTGCAGGTGCAGCCCGTCGGCCGCGAACGGGGACTGGCCCGCCAGGGTGCGGCGGATCACCGCGAGCAGCAGGTCCGCGTACGGGATGACCATGATCGTGGCCGGCAGCAGCAGCGGCAAGATGGTCGGGAACCGGTTGATCGGGTGCTCGTGCGAGTAGTTGACCAGGATGTTCGGGTCCAGCGATGCCAGGCTCGAGATCGGGCCGTAGGCGAGCAGCAGGCCGAGCAGGTACGCGCCGGTGTCGCCCATGAAGATGCGCGCCGGGTTGAAGTTGTGCGGCAGGAACCCGATGCAGATGCCGGCCAGCACGGCCGACACCACCGCCGGCACCGACTGCGACGGGATGCCGACCGAGTTGCTCAGGTTGTAGGAGTAGATCAGGTAGGACACCGCCGATATGGCGACGACGCCGGCGGCGAGCCCGTCGAGGCCGTCGATGAAGTTCACCGCGTTGACCGTGACGACGACGATCAGGATCGTCAGCGTGTAGCTGAGGTCCGGTTCCAGCAGGAACGGCGTGCCGCCGGGCAGCGGGATCCAGGGCAGGTACGCGCCGCTCCAGATCAGGATGCCGCCGGCGGCGATCTGGCCGGCCAGCCTGCTGATGACCCCGAGCCCCCACCGGTCGTCGGCGGCCCCGACAAGCACGAGCAGGCCGCCGGCCAGCAGGAGCCCGAGGACGGTGTTCGGGGAGGGGAAGGCCTGCGCGAGGTAGCTGAGCCGCTCGGCCACCAGCAGCCCCGCCGCGAGGCCCACGTACATCGCGACCCCGCCGAGCAGCGGGGTCGGCTTTTCGTGCACATCCCGGTCGCGCGGTGCGTGCTGTGCCCTGACGGCGATCGCGCCCCGCCGTACCAGCGGTGTGCACAGGTAGGTCACCACCGCGGCGATGAGCAGGATGTACAGGTAATCACGCATGGCGGCGCCGCGTCAGGGGCCTGTTCCGGCGTCTCCGCCGGCCAGCGGGTGCGGCTCGGCGGGCTTGACGGCCGGCGCGTCCGGCGCTGGCGCGTCCGGCGCTGGCGCGTCCGGCAGGTCGATCACGGGGACGACCTTGCGGAGCTGCTCGGCGCTGAGCGCTCCGGCGCGGAGCATCCGCGGCACCGTCCCGGTCAGGTCGAGAATCGTGGACGGCACGTTGTCCGCGCACGGGCCCCCGTCCAGGTACACCGAGACGGCGGAGCCGAGCTCGGCTTCGGCCTCTGCCGCGGTCGTGACGGTCGGCCTACGGTGCAGGTTCGCGCCGGTCACCGCCATCGGGCCGGTCCGGCGGAGCAGTTCAAGGGCGACCGGGTGCAGCGGCATGCGCACCGCGACCGTGCTCATGGTGTCGCCCAAGTCCCACTTCAGCGTCGGGGTCGCCCGGAATACCAGGGTCAGCGGCCCCGGCCAGAACTCGTCGATCAGGTCCTGCCCGAACGCGCCGAGCGACTCCGCGAGCGCCGCCGCCGCCCGGACGCTGCCGACGAGAACCGGCGGCGGCGCTTTCCGACTCTGTCCTTTCACATCGAGCAGCGCGGACACGGCCGACGGCGTGAAGGCGTCAGCACCAATCCCATACACCGTGTCGGTGGGCAGCACGACCAAGCCGCCTTGCTGGACAGCGGCCACCGCCGCAGCGAGGCCTGCGTCCCGCTGCGCCGGATCCGCACAGTCGTATCGAGCGCTCATCGGTTCCATCTTCTATGGAATCCTATCCGCCCAGCGAGGCGCCGGAGCTGGAAGGGCGAACCTGGGCGCGCGCGTCCGAGCTTAGCTGCCAGACCGGCGCCGAACTCCAGCCCCGTCCACAACCCAGCTGCCAGCGCGCAAAACCATTGCGAAAACACCGAGCCGAGTTCTCCTTGCCACACGCCTATCATGCCCGCAGGTTAGGCCGAATGAGCCCGATTGAGGAGCTATGCCGCGGCTTACTCTTGAAGATCATCCGCGACCCGGTGAATCTCGGCCTCTGAGACGGGGCCCGGCCGGAGAATCTCAATCGACTCGCCGGTGATTCGCACGAGCGTGGACGCGGAACTGTACGCGATCGCCTCGTCGTCCCTGACGATGTAGATCTCGTCCCCCTCCGGCCAGTTCAGGGTCCACAGCGAGGCTTCTTCTACTGATGGCATTTGCGAACCGCTGCTGTTGAGGCTCGTGGCTGTCAGCGGCGCCCCCACCGCGCTGATCACTTGCAACGTCGCCGGGTGGTCCGGTACGCGAATCCCGACCGTGCCGTTAAGAGTGACCAGGTCATCCGGGAGGAATTCTGTTTTCCTGACAATTACGCTAAGCGGCCCGGGAGTAAAGCGTCCGAGCAGCCTCGTCGCGCGGGTCGTCAGGATGCCCACGGTCCGCGCCATATCCATCGATGCGCAGGCAACATGCATAACCGTAGCGGAGGAGCGCCCCTTCACTGCGAACGCGCCTTTGACCGCCTCCTCAGATGTGGCGAGCGCGGCGAGCATGTAGCCGGTTTCCGTAGGCAGAACGGCCGGTGAACCTCGCCTTAGGCTGTCAGCCACTTTCGCGACCTCAGCAAGCGATAGCATCCCGCTTCGGGAGCGCGGCTTCAGGTATGTGAATCGGGTCATCTCTGGAAACCCTTCTGCCTCAGTTGCCCGGCCATGCGGCCGTCACGAACCGGTCGCGGCCGGCTAGGTCCTTGTGATTGCGCGTGTCCCGCCAGCCCGATTCCTCGGGGAACACCCAGTACACGGCCGCCCCCTGCGGCGCCCCGTGCTCCACGGCGACCAGGCCGCCAGGCCGCAACAGCCACCGCGCGACCCGTTCGACCGCGCGGATCGCCTCCAGGCCGTCGGAACCGCTCCACAGCGCGGCCGGCGGGTCGTACTCCCCCACCTCGGGCGGCACGGTCGAGCCGAGCGGGATGTAGGGGGGATTGGAAACCACCACGTCGACCGAGCCGGCCAGTCCCGCCAGGTCGGCCAGGCCGTTCCTGAAGTCCGCGGACACGAAGTCCCCGGCGTGCAGCAGCACCCGGCCAGCGGTGTAGGAATCGACGTACCGGGTGATGTTCCGCTCCGCCCAGCCACGCGCCAGGGGGTCACCCTCGACCGCGTGCACCGAGGCGCGCGGCACCTCCTGGGCGATGGACAGCGCGATCGCCGCCGACCCGGTACCCAGGTCGACCGCCACGGGGGACGCGACGTCCATCTCGCGCAGCCGGTCGATGACCCATCCTGTCATCACCTCGGTCTCCGGGCGGGGCACGAAGACCCCGGGGCCCACGTCCAGTTCCAGATAGCGGAAGAAGGCCCGGCCCGTGATGTGCTGCAGCGGCTCGCGGTTGGCCCGGCGGCTGATGTCCGCCCAGAACCGCGCGTCGAACTCCGAGTCGGGCACCGTGTGCAGCTCACCGCGCTTGACGTGGTGGACGTGCGCCGCGATCAGCTCCGCGTCGGCGCGCGGGGATTCGACGCCAGCTTCCGCCAGCCGTGCGGTGGCCAGCGCGATCTCGTCAAGCAGCAGGCTCATCTCACTGCTCGGCAAGCTTCGCTTCCAGGTCGGCGGCGGCGAGCGCGTCGATCACGCCGTCCAGGTCACCGTCGATGACCTGGTCCAGGTTGTAGGCCTTGTAGCCGACCCGGTGGTCGGAGATCCGGTTCTCGGGGAAGTTGTAGGTGCGGACCCGCTCTGACCTGTCGACGGTGCGCACCTGCGCCTTGCGCTCGGCCGCGGCCTTGGCGTCCGCGTCGGCCTCGGCTTGCGCGAGCAGCCGGGCGCGCAGCACGCGCAGCGCCTGCTCCTTGTTCTGCAGCTGGCTCTTCTCGTTCTGGCAGGACACCACGATGCCGGTCGGCAGGTGGGTGATCCGTACGGCGGAGTCGGTGGTGTTGACCGACTGCCCGCCGGGTCCGGAGGAGCGGAACACGTCGACCTTGATGTCATTGTCGTTGATCTGCACGTCGACCGGGTCGGCCTCGGGCAGCACGAGCACGCCCGCCGCCGAGGTGTGGATGCGGCCCTGCGACTCCGTGACGGGGACGCGCTGCACCCGGTGCACGCCGCCCTCGTACTTCAGCCGCGACCAGGCACCCGCGCCGCCCCGGCCGCCCTTGACCGCGACGGTCGCGTCCTTGATGCCGCCGAGGCCCGTGCCGGTCGAATCGATGATCTCGGTCTTCCAGCCGTGCCGCTCGGCGTAGCGCAGGTACATGCGCAGCAGGTCGGAGGCGAACAGCGCGGACTCCTCGCCGCCCTCGCCCGCCTTGACCTCCAGGATGGTGTCCCTGTCGTCGTTCGGATCCTTGGGCACGAGCAGCATGCGCAGCCGCTCCTCGAGTTCCGCGCGCTGCTTCGCGAGCTGGTCGGCCTCCGCCGCGAACGCCGGGTCTTCCGGCGCGAGCTCGCGCGCGGCCTGCTCGTCCTCCCCCGCCTGCTGCCACTCGCGATAGGCGGCGACGATCGGGGTCAGCTCGGCGTACCGCTTGGCGAGCGTCCTGGCCTGATCCGCGTGCGCATGCACGCTGGGGTCGGCGAGCGCGCGCTCGAGCTCCGCGTGCTCGCCCGCCAGCTCACCGAGCCTGTCGAACACGATTAAAACCTTCCTCTGCGCCTGTACGGAGCCTCCACATGGCCAAGCGCCCGCGCACCCGCTTTGGGCACACGGGCGCTCGGGGACGCGCTACTTCTTGCCGGACTTCCCGGCCGCGGCGGCCTTGCCGAACCGCTTCTCGAACCGCGCGACCCGGCCGCCGGTGTCGAGGATCTTCTGCTTGCCCGTGTAGAACGGGTGGCAGTTCGAGCACACGTCGGTGTGAATCACGCCGTTCGGCGCGGTGGACCGCGTCACGAACGTGCTCCCGCAGCCGCACGTCACCGTGGTGACCTGGTACGCGGGGTGAATGTCGGGCTTCATTGATCGGCTCCTTGCCTCAAGCGGTCGCCGGGTCGCCTGCGAGCAGGCGTGAACCGGTACCGCGTAGTCGCGGCTTCTAGTGTGCCAGACCCGCTAACCAGCGGTGACCGGCGCGTATTCCCCGGGCCTAGCGATCCTGGCCGAGGGTGGTCTTCTGCACCTGCAGGAGGAACTCGGCGTTGCTGCGCGTCTTGCGCATCTGCTCCATGAGCAGCTCGAGCGCCTGCTGCGGCTCGAGGGCGTGCAGCACGCGGCGCAGCTGCCAGATGATCTTGAGTTCCTCCGGCGCCAGCAGGATCTCCTCCTTGCGGGTGCTGGAGGCGTCCACGTCGACCGCGGGGAACAGCCGCTTGTCTGCGAGCTCGCGGCGCAGCCGCAGCTCCATGTTGCCCGTGCCCTTGAACTCCTCGAAGATGACCTCGTCCATCCGCGAGCCGGTCTCGATGAGCGCGGTCGCGAGGATCGTCAGCGAGCCGCCGTTCTCGATGTTCCGCGCCGCACCGAAGAACCGCTTCGGCGGGTACAGCGCCGTCGAGTCGACGCCGCCGGAGAGGATGCGGCCGCTGGCCGGGGCGGCCTGGTTGTAGGCACGGCCGAGCCGGGTGATCGAGTCGAGCAGGACCACGACGTCGTGTCCCATCTCGACCAGGCGCTTGGCGCGCTCGATCGCGAGTTCGGCGACCGTGGTGTGGTCGTCGGCCGGGTGGTCGAAGGTGGAGTGGATCACCTCGCCCTTGACCGTGCGCTGCATGTCGGTGACTTCCTCAGGCCGCTCGTCCACGAGGACGACCATGAGGTGGCACTCCGGGTTGTTCTTGGTGATCGCGTTGGCGATGGCCTGCA
>Ga0187806_1000216_pt1 | contig 13844 bp, 16 predicted proteins | sample NC_wetland_sal_i_7_FD_132470 | JGI IMG/M metagenome (GOLD analysis project Ga0187806, IMG submission 132470) | Wetland sediment microbial communities from Neuse River Estuary, North Carolina, USA - ASW_1 | ecosystem: Environmental > Aquatic > Freshwater > Wetlands > Sediment | place: USA: North... | reverse complement strand
CGACCACCTAGCGTCGGGAGCATGAACGAAAACCACGCCAAGCTCATGCCGAGCCCGGAATGGGCCGCGCACATCCAGGATGAGGTCCTGCCCGCCGCCACGGCGGGAGTGGACCTGGGCGGCGAGCTACTCGAGCTCGGGCCGGGACCGGGGGCGGCCACCGAATGGCTTCGGCAGCGGGTGCGCCGCCTGGTCGCGGTGGAGCACGAGGCGGACGCCGCTGCCCTGTTGGCCGGGCGGTTCGCATTCGCGGGCAGCAACGTCGAGGTGGTGTGCGGTGACGCTGCCGCGCTGGCCTACCCGGACGCGTCCTTCGACACGGTGGCCACCTTCACGATGCTGCACCACGTGCCGACGCGCGCCCTGCAGGACCGGGTGCTCGCCGAGGCGTTCCGGGTGCTGCGCCCGGGCGGCACGTTCCTCGGCTCGGACAGCCTGGGCAGCGATGACCTGCACCACTTCCACGAGGGTGACACCTACAACCCGGTCGAGCCCGCGGCGTTCCTCACCCGGCTCCAGACCACCGGGTTCGGGACGATCACTCTGATCGTCGGCTACAACCTCATCTTCATCGCACGCAAGGGAGATCCCTGTGGGTGACACGCATCCGCTGCGCGCCGCCGTGGCGGGCCTGCTGAGCTTCGCCGCCGCGGAGGAACAGGCGCTGCTCCTGGCGACGCCGGGCTCGGAGGCGGGCAGCCCGGACCACTGGGCCGCCGTACCCCTGGTGGCGCACAATAACCAGTTCAAGATCCAGCAGTCCGAACGGCTGTCTGCGCTGCGTTCCGGGCATATTCCACCAGCCTTCGCGGAGGTGGACCATTCCTCTGCGGAGGTGTACCGCGGATACTGCACTGCGGCGGCCGGTTCCGTGCTGCGTGAGTGCCGCCGGGTGTCCGCGGAACTGATCGACGCGACGTGGGCGCTGCCCGACGAGGACCTGCTCGACCCGGCCCGCCACCCGTGGCTGAACGGGCGGCTGCTGTGGCTGCAGATCATCGTGCGCGGGTTCTGGCACCCGACCGGGCACCTCGGCGAGTACTACCTGGGCCACGGGCAGCCGGAGCGGGCCGTCGCGCTCGCCGGGCACGGCCTGGCCACGGCCCGGTACCTAGGCGCGCCGGCGCCCGCCGCCGGGATGGCCGGGTACAGCCTGGCCTGCGCGCTGGCCCGGGCCGGGCGGCCTTCCGAGGCGGCCGAGGTCCTGGCCGAGGCGATCAGGGCCAACCCGGACCTGCGGGTCAACGCGGGCCGCGACCCCGACCTGGCCGGGTTGCGCGAGGCCGGATTGGTGGCGGCGCTGCGCTGAGCACCGGGTTCGGGGCCGGCCGCCCGGCCGCGCGAAGGTCGGTGGCCCTGCGCCGCGTCCCGGTCCCGGCGACCGCCGCCATGCCCGCCGTGCCGCGCAGTAGCCTCGCGTGGAGTGGTACCCGGCGGAAGGAGTTCTGTGGTTCATGCGCTATCGGCTCCCCTGGCGGCTGCGGCCTCGGTACCGGGCACGCTGACCGGCAGTTGCGGCGATAACCCGGGGATCGCCTGCCGCCTGGCCTGGGACCTGTCGCATAGCACTACCGCGGCGCAGGTGGTCAAGGTCTACCTGGCCGGCCCGGTCGGCCGGGGGGGCCGGATCGTGTTCATCATCGTGGTCGCGCTGATCATCCGGGCCATCGCGCACCGGCTGATCAACAAGATCACCGAACGCGCCGCCGTGTCGATGGCCCCGGGCCACCCCGGCAGCGCCGTGCACCGAGCCGGGGTCGCCGTGCACCTGGCCGGGACGGAGCGGCGCGAGCAGCGGGCCCGGGCGCTCGGTTCGATCCTGCGCAGCGCGGTCTCGGTGCTCGTGTTCGGGATCGCGGTGCTGCTCATCCTCGGCGTCCTCGGTTTCGACCTGGCGCCGCTGCTCGCCAGCACGGCGGTGCTGGGCGTGGCGCTGGGGTTCGGCGCGCAGAACCTGGTGCGTGACTACCTGGCGGGGATCTTGATGCTGGTCGAGGATCACTACGGGGTCGGCGACACGATCAACGTCGAGGCCGCGACCGGGACCGTGGAGGCAATGACGCTGCTCACCACCCGGTTGCGGGACGTCAACGGCGTGGTGTGGCACATCAGGAACGGCACGATCGAGGCCGTCGGCAACGAGTCACAGGGCTGGTCCCGGGCGATCATCGACTACCCGGTCGCCTACAGCGAGGACCTGGCCCGCATCCGGCGGCTGATGGAGCAGGCCGCGGGCGGCCTGTACCGCGACCGTGACTGGCGCGCGCTCATGCTCGAGAAGCCGGAGGTGTGGGGCGCGCAGGAGCTGTCCAGCAAGGAAGTGACCATACGCATCGTGGCCAAGACCGAGCCCATGCGCCAGTGGGAGGTGGCCCGCGAATTGCGCGCCAGGGTCAAGTCGGCGCTGGATGGCGCCGGCGTCGTCCCGGCCGGCCCCGACACGATCATCATCACGGCGCCCGAGCGGGGCCCCCTGGGGGAAGCGGGGCCCCCAGGGGAACCGGAGGCGGCGGCCGCAGGCGAGACGGCGAGACCGGGAGCGCCGGCGGATCCGGGATCCGAGCCGGCGCCGTAGGGGCGCGTTCGGCCGCGTGTGACCCCTGCGGCGCTAGGTGGCGGTGGGTGTGGGGCTGGGCCGGGAGAAGCCCTGCGCGAGGAGCACCCGGCAGGTGTTGAACGCCGCGGCCGCCTTCTTGCTGCTGCGGGAGAGCCTGGCCAGCGAGGCGAAATTGGTAGAGGTGACCTTGACGCCGTTCTGGCTCATGCAGCTCTTGAAGGCCGCGATGGCGGAGGCGCTGATGACCCCGCCGCCGGTGCGGAAGCCCTTAGGCGCGTACTTCTGGCACGCCTTGAACGCCGCGGAGTTGGCCCCGGTCGCCCGGGCTCCGAAGCCACCACCCAGGAAGCCGCCGCCGCTCGGGAACGCGGTCGGGAACGCCGAGCCGGACGGGAACGCGCGGGGCGAGAAGGACGCGCCCGGCGAGAAGGACGCGCGCGGCGTCACCTTCACGCCGTGCGCCTTCAGGCAGGTCTGGAAGGCGCTCCGCCCGGCGGACTGGGTGCCGCTGGCGCTGCTGCTCGTGCTGGGGCTGCTCGACGCGGTTCCGCCGCCGCCGCACCCGACCAGGGCCAGGCACACCACGATGGCGGGCAGCGCCCAGCGGAGGCGGGGCTGACGTCGAATCGACGCCAGCCGGGTACGGGCGTTCATGTGATCTCCTTGTCTGGTGAGGTCGCGACGGGCTATCCGCCGCTACCACTGCCGCCGATGGGGAAGGCGCCGCCGCCCGCGCCGCCGCCGCCCAGGCTGTTCTGGCTGATGCTGGTGGCGGCGATCGATCCGTTGGCCTTCGTGGTTCCCTGGACAATGACCGTTTCGCCGGGCTGCAGGTCCTTGACCGGCGCGGACGAGCTGATCGTGACCTTCGTGGAAGCCGACGTGGAGACCTGGACGATGTCGCCGGTGGCGGTCTGGACGTACACGATGTTCCCGTCGACGAGCTTGACGGTGCCGAACGTCCCTCCGCCGCCGAACAGCCCGCCGCCCCGGCCGGTGAGGCCGGACGATGACGATGTGCTCCCGGTCCTCGGGGCGGCGCCCAGCCCCGCGAGACCCCGGAACGAGGAGGCCGCGCCCGAGCCGCTCGAGCTGCCGTAATGCTTGCCCACCAGGGTGCCGCCGAGGAAGCCGAGGCCGGCCACCGCGACGATCATCAGGATCATCGTCAGCGAGGGCACCTTGAACCGCGGTCGCCGGGCCAGCGCCACCGTGAGATCGCCGTCGGAAACGGGCGTGGACAGCAGGTCCATCGGATCCATGACGGTGGTCACGGGATCTGCCCCGGGCCGGCCCCTGATGCGCAGCCCCGGCGTGGTGTCCGGATCCTCAGGCTGGCGGCGACGTCCTAGCATGGCTCTTCCGATCACTCGTAACGAAGGGCATCAACCGGCCGCATGCCCGCGGCCCGGTTGGCCGGGTAACCGCCGAAGAACAGGCCGATCACCACGCTGACCCCGAACGCCAGCGCGATCGACGCCGGGACGGCGACCGGCTTCACCCCGACGATGGTGAAGTTGGTGCCGACCAGGCCGGCGACGATGCCGAGGGCCCCGCCTATCACCGACAGCAGCGTGGCCTCGGCGAGGAACTGGGCCAGGATCACGCCTGGTTGCGCGCCGATGGCCTTGCGGATGCCGATCTCACGGGTTCGCTCGGTGACCGTGACCAGCATGATGTTCGTGATGCCGATGCCGCCCACCAGGAGCGAGATCGCCGCCACCGCGCCGAGCAGGACGGTGAAGGTGTGGCTGGTCGAGGTCGACGCGGCCAGCAGGCTGGCCTGGTTGAGGACCTCGAAATTGGCGTTCGACGTACTGCTCACGCCTTCCAGCCGGTCCAGGATCGAGGTGATCTCGGACTGGACGGCGTTGACCTCCGCCGGGGTCTGCGCCTCGACCACGATGTCGTTCAGCGAGCCGTAACCGGTCAGCGTCTCCTGAACCGTGGACAGCGGCGCGATCGCCGAGTTGTCGGCGTTCTGCAGGCCGCTGGCCCCCTTCTCCTTGAGCACTCCCACGACCGTGAAGGGCACCCCGGCCACGTCCACGCTCTGCCCGACCGGGTTCGCGGTGCCGAACAGGTCGCTCGCCGTCGTCGTGCCGAGCACTAGCACCTTCCTGGCGCTGGTGACGTCGTCGTCGGTGATATAGGACCCCTGGCCGATCGGGCTGTTCGTGGCCTGGAAGTAACTCGGGTAGGTGCCGGTGAGGGACGTGCCGGTGTCGCTGTTGCCGCCGTAGGTCAGCGTCTCGCTCGTGGACACGACCGGCGACACGCTGGCTACGCCGGCGGCCTGCGACAGGGCCCGGGCATCGGCCACGGTGAGGTTCGCCGTGGACTGCGCGCCCGTGTTACCGCTGGCCGAGCCGAACAGCCCGGCCCCCGTGTGCAGGACCGTCAGCGAGTTGGTGCCCAGGGAATTGAGGTTGGCCTCGATCGCCTGGGACGAGCCGTTGCCCACCGCGACGAGGAGGATCACCGACCCCACGCCGATCAGGATGCCGAGGGTGGTCAGCGCCGAGCGGAGCTTGTTGGCGAACAGCCCGGCCAGGGCGAAGCGAAGTATCTGGGCCGGGCTCATGCGCGTTCCGCCTCGCGGAGCATGGGCGGGGGATCGGCGGGGCCGACCAGCCGCTGGTCGTTCACGATGAGGCCGTCCTGCACCTGGACCACCCGTTTGGCGTGCACCGCCACGTCGCGTTCGTGGGTGATCAGGATGATGGTCCGCCCGGCCACGTTCAGGCGGTCGAAGACTCCCATCAGGTCACGCGTCGCCGCGGTGTCGAGGTTGCCCGTGGGCTCGTCCGCGAGGATCAGGCTCGGCGTGGTCACCAGCGCCCGGGCGACCGCGACCCGCTGCAGCTGGCCGCCCGACAGCTGGTTGGGCTGATGGTGCATCCGGTCCGTCAGCGCGACCAGTCGTAGCGCGGCCTCCGCCCGGGCGCGGCGTTCGGCGTGCTTGATCCCGGCGTAGGACAGCGGCAACTCGACGTTGGCGAGCGCGGTCATCCGCGGGATGAGGTTGAACGACTGGAACACGAACCCGATCTTTCGGTTGCGCACCAGCGCGAGCTGCCCCTCGTCCAGCGACGCCGAGTCGATGTCGTCGATGAGGAACCGCCCGGAGGTGGGGACGTCCAGGCAGCCGATGATGTTCATCAGCGTCGATTTGCCCGACCCCGACGCTCCCATGATGGCGACGTAGTCCCGGCTCGCCACCTCCAGGCTGATTCCGCGCAGCGCTTGTACCGCCGCATCGCCGGTTCCGTAGGTCTTGGTGACCGACAGCAGCCGGACCACCGGCCGCGGACCGCCGGCCTGGGGCACTGGCGGAGCCGAACCACCGGCCGCCTGCCGGGTCATCATCCGCCAGCTCCGCCGCGGCCTCCGCCGCCTCCGCCGAGCCTGACGATCCCCCCGCCGGGGAAACCGCCGCCCGGGAAGCCGGTGTTGCCGGTGCTGCTGCTCGCCGTCGAGGCGACGACCTTCTCCCCTTCGGTCAGGCCGGACAGGATCTGATCGTCGGTGGCGCCCTGGACGCCCAGGGTGACGATCACGCGCTGCTCCGCGCCGTTGGCGCCCACCACCTCGACCGAGCTCACCCCGTTGGCGGTGGTCACCGCGGTCGCCGGTACGTAGAGCGCGTTGTTCGCCTCGCCGGTGATCACGCTGACGCTTACCGACTGCCCGGGCCGCAGCCCCTTGGCCTGCTGGCTGAGCGACAGCGTGACCCCGTACTCGACCACCGAGGAACTCGAGGTGGAGGTCGGGTCGACCTCGGCCACGGTGGCCGACAGGCTGGAGTTCAGGGCGTTGACCGTCACGGTCGCGCCCGCGCCCACGTGGATGTTCGCCGCGTCGGTCTCGTCGAACTCGGCTTCGACCAGCAGGTTGGACACGTTGGTCAGGACGATGAACCCGCTGACCGAAGAGCTCGTGCCCGCCCCGCCGGTGCCGGTCCCGGCCCCGGAGCTGCCGCCCGCGGCGTTCTCGCTCGAACTGGAGCCGGAGCTGCCTGAACTGCCGGAACTGCCGGAACTGCCGGATGAGCCTGAGCTGGAACCCGAAACCTCTTCGCCGACGCTGCTGCTGATGGAGGCGACGGTCCCGGCGAACGGCGCGGTCAGCACGGTCGCCGCGACGGCGGCCTTGTCCTGCTGGACCGTGATGTTGTCGGTGGTCACCGTGGCCTCGTCCTGCGCGATCGTGGTCTGGTTGGGTGTGGCGGCCGAGGTATCCGAGGCGAGGGTCGCGGCGTACGACTTCTTCGCGCTGGTCACGCTCTGCTCGGCCGAGGCGATCGAGGAGTTCTCGCTGGCGATCCCGCTGTTCTCGCTGTCGACTGCGGCGTTGTAGCTGTTCTGATCGTTCGTGACGGTGTCTTGCGCCGACGTAACCGCCGACTGGTCAGAGGTGACCGCGGACTCGTCGCCCGTCACGGTGGTCTTGTCGGTGGCGACGGTCGACTCGTCCATCGTGCAGGTCGGGCTGGGCGTGGCGGACGGTGGGCAGGCAGCCTGCTCGGCGGCCTCGTCGCTGGAAAGCTTGGCCTGGTCGGACGACAGCTGGGACTCGGCGCCGGACAACTTATCCTCGGCGGTCTGCAGGCTGGACTGCGCTTCGTCGAGCACGTCCTGGGCCGACGTCACCGACTGCTCCAGGGACACCTTGTCGGCGGCGACCACCTTTTTCTCCTGGGCCAAGGAGGACTCGGCCGACTGCACCTGGGTGTAGGCGGACGCTGCCGCGGCGCTCTGGGCGGTCTTCGCCTGCGGCGTCAAACCCTGCTCCGCGGCCGCCAGGTTGGCCGAGGCCGACCCCAGGCTAGCCTCCGCCATCTGGAGGGACTGGTTGCTGGCCGTCGCGTCCACCTTGGCGAGCCTTTGCCCCGCGTGGACTTGCTGGCCGACCTTGACGTAGATGTTGGTCAGCTTGCCGCCCGTGGTGAAGTTCAGCCCCAGGTTCCGCGCGGGATCCACCGCGCCCGAGGCGGATACCGTGGCCAGCACGGTGCCCCGCTGCACCGTGGTCGTGACGACCGACGCTCCGCTGCTACTAGGCTGAATAGCCAGGTAGGACCCGACCCCCGCACCGATCAGCACCAGTACGAGCCCCCCGTTGATCAGGAGGGTCCTATGCTGCCAGATATTCACCGGCCTAGCGTCCCGTGAATATCTTGAAGGTGCCTCACGGTTAGCTGAGAGATTCCTTGAGGAGGAACGGTCGCGGGCCCGCCGTAAGCTGTCAGGCATGAGCCAGCCGACCAGCTTCTATGAGGCCGTGGGCGGGGAGGAGACCTTCCGTCGCCTGGTCCACCGGTTCTACCAGGGCGTAGCTGCCGATCCGGTGCTGCGGCCGGTCTACCCGGCGCAGGATCTCGGCCCGGCCGAGGAGCACCTGCGATTGTTCCTCATGCAGTACTGGGGCGGCCCGCGGACCTACGACGAGCTGCGCGGGCACCCCAGGCTGAGGATGCGCCACGCCAGGTTCGCCATCGGCGAAGCCGAGCGGGACGCCTGGCTGCGCCACATGAGGGTGGCCCTGGATGAGCTCGGCCTCGACGAGGCGCTGGACGCGCAACTCTGGGACTACCTGGTGATGGCCGCGAACAGCCTGGTCAATGTCGAGCCCGCGCATGGCCACCACGATCTCGGGCTGACCCCCAAGAGGGGAGCAGGACAGTGATGGGCGGCCAGGAGCCGGCCGGCGAGCAGGTCCCGCTCGACACGAGCGTGCCGCATATTGCCCGGGTGTACGACTACTGGCTCGGCGGCAAGGATAACATTGCTCAAGTGGTTCCAGCAATCCCGTACAATGGCCTGACAGTGGCAGTATAGCCACTTCGCGCACATTATTCGAAAACGGCGTCTTCCGCTGTCTGAGATCTGCGTGGTCCCCGTTTGGGCGCTAATGTCTGTTTTGCGGGACGAGCGTTCCTAACTCTGGCCTGACTCTACTGACTGGCACTGCGTGCCTGGCCTGGGGTTCGGCCGGGGCGGACCTGGCTTTGGGGCGGTCTGGCCTTACCCGCCCACGTGCCGGCCAGGCGCATCAGGGTTTGCCTGTCCAGGCCGGCACCCGCTGGGTCGTGGAACGGGCCCTACGCCTAGATGAACGGGTACGGCAAGCTGCGCCGCTGCACCGAGCGCGACGCCGCGATTGTGGACTTCTACCTCTACCTCGCGCCTGACCAGCGCAAACGCACGTAATGCGCGCGTAATACCGGCAGGCCGAACCAGGCGGGCCGACGGCTCGTTCGATACGGTATGCGAGATCAGCAACACGACCCGTGATCGCGGACCACGCGCCCGTGGCGATGCGGGCGACGCGAACCGGCAAGAATCTCGTCTGCCACCCCCGCTGACGTCGGCCCGTCACCCGAAGTCATTGGCCGATGACGCGTCCCGGCTAACTCCGAAGAGCTCTCTTCCCACGAAGAAGGCGAACTTTCCCGCGCCGCCCCTCCTTACGGTTGCGTTCACCGCCCGGCCGCCGGCTACCAAGCGTGATCAGCTGCAGGACATAGCCGGCACCGGGGAACCGGATATCACAGGAAGGCATATGTTCCCGCGCCGAGCCCCTCACACGATCCTTCTCATTGCCCTGCTCATCATCCCTGCGGCGCTGACGGCTGGAACCGCCGCGGCCGCTTCGTCCGCAACAGCCCGCATTGCGGCCGCAGGTCAGTATCCGGGGGCCACGGTCAACGCGATCGGGCAATCGCAGTGCGCCAAGCCGCTGGCCGAACGTTCCGGGAACTGGCTGTGCCCGGCTAGTCCCATCCCTGCTAGCATCGCTTCCTCCAACGAGGGGTACTGCAAGATACAAGGCTGCTGGTACGTCTACTCGGAAGTGGCATCGGGCTACAGCGCTACCGGCTATTTCGGATACGGCGATAGGCAGCTCGGCGAGGTGCAGCTCTACTTCGAGGTGACACTGAACGGTGCTCATTCTCTGTCGAGACCAGTCAGGTTCGAGTCCTCTGTCGCCGTCGTGAACCTGATCTTTGAAGGCAACCGGCTCCTCTACACGCCAAGATACCCCGCTGGTATCCCGGTCGGCGGCGCGGGCAACAGTCATCTTGCCGGTAACATCCCGGCGGGCGAGACGGTCCAGTGGACGCCCAACGGGTACAAGGCGTACTACAACAAGGCCTCTGAGCAGTCGGTGTGGCATGAGTGGTCCTGGAACATGGCCGACCACCCCGGCACCTGGTATTTCTGGGCGAAGAGCGTTAAGTTCATCGACGTGGGCGAGGGCACCTACCACTTCGGTCACGACGACGATCTCGGCGAGAACCCGGCGGGGAGCGGATATAGCAATGGGTGAGCAGCTTCTGGGCAGCCCGCGGCCCGGGCACGGCCGGGTCTTCGTGAACTGCACTCGCCAAGGCGAATGGTGGGCTTCGTGGCAGGACGACTACCCAGACGACGAGGTCAGGGACGGGGAACCCGACGCGGGCGTCGAGGACTTCGAGGGCACGCAAGATGAGGTGATTCGCTGGGCACGGACCCGCCCGGCAGAAAAGTTCTTCATCTTCTCGGATGAAGCCCACGCTTACCTGCCGCTCGAACCAGCGGACGCGGCGGAGTTACCGGCCGCGGCGGAGCACCGCTACGTCACGGCGCGTGCCGGCAGTAAGCAAACCGTCATCCCCCCTCCCCCCGCCACCCCTGGCTGACGGGGGTCGACTGCCACCCGCCCGGTCGGCCTGTCCCCGCCCGTCCGGCCTGGTCACAGCCCCGGTCGGGCGGCCCGGCCCGTACTAGCCCCGCGTGGGCCGGCCCGCCCGGCGTGCGAGCGATGTGCCGGGGCTGCCCGGCCCGGGTGCGGCGGCTGCCCTCTGCCGGTTGCGGCGCGGCGCGGCTAGGGTACCGGGCGTGCATGGGCTGGGCCACGCCGTGTCCGGCGCGGTCAGCGCGGTCGTCGTGCTGGCCGCCTTCGCCGGCCTGCTCGGCCTAGCCGGCCGCGTCCTGGGCCGGTCCCGCTCCCCGTATCCCCGGCTGCGGGTGCCCGGCTACCGCCGCTACAGCCTGCCCGGCCTGGTGGCCCGCGCCGCGTGGTGGCTGGTGCGGCTGGCGGGCCGGTTCGCGGCCGGGGCGCCGCTGGGCCAGCGCCGCACCGACGCCACCTTCCTCGCGCCCGGGACGAAGGCGATCGGCGGGGTTCCCGGCTGGTGGTCCGCCGGCCAGCCGTCCCGGTGGGCGTACCTGCCCGGCTGGAAACGCGCGGCCGTGCGCTGGGCCGCCGCGGCGGCCGCGGCCGGGCTGGCCGCCCGCCCGCTGATCACCGGGGCCGTCTTGGGCTGGGCGGCCGTCGCCGGCGGCTGCGCGGGCTGGCCGCGCTTCCAGCGGTGGCGGTACGAACGCCGCGTTGTCCGGCCGGTCTACCTCCAGCTGTGCCAGTACCTCGGCACCGAGCCGGGCGAGCGGCCCGGCCGCTGGCTGGACATCCCGGCCGGGTTCGCCGGCGACCAGGACGCGCAGGTGACGCTGGCCTACCCGCCCGCCTGAAACCCGATACGGCCCGGCAGCAGCACATCGACGAGGTCATCCGCCGGCACCTGGGCGGCGACCTGGCCTGCGCGTTCGGCCCGTACCAGGCGGTATGGACCCACCCGCCCGCACCCCCGGGGCTGGCCCGGTTCGGCGGGTACGACCTGCCCGCCCACAAGATCCACCTGGCCACCCTGCCCGGCGGGCACAAGTGGATCGCGGACCTGCAAGACGAAGAACCCCACCTGTTCATCGCGGCCGGCACCGGGGGCGGCAAGACCGCCACCGCGTCCATCCCGGCCGCGCACGTCCGCGCCAACGGCTGGCTGGTCGACATCATCGACCCCAAACGCCGGCCCTACATCAGCCGGAAAACCGGCCACGACGTGCTCACCAACGTCCCGATCGTGCTGCTGCACGCCCGTGCCCTCCTGACCAGCAGGCCCGAGGGCGCGACCGCCTACATCGACGGTGACCTGCGGGACACCGACAAGATCCTGGCGGAGGCGGCCGGGGTGCTGGATTTCGATCAGCCGGTCGCGATCATGCTCCTGGGGGTCCTGCACTGCATCCCGGACGAGGACGACCCGGCCGCCCTCGTCCGCCGGCTGCTCGCCGCCGTGCCTGCGGGCAGTTACCTGGTCGTCGCCCACCCCGCGAGCGATATCAACCCTGAGCAGATGTCCCAGTCCATGCGGCGCTACAACGAGCAGGCTCGCGCTCCGGTCACGGCGCGTTCCCACGCCCAGGGTCTCTGGCTTCTTCGCGGGCGCGGACCTGATTGAGCCCGGCGTGGTGCAGCTGCACCGGTGGCGCGCGGGAACAGGCGACCCGGGCACCGCCCGGGATCTCCCTAATTACGGCGGGGTCGGGCAGAAGGCCTGACCGCCGCTCTCTATTACCTGGCCGAGTCCGCGGCGGCGGCTGCGGCCTCGGCGAACGCGGCCATGGACGGGAATTCCCAGTCCGGTGTCACCGGCGCGGGCGGCTCGGGCGTGGCACCCCAGCCGGGCCGGTCGTGCCGCCGGTTTATCCACGCGGTGGGCAGCCCGGCCTGCTTGGCCGGCAGGTGGTCATGAAACAGGCTCTGGGCCACGTGCAGCAGCCGGCCCGGCCCGATGCCGAGGCGCGCCGCCTCGGCGATGAGGGCATCGAAGTTGGCCCGGGCCGGCTTGTACGACCCGACGTCCTGCGCGGTGATGACGCTGGCGAAGGTGGCGCCCAGCCAGACGCTCGACGCGGCGAACGAGGCCCGGTCCACGTTGGACAAGATGATCAGGTCGAAGCGCTGGCCCAGGGCGAACAGCGCGTCGCGCGAATCGGGGAACGCGGGCCAGCCGGGCACCGAGCCGGCCAGGCGGGCCGCGTCTTCGCTGGTCACCTCGGCGCCGAGCCTGACCCCGAGGAGCTGCATGCTCCGGGCCAGGACGTCTGGGTAGAGCCGGGCGGGGTCTTCCGCCTCGACCGCGGCCTCCAGGCCGGCGTACTCGGTCAGCAGCTGTTCGGCGGTCAGGGTCAGCCCGCGTTCCCTGGCCCACGGGACGAGGACGGCCGACAGGCCGGCTTCCCAGTCGATCAGGGTGCCGTAGCAGTCAAAGCTCAGCGCTTCGAAGTCGGTGAGTTGCATCGGTCGCGCTCCCGGATGAGGTCGAGGAAGAATTGTTCGGCGTTGTCGAGGTGTTCGTGCCAGGCCTGCAGCCCAATCGTGGGGAAACTGGCGGCGTGTTACCAGCCGAGCTCGCGGAGCCGGTCGTCGCTGATGCCGAAGTAATGGCCGACCTCATGGATGACGGTCCGGCGGACCCGGTCGGCGACCTCGTCCTCGGTCCGGCAGATCGCGCAGATCGCGCGGCGGTAGATCGTGATGCGGTCGGGCAGCACCCCCGAGTACTGCGAGTTGCGGCTGGTCAGCGGGACACCCTGGTAGAGCCCGAGCAGGCCGGGCGGGCCCGGGCCGTGCTCGACCGTCACCGCGACGTTGGCGATCAGCTTGCCGAGTTCCTCCGGCAGCCCGTCCATCGCCGTGGCGACCATTTCCTCGAAACGGGCAGGTTCGACGTAGACCACTGACCCATTGTCCGGCCTGTCCGGCGCCGCGATGCCGCGGAATGCCGCACCGGGCATTCGGGTTAGCGGGGGCATGAGCGTGTTCACCGATCTGGAGATCGAGTACCTGGCCGGGCAGCGTTTGGGGCGAATCGCGACGGTCGGCCCGGACGGCCAGCCTCACGTGGTCCCGACGTCGTTCCGTTACAACGCCGAGCACGACGCGATCGACGTAGGCGGCCTGCGGATGAGCCAGACCAAGAAGCTGCGCGACGTGCAGCGCACGGGCCGCGCGAGCATCGTGGTCGACGACGTCCTCCCGCCCTGGCAGCCGCGGATGATCGAGGTCCGCGGAACCGCGGAAGTGGTCCCGTCGGGCGGCAAGGCTTTCGGCGAGCGGTTCGAGGACACCATCGTGCGGATCCGGCCCACGCGCATCGTGGCCTTCGGGATCGACTCCGGCGATATCTCGTCCAACGCGCGGTCGGTCGGCGGGGCCTGAACCCGTTAAGCCCGCAGCCGGGCCCCTGGCTGACCCCGATGGAAACGTGTCGCGCGCCCCACGGAATGCCCCTTAAGACCAGACCACCCGCCGCGTTGTGACGTCCGACATCTGGGCTGCTCTCGCCACGTCCGGGCGGGCGTAGCCGCCCGAGGGTCGTCAGTGAATGGTTGGCTAATCGAGGCGCGGGGGCCGTCATCCGGTGATGGGATACTCGAAGCGCACGGCAGTCCTGCCCTTG
>Ga0187806_1000215_pt1 | contig 13865 bp, 10 predicted proteins | sample NC_wetland_sal_i_7_FD_132470 | JGI IMG/M metagenome (GOLD analysis project Ga0187806, IMG submission 132470) | Wetland sediment microbial communities from Neuse River Estuary, North Carolina, USA - ASW_1 | ecosystem: Environmental > Aquatic > Freshwater > Wetlands > Sediment | place: USA: North... | reverse complement strand
TTGTCATTTCGGTGCTGCGTACCGGTAGACGTTTGCCTGTGCGGATGTAGAAAGGAACGTCTGCCCAGCGCCAGTTTTCGATGAACAGTTTCAGTGCGACATAGGTTTCAGTCGTCGAGTTGGATGCGACGCCTTTTTCTTCTTTGTAGCCAACCACAGGTTGCCCATCGATGATGCCTGCTGTGTATTGTCCGCGGACTGTGCGCTGTGCCACTTCTTCAGGGGAGAGCAGCGGAATAGCGCGCATCACTTTAACCTTCTCATCACGGATAGCATCGGCATCGAACGCAACCGGGGCTTCCATGGCAGTGAGGCACAGGACTTGCATGATGTGGTTCTGCACCATATCGCGAATAGCGCCGGATTCCTCGTAATATTCGGCGCGTGTGCCAATACCCAGGCTCTCGGCTACCACAATCTGCACATGGTCGATGTATTTCTGGTTCCACAGTGGCTCGAAGATGCCATTGGCGAAGCGAAATGCCAGGATGTTCTGCACCGTTTCCTTGCCCATGTAGTGGTCGATGCGATATATTTGATTCTCACGAAAGACGCGAGAAAGCTCTCGGTTGAGTTTTTGTGCTGAGGCTAGGTCGCGCCCGAAAGGCTTTTCAATGACGATGCGCGTCCAACCTTCACCCTCGCCGTTCGTGCGTGATGGACGCGCCAGCCCTGCGCCACCGAGTTGGTAAATGATCTCGGAGTCGGTTGTAGGAGGAGTAGCCAGGTAGAATATGCGATTTCCCTGAGTCCCTTGCTCACGGTCAAGCTCGTCGAGCATATCGGCAAGTTTCGCGTAGCCTTCGCGGTCATTGAAGTCGGATTGGCAATAATACATGCGTTGAGCAAAATCATGTTGTTCTTTGCTGTCTAATTTGTCGTCTTCCGGCATGTATTTATTGATCGAATCCAGCCCCATGCCACGCCATTGCTCATTGTTCATTGGGCGGCGGGCGAAGGCTACAATCGAGAAGCCCTGGGGTAGGGGATGGTCGTGGAAAAGGTGCGCCAGGGTTGGCAGTAGTTTGCGCTGAGTCAGGTCACCGGTGGCACCAAAAATGACGACGACGCAAGGCTCAGGCTGCTGACCGTCTTGCCAGATAGAGTGCTGCTTGAGTGCGGCTAGTGGATGGACTTGCTGTGTCATGAAGGCTCTCCTTAAAAATGTGATGGGTCAACCTGGCGACCGCAAGGGTCGCCACTACGCTGGTTCCAGGCTAGTGGTCAGCCATAGGAGCGTAGTGGCAGGGCTTGCCCCTGTCAGGCTCCATGTAACAATTGTACTCGTGCCTGGTAATGGTACGTATATAGGCAGCAGATATTTTTAGATCACGATCACGTGCCTACAATGATCTAATCATATCATGTGTTCGTACTTCATAGACAGAGGACCTGCGGATGTATGAAATAAATGTAGGCAAGCGTAGGGGTCGATAATGAAGTTTCACAGGCATCATCGGTAAGGTGTTGTCACCCTGAGCGCAGCGAAGGGCCTGTCTCGATGGGCAGATCCTTCGCGGAGTTTACCCTGAGCGAAGCGAAGGGCTCAGGATGACAGGACCGACTTTGGTCGTTTAAGTTCATCATCGGCGGTGGGGACCCACGATGAATCGGGGTCGTACACTGGCCCCTACGGCTTGCCCACAACTAATTCATCCCAGGACTTGTCAGGAAAATATTCAGGAGGGGTCAACATGGCGCGTACACAATACGACATGACGATTATTGGTGGTGGCTCCGGAGGGCTAACTGCTGCACGCATAGCAACGGCGCTGGGAGCGAATGTCTTGCTGATCGACAAAGAGCGTTTAGGTGGAGATTGTTTGAACTATGGCTGCGTGCCGAGCAAGAGCCTTATTCATGTAGCACGCGTAGTGCAACAGGCAAAGAATGCTGCGAAACTAGGACTGATGCCCGCCAACCTGGGCGTTGATATGGCGAAGGTCACCGACTATGTGCAGGGTGTGATTGCTCGTGTGGCCGAGGGCGAGAAAATTTATACGGAGGGCGTCACCGTCAAATTTGGTCAGGTATCTTTTAACTCCGCCACTGAACTGAGTTTGAACGGTGAAACGATTACGAGCCGCAATACGCTGATTGCCACCGGCTCGCGTCCGGTGATTCCTGAGGTGGAGGGCCTGAAGGAGGCTGGATATCTGACCAATGAGGATGTGTTTAACCTGGTGAATTTGCCAGCCTCCATCATCGTTGTTGGTGGTGGACCTATGGGTATGGAGCTGGGGCAGGCGTTTGAGCGTCTTGGGGCCAAGGTGACGATTATTCAGGGGCCAGACCGCATTTTGCCCAGGGAAGATCCGGAGGTGTCGACTACGGTTTCTGAAGTGTTGAGGAGCGAAGGTATCGACATTTATACCAATGCTCGCTTTGTCAGAGTTGCTCGCAATGGGGACAAGAAAGTGGTGCTTGCCAAACAGAGTGAAATGCTGCTGGACTTTAAGGCTGACGAGATCCTCTTAGCGTTAGGTCGACAACCCAATATCGAAGGGCTGAACCTGGAAGTGGCCGGCATCAAGTACGATAACAAAGGCATCAAGGTAGATGATTATCTCCAGACGTCGGCATCGAATATCCTGGCGATCGGTGATGTCATCGGCGGATATCTCTTTACGCATGTTGCTGCTTATCAGTCTGGGATTGCGGTGCGCAATGCGTTGGTACCGGTTGGCAAGAAGAGAGTGGATTACCGTGTTGTGCCGTGGTGTACCTTTACTGATCCAGAAGCAGCACGTGTCGGCCTGACACCCGATGAGGCGGAGAAGCAGTACAAACAAGTGCGTATTGTCAAGTTCCCCTGGCGTGAGATCGACCGCGCGCAGACTGAGAGTGAGACTGTCGGTTTCATCAAACTGGTGCTGGCGGGCAAGAAGGACGAGATCGTAGGGGCGCACATGGTAGGAGCTCATGCCGGTGAGATGCTGGGTGAAATTGCACTTGCCATGCAGCACAATCTGACGTTAAACGATATTCTTGCGACTATTCACGCCTATCCGACGATGAATACTGGCATCCAGCAGACAGTCTTCGAGGCATATCTGGAGGGCGCTGCTGCGGCCAATAATCGCAGGCTTGTGCGCACTGTACTGAGCTTACGCGGGTAAGGCAAAACAGCTCATTTTTTGTGCTTGTGGTTCGCTTTGTGCGGAGTGCTGTGGTGAAAATGCTTGTAGCTGGCCCACAGACGAGCAGCGAGCAGGGTCAAGATGAAACAGATGAAAACGGGCAACAGGAATGCGGCGAGGAGAGGTAGGCCTAGCGCCTGATAGGCCAACCACTGCAGGAGGATGAGCACGAGCACTATCACTGTGACCGTCGTTGCCAGCGCGGCTGCCCACCTGACCTGCAGGTGTGCTTGTTGGATAGCAAAACGTAGTTTTGCCTGTTCGCGCAGGCTGTTTTGGAGGTTGAGCAGGTTCTGGCGTTCGGTTGCCAATTGCTGGCGTTCCTGGTCCAACTCTTGCTCCATTTGTTGAGCTTTGCGTTGCGCCTCACGCATCAGATAGAGGGTTTGCGCTACATGTTGGTCATTTACCTGCCTGGTCTGAAGTTCAATCGTTTTTTTCAGATCGTGTAGCAAGATGGGGGTGTGTTCGGGAGAAAGTACAACGGTGCTGGCTGCCTCTGTGACTATCTTGTGCGCTTCATCCTCAACGGCTTCCTGGAAAGAATGATACAGTTCCTGGTAGCGCTGCTCCAGATGACGTTGCGCTTCTTGCAAATGGTTGCATTCTTCCATCAAATCGCGCAGATGGTTCTGGTATTGTTCGACTTCTTGCTGGTGGCCGCTGCGGACCGCTGCTAGCTCTTGTTCAAACTGGGTCTGGAAGGCGTTGAGTTCGCAGTGCAAGCGTTTGTTCTCTTCACGCAGTTGTATTAGCTGTCGCCAGGCAAGCTTACTGTTGCTGGCTTCGGCATTGACCCGGGGCAGCGAGTCTGTGTGTTTCTGGTGCAGTAGACTCTGCCGTCGCTCGTTGCGAACGCTTCGACGATTCCCCGAGGGAGGTAACCGTTCGATGGCGTCGGTTGCGCGTTCTGCAGCTTCGGGCAAAGAGGTTTGGTCATCTGGCAATAGCATGGTCTGCCCCCTTGGTGGTGAAGTAACGTCAGATTTTTTCTCTCCCTGCTGCAATTATGCACACAACAAGGCAATTTTGCAAGTGCCCCGGCCAATGATTTATACCACCCCCGTTTGACCATTTGCAAGACGTTCTGTTATAATTTGGTCTCTAACAATCGGGATCACCACATGCTGCACGGGAAGCGAAGGAGGGTAACCATGCAAGAGGCTCCTGGTAGACAGATGCGGAATGCCCATACTATGCACTCAGGCGAGAGTTCTGTGCTTGTCACGCGAGGGGCTGAGCTCACTTTGGGAGGCTCCGCCCGGCGCTCCTCTTCAAAGGAAATTCTGCACTTCCTCCACCAGGTGAGCCTCTTGCTTGAATGAGAGGGCGGCATGGCGCAAGAATCCGGCGATGTTTTTCGTACAGGGAAATACCACAAGAGCTTCAAGAACAGGCACACGCATCTTTTACGCCAGGCCCAGTTGCACATGTTTTACCGCACATCTGCTCGTTACATTCGCAACCTAGGCTGGCCTGATCCCCTTTCGAGAGAGGTCCCGTATATCCTGCTTTGTGGGACGGCGTCCCCTTATACCACTGCGACGTTTACACGATTTGTCAGAAACATCAACAGCAAGGCCGCTATTGATGTCCTGGACATTGCGCCATATGCCTTGAGCCAATCCGAGGTATTCCTGGCGACCTGCCAGGATATTGATTGCACATATATCTCCTTCATAGAGGGGGATGCCTTATCTATGCCATGCGCTGACGGGCAATTCGACTGGATAGAAACAGATTTCTTCATCCAGTTTTTCTCATCCGAGGGAAAAGTCACCCTCTTCGAAGAGTGGTATAGAGTACTTAAGCCGGGTGGCATCGTCACGACCCGCGACTGGTTGCTAGAACGAGAGAACTTCTTGGAGCGTGCGGTTGATCGAACCAAAAACTGGCTCATCCGGCACATTCTCGGACCGCTCGCCTGCAGCACCAGGTTACAGGATGTGCAGGCGACACTGCGCGCTACAGGCTTTGACGTGGCCTTCTTTCCAGGGAAGATACCGTTCATCAATCTAAAGATACCGATGATGTACTATATCCTCATCCATAAGCCGCTCGAGTAGAAAGCTCTCAGACAAATGCACCCGCGAAATGGTTTGACCATTGCTGATACGCATGCAGGGCAGCCGGTTTGATATCCCCTAGTCGTTGTCCCAGATCAGTGCAAACTGCCAGGTAGGTATGGAATACGTCACTCTGCGGGGCAATGACGAAGAGGCGGCAGCGATCAAGTTGTCCTAATCTGCGGCTGTACTCATAGTGATAACTTACCTGCATCGTCTCATCGATTTCGCGGACAACGCTTTGAAGCTGCGCTTCATCGGTCCCGCAGCCAGCATCGAATTGGATGAACAGCGTATAGTATGGCCTGGTCCCATTTTCGCTCGCCCACTCCGGTGCCATCATCCAGAATGCAGGGTTCAGTTGACGCTTGGTGAGAATATCCGTCACAACAGTGCGAACAAATTCTTCATTCAGCTTCTCTCCGCAGAGATCCACAACCTTGGATTGCCTGCCGATAAACCTGATGAGCGGACACTGGTGATAAAAATCTACAACTTCGATAAGATCATTCAGCCGGTAGCGGTACAGGCCGCCCCCAGTAGTCACGATGACCGAGTATTTCCGTCCCACTTCTAATTCATGGGCCAGTTTGATTGGTAGGGCAGCCTGGTCAGTTCGGTCTGCTTGGCTAGTTTCCTCAACCTCTTCAAACTCGAAGAAGTGGGAGAGCAAAGACAGCGCAGAGGCATCTTCCACCTGGCCGAGATGCCGTAGATGCGTAGCATCGCTGGGGGGATGTATTGGCGAGAAGGGAAAAGAGACGAATGCTTCGGTTGCCAGCAGCCCCTTTGGCTGGATGACGGCATGGGGGAAGTATGCTTTGAGATACGGTATAGCATGTGCAGCATTACTATATGCCCAACAACTGATGAGTTGCAGGTGCGGCCATATAGCCTCATAGAGTGTTCTCCCAGATGTATCCTGCTCGGTAAATGCTTTCCCCTGCCAAGCCGCATACAGTCCCTCAAGCTCCGCTGCTCGCCCCGGCTTGCCCTTGCAGCAAGCGAGTATGGCGTCTCGCAGTGGCGGTTCGATCTTTGGAGCTACAGAGAGAGTTCCTCGCCTTATATCCTCGACCAGTTGAGAGAACCAACCGGCAAGAGGATCGAGCAGGAGCGACAGGAAGCTGGGATTCCACACCGATACCCACAACAACCATTCCTCCTGCAGCAGCAGTCGCAAGGTGGCATAGCGGAAGGTCTCCATATCGCTTAATTGGGCGAGTTGCGATGGGACAGCCATAATCGAATTGAGTACCCACCGGGTGAAAGGGCTGAAATACACCTGTTCATCATCGAACCCTACCGGGATGCCACCGGGCGTCTGGCTCTTGCGGTCCCCGACTGGTGTTACTGACCAGTAGGTTTTGCCAAGCAACAGGCGGGGGAAACGCTGAAAAAGATAATACACCCAGGGATCAAGTCCCTCCTGAAATTCATTCACCAGCGCTTGCGTATAAGGAATCAGTTTGGATGCCTGTATTGAACCACTGGTGAGCGCGAATTGCCGCACACGCTGTACGGTCAATACGGCGGGATGACCTTGCGCGACACGGTCGATGTAGGGCGAAAATTCTTCATACGAGCGAAGCGGTACCGCGTGTTGATATGCCTCTATCGAATCAAAATCTGCAAAATGATGCTCTCGTCCAAACTCGGAATCAACATTACTGGAGACGATGCGCTTCAGTACGGCATGCTGTATGGCAGCAACGTTATGGGTAGCGCGTTTCCACTTGCGGGACATGCCTGCAGAATACAAGAACCAGAGCAGATTAGCAGAGCCAACCCTGAATTTTTGCATGGCCTATCTCCTTACCTCTGTGCTTGAGGACTTATCAGCCGCTTCAATCCATTCGTAAAGTTATCGGGTGACACTCGTGCAACACAGACAAGTTCATTCCCGCTTAAGTACCCTGAGTTACTGCGCAGAAAGAAATGTGTATGCGCATCTACCTTCACCGGTATCGCGTCGATGCTGCCCGGTCTCAGCCTTTGAGGACTGAACGTAATGACCCCTGTATCTGGATTATAATGATGTGGATACTTCTTCTTGCCAAACGCATCCATGACCGCCTTGTCACAAGCAGATGTCGGCTTATCATAACGAGGAGAGAACTCCTTAAAGAAGAATGGCATGATCTTATATGTTCTCCACCCTTTGGAGATCAGGATGTAGTATACGGTATGCTGCGGGAATTGCTCCCGGACCTGCATGAAGTACCGGATGAGTTCAACGCCAAACCCTGTACTACTCCTATACTCCGGCAAGACGATGGTGTCGCCAGAGAAGACCGCCTTTACCTCTTCGCCTGGAAGAGAAAGCGTAAGAGCCATCAGTGTGGACCAACCAACGATCTCTCCCTCGCTATGTTCTTTGCGCAAAAGCATAATCGCATCTTTTTCCTGAAAATCGCGTATGAAGTCGTCCCAACTCACGCCGAGAAACCCTTGACAAAGAAGGCGGTAAAATGTCTCCTTTTCCTGTTCAGAACATGCTGCTACTTTCTTTGTTTGGCTCACGATAGAGGTCATAGCTGCTTCTCCTGTTCTTTTCTAATAGTGTAGCTCATAAAACGCTGGGAAGAGAGTGTCATCTGCCCCATCTCTTCTTTTTGTGAGACAACCAGACATATGAATGGGACAGATGACCCATCCTTTTCGAGGTGATTTGATGTATACTTTTCTCAACAGTATATTCATACCCAGGAGTGGAACAGGAGGAAACGTGAAGATAACTCTTCTCATGCCGCAGTCTGAGATGTATCGGAAACGCGGGATCTTCGGTAAAGCGCTCAGGTATGCGCCCCTGACCTTGACGACGCTGGCGGCCCTTGTTCCAGAAGAGCTGAATGCTGAGATACGGATTATCGATGAAGGAGTCGAAGAATTCAACATCGACGCTATCGACGCGGATATTGTCGGCATCACTTGCATCACCGCGAACGCGCCGCGTGTCTACGAGCTCTCCTGCAGGCTTCGCGAGATGGGCGTGACGGTCGTGATTGGCGGCGTTCACCCGACACTGGTTCCCGATGAGGTGCAGCAGCACGCGGATGCCATCGTCGTTGGGTATGCCGAGCAATCATGGCCGCAGCTCCTGCGCGATTTCACAGCCGGGAAGATGGAATCCCGCTACGTCGAGGGGCCAGGGTACCGCTTTGCCAACGTCCCCGAACCGCGCCGCGACCTGTTGAAGAAAGATAGCTATATCACCATCAACACAGTGCAGGCCGTGCGCGGATGTCCATATAAGTGCAACTTCTGCGTTGTGCCGGTTGCCTGGCCCGGCTACCTCCACCGGCCCGTGCGAGAGGTCATCGCTGAGATCGAACGCCTCAAAGGAGACTCGTTCCTCTTCCTCGATCTCAGCCCTATCGAGGACGTTACCTATATCAAGCAGCTCTATCGTGAATTGATCCCGCTCAAAAAGCACTGGGGCGGCCTTTCCACCATCCGCATTGTGCGCGACCGCGAACTGCTCAAACTTGCCTCCCAGAGCGGGTGTGGAGGGCTGCTGATCGGGTTCGAGTCGGTCTCATCAGACTCGATCAGGCAAATGAGGAAGGGCTTTAATAAGCCTGAACACTACATCGAAGCGGTCAAAATCATCCACGATCACGGTATCGCCATCAATGGTTGTTTCGTCTTTGGACTAGATGGTGACGATAAGAGCATCTTCGAACGGACCGTTGAGCTGGTCAATAAGGCCGCCATCGACCTGCCGCGCTTCTCCATCGCGACACCTTTCCCCGGCACACCGTTGTATCGGCAGCTGAAAGCGGAGGGGCGCATCTTGATCGATGACTGGTCGTACTATGGTGGGCAAAACGTCGTATTCCAGCCCAAGAACATGACCGTCGAGGAACTGCAACACGGAGCGCGGTGGGCGTGGCGGCAGGTCTACAGCTTCCCGTCAATCGTGCGCCGCGTAGCAGGTTCAGCGGCTTCGCACTCCGGCCTGGTGCTGAAGACATCGATACTGGCAAATATGGGTTATACAACATACGCCCGGATGCTCCCCGACTATGTGCCTGTTCCCTGTGAGGTTGAACCCTGGCAAGCGCGGTCACAGCAGTCACTACAAGCTTAACAGTCTCATCGACGGCTGAAAAGAGGCTCTCATGAAGATCACATTCATTACTCCACATGTCGGCAGAAAGAGCAGCAAGGAATACGTGCGCACCTGGCAGATGGAGCCGCTCACCATCGCTACCCTGGCGGGCCTGACACCGCCCGATGTTGAGATCGCCTATTTCGACGAACGCGTGGAGCGTATCAACTTTGATGCTCCTACCGATCTGGCAGCAATTACCGTCGAGACCTACACGGCCAAACGCGCTTATGAGATTGCCGCCGAATATCACCGCAGGGGGATACGAACGCTGCTCGGCGGGTATCATGCGACTCTTATTCCAGACGAGGTGCAGATGTACGGCGACAGTATCCTGGTTGGCTATGCTGAGGCTCTCTGGGAGCAGGTCATACGGGACGCCGAGAAGGGCACACTGCAACGCCGCTACACACAGAACAAAGCGCAGCCATATATCTACGGGATGCCGCGCAGGGATATTTTCAAGGGAAAGCCCTACTTCAAGCTGAGCTGCCTGGAAACAGGGCGAGGCTGCCTGCTAAATTGCAACTTCTGCTCGATAGCCGCCGCGACCTCGTCCCGCTACAACGCACGGCCCATCGACAGCATCGTCGCGGAGGTTGCCGCGCTCAAGCATAAAAATGTCTTCTTCGTCGATGACAATTTTGTCGGGAATCTGAAACACGCGCGGGAGCTCTGCCGCGAACTTACTCCGCTCAAGATCAACTGGATTGGTCAGGGGACGCTCAATATGGCGAAGGATGAGAAGCTGCTCGACATCATGGCGGAGAGCGGATGCGCCGGCATGCTGATCGGCTTTGAATCGCTGCGGCATGATACCTTGCAGATGATGAATAAGAAGCTCAATGTCGTCATGGGCGACTACACGAAGCTGATTGATTGCCTGCACCGGCATAGCATCGGGCTATACGGTACATTCATCTTTGGCTACGATTCCGAATCAGCCGAGGATGCCCTGCGCACGGCAGAGGCAGCCATTGATTTCGGCCTCTTCATCGCAGCCTTCAATCACCTGCTGCCATTCCCCGGCACACCACTGTATGAACAATTCCGCCAGGAAGGGAAGTTGACCGATGAACAATGGTGGTTATCGCCCACGTTCCGCTTCGGGGATGTTCCCTTCAACCCCAAAAACGTCACCGCCCAGGAGCTGCACGAGCTGTGCTTGAAAGCTCGCAGGCGCTTCTATAGCTTCTCCGGCATGGTCAGGCGCTCCATCAACATCAAGGGGAATGCGACGACATTGCGCAAAGCCGCTGCATTCTGGGGGATCAATGGGCTGCTGAGGAAAGAAATCGGGCAAAAGGATGGTCTGCCTTTGGGGAATCACCATGTGCGGCCTGTGCCGCTATATCCGCAGACTGCCGTAACCGATAATGTAAGGAGATAGCCATATGTGCGCGCGACGCAGGTTCGAGTTTACCCTGGCAGAAGAGGCGGATGATGACGCACTACGCGCGCTGCTGCGCCAGATTTCAATGCCCGGCAACATCACCCTATCTTTCCTGCGCGAACCCTCGTTCTTTCTGGCAGAGCAGACCGGAAGCATGATGAGCCAGGTGATGGTCTGCAAAGATCACAAACTAGGCCGGATCGTGGGTATGGGCAGCAGGAGTATACGGTCAGTCTACATCGATGGCCAACCGACGCAGGTGGGATACCTGAGTATGCTGCGTGGCCTGCCCGAAGCGCGCGGCAACATTGCCCTGGTGCACGGTTATCGATACCTCCAGGAATTGCACGCCGACGGTGCCGTTCCTTACTATTTCACCACTATCCTCGATGACAACACCGAGGCCAAAGCGCTGCTGACCAGTGGCCGCGTAGGGCTGCCGATCTACAAACCGGTTGCGCGTCTTCTCACCTATCTTATCCCGCTGACCAAAAACCCTGTGAGGAAAAGAAGCAGCGACGAGGTGAGCAGGGTAGATAAAGATCAACTCCCTGAAGCTGCTTCATTCCTCCAGCAATGGAACAGCCGCTATCAATTCGCTCCCCTCTATACATTGCAGGACATGCTTGGGCAAGGCCACCTGCTGCCCTGCTTTTCATGGGAGAATCTGTATGTGTATCGGGAGGCTGGCAAGGCTATGGGGATGCTAGGAGTCTGGGATCAGCAATCGTTCAAACAAACGGTTGTCACGTCGTACTCAAGGAAGATGCAATTCATCCGGCCATTTTACAACCTTCTGGCTCATATCAGAGGACAACCTCGCCTGCCACAGGTCGGTGAAAATATTCGCATCCTGTACGCGGCATTTTTGAGCGGGAACGCCGACGCCTTTACATCCCTCCTCCAACGGGTATGCGCGGGCTGGTCTGGTAAGGGCTACGATTACCTTTCCCTCAGCTTCTGTGAAGGCAACGAATTATCTCCAATCGCGTCTCGTTATGCCGCGCAACAACTTGCGAGCACGGTCTATATCGTGTACTGGCAAGATACGAATATCTCGCTGCCCGATTTGAGCGTGCCGGTACATGTCGAGGCAGCAACACTGTAGTTCCTTCACTCCACCCGCCGAATATCACGCACACAAAGGCCTACAACTGCCGGAACCAGCGCGAGAACGCCGCCAATAGCAAATACCTGCGCTGGCCCGATGTGGTCAGCCAGCAAGCCTGCCAGCACAAGCCCGCCGGGCAGGGCAACAGCAACACCAAGCTGCGTGATGCTGCTCACGCGGCCCAGGTATTCGTTCGGCACCTTCTCCTGTTGCAGCGTTCCCCAGATAATCATGAATGTCGCCACACCGGAACCAACAAGGGCCGAGGCGATAATGGCCACCACCGGTTCGACAGCTCGCGGGAGTGGCAGAGCGCAGGCTGCAAGTGCGAAGCCGATAACGATGATCGAGGCATATGCAACGATGCCGCGATGCCGCAGCTTGCGCGCATTTCCCAGAGCAAGAGCGGCGATGATCGAGCCGACCGCGTCCGAGGTAGCCATCGCGCCGATCAGCCAGACGCCGGTGTGGTACACGTCGTACACCAGGCGGGGGAGCGCGACCCACATCGACCCGCCGAAGCCGATACTGGCCAACGCGAAAACCAGCGTCGTCACCCACAACCAGGGAATGCCGAACACGTAGCGCAGGCCTTCGCGGGCGTCGCTTATCCCGCCTAATACACCTTTTGCAGTGGCATTTTCTCCACCAGGCGCAACTGGCGGACTCACCTGAGATGCCGGGGCTGCCGAGGAGCGAGGAAGGTGCAGTGCAAGGAGGCAGAGCACCGAGAACAAGAAGGTGAAGCCGTCGAAGGCAAAGGCGCTGGCCGGGCCGGCGAGGGCGATACTTGCGGCGCTGAGCAGCGGGCCGACCAGAAAGCCAATATTGCGGCTCAATGTCGTGAGCGCATTGACCGAGGCGAGGGACTCTTGCTCTACCAACTGCGGCATAAACGCCTGATATGCAGGATCGAAGAAGCTACTCACCATGCCAAACAGGGGAGCCAGCGCGAGAAGATGCCAGAATTGCAGCGCGTGTGTCCAGGCAAGCCAAGCCACGACAAATACAATGCACCCGCGTCCTGCATCGGCCCATAGCATCAGCAGGCGCCGGGGTAATCGGTCCGCAATTACGCCGCCGAATGCCAGTAACAGCACCTTTGGTGCCCACTGAGCAATGACCAGCAGGCTCATCGCGGTGGAAGAACCGGTGAGTATCAATACTTCCCAGGTGATGGCGATAGTAAAGACTGCATCGCCAAGCACGGAGATGGTCTGTCCGGCCCACAGCAGAGCAAAAGGGCGTGATCGCAGCGCCCGCGCAAATTGCAGCCAGCCCGCCAGCGCCGGAGGGATGCGATACACACGATGTGATGGTACAGATCCTCTCATGTCCTGCTGCCCGCTTTTCTCTTACCATTATGCCGATAGGAATGTCACCATCGGGCCCTACGCAGAAGCTGCTGGCACACCATGCAAAGTAGTGGCATGACGAATAGCTTTAATAATGGCTCGTGCAAGCGAATTTGCTGCGGCTGCGCCAATCATACTCGCCTGGAGTGGATCGAGTTGTGTTTGCGCTGTAGAACGTGATGCCAGGGCGAAGATGGTATCGCCATCAAACATGGTATGCGCGGGACGAATGACCTGCGCCAGGCCGTTGTGTGCCATTTGCGCGACTTTGTTGACCGCCTCCTTGGATAGTGCAGCATTGGTAGCGACGACAGCTATAGTCGTGTTGCTAAAAGGATCGGTAGCGGAAAAGAGCGAACCGCTCTCCATAGGATTTCGTGTGCCCGCAAGAACCTGCTGCGTCTGTAGATCGACCACGTCACCAAAAGCGTTGACAGCGACAATCGCTCCTACCAACGTACCATCGGCAAGTTGAGTACTCGCTGAGCCAAGTCCGCCCTTCGTGGCAAAGGCCGGGCCGAACATTTTGCCCAAGGTGGCTCCTGTTCCTGCGCCCACGTTGCCTTGCATCACTGGTTCAGCCGTAGCCTGTTTGCATGCGCGATACCCGGCAGCCGCATCAGGACGAATACTCGCTGAGCCAAAGCCGAGGTCAAAGAGTGCTGCCGCCGGGACAATAGGCACAC
>Ga0187806_1000214_pt1 | contig 13885 bp, 14 predicted proteins | sample NC_wetland_sal_i_7_FD_132470 | JGI IMG/M metagenome (GOLD analysis project Ga0187806, IMG submission 132470) | Wetland sediment microbial communities from Neuse River Estuary, North Carolina, USA - ASW_1 | ecosystem: Environmental > Aquatic > Freshwater > Wetlands > Sediment | place: USA: North... | reverse complement strand
CGACCAGCGCGCCGTACACCGACTTCGGCAGGCGCCGCTTCGCCCGCCGCTGCGCGACGGCGACGGTCTCGAACCACTTGGTAGCCATTTACAGCGCGCCCTTGGCCTGGGATCCGGCCGGGTACGGCGTGAGGACCTGCACGTCGATCGGGGCCGACAGCTTCCCGTTCAGCGCGTCCCGCAGCGCGGCGAGCCCGGCGCCCGCCACGTGCGCCGCCACGGCCTCGTCCGACGCGTACTTCTCGATCATGACGAGCCGGCCGTCTGGTCCCTCGTGCAGGGCGTAGAGGAGGCAGCCGTCTTCTTCCGCGTGCACCTTGTCCATGGCGGCCTCGAAGGCGGCGATCGCCTCGGCGCGGTGCTCGGGGACGGGGAACGCCGTGGCGACGATGATGACGGCCATGCGGATTCCTAACTACTCGGGCGCGGCAAGCGAACTGAGGGGGCGTACGCAGTCTGCCAGCACCAGTACCCTCGCGTCACGCGCCGGAATCCGGGCGAAATCCCGTCGAGCCGCCCACAGTGGGAACACCACAGCCGCGAGCCCGCGCGCTGGTATCCGCGCCATGAAACCCCGCCAGAGATGCGAGCGGAAACCCGGCATGGTAAAGAAGTGGCGATGCCTCGGACTCGCCCGCTCTGGGCTTCGCGCTGCGCCTGCGGTCACGACCGCGAGGCGCATCGCCACTACAGGCCCGGCAGCGACTGTGCGCTGTGCTCGTGCCCCCGCTGGCGGCCGCGGATCTTCCGGTGGTGGACCCGCCGCGCCTGAGCGCGCGCGCCAATGAGTTGCGACAGATAACAAAGAACTTGTAAACCCGCCCATGTTCCGAGGCGTCTGACACACGGGCATGGCTTGCGGCCTGGCGTCTGTGCCTACGTGCAGAGTTCTGTATTGCCGCAGGCCATGGCAATGGCGGTGCGGTGTATTCCCCGGTAACGGAGGTAGCGCCGCGTGTCCATCGCCGAGCACGGCAGACCGCTCGCTGGCTCGACCGGCCCGGACACAAACGGACAACTCATTGCGCTTCGGGTGCTCGAGGACATTGCGGCCAGGCAGGCGAGCGCAGCCCGCGCTCCCGGTGCGTCCAGCGCGCTCGACCGGGAGCGGCCGGCGCCAGCCGCCCCGACTCGCCGCCGCACGCGGCACCGGGCGCGAAAGCCGCTTACCTCCTCCCTCTACGTCGTCATCGTGGCGTGCTGGCTCGTGCTCTGCGCGGCGCTCTGCACGGCCGTGCGGCCCGTCGCGGAGGCCGCGTTCAGGACGCGAGGCATGGCTCTCGGCGTCACGGTCATCCTGACCGGGCTCTTCATCGCCTACTTCTGGCTGAACGGGCTGAAGGACTTCGGCTATCCGATCGCCTACCGGCTGATGCGCCGCCGCATGGTGCTGCCTCCGGCGCGGCCGCCCTGGCCGTCGCGGGGCGGCCTGCCGCTCGTCGGGCTGCTCTACGTCACCTGCAACGACTTCATCGAGGAATCCCTCGGCGCCTCGATGCGGCAGGACTACCCGAACTGCCAGACCACCATCCTCGACGACAGCGCGGACCCGGCGTTCCGCGCGCGGGTGGACGCCTTCGCGATCCCGCGCGGCATCCCGGTCATCCGCCGCGATGGCCGCGAGGGCTTCAAGGCCGGCAACCTGAACAACTTCCTGCGGCACGCCATCGGTCATCTCGACTACTTCGTGATCATCGACTCCGACGAGATCCTGCCGCCCGGGTTCGTGACCCGCGCCCTCGACTACTTCGCGGCCGATCGCTCGGTCGGCATCGTGCAGGCCAACCACATAGCGACCCGCAACAGGACGACGTTCATGCGCACGTTCGCGCCGGGGGTGGACGCGCACTGGCCCGCCTACCAGGCCGTCAAGTCACGGTGCGGATTCATGAGCCTGCTCGGGCACGGGGCGATGGTCAGCCGGGAGGCTTACCAGGCCGCGGGCGGGTTCCCGCACCTCGTCTCCGAGGACATCGCGTTCGCGATCGACGCCCGGCGAGCCGGCTACCGGACAGTGTTCGCCCCGGACATCACCTGCGAAGAGGAGTTTCCGCCCGACTACGCCGCCTTCAAGAAGCGGCATCGCCGGTGGACCGAGGGGAACATGGAGTTCATCAGGCGCTACAGCGCCCGGATCCTGTTCTCCCGCACGCTGACCTGGTACGAGAAGCTCGACATCGTCCTGTTCTGCTACAGCCTGCCGCTGACCGGAGTCTTCAGCCTCTACGTGGTGGTCAACGCGATCATCTTCCCGCTGATCCACTTCCGCTATCACTACCCGGTCTGGATGCTCGTCCCGACGCTCGTCTTCCTGATCGCCCCGATGCTGAACGACATCCTCACCTGGATGAGGGCGCCCAAGCGGCAGCTGTCTTCCTATCTGCTGCACTCGGTCGCGCTCTTCGGCTCCGTCTACTTCGTCAGCCTGTTCGCCTCGGTGCGGTCGATGTTCACCGGGAGCTACTTCCACGTGACGCCGAAGACGGCACGGGCCACCAGCCTGAAGTCCGCCATCAGGCAGAACTGGGTGGACCTGACGGCCATGGTCGTGCTGGCCGCGGTGGTCACCGTCGCCTCGGGCAGCGTGCTCCCGATCATCCTGCTGCTCATCCCCGTGACGTTCGGAATCTACCTGTCGGTGATGAACGCGGGAGACGCCGCGGTCGCCGCCAGGCCCGATGGAAGGCACATCCTGGAGAAGAGGAGAAGGTTATGTACAACCACGCGTACCCCACCGGCGCCGTCGCGGCTGGCGGCACGATCGCGCTGACCTCCGGCTGGACGGTCGCCGGATGGGCGCTGCTCGGTGTCGCGGCCGTGATGGCCCTCGCGCTGACGACCGCGAAGCTGCGCCGCTCGCGCGGCTGAGCCGCAGGCGCCCGGCACATGCGGCACCGGAAGCCCGCGAAGCACCGGCTGGCCTGGTCTCTCGCCTGGGCCGCCTGCGCGGTGACCGCCGCGGCCGGCGGCCTGCTGCTCTACAACGGGCGTGCACGTGTCCCGCCGTCGCTTCCTTCGCCGCCGGCCGCGAAGGAAGCGACGCTGCCGCAAGAGGCGGCCTATCAGCCTCTCGCGGCAGCGGTTCCGCGCGCGGTCCCGCAGCGAGTGGACATCCCGTCCATCGGGGTGTCCGCACCGATCACCCCGGAGGGCACCGACTCGACGGGCGCGCTCGAGATGCCGCCGTTGTCGGCGGAGAACCTGGCGGCCTGGTATGACGGCGGTCCGGCGCCCGGGCAGGATGGCGCGGCGGTCATCGCGGGTCACGTGGACAACGCCGACGGCCCGCTGGTCTTCTGGCGGCTGCGCGAGCTGCGGCCCGGCGACAAGGTCACGGTCAGCCCCGGCAACCTGGTCTTCACCGTCACGAAGATCACCGAGGTGAACAAGGACGCGTTCCCCACGCTCGCGGTCTACGGTCCGGCGAAGGGGCCGCAACTCCGGCTCATCACCTGCGGCGGCACGTTCGACTATGCCACCGGGCACTACCTCGACAACGTCATCGTCTTCGCGACGGAATACAAGCGATAACGCAAGGCGAACACCACAACAACAATCCCTCACGCATACAAAAATCCTTTAGTTCACGGCGTTGTACGACAACCCGCACCATCTCTTACACGTCTAACTTCGGGTCAAAGGGGGGGAATCCACCGCGGCCCGGTCGGTGTCGGTCCTGCGCACGCACGGCGGACCGCAACGTGGACGTGGAGGAATATCACAATGGATGGACCGCCAGGCGGGCCGAATCGAAATACCGTTCGACGTGGTGAGCACGCCGCTCCCGATCGGTACGCGGACGCCGTGACCGGCCGCGGTCCGCAGCCGTTGCCTCCGGCCCCGATGTCGCCGACGCGCCCGCTAGGCGCCGGCGGCAACGGCAACGGCGGCTCCGGCTACGCCGCCCAGCGCTCGGGACAGGCCGACCCCGGCTACGCGCAGGGCGGTGGCCAGAACGGCCACGGCGGCCCGGACGCCTACGCCGTCCAGACCACCCAGCCGAGCCAGAACGGGTACCCGAGGCAGAACGGGCACGACGGCTACGCCGGCTACAGCGCTCAGGACACCTCCACCGGCTATCGGCCCTACAACCCGCAGGACGTCCGCAACGGCAACGCCGGCACGGATGTCCAGAACGGGTATGGCCAGAACCCGTTCAGTCAGGACGGCTACACCCAGAGCGGTTACACCCCGGACGGCTACGGCCAGAACGGTTACGGCTACGGCGGCCAGAACGGCCACAACCGCAACGGCCAGGACGGCCGGCGCCGCGACGACGCGCCGAGGCAGTCGGGGAAAGGGAAGCGTCCCCGCAAGCAGCTTGGCAGCGACCGGCGGACCAAGGCGCTGCCGCTGGTCCCCAAGCCGGTCAGCGACGCCCGGGTCGCGATGGGCCGGCTGGCCATCATCGTCACGGTAACCGCGTGGATCGCCTACGTGGTCCAGTGGTTCTTCGCCGACTTCTTCCACCCGGGCTACGAGAGCGCGGTGGCCCGGGCGGAAGAGATCCTGTACCTGGCCATCGTCACGCTGCTGACGGCGTCCGCGATGGCGTACCTGCTGAGCCGGATCGGCTTCTTTTACCGGACGCGCACGCACCACCGGGCCACCCGGGCCAGCCTGGACCAGTACTTCGACACGCACCGCCCGACGCTGACCACGATCATCCCCTCCTACCAGGAGGAGGAGCGGGTCATCATGACCACGGTGCTGTCCGCCGCGCTCCAGGAGTACCCCGACAAGACGGTCGTGCTGCTGATCGATGACCCGTACGTGCCCAAGACGAGCAAGGCCCGCGAGCAGCAGGAGGCCGCGCGGGCGCTGCCCGCCAAGGTCGAGCGGCTGCTCGCCGAGCCGGCGCAGCGGTTCGCCAGCGGGCTGCAGTCGCTCGAGAATGCCCTGCGGCGCGGCGACGCGATGGGTCCGCAGGCGATGCTCGCGGTGGCCAGCGCGTACGCCGAGGCGATCGCGTGGCTCGAGGACCTGGCGGCCGGCCAGGAGATCGTCGACCACACCGACACGTTCTTCGTCAACGAGATCATCCTCCGGCTGGCGGAGTCGTTCCGCGAGGTCCGCGGGGCGCTGCTCGACTCGGCCGGCGAGGGCGTCGTGCTCCACCCGCAGATGTTCCTGCGGCTGTACCGGCGGCTCGTGTGGACGTTCAGCGTCCGGGTCACGAGCTTCGAGCGCAAGCGGTACGTGTCACTGTCGCACGAGCCGAACAAGGCCGAGAACCTCAACAGCTACATGAGCATCATGGGCGGCCACTGGCGCGAGGCGCAGGTGCCCGGCGGCCTGGCGCTCGTGCCCACCCGGCCGGGTACCGGGCTGTACATCCCCGACCCGGACTACGTGGTGACGCTCGACGCCGACAGCGTGCTGCTGCCCGAGTACTGCCTGCGGCTGGTGCACCTGCTCGAGCAGCACGAGTACCAGGACATGGCGATCGCGCAGACGCCGTACAGCGCGTTCCCGGGTTCCGCGACCCGGCTGGAGCGTATCGCCGGGGCGACCACCGACCTGCAGCACATCGTGCACCAGGGCCTGACCTACTACGACGCCACGTTCTGGGTCGGCGCCAACGCGGTCATCAGGAAAAGAGCCCTGAACCAGATCGCCGACACGTCCTACATCGGCGACTACGAGGTCAAGCAGTACATCAAGGACCGCACGCTGATCGAGGACACCGAGTCCACGATCGACATGGGGCTGCACGGCTGGCGGCTGTTCAACTATCCCGAGCGGCTGAGCTACAGCGCCACCCCGCCGGACTTCGGCTCGCTGTGCATCCAGCGCCGCCGCTGGGCCAACGGCGGCCTGCTTATCCTGTCCAAGCTGCACCGGACGCGGCGGGCCCGCAAATCCAAGGGCAACCGGATGCGGTTCGCCGAGTACTTCCTGCGCTGGAACTACATGGCGTCCATCTGCTGGAGCTCGGCCAGCCTGCTGATCCTGCTCGCCTTCCCGTTCAGCGCCGCGCTGATCAGCCCGCTGCTCGGCCTCGTCGCGCTGCCCTACTTCCTGTGCATGGCCAGCGACCTGCGCTACTGCGGCTACAAGCGGATCGACGTGCTGCGCATCTACGGCTTCAACCTGGTCCTGCTCGGGGTCAACCTGGCCGGCACGCTCTCGTCGATCGTCCAGGGCATCACGGCGTCCAAGGCGCCGTTCGCGCGCACCCCGAAGGTCAAGGACCGCACCGTCGTGCCGGGGTTCCTCCTGATCGCGCCCTACCTGCTGATCGCGCTGGCCGGCTACACCGCCTACCGCGCGTACGTGCACCACCTGACGGAGAACCTGTGCTACGCGGTGCTGAACGTCACGCTGGCCTTCTATGCGGTCAAGTCCTACATCGGACTGCGCAACTCCATCGTGGACGGGTGGATCCACGGCACGTCGGTGCTGTACAAGAAGCCGGGCAAACGCCGCTGGTGGAGCGCTTTCCGCGGCCGTACGACGGAAGAGGTCAAGCCGACCGACTGGCGCGACGTGCTCCAGACGGGCTACGCCGAGTTCCAGTACAAGGCGCTGACGGGCCCGTCGCCCGTGCAGGCGCCCGCCGGCCCGCTACCGGACGGCCCGGCGAAGCGCCGGCTGTCGTTCTTGCGGGTGCTCGTGGCCCTCATCGTCCTCGCGGGCGCGGGTTACGGCAGCTACTACGGTGTCAAGAACCGGCTGCTCGCCCCCGTCGCGGTCGTGCACCAGACGTGGTTCGCTCCGTACGTCGACGTCACGCTGACCCCGACGTACCAGTTCCAGAGCTCCACCTCCGACCCGTCCCGGCAGAGCGTGCTCGGCTTCGTGGTCGCCGCGTCGAGCTCGCAGTGCACGCCCAGCTGGGGCGGTGACTACACGCTGTCCGAGGCCGGACAGGCGCTCGCGGTCGGCCCGCGGATCGCACAGCTTCAGCAGGAGGGCGAGCAGGCCATCGTATCGTTCGGCGGCAAGGCGAACACCAGCCTCGACGTCGCCTGCCCGACGGCCGGCGCGCTCACGGCGGCCTACCAGTCCGTGATCAGCACGTACAACCTGACCACGATCGACCTGGACATCGAGGGCTCCGCGCTGGACAACTTCGGCGCCGAGACCCGGCGCGCGCAGGCGATCGCCAGCCTGGAGCAGACCGATCCCAAGCTGAACGTGTGGCTGACCCTCCCCGTCGAGCAGAACGGGCTGCAAGACGACGCCCTGTCGGTGATCTCGTCGATGCTGCGCGACCACGTCTCGCTCGCCGGGATCAACATCATGGCGATGGACTACAACTCGGTACCCGCCGGGACCAGCATGGGGCAGATGGCCGAGGACGCGCTGAACGCCACGGCCGCGCAGCTCACCAAGCTGTACCCGCAGTACGGCATCAAGCTGCGCGCGCAGCAGATCTGGCAGCGGCTCGGTGCGACGGTGATGATCGGCGAGAACGACATGCAAGGCCAGAATTTCACCGTGACCGACGCCCGCACCCTGGTCAGCTTCGCCGCCGCGAACCACCTGGGCCGGCTCTCGATGTGGTCCGTCAACAGGGACAGCCAGTGCGGCTCGACCTTCCCGGAGACCGGGCTGCTGTCCAACACGTGCAGCGGCACGACTCAGTCGAACCTGGAGTTCTCCCAGATCTTCAGCTCGCTCCAGGGCAGCGCGGTGATCTTGCCGAACTCCGGCAACGTGCAGCCGGTCGCGCCGGACACCAACCCGGCGGACGCGCCGTACCCGCTGTGGTCGTCTACCGCGAACTACCCGCTCGGCTACAAGGTCGTGGAGAACGGCGAGATCTACCAGGCCAAGTGGTACAACAGCGGCGACGACCCGTCGGCGCAGGTGCAGTTCGCCTGGCAGACGCCGTGGGAACTGCTCGGTCCCGTGCTGCCCGGCGACCACCAGTCGGACATCTTCACGCTGCCCGCCGGCAGCTACCCGGCGTGGTCGCAGACCAAGGGGTACAAGACCGGCGCCAAGGTGCTCTACCAGGGGCTGCCGTACGAGGCCAAGTGGGCCAACCAGGGAGTCTCCCCGGCAACAGAAGCGTCCGACCCGTCGGGGTCGCCGTGGAAGGCGCTGTACTCGATCCCCGGCGAGCCGAGCGGCGCGCCCGCCCTGGGCGTGAACCCGACCGCGACCGACTCGCCAAGCTCGGCGGTGCCGACGGTCTCGCCGTCGGCCACCTCCGGGCAGGGAGCGGGGTAATGGCGTTACAGCGGATGGCCGGTGGCGTGCCAGACGGCCAGGACGAGAGCGCCGGTGAGCAGCGGGAAGACCACGAAGTTCTCCCCGATCTTCGCGGTGGTGATCTGCAGCGGGCGCGGGACCAGGTGGAACTCGCGCCCGCTCACCGGCCAGAACAACGGGCAGCCGCCGTGGGTCAGCTCGTCGCCCGCGATGTGCGCGGCGCAGCCGATGGCGACGGCGAGCGCGAGCAGCGGCACGTGCCAGTGCCCCACGGGGATCAGCAGGAGGTCCCAGCGCGTGTAGCAGGCGATCACCGCGGCGCCGATGCCAAGCAGGTCGCCGTGGTGGCCGCCGATGTGCAGCGCGCGGAGCGCGGCGGAAAACAGCAGCGCCAGGTACAGCGCCGCGGGCACCAGGTGCCAGGAGAACACCGCGTGCCTGCTCAGGTGCGCGGACAGCTGGAACGAGCCCGCGGCGAGCGCCCCGGCGGAGAACACGGCGATGCCGACGAGGCTGTGCGTGCCGTGCCGGTGCCCGCCCGACAGCCGGTCCACCAGCCAGGCGAACGCCTCGGTCAGGAAGCCGAACTCCCGCGAGATCGTGCTGTCCGGGTGGTCGATATCCGGCAGCACGCCGGCCCCCGCGGTCAGCACCACGCCCGCGGCCAGGTGCGCCCCAGTCACGTGCAACGACGGCCCGAGCACCGCGAACGCCAGCGCGCCGCTCAGCGCGTGATCCCTGCCCAGCACGGCGACAAGCCTGACACACGACCGGTCCGCGATGGCGAAGGCGCGCGGGCGGCCAAGCGGGCGCGTAGCCGGACTTTGCGTAACCGTCTGGTGAAACGCCGCCAACCGCCCGCCGCTAGTCAGTACGGTTAGCCGCGGAAAGCCTGTTACTGAGCAATAAAGGAGCCTGATGGCCACGCTGCAGGAGATGCTGCTCGCCCCCGACGTCGAGCCGCACGTCTACACCGATGTCCTCGCGCTTGTCGACAGCGAGCTGAAGAGCAAGTCCGGGATGTCAGGTACCGCGGTCAAGGTCGCCTTCAAGGCGATCACGTCGTTCGCGCCCGGCTACTACCAGGAGACCGTGCAGTCCATGATCCCGGGCATGACGTACGAGCTCGAGCCGTACTGGGCGGACTTCCAGGCGTCGGGGAGCGCCGACTTCGGCGACTACCTGGCCAAGCGCGGCGACGAGGTGTCCGCGTCGCTGCTCGCGGTGACCGACGACATGGCGCACCGCTCCGGCCGCGCCACGGTCGTCAAGGCGTACAACGCGGTGCGCGGCGGCGCCGGCAAGCACATCGAGGCGGCGCTGCCGAACCTCGGCGCCATGATCCAGAAGTACGCCTGACGCAGCGCCAGGCGCGGCACGACAACAAAGGGATGGGCCCCGCCGCTCACCTGCGGCGGGGCCCTCGGATGTGCGTGACTAAGCCACGTGGTGCTTGATCCTGGCGGTGAACTCGCGCCAGGTCCGCGGACCGAACGTCAGCAGTGCGCCTGTGCGGTCCTTGGTGTCGCGCACCAGGACCCGGCCACGGGCCGCTACCTCTACGCAGTCGCCGCCGTTCGAGCCGCTGTAGCTCGATTTGCGCCAGGTCAGGGCGCCGCTTGGTTCCATTCCTCTGCATGCCTCTCAATCAGGCTTTGGGAAGCGCTGCCGGGGAGCGCTTCCGTTCTCAGCGTGTCGAACATGAGCGTGATCTCGGCGCACGTGTCTGCGTCGTCTGCTGTCTGTCCGGACGCCGCTGTCTCCAAGTAAACAACACTCCGGCCATCGCCCATCTGCGCGATGACGAACGCGCCGAGCAGCCCGGGATGCGGACGGGCGGCCGGTATCACCTGGACCGTGATGTTCGGCCGCTGCGCCATCTGTGCTAGGTGGGCGAGCTGGTCTTGCATCACCTTCGCGCCGCCGACGTTGCGGTGCAACACGTTTTCGTCCAGCAGGACCCACAGCAGCGGCGGCGGCGGAGTGTCGCGATCAAGGATGGCCTGCCGGTCTAGCCGGCCCGTGACCCGGTCGCTGATCTGATCGTCGGTTGTGTTGGGGTGCGTCTCCAAGATCGCCCGGGCGTATGCCTCCGTCTGGAACAGGCCGGGAATCAGGACATGCTGGAACATCCGCAGGGAACGGGCCTCGGCCTCGTATGGGTGGAACGGGCGGAAGCCGGCTGAGAACGGCACCCCGTGCAGCCGTTCCTCGATCCGGGCGAAGATGCCGGGCAGGCCGAACGCCTCGTCCAGCCGCCTGGCCTGGTCCGGAGTCGCCGCCCGGTACATCGTCTCGATGTTGGCGATGGTGGAGCCGCTGTAGCCGATCCGGCTGCCAAGCTCGTCGCGGGACAGGCCGGCATGCTCGCGCATCGCCTTGAGCTGCTCGGCGAACAGGCGCCGGTCGGGGTCTTCACGCCCGGGAGCGGTCACGTCACACATCCTCACGCGGTCGCTGGTTCTGTGCACACCTAGCGGCCAGGCTTCAACGGCTGGCGGTGATGCTTCCAGCACGCTACGCCGCCACGTGACGATTGTCCCGCGTCCCCGGGCTGGTGGCCATTCCTCCCGGCCCGGGGGCGTTCCGCTCATCCCGAGGGGAGGAAACCGTGCCGGATATCGCGGAGACCGACGCATTCGCGCGGCTGAAATGGGACTGGGACAGCGCCTACGACTTCACCCGCGACGACGACCCCGCCAACCCCGAGCCGTACAGTGCAGCACGCAAGGACGGCAAGGGCACGCTCACTGCCGCTGACCCCGAGGCGTTGCGAGAAGCGGTGCTGCGGGACTATCTCGCGTGCCGGGTGCCCCGGGATGTCGCGCCGTGATCGTCTGGCTGTGGGACTCACCATCCGGTGCGCGCGGGGTCAGTGACGACGACGGGCGGGCGCGCGAGACAGCGGAGGCAGTCATGCGAAGTTCCGGCGCGGGAACGGCCCGGGTGGAGCGGGCGCGCCTCGCGCTCGGCTACGAGTGGCTGACCTCCGGGTACCTGCGCACGGGCTACGGCTGGTCAGCCGAGCAACATGCGGGCGGCATCAGGTGGGTTCCGCTGCACCCTGTATCCTCCCGCAGCACCGAGATCAGGTGGCCAAGCGCATCGAACCATCGCCAGCAGATGACGTAGCCAGACCCCGTAACGATCTCGGAACGCTCCGTCCTTAGGTTGGGCTCATCGGGTTGGCCTGCCGCGGGGGCGGGCACCCCGGTCACGAGCCTCAGTTCGCGCAGGCTCAGGGAGGGGTGAGTTACATGTCAGCATGGCTTAGCAAGTGGGGGCCCGCGTCAGGAGCGCTGTCGGCGGTCCTCATCGCGATCGCATTCTTCGCGGGGCCGAACTCCCCGGGCGATAACGCCACGGGCGCGCAGGTCATCTCCTGGTACGGGAGCCACCACACGTCGGACTTCGCGTCCGACCTCATCGGCGGCCTGGCCGTGCTCTTCCTCGTGCTCTTCGCGGTCTCACTGGCCCGGCAGGTGCGGACCGGAGATCGCTGGCTGGCCTACGGGGCGCTGGCCGGGGCAGTCTTCGGCGGCGTGGGCCTGCTCACCTCCATCGGGTTCGACACGATCCTGGCGCAGGACCACAACCACCTGACGGTCGCCTCGGCCCAGACGCTGGGCTTGCTCCAGAACGACTTCTTCCTGCCCATTCTCGTCGGGTTCGCCTTGTTCGGCCTCCTGGCCGGGCTGGCGGTCGTGGCGGGCCGGATCCTGCCGAGATGGATGGGATGGGTCATGTTCGCGTTCGGCCTGGCCTGCCTGGCCGGTCCGGTGGGCTTCTTCGCCGTGCTGGCGGTGGAGCTGTGGGTGCTGGTGGCGGCGGTCTGGATGGTGAAGCAGGGTCCGCCGGTTCCCGGGCGAGTCACACCGCTGGCCACGGATCGCGTTACGGCCTGACTCCGGCGGCCGCGGGCGCGGTGGGCTTTCCCGCTCATCCGGGCCCGCGAGTCACGCCGGTTTCCGCCGTCGGCGCGCCTGCCGATCACGCCTGCGGGCGGCGGTTCCCCGGTTCAGACAGCGACAGGGACGCGGGGGGCGGGATGCATTGGCGGGACGAGCTGGGCGGGATAGGGGAAGTACACCCGAAACTGTTCTGCGTCTGCCTCGGCGACGCGGAAGCGGCTGAGGATGTCCTCTAGCGGTCCGCTTCGACGGGGAACCCTTCGAGTCAGCCGACGGCACCTTCGCGGCAATGCGAGACCCGTGGGGAAACTTCTTCGTTCTCAGCCAGAGCCAGCCCGCTGCACGCTCGGAGCCCAGCGCCCCAGCGTCCGCATCCGGCTGAAGTCTCACCCTCGCGTTCAGCTTGCACGGCGCTGCGCGCGGCATGATGTCCAGGCGGTTCTTGCTCCGTGGCCGGAGTGTCCCGTCGAGGATCTCGGTGGTCCACCAGGCCGGCCTGCGCGACACCGATGAGCAGGTCCCGCAGCGCGGTGAGGCCCGGGGCAACTGCGGGCACGGCGCCGAGCCGCTGGAACGGCGCGGTGACCCGTAGCGGGTACGCAGGCCTGGCCTGGTTCGGCAGGACCCGCACATCCGGTGGTGAGGACTACCATATATGTCATGACGATGACCCGGACGACCGTGTACTTGTCGCTGGATGCCAAGCGGCGCCTGTCAGCAGCCGCGCACCGTCGGCATCGCAGCGAAGCGGAGCTGATCAGGGAAGCGGTCGACCAGCTCCTGGCAGGCGAACCGGAACGCCCGCGGCCGAACCCTCCCCAGCTCGACCTGGAGCCGGCGCTCATCGACAACGTGGACGATAATTTGTCGGCGGGATTCGGGGCAGACGGCCTTGAGGGCATCTCGTGGCGCAGCTGATCATCGACACGTCCGGTTACCTCGCCGGGACGGCTACCGCGCACCCGCTCCATGACACGGTTCTCAAGCTTCTGAGCAGCGCCCGCCAGCCGCCGGTCGTCTCACCGATGGTGATCGCGGAGATCGATTACCTTGTCCTGGACAAGGCAGGGGTCGACAGGGAACTCGACGTGATCGATGACCTGACCGGCGGCGCCTATGAGATTCCCGATCTGGACGTTGACGACCTGCGCACGGCCAGGCAACTGGCCGCCAGGCACCGGGACCCGAGAATCGGAATGACCGACGCGGTGAACGCCGTCCTGGCCGAGCGCTACGACACCAACGAGATCCTCACCACAGACCAGCGGCACTTCCGCGTGATCACACCCCTGACCAGACGGTTCGACGCTTTCCGCATCCTGCCAGCAGACCTGTAACCACGCTGGCGGAAACCCGGCGAGCTGCCCCCGGCAAAGAAGTGTCGTAACCCTGAGCCCGGCTTGCCCGCCCCGTTGCGCATCCTATGCCGCCTGACCAGCGGAAACCGCAACCATGTCGGTCGGCGGCGCCTGATCTTGCTTGTGGGCCGTCGGCTGCGGGGGTTATTTCAGTGCAGACGTGATAGGTCGTGAGCCGGTTGCTGTTGATGGGTGCGTGGTCGGGCCAGGTGTGTGCGGCACGGAATGCGTCGGATGCGAGGTAGGCGGCGTATGTGTCATCGTCGGCGAATTCGAGGATGGACAGGTAGCCCCGGTCTTGCTGGCTGGGGCCGGCGAGGTCGTGGTGCGCCTGGGTGAGCCGCTGGCGCGCGCGGTGGCGACAGTGTGTCGTCAAGTTGCGGGTGCGCGGGATCTGCCGTCGGCCCGGAGTCGCTCCACGGCACGGCCCCGGCCAGCGCTGCCTGAGTTGAT
>Ga0187806_1000208_pt1 | contig 13973 bp, 22 predicted proteins | sample NC_wetland_sal_i_7_FD_132470 | JGI IMG/M metagenome (GOLD analysis project Ga0187806, IMG submission 132470) | Wetland sediment microbial communities from Neuse River Estuary, North Carolina, USA - ASW_1 | ecosystem: Environmental > Aquatic > Freshwater > Wetlands > Sediment | place: USA: North... | reverse complement strand
TCTTGCGGGTAAGATGTGGGATGAGGCCGTGCGTGAGCGTTCACTCGAACTGGATGGGAACCTGTTAGGGTATGAGCAGTTTCAGAAGATGGAGTGGAATTCGTTCGTATACCCCGAACAAGGTCCTGATCCTATGGATAAGATGTCCCCACTCTTCGATCAGTTGAAGTGGCTTGAACAGGCGGGGTTTGCTGACATCGATGTGTTCTGGATGAAAGCAGGGCATGCAATATTTGGGGGTCGCAAGACCTGAGACCCCAAATATTGTTCACATTGAAGCCGAGCGAAGCGCGGACACCCTGTCCATCGCTTCGCTAGACGACGAATTGTTAGCGCTTCGTGTATTGTGGAGCCTTGCGGGCACGCTTGAGACCGGGCTTCTTGCGTTCCTTCATACGCGGGTCACGTGTGAGAAAGCCAGCCTTACGCAGGGTAGACTTCCATTCGGGGTTCACACGCACAAGCGCACGTGCCACAGCGTGACGAACGGCACCGGCTTGACCGCTCGTGCCACCTCCGACGACACGCACGGTCATTGTATACGCATTGCCCAGATCGAGCAGGCGTAAGGGTGCAGCAACAGTGGCAATGTATGCTTCGCGCTGCCCAAAATACGTATGCGCGTTTTTGCCGTTGACGGTGATGCTGCCATCACCATTTGGGAAGAGACGTACGCGGGCTACAGCCGTCTTGCGTCGACCCATGCCATAGTAATATTCACCTTTGCTGGTATCGGCCAAGGGAGGTCCTCCTATTTAGTAAACTATTCAGATGTTGATGCCTCTGTCTGCGCCTCAGCAGGAGCAGGTTGTTTGAGCAGTGCCTGGGGGCCTGTCCATGGCACCGGCTTCTGTGCTTGATGCGGATGCGTTGGGCCAGCATACACCTTCAGGTGAGACATAATTTGCGCGCCGAGACGATTATGCATGACCATGCCACGTACAGCATGCTCCAGGGCGCGCTCAGGGTATTTCCCTTCAAGGGTCTGGCGCAGCGTCTTCTGCTTCAAGCCACCTGGGTACTGGGTGTGACGATAGTAGATTTTCTGATCCAGGCGATTGCCTGTCACCGCAATTTTGTCAGCATTGATTACAACCACAAAATCACCGCTCTGCAGGTGTGGCGTGAAGGTGGGTTTGTGCTTGCCACGCAGGATTTGCGCGATCTGTGATGCCAAACGGCCCAGTACCTGTCCCTCAGCGTCTATGATGTACCACTGCGGATTCAGGTCGGCAGCCTTGGCACTATATGTTTTCTTCATTTTGTTACTCCAAACTCTTCAGGATAATCCACTTGCACCAGGCACAACCCATGCGACGGGGCCGCTGAACCCGGATGCGTCTTTTCAGCGCGTTGCACGATAGTGGCAAACTCATCAAGGCTGAGGCGTCTCTGTCCCACCAGCAACAGTGTACCAACGATTCTGCGAACCATCCCCGTGAGAAAGGCATCCGCAGTAAAATCACAGTAGACCTGTGGACCCTTGCGCATGCAACGGGCTTCTAGCATCGTGCGAATACAGGAATGCGGTCCCGGTTTTCTCGCATTGATCTCTTCAGGATTGTGTCCGAAGGCCCCAAAATCTTTGCGTCCCAACAACACCAGGCAGGCTTCGTGCATTACATCAATAGCTAGCGTCTGCGAACGATAGTAGCTGTAACGCGCTTGCAATGCTGTCGGTGCAGCGTCGTTCCAAATCGTATAGCGATAGGAACGACTGCGAGCGCTGAACCGTGCGTGAAAGTGCTCTGGAACCTCTTTAGCCCATCGCACAGCAATGTCAGCAGGTAGGACAGCATTCAGAGCGCGTACCCAGACCTGTGGCGCTAGATGCGAGCTGGTATGAAAATTCACCACCTGTCCACTTGCGTGAACACCCGCATCGGTGCGGCCTGCACCATGGACGACCGAATCTGTACCAGAGATACGAGCGATCGCCGTTTCTACTGCTGCCTGCACCGTTGGTCCGTGTGTATCGGGCTGCCGCTGGAAGCCGTGATAGTCAGTACCGTCGTATTCAATGCCACAGGCAATATTGGTCATTACACGAGGGCAATCTGCGCCATCTCAGCAGCGTCACCCAGGCGCCGACCTAGCTTTGTGATACGGGTATAGCCACCAGGACGCCCTGCATAGCGTGGAGCCAGTTCTTCAAACATTTTTTTGACGACCAGCTCGTCAGGCAACTCACTGAGGATACGACGGCGTGCATGCAGTTCTATGACCATTGCCTCGTATGCCGCCTGCAGTGCTGCCTCAGCCTTCTCCTCATTGCTTATGATGCGTAGCAACTCTTCGCGACGTGCCTCTAGCTTATTCTCCAGGAATTTGCGCCCCTTCTCGGTCAAAGGCGGCTTATATTGATCGGCACGTTCCGCATTAGAAGCAACTCTGGCTCCGAGTGAGAAACGACCCTGGCGCGCAAAGGCTAACACCTCCGCAGCCTTCTCCCCATCCGAAACAACAGCTGCTAAGTGCTGCTGGGCGGCTAAACGTCCCTTCACAGCAATAGAAATCAGCTTTTCGGCCTGGCCACGAATAGCGTTAGCGCGTGCCTCCGTGGTATTTATCCGATCATAACGGATGAGACCTGCCATTAAGTTACGACGCGCAGCGCGACGACGGTGCTCAGGCATGCTCAGCCGATTACCTGCAACTCGGTGCCTCAACTTATTCCTCCATTTCGTGATCGCCGTCCATATCGGCCCCAACAGCGCTGGTGTGCGGATTGGGCAGGAAGTTGCGCAAGAGCAATCGCTCGCGCAACTCTTGCAGGCTCTTCTCACCAAAGTTCCGCACGCCAAGCAAGTCTTCCTCATTCATTGAAAGCACCTGACCCACTTTTGTGATATTACTGCGCTTGAGGCAGTTATACGCGCGCACCGAAAGATCAAGTTCCTCGATAGGTGTGTCATAAATCTTCTGAGGTATCGGTATACTGCTCAGCGGCGCCTTCTCCGGTTCAATTGAGGTGGCCCGATAGGTAGCCAACTGCGTGAAGTGTCTCACCAGGATATCTGCACTCTGGCGCAAAGCCTCGTCCGGCGTAATGGTACCGTCGGTCCAGATATCGAGAATAATTTTATCAAAGTTAGTCATCTGTCCCACGCGGGTGTGCTCAACGGTGTAGTTCACCTTTTGCACCGGCGTGTAAATGGCGTCAACGGGAATGACTCCTATGGGCTGGTCTTCCTTGGAATCGGCGGGGACATAGCCCTTACCGACCTCGACAACCAACTCCATGTCGAGATGGGCATTTTGGTTGTCCAAAGTCGCGATATGGAGATCGGGATTCACAATCTCCACTGTGCTCGGAACTTGAATGTCTGCTGCCGTGACTTCGCGCTCACCGTTGACCTCCAGGCGCATCGACACTGGATGGTCTGAGAAGGAGCGCAGGCGCAGTTTCTTCACATTGAGTACAATGTCAGTGACATCTTCCATTATATGTGGGATGTCCTGAAATTCGTGTTGAACGCCCTCAATGCGAATAGAGGTCACCGCTGCTCCCGGTAGCGAAGACAACAACACACGACGCAGTGTATTGCCCAGGGTCATTCCATACCCCGCCTCTAAAGGCTCAATATCGTAGCTCGCATAATTCCCTTGTGTTTTTGTGTTCTTAATGCGAGGCAGAGTAATATTTAGCAAAGTTCTAACCTGCCTTTCTTAAAAGGCCCCTAGCGCTGATAAAACTCAACCACCTTCTGCTCTTCAAAGGGCAGCTCCAGGTCTGTCCGAGAGGGCAGGGATGTGACACGGCCTGTCATGTTCGTGATATCCAGATCGAGCCAGGCTGGTACACCCTTCTGGGCAAGCAGCAATGCACGGGTCTTGAAATACTCAAGGCCCTTGCTCCGCTCACGGACAGTGATGACATCATTGGGCTTGGCAATGAATGAAGGGATATCGGTCTTACGTCCATTGACGGCAAAGTGTCCATGACAAACAAGCTGCCGAGCTTGAGCACGCGAGTCTGCAAAACCCAGGCGATAGACCAGGTTGTCCAGGCGCATCTCAAGGATTTGCAGCAGGTTCTCACTCGTCTTGCCAGGACGATGAGCAGCGGTATCGAAATGCCTGCGGAATTGGCGTTCTAAGATACCGTAGGTGCGGCGCACTTTCTGCTTTTCACGCAACTGTAATGCATAGCCAGAGGCCTTGCGCGGTCGACCACTGCCATGTTGTCCGGGGCGAGTATTGCGGCGCTCAAGTGTGCATTTGGTCATGCATTTGTCGCCTTTGAGAAAAAGTTTTACCCCCTCACGTCTGCAGAGCTTGCAGACGGGGCCGGTATAACGTGCCATGTATTTGATCCTCCTTAGACACGACGCCGCTTTGGTGGCCGACAGCCATTGTGCGGAATTGGTGTTACATCAATGATCGAAGTGATGGTCAGGCCGGTAGCTTGCAGTGAGCGGATCGCTGCCTCACGGCCAGAACCAGGTCCCTTGACGAAGACTTCGATCTGCCGCAGGCCATGATCCATTGCTTTGCGTGCCGCCGACTCTGCCGTTACTTGCGCAGCATATGGAGTGCTCTTGCGCGATCCCTTAAAACCCTGGCCACCAGCACTTCCCCAGGAGATCACGTTGCCATTGGGGTCGGTCAAGGTGACAATCGTATTGTTGAATGTTGCTTGAATATGTGCTTGCCCACGCGGAATCGATTTACGTTCCCGCCGCTTGGGCTTTCCTGTTGGTTTCTTTTTGTCTGCTGCCATAGATACCATCCCTCCCCGGCGTTACTTCTTAGCTACCGCTTTTTTCTTGCCAGCCACTGTTTTCTTGGGACCACGGCGCGTTCGTGCATTCGTGCGCGTACGCTGCCCATGCACCGGAAGATTTCGGCGATGGCGCATGCCGCGATAACAGCCAATTTCAATCAGCCGCTTAATGTTCATATCGACTTCGCGGCGCAGGTCGCCCTCGACCTTATGTTCGCGGTCGATCACTTCACGCAGACGGTTGACTTCTTCTTCGGTCAAGTCCCGTACCCGCGTATTGGGGTCAACGTGCGTCCGCTCTAGGATCTTGCGACTCGTGGTGAGGCCGATCCCGTAAATGTACGTCAGCGAAATCTCTACACGCTTATCGCGTGGAATGTCAACGCCGGCGATTCTAGCCATCTTTTCCTCCAGCTTGATTAACCCTGCTTTTGTTTATGCTTCGGGTCTTTGCTACAGATAATCATCACTACACGCTTGCGGCGGATGACCTTGCAATGCTCACAGCGCGGTTTGACCGAGGCGCGTACTTTCATGGTTTGCCCTCCTCACCATATGATAGAATAGAAAGAAGAATAGATGCCGATTTCACAGAGAAGAAAAGGAATTAAGATTTAGGAAGGCGAGTATTGCTTCCACTTCATCTTACCGGGACACGCCATGTTATGCGGCCTCGTGTCAGGTCATAAGGTGAGAGCACTACTTTCACCTTGTCACCCGGCACAATACGTATAAAATTCATCCTCATCTTTCCTGAGAGGACTGCAAGGACCTGGTGTTGCTCGTCAATCTCAACCTTAAACATGGCATTGGGGAGGGCTTCGAGTACTCTGCCTTCTACCTCAATTTCGTCCTTTTTTGCCATAGCATCCTTTCTGATACGGCTATACTTCTTCTGTGTTGTTCCTAAGAGTTAAAAACGGCAGCAGTTGACACTGCTGCTGCCAACTGTGAATTATAACATACCTGCCTGGTACCCGCAAGGGGGGATCAGAGCGTTAGGATCTCTGCATCGCCTGTCGTGATAGCCACGGTGTGCTCAAAGTGGGCGGCATAACTGCCATCCGCTGAGACTACTGTCCATTTATCAGGCAGGACTCGCGTCTCCTTCTTCCCCATGATGACCATCGGTTCAATGGCAATCACCATACCGGGTTTGAGCACTGGATTTTGCTGTCCTTGCTCGATATAGTTCAACACTTGAGGGTCCTCGTGCATGCTACGCCCAACTCCGTGCCCACCGTACATGCGTACCACTGAGAAGCCTGCCGCCTCGACATGCTGCTGTATGGCACGACTGATATCTTGCAAGCGATTCCCTGCGCGTGCGGCGGCAATGCCACGGTAGAGAGCATCTTCTGTTACTTTCAGCAGAAGCTGCACTTCAGATGAGACCGTCCCAACTGGCACAGTGACAGTCGAGTCAGCATACCAGCCGTTGTAGAGGGCGACGAAATCGATGCTGACAATGTCGCCTTCTTTCAAGACACGTTTGCCGGGAATGCCGTGTACTATCTCATCATTTACAGACGTACAGACCGACGCAGGATAACCGCGGTACTTTAAGGTACCCGATTTGGCCCCTCGCCTTTTGAGGCCTGCAACGGCGATGGCATCTAGATCAGCCGTCGTGATCCCTGGTCGCACAGCCGAACGCATTTCTGCCAGTATCTCCGCAACAATGCGTCCTGCTGCGTGTATCTTTTCGCACTCTTCTTTTGATTTTAAGATGATTGCCATGGATTTGCTCTAGTCTACAAAAAGGAGGGAAGAGTTTCAGGGGACTGCAAGCTCCCAGGCTTGCCTGTCCCCGTTCCCCGACAAAGGGCTACGCCCCCTGCACCCCCTCCTCAATTGTCTTCAACAGTGCTGCTTGCACCTGATCAATACTCTGGTTGCCGTTGACTTCGCGCAGTTTGTGCTGGCCTCCATAGTAATCGAGCAGGCGAATGGTTTCGTTGAAGAAGATATCCAGTCGCCTCTGTACTGCCTCGCCAGTATCGTCAGAGCGTTGGTACAGTTCACTTCCATCCAGATCGCATATACCAGCTACCTTCGGTGGGTGCGAATTCACATTGTATACATGCTGGTTGGCCCTACAGATGTATCTGCCCGAAAGCCTTCTGAGGAGTTCCTCACGCGGGACGTTCAGATAGATGACGAGATCAATCTGTCGCCCGGCATCCTGTAAGCCTTTATCCAGCGCCTGCGCTTGAGCAACGGTGCGCGGAAATCCATCCAGGAGCACACCAGCACTGCAATCCGGCTCTTCGAGGCGGCCGAGCACCATGGCGACGGTAATGTCGTCAGGCACCAACTCGCCTCGATCCAGGTACGTTTTGGCTTTAAGGCCTAAATCGGTCTTCTCATCAATTGCCTTACGGAACAGGTCACCGCTGGCTACATGCGGAATACCGAGGGTTCGCTCAAGCTGCTCTGCCTGTGTTCCCTTCCCTGATCCCTGGGCACCGATCAGGATAATGTTCACATTGTTCCTCCGCTTACTCAAGGAATGCCCCGCGATAAATCAGGGGCCTACAGTAGCCCACCGATTTATTGTATAGACTCGTTACGACAGAAAGCCCGAGTAGTTACGCATGACCATCTGTGCTTCGAGTTGCCTGACGGTATCCAAGACAACGCCTACGACAATCAGCACTGAGGTGCTACTGAGTAATTGGTTGCCACCTACCCGTGTGAGATAGGGTAACGCAGCCACTATGCCCAGGAAGAGAGCGCCTCCGAGTGTAATACGATAGAGAATGCCCTCCATGTGTTTGCGTGTCGGTTCACCTGGCCGATATCCCGGAATAAATGCACCCTGTTTCTGTAAGTTTTCCGGGATATTCTGCTGTTGCCACAACACAGTTGCATAGAAGAAGGTGAAGACAACCACCAGCACGCCAAACATAACCGCATACCACCATAGAGATGGGTTGACCACGTAGGTAGCAACCCACAATGCAGAAGTCTTTAGCCATTCCGTGTTACTTGCCGCCAGGTACTGTGCAAGTACCGCCGGGAAGATCAACATGGACTGTGCAAAGATGAGCGGAATCATACCTGCACTGTTGACTTGCAATGGAATGTAGGTGGTCTGGGCAGAACCAACCAACAACCCGCGTCCCACCATGCGCTTGGTTGGGTACTGAACCGGTACACGTCGCTGCCCCTGGTAGATGTAGACAATGCCAAAGATCGTGATCAGGCCGATCAACAAGAAGACGCCAATGCCGACAGGGCCATTGCCGCTTCCACTAGTTGAGCCTGCAAGAAATCCCTGCTGCACGAAGCCAGGAATACGACTGACGATCCCGCCGAAAATGATTAAGGAGATGCCGTTGCCGATGCCATTTTCAGTGATCAATTCTCCCAGCCACACCAGGATCATCGTACCGGCAGTCAGCGTCATCAGGATGCTCAGGGCCTGCAACCAGTTTGGACCGAAAAGGTTAAATGTATTTGGGTCGAGAACACCTGCGTTGACAAAGATCGCGACCTGCCCCAGAGCCTGGAGGAAAGCGAGTGGCACTGCGACCATGCGTGTTATTTGACTAAAGCGAAGGCGCCCTGCCTCGCCCTCTTGCGACAGATTTTGTAACGCCGGAATGATCGGCTGCAGCAGTTGCATCACAATGGTCGCGGTGATGTAGGGATACACACCCATGGCCACAATAGAGAATTGCTGCAAGGACCCACCAGAGAAGACATCCAGCAGTCCAAGCAACTGACTCAGGTTCTGGCTCTTGGAACTGGTAACGAGATTCGCCAGGGCCTGTTGTTCAGTAGGCGTTAAGGGAATGGGAATATGAGCAAGGACACGATATATGAGCAGTATCCCCAGCGTAAAGAGAATCTTATTACGTAGATCAGGAACCGTCCAAATACTACGTAGTCGTTCCCACATGGGAGTCTCCTTTCATTTGACCAACGGAACCAGGTACCCGCATTGAGTGCCATTACATTTCCCTGGCGATTGCCAGCAGATGCAGCTTATTCTGCTTTTGTGCCTGGAGGCGGGAGTATTTTCCCGTGTTCGTCTTTCCGTCGTTTGGTCTTTTCATAGACTTTGACTGGAATGATCTCAACGGAACCACCGGCCGCTTCGATCTTGGCACGAGCACTGGCAGAAAATTTGTGAGCCCGTACCGTTAAGGCACGATCTAACTCGCCGTCACCGAGGACTTTGAGCAGCCCATGACTCTGGGCAGCCGTCAGCAAGTGCTGCACTACCAACTCTTCAGGCGTTACCCGAGTGCCAGCCTCGAACAGGTCGAGGTCTGCTATCTTAATAATTGCATATTCTTTACGGAAGGCAGCGTTGCTATTACCCACACCGCGTAAGAATGGTAAGCGTTTCGATAGGCGTGTCTGGCCACCATTAAATGCGCGATGGATATGCCCACCGGTACGAGCTTTCTGGCCTTTTGTCCCACGGCCAGCAGTCTTTCCCCGACCGGAGCCATGTCCACGGCCAACCCGTCTCTTAGTTGTATGTGAACCAGGAGCCGGTTGCAAATCAGAAAGGTTCATTCAGCCATCTCCTCTACCTGCACTAAATGTTTGACCTTGTGAATCATGCCCCGCACAGTAGGATGATCTTCGCGCTCAATCGTTTGTTGGAGTTTGCGAAATCCCAACGATTGAATGGTTGCTCGCTGGTCCTTTGCATAGCCAATAGTGCTTTTCACCCATTTTATACGTAGTTTTGCCATTGTTCACCATCATTCCTTTCTGGATGCCCGCCTCATGTCCTCACACGGCGGACGCCTGTACCCCGAGGAAAGAACGGCATCCGCAGATCGATTCCCTCCCTCTTGCACGTTTTGTACATTTGTGCTACAATCTGCGTGTAGGCTAAGGCACTCTGCTTCGGTAGAGAGAGACAGTTCGCCTACGGGACACCTTTCCAACTGAACATAGGGCGTTCTGGGAGAGAACCCACTCCCAGGTAAAATGTTCGTGGTCGAAGCAACGTTCATCATCCGGCAAGCCTGGGTGATGACGGGCCACTTGTCAGATGGCCCAGTGAAGTGGCAACACTCCCATGATGTTGCGGTCTGTGAAGCCAAAGCGGAAGGGTCTCCTTTCGAGTTGCGGTCGAGACTAGTAACAAGCTCATCCCGTTCTACGGGGTTGAGTCTCTGACTCCTCATACGTGGCCGTTTACGACCTGCGCCGATCACCACCACCGCGGCGGTCACTCCCGCCCCCGCGACGTTCGCGCTCGCCATACCCAGACCCCCTGCGACCTGCTGTACTTCTGCTTTCGCGAGCTTCCACCTCACGTACAGCGCGTTCGGCAGCCGCCCGTTCAGCAGCGCTGGCCATCTCAGCGGCTATACGCTCGGCCCGCTTCTTGCCGACAATCTCAGCAACTGTTTTGCCACGACGTGCCGCCTCGACCTCCGGTGCGCGTAGTTCACGTAAACCCTGTAAGCATGCACTAATCGTGTTAGCTGCATTTGTGCTGCCAAGGGACTTTGTCAGAATATCACGGATACCCGCCAACTCCATGACAGCACGGACGGCACCACCAGCAATCACACCAGTACCAGGAGCTGCCGGTTTAAGCACGACCTCAGAAGCACCAAAACGTGTCTTCACCATGTAGGGAATAGTTGTTCCGGCCAATGGCACTTGTATCAAGTGCTTCTTGGCATCTTCCACCCCTTTGCGCAGGGCTTCGGTGTACTCGCTGGCTTTACCCAGACCAAAGCCGACATACCCATTATGATCACCGACCACAACCAGTGCCCGCATACTGAATCGCCGACCACCCTTGACGACCTTGGAGACACGAGCCACCTGGACCACCCTCTCCTCCAGATTGAGTTTTGAGGCATCTATCCTTGCCATCTTTACTGCCTTTCCAACGTGTTCGATAAATCGGATTGCTGATGTGCCCCCGGCACATCGGTCGCAATCGCTGCGCGTCTACGGACCTTAGAAATCCAGTCCTACTTCACGAGCGCCTTCTGCAAGCGCGGCCACTCGCCCATGGTAAGTGTAGCCGCCACGATCAAAGACTACGCGACTAACGCCCTTCTCTTTTGCACGCTGAGCGATGAGCTTGCCCACCTCACGTGCAATCGCGACTTTGCGATTCTGGGCGATAGCAGCAAGTGCCTCAACGGGAGTCTTGGCTGCACCTTTCTGAGCAGTCGGGAGCACTGTTTTGACCTGAGCGGTCGGTTTGCCTCCCTTGCCAGTTGCCCCCTTCTGTGGTTGAGCGCCCTTGACCGGAGTCTTGGCAGCAGCCTTCTCGGTCCTGGCGCCCTTCCCTTTGGTCGGTGCTCCCTCGGCAGCCATCTCCGCTGGGGCTTCTTCTACGATTACACCCTGGGCCTGTTTAGCTGAAGGGGCTTTCGATACAACCTGGAAGTTACGCAGAGCTTCATCCAGTGATGATGCCGAGACCATCGTACGACCAGTAGTATCATCAATGATTTGTGCGTAGATATGCTGCCCACTGCGGAACACACTCAAACGCGGACGCTCTTGTGAGCCTTCCAGCCGATGCCGCATACACCAATGACGCCGCAGCCGTGCCTGATTTGCATTAAATCCTTTTATCATTTCTTCTTACCACCGACTTTTCCGGCTTTCCCAGCCTTACGCCGGATCGCCTCACCCGCATAACGAATACCCTTGCCCTTATATGGCTCGGGCTTACGTAGGCGGCGGATAGTCGCAGCCATCTCACCCACGAGTTGTTTGTCAATGCCATGCACACTGAGCCTGGTAGCTTTGGTGACCGGATCGACGCCATCAACAGTAAAAGAGATGCCCCTGGGTGGCTGCACTTCGATAGGATGGGAATAACCCACCTGGACGACCAGGTTCTCCCCTACCTTCGCGGCACGGTACCCCACACCATGAATCTCCAGGCGTTTTGTATATCCATCTGTCACTCCTATCACCATATTGCTGACGAGAGTGCGGTAAAGACCATGCTTTGATCTGAGCTCCCTGCTGTCCGACGGGCGGGAAACGGTTAGCGTCCCATTCTCAAGTTTGAGCGCCAGTTCAGGATCAACCTGATAGGATAGCTCTCCTTTGGGGCCTTTGACCGTCACTAAATTTTCATCGGTCCAGCTCACCTGCACCTTTGGCGGTACCGGGATTGGAGCGCGTCCAATACGAGACATGTAATAATCCTCCTTTCCCGTCTACCAGACGTAGCAAATGACTTCGCCACCAAGGCCTTGTTGGTAGGCGTGATGACCAGTCATAAGCCCTCTAGGCGTCGAAAGAATTGCCACTCCCAGTCCTCCACGCACACGCGGGATGTCATCCCGTTTTGTGTAGACACGCAGTCCGGGCTTGCTGACACGCTTAAGCTGTGTCAGGACTGGCCGCTTATCGACATAGCGCAGCGTCACACGGATCGTGCCCTGGGGGTTATCTTTGAGTATCTCGATATCCTTGATATACCCCTCCTCTTTCAGCACACGGGCAATCGCCAGCTTCATTTTCGAGGCCGGGATCGACACACGATTATGCCGCGCTGCAGCCGCATTGCGGATACGTGTGAGCATATCCGCGATGGGATCTGTCATGTTCATGAAACATCCTCCATACTTACGAATGGCCAGGGTACGAAGTTGCGAGCCATTTCATCCTTTCGCCCTTTCGCCTTCGCTTCTTTGCGATCACCAGCTCGACTTTGTCACGCCGGGTAACTCACCACGCAACGCACGCTCACGGAAGCAGATTCGGCACAGGCCAAACTTGCGCATATAGGCGCGGGGACGCCCACAAACCCTGCAGCGGCTATGCTGACGCACCTTAAAGCGAGGTTTCCGTTGCGACTTTACAATCATTGAGATTTTTGCCATTGCGCCCTCCAGGCTTATTTCTTAAAAGGCATGCCCATTAATCTGAGCAGCCGTCGCCCTTCTTCATCGGTGCGAGCTGTAGTTACAATGCTCACTTCCATACCGCGTACCTTGTCGACCTTGTCGTAATCGATTTCTGGAAAAACCAGTTGTTCCCGCAGTCCAAGTGTATAGTTGCCACGACCATCAAAGGCCTCAGCCGATACACCCTGGAAGTCGCGCAAGCGCGGCAGAGCCACATTCATGAGTTTGTCAAGAAAGTAATACATGCGCTCACCGCGCAGCGTCACCATGCATCCGATCTGCATGCCTTCACGCAGTTTGAATGCAGCAACCGAGCGTTTGGCACGGGTAATCACCGGGCGTTGGCCTGTGATGGCTGCCAGGTCGGAGACGGCGGCATCCATAGCCTTGGCATTCTGGATGGCCTCACCCATACCAATATTGACCACAACCTTATGAACAGTCGGGACCTGCATCGGATTGCTGTAGTTAAACTCCTTCTGCAGGGTTGGCACGACCTCTCGTTGATACTTTTCCTTCAACCTTGATGCCATAACGTTTAACTACTCCTCATGCGGTCTTCGATGACCTTCTCACATTTCTTGCACACACGAACCTTGCGCATCTTCTGATCCACCCCGATCGGGCGACGATCATGAGCGACACGGGTAGGCTGGCCACACGCAGTGCAGATTAACATCGTATTCGAGACTTGGATCGGCATCGCTTTCTCGATGACGCCACCTTGACGGGTCTGGCCCTGTGGACGAACATGCTTCTTGGCGATATTGAGGCCCTCAACCACCACTTTACTGACCTGTGGCATGGCCCGCGAAACTGTCCCCTGTTTCCCTCTATCCTTGCCGGTGATGATCAGGACCGTGTCGCCCTTCTTGATGTTCATCTTGGCAAGATGGAGTGGCTTTTTCTCTATCTTTCGTTTTGCCATCTTCTTCCTCTTAGAGCACCTCTGGCGCAAGCGAAGTAATTCTCAAGAAGTTGCGATCGCGCAACTCGCGGGCAACCGGACCAAAGATACGTGTGCCTCGTGGGTTGTTGCCAGCAGCGATAATCACGGCAGCGTTATCATCGAAGCGAATATGCGAACCATCTGGTCGCACATACTCCTTGGCCACGCGCACGATCACCGCATTGACAACCTCGCCTTTTTTCACCTGCCCATTCGGCGCAGCTTGTTTGACAGAGGCTTTGATAATATCGCCTATTCCCGCATACCGTTTGGCAGACCCACTCAGCACGCGGATACACATAATCTCTTTCGCACCCGTATTATCGGCGACCTTCAAACGTGTCTGTGGCTGAATCATTGTGACCTCTCCTTATTCTTCTGCTGCGCTCGAGGATTCTTCAGTTTCCTCCGAGGTAGCGGACACTAAGTCAGG
>Ga0187806_1000205_pt1 | contig 14044 bp, 13 predicted proteins | sample NC_wetland_sal_i_7_FD_132470 | JGI IMG/M metagenome (GOLD analysis project Ga0187806, IMG submission 132470) | Wetland sediment microbial communities from Neuse River Estuary, North Carolina, USA - ASW_1 | ecosystem: Environmental > Aquatic > Freshwater > Wetlands > Sediment | place: USA: North... | reverse complement strand
CAGGAATTGACTTCCAGTACTACCGCACCCGCGGATGAGCGAAGCAGGTCAACTCCAGCGTGCCCGAGCCCGACCGCATGGGTCGCCGCCAGCGCGAGATCACATTCGGCTGTACTGAGTTTCGCGGGGGCCTGCGTACCGCCAGCGGAGATGTTTGACCGCCATTCAGGGCCAGCCGAATGGCGCACCGTGGCGGCGCGGACGACTCCAGCCGTCACGATGACGCGGACACTCTCGCCGAGTCGCTCAGCACCGACGGGCTGGACCAATATCATCCCCGGCCCTTCCTCCTGTAGCTCCGCTGTAGCGCGCTCCAATTCCTGGCTGTCATGCGCCAGGCGAACCCACCGCCCCTGACCGCCATGCGTACGTTTTATGACTACGGGATAACCGTAACTCTCCGCCGCGGCCTGCACGTGCCCGAAATCCGCCGCAACGGCGGTAGTGGCAACTTGCGCGACCCCTGCCCTCGTCAACGCGAGGGCGGTGGCGGCCTTATCGTCAGCGGTCAGGGAAGCGGCAACACTGTTGAGCATCCGGCAACCCTGCATCATGAGCACGTCAAGAGCGACGGTAGCCTGTTCCTGCCAGTAAAATAGGGTCGGGGAGATATAGCCAACGCTAACCGGACCGTCCTTGTCATAGACGGCAAGTTCCGCATGCAGGTCGGTGGCCAATGATGTGAGATCAATTATCTGGAATGGGACACCGAGCTGCTGGCATGCCGCCGTCAGAGCGTTAGGTACATTGGGCGCTAGCGGATTCCAGGTCACGCCAAAGCAAGTGGTCATGTAGTGCCGTTCCCGAGCCTCTCCATGGCCAGGTCGAGTATACGACCGGAAATATCGGCACCGGTGGCCTGTTCAAGACCCGCGAATCCGGCCCAAGCGTCGACCTCGAGGATCTGCAGTCCCCTGTCCGCGTCTTCCACCATGTCCACGCCAGCGTAATCGAGGCCGACGGCCGCAGTGGCGGCCACCGCGAGGGAAGCGGCCGCATGTCCTAGCGGGAGGGGTGTCGCCACTGCTCCCAGCGTCAGGTTGGCTCTACGCTCGCGTGGGTCACTAGCGGTCCGCCTCGCCACGGCCACGCAGATACCGTTGACCACGTAGGCGCGTATGTCTTGGCCAACGGGTCCGATAACCGGCTGGGCCAGGGAGTGTTCCGAAAGGATCTCGCGAGCATCGCCCCACTGTATCGCTCGTGCTTCAACTTCCGCCTCGTCCCTCGTGGCGAAGAACGATACCCCTCGCCCCTGGCGTCCGTGCGCGGGTTTTATCACGGTGCTGCCGGGTGGCAGGCGGCTGAATGCGGTTTCTTCCCACGGAAAAAATGCCAGGCTCGGTACCACGGGTAGGCCTGATTCGGTCAGCTTTAGAGCTGTCGCGAGTTTGTCCCGCGCCACGGCTGAGGCCGATAGGTCATTGAGTATCCTGCTTCCGCCGCTTTCCCACAGTCGCAACGCGGGCACTATGATCCCTCGAAGTCGGGAGACGGTCCGGTGGATGATCACGCCCGGATCTTGCGGGGCATTCTCGTACAGGGGCTCCACGCGCCCGTCGCCGCACCAGATAGATATGCGGTGCGGGATCCATTCGCAAAGCCTTATATGCCGTTCAGCGGCGGCGCGCCGGAAGGATATGACGTTGTGTGGCGTAACATCATCATAACTGAGTAGAATGATCCGATCATGACTCACAGACCCACTATACAACCACCCTAAATGCCTCACCCATGATCACGAAGACTTTTGACCCTCCACAGGGTACAAACTCTTCGCGATCATGAAATCCCTCGAGCGCACCCGTCATAAAGTGCTGACCAAGGCGGCCGGGTTCGCTGCCCTTATTCCCCGGCCTGCCCCCGCCGCATCTGCTCGACCTCGGCCGCGAGGTCGTGCTGCTGACGCTGCTGCTGAATTTGCTGTGCGCCCTGGCGGCGACGGCCCCGCTCGCTCATGGCGAAGTACACCGGTACAGCGGAGATCAACAGCACCAAGACAACCGGTATCAGGACGCCCAGGAGCGCGATGTCGCTGCTCCCCGACGCCAGTACGGATGCAGTCACGAAACAAGCCCCTTCCTCAGTTGGGTCAATCGGGCCGCAGGCCAGCCCGCTAGTACCGTTGTAGGGCCGCCCTCCCGTTGGGCGCCTGAGTAACGGCTACTCAATTCGGCCGCCAGGCCGCCATGGCGAAGCACGCCGGAACCGCGGAGATCTACAGCACCAAGACAACCGGTATCAGGACGCCCCAGGAGCGCGATGTCGCTGCTCCCCGAGGCCACCACGGTCCCCGAGGCCACCACGGATGCAGGCCCCGCAGGCCCCGGATCCACAAGTGACTCGAGTGACTGCGCAATGGTCAGCAAGCTAGTACGGTACCCCTGGATATTTGCAGTTGCCATAACGACGGCAACGACGGCAACGACGGCCAGAAAGGGACGCTGTGGTCGGTGACCCGGAGCACCTCCCGCGCCTTATCGAGCTGGGCCAGGCCCTCGATAACGCCGTGCTCGCGGCGGCGGGGCAGCCGTTGCCCAAGCTCGCCGCCTACCTGATGGCCGAACTGTTCGGGTCGGAGTACCACCCGGGCCGGTGGGTCGACCTCGACACCGTCGCGGGTCCCCTGATCCCGCCGAACTCCGGCTCCAAGTTCGGCGATCCGACCCCGGACGGCGTGCGGATTCTCAACGACATCGCGGTCGAGGCGATCCAGCTCCTCGAGCACGCGAACCTCATCGCGCCAGCCTTCTGGTACAGCGGCAACATCTGGTATTTCGGTTACCGCAGCACCCGCGCCGGCCGGACCGCCGTGGAGCAGGGCGCGGTCGAGCAGATCGTGACCCGCCAATCCGGCTGAGGACGAAAACTCAGGCCACGCGCCAGACGCGCCACAGCGCCGTCGGGTCGCTCAGCGGGTCGCCGTGCACGAGCGAGAAGTCGGCGGGCCCGCCCACCCGGATCACTCCCGCCTCTGGCTCGCCGAGCAGCTCGCCGCCGCGCCAGGTCACCGCGGCCAGGGCCTCCCACGGCTCAAGCCCGGCCTCGACCAGGCACTCGACCTCCCACGGCAACTGGTTCGCGCGCGCCGAACCGCCGCCGAAGTCGGTCCCGCCCACGATGGCGACCCCCGCTATGTGAGCCAGCCGCACGCTGTCCCTGGCTTGATCCAGCCGGTCCATGATCCGAGCCCGGCTCTCCGGCCCGGCGAACCGGGGGATCGCCGTGGTCGTGCTGAACGTCAGCCATGACTTCAGCACCGTCATCGTCGTGACCAGCGCGACACCGCGCTCGGCCATGAGCCGAACGACGTCCCCATCGAGCTCGAATCCGTGCTCGATCGAATCCACACCCGCCTCGGCGCACACCCGTGCGCCGGGCAGCGTCGTCGAGTGCGCGGTCACCTTCGCGCCGCGCGCGTGCACGGCTCCGGCGACCCGGCCCACCTCGTCCGCGGTCCAGGGTGCGACCTGCGGATCGGGCCCGTCGAGGTAGAGCTTGACGAAGTCCGCGCCGTCGTCGAGCTGGCCGACCGCCGCGGCCAGCAACTCGTCACCGTCGCGGGCCTCCACCGACAGCCCGTCCGGTAGCAGCCCGGCGACCGTAATCCACGTGCCTGCCGCGCGCACGTACGGCCGGTCCCGCCGCCCGTGCCACCGATCCCGGACGCCGATACTCAGCCCCCGGTCGCGGCCGTCGTACCCGCGCCGGGGAGAGCCGACGTCACGCGCCCACCGGACGCCGGAACGGTACTGGAGCTCGCCGTTGGCTTCGGCCACGGCCAGGAGCGTCTCGGTCGGGTCCGCACTCCGGTCGATCCAGTGCGAGCCACCGGGCAGCGTTAGGTGGCTGTGGCCGTCCACCAGGCCCGGCACGATCGTCGTACCGCCCGCGTCGACCACCTCGCACCCGGGCGGGTACTGGCCCTCCTCGCCGGAAGGCCGGATCCAGCGGACCCGGCCGTCCTCCTCCAGCAGGCTGACGCCTACCTGTAGCTGCGGGGATCGGCCGTCGGCCAGTGCTGCGTCACGGTACAGGGTGCTGGGCACAGCGTCACTCTAGGCCAACGGTGTCCTCACAGCAGCGGCAGTCCCGCGGTGATCGCATCGATCCGCTGGCCTTCGGCCGGCCCGACCGCGCAACACGTCAGCGTCCCGGGAGCTACCTGAGTGCGGCCGGCATCGTGGACGAGCTCGATCGGTAGCCCGGCCGCCTTGGCCTGGTCGATCACGTCCTCTAGCTGCCCCGCGCTCGTGACCTTGAGCACGACCTTGGGCTGGCCGTCCCGCAGCCAGCCCGCCAGGTCGTCCGTCCCCAGGTTCGCGAGCACGGCCGCGACCGCCGCGTGGGCCACCTGAGCGGCGATCTTGCCGCGCCCCATTTCCAGATCGGCCCTGACGACCACCGCCAGCTTCACCGCCATAAGAACACCGTAGCGGCGCGCCGTTCACCGCAGCGGGACGCTAAGGTCGCAGACGGGAGTATCGGGAGCGGCGGTCCGCTGGTCGGCGATCAGGACCTGGCGCAGCGCCCCCGCCGGCTGGCGTCGCTGTCCGCGCACCCAGGCTTCCAGCGCGTCGACCGCCGGCACCAGCGCTGGCCACCCCATGTCCTGGAGGGCCACGCGGATGTAGACCTCATCGTGGGCTGGCTCCACCCGAACCTGGACGTCTGCCGCAACCGGATCCACGGAGCCAAAAGAGGCCACCGGCCGGCACAGTTCCAGCGGCCCGTCGCTGTCATCGCTGACCTCGCCGTAGAACACCAGGAAGGGGCAGCCAGCGATGCCCTCCACGCCGGGAGCGGCTGACCGCAGCCGGGCGAAGGCGTCGCTGAAGAACGCGTCGGTCTCGGATGCGTGCAGATGCCGGCTGATGGAAAGGACCGTGCGCTCGGGAATGTTGCGGGTCTGGATGTCGTAGCTGGCCATGTCGTCTCCCGTGAGTCTGGCCTGGATGTAGGAGACCAGGACCCGGCGGTCGGCCATGACCGACTCGACGCCCGCCCAGTACCTCATGACCGCCTCCGCCGCTTCGCCGGGCGGCTTCGCCGCGATGTCCGCGATGACGGGCAGCGGCATGCCGAGGCGTCGCAGCAGCGCGACGAGCCGGGCCCCCGCGACCTGCTCCTCGCTGTAGAAGCGGTAACCGCTGACGGGATCGGTCCGCACCGGCGGCAGCAACCCGAGCCGGTCGTACAGGCGCAGCGCCTTGGGCGACAGCCGGGTCCGTTCGGCAAAGGTACCGATCGTCATCAGGTCCATCGGTCTCCTCCAGGGCCGGGTCACCTGCCCGGCTCCACGAGCATGCGGCTTGACCCAAGGGAAAGGTCAAGCGGCACCATCCGGCAAATTGCCGGCGGCGGCATAGCCGCGGGGGCCGGGCGGTGTCTTTAGGGGTACAGGAGGGAGATGCCCGGTGGATGAGCGCGCTCGGCAGGCCCAACTCAAGGCCATCGCCATGCCCGGTGTACTCGACTTCAGGCAGCCACCTCCGGCTCCCCGGGGCCTTCACTCGAGCCCAGGCCGGGGAACTCGCCGCTCAATTCCGCTTCGGTGCCTTGCCCGCCGACTTCCGGATCACCGGCATCAGCGCCTTCTCCGCCGCGTCAGCCTCCAGCCAGGCGGCTTCCGGCTAGCCGCCGACCCGTCATTCACCATGTTCGTTTTCACGGCCGAGTCGTATCATGTTCGCATTAGCGACCACGCTGGATCGGCCGCCAGCGGTTTCATACGGAGGCCACATGAACCAGCAGGCTCCGGACTTGCCGAAGTTCGTTCAGATCCTGGGGCGGTACCGGGCCCTCATCGCCCTCATGGCCGTACTTGGCGTTCTGGGTGGCGCGGTCTTCGCCGCGCTCAACCCCCCGGTGTTCACCAGTCAGGCGCTCGTCATATTTCCGGCGTCGGACTGCCCGGCCGGGGCCATCTGCGGCGGGCCTCTGTTTGCGCCCGACCGGCCCGCCGACATCGGGGCCAAGTTGCTCCAGAACCTCCCGAGTGGTGTCCAGGTCAAGCCCGTGGCGGCGAACGGCCTATGGGTGAGCGCCACCGCCCGAACCGCCGCCCAGGCCGAGGCGGCCACCAACACCGCCGCCCGCAGTTACTTCGCTTACGCCCAATCGCTGAGCTACCCGGGCGAGCAGGCCGCCGCGCAAATCTTCGAACCAGCGACGAAGGCCACCGGGACGGCGCCGCTGACCCGGCTGCGCTACGACTTGCTGCTGGGCGCGCTATTCGGTGCGCTGCTCGGAGTCATCGCGGCGCTAGGCGGCGGCGGGGCGACCATTGACACGCCGACCGTCCCGCCGGGATACGACATCGGCGGGGCCGCTCGCGATAGCACGGACGGTTGGCGCTAAAGAGCCGCGCTGGGCCTGTTCGTCCGTACCGCCGTCACCCTGCCGGTATTCCCGAGCCATGGCGACGAGGCCGCGAACCACCTCGGCAGGCAGACCCGGGGTGCTCGCGAGGTGATGCAGTGTTGCGTCCTGATTCTCGCCCTGGCCGAGGTCTGACGCCCCCACGATAGGTTCCCCGCCGGCCAGGATCCGTCGATACGAACCTGGTGCCCAGCCGAGCCGGATCTCGACCATGGCGAGGGTGCTGGGGGATACGTGCTGGCCGTTCTCGAGCTTTCCGAGCGTCCGCTCGGTCACCCCGCTCGCCTCGGCAAAGGCTCGCCGGTCCCGCATGCCTAGCTCGACCCGGCGTGCGATGACGTAATCGGCGAGCCGCCACCAGTCCTCACCGGCCATGTGAGCGTCCTCCCCCAGGCCGGTGCTCATTCCGCCCCCGGCCACGTGCTCATCCCATCAGAAGAAGTTAGAAGAGTCTAGCTCTTTTGCGGGCGTTTACCTACAGAGGGCTGCGTCTCTCTTCCTGCTTCATCTTGTTGATTCTCTTTACTTCCTGCCTGTGCTGCTCTATGGTACCTGTATCGGAAGAAGGGTTCTTACTTCTTCCTAAACCTACCGAGATCTTCACTTTCGGGATCAAGCGGAGCCGGAACGCTGACCCGGACCTGGAGTCTCAACGGGCCGCACCGCTGCCGGAGGCGGTGAGCCCAGCACGTCGCTGCGGGCCGGTGGCGTCCTCGCGCAACTTGGAGGGGAGCGCAAGGGCGCTCCGGCCGCGCAGCCAGACGTCTGTCCCGCCGTTAGCTAAGCGGGCTCGGTGCTCCGTACGCGATCTGCAGCATTTGGCCAGTACCCGGTGTGCCCTGTTGCTCCCAGACCGGGAGGTATTGGGTTCGCTGGGCTTGGACGAAGCTCTTTATCCAGCCGAGGTATGCGGTGGGTGTCAGGTGCGCCTTGCTGTCCACCGTGGCCAAGTCCACCGCCCGCATCAGGCTGGCAGGTCCGCCACCAGGCGATTGATCGACGAAGCCCACGATGTCCACCGGGTGAATATCGGCCATGACGGCGAGGAGCTGCAGGAGCCGCGGATCAATGTCGCCGCCGAGAAGTTGTGTCTTGGCGGCAGGTGACATCGTGATCTGCCTGTTGGTCAGCAGCTGGGCGCCGGCCGCCTTTCTGTAGCTCAGGCCCGTCTGCAGGTCGGAGTAGTACTTAGCAGTGCCGCTGGGATAGACCCACAGGATCTCAATCTTGGCGGGCCCCGTGCCGAAGGTCGCGATGACGGCCGGGGCGTAGACGGACTCAAGCCGGCCGCCGAACTGGGCTCGGATAGCGGCAGTGGCGACCACCAGGGTAGAGCCGAGAGGATCGTTCGCCCCCGGCCCAAGCGTCAACACGTGCGCGGACGGGTCTTTGCCGAGCAGATCCTGGCAAAACTGTTGATCGCATCCGACGATGTCGGCCCGGTTGACCTGCTGCATGATCCAGTCGATGGCCCGCGTCCTGGCCGCAGTCTCAGCGATAATTTCCTGATTGATCCCAGACTGGCCCGTTAGCCGCCCAGGCGACGCGCCGTGCCGGGGAAGATTGAGGGCCAGCGCGCCGATCCCGGCCACCAGCACGATCGCGGCCAGAATCACAACCGCCCGCCGACGCCGCCGCCGGGTGCGACTAGTCCCGTGCCGCGCCGACCGTGGCCCGGTCGGCGCCCCGCTCAGCAAACCATCGCCCTGGCGCCGCGGCGGCCCCGTCGTTCCGCCATAGGCAGGCTGCGGGCGGGGTGTCGCCTCGTCTGTGGCCGGAGCGGTGGCCACCGGCGGCATCGGCCCCACGAGCCGCACTCCGGCGGCCACCAACTCGACGAGGGCGTCGCGGGCGGACGGCCGGGCGGCTGGGTCCTTGCTGAGGCAGTGGTGAACGAGCGAGTAGAGCGGTTCGGGCAGCATTCCCACCGTTGGCTCGGAATGAAGAATGCCGAACGCCACAGCCGTCAGCGACTCGCCCTTGAAGGGCAACTCGCCGGTACCCGCGAACGCCATGGTCACGGCCCACGACCACATGTCGGCGGCCGCGGTCACCCGAGTCCCGGCCAGCGCCTCAGGGGCCATGAACGCCGGTGTTCCCAGGGCGACCTGACCGGAAGGGCCCGTGGTCGTCATCCCGGGCACGGCCGCCAGCCCGAAGTCGATCACCACCGGCCCGTCGGGCCCGAGCAGGACATTGCCCGGCTTGAAGTCGCGATGCACCATCCCGACGGCGTGCACCGCGCCGAGCGCGGTCAGCGTGGCCACGGCGATGCGCTCGAGGGCCGGGCCGGCGCGGGGCCCGTCCTGCTCGACGACCTCTACCAGCGATGGCCCGTCGACGTACTCACTGACAATGAACGGCCGCCGCTCGAAGAATCCCGCGTCAAGCACTTGCGCCGTGGAGAACCGGGCGACCCGCTGCGCGGCCGCGAACTCTTTCAGAAAGCGATTCCGGACCTGTGGGTCCGTCGTTGACGGCAGGAGCTTGACCGCCACCCGACTATCAGCAGGACCAACCGCCAGGAACACAACGCCCTGGCCGCCTTCGCCAAGGCGGCCGAGCAACCGGTAGCCACCCACCTCATGCGGATCCGAGTCGCGCAGGGGAAGGATTTCCGACGTCGTGGGCCGACCGGAAGTCACCTGGCTATTTTGCCTCTGTTTGCCCAGCGCACGCCACGATTACGCCCGGCCAGTTGCCGGCCGCAGCTTTCCCCGCGGCCGCGCGCCTTCCGGCGAGTTGCTCTCTCGCGCCACGTCCGCCCGGCGCCGCGCCCGAGGAGCCCGTCGGGATTACCGAAAAGTCCTGGTCACGAGCCGGATCATCGCTCCGGCCGACGATCTTCACGCCGTCGGGAACGGCCGTGGTCTGCTCCCGGTCACGCTTCTTGCTAAGAACATACAAAATTTCCCCTTTGAACATGCTCCGACTCGGGCATGCTGTTGGAGCAGCCCGACCGCGGATGCCCTTGGGGCACGCAGCGAGCCGGGCCAGGGGTGGGGCCCCGGCAGCGCCGTCTCCCCCCCGCGGTGCACCGGGCCCCCGCTCCGCATCCGGCGCACCCTAATCTGCGTAGAGCCGGTCCAAGCCAACGAGACGGATGTCGTGCCGCTGGCTAGCCTGCAGTTCACGCTCGAAGCCCGCACCCGATAACCGGTGAGCACGGTGTCCCGGGTGTCGAATCCCTTGACCGCGAGCAGGTCCCGGGCCCGGCCCAGGCGCTCGACGTGGCGGAGGTCCATGACGCGGTCCCACTTCGCCTCGCCCAGGGAGAGAACCTTGCGCGGACGCCCGGGCTCGGCGGGAGCAAGCACCGCGACGTCGATCTCGATCTGCGTCCGGTTGGCGGGGTCCGGGACTACCCCGGATCTCACCTTGCCCGGCGGGCCGCCGAAGAAGTCGGGATCGGCCGCGATCGCGTAGTCGCGGCAGATCGTTTCGAAATGCGGCCCGGTCAGCTGCGACAGGAAACGCGCGCGAGCCCCGGTCCAGACGATTGGCGCACCGCCGAGTTCGAGACGTGCCCATTCCCGGCTCATGATGGCCTGGTAGAAGGCGATAAGCGGCTCGGCGATCCGGTATTTCGCCCGGCCCGACCTGAACAGGTCGGCCTCCCTGACCAGCAGCCGGGAATCCTCCAGCACCCGGAGGGATGAGCGACCTCGTTGGACTTCCGGCCGATATAGCTGGCGATTCCGCCGGAGGTGGCGTTCCCCTCGGCGACGGCGGCGAGCACCGAGTGGTACAGCGACGGGTCGCGGATCTCCGTCTCCTCGGCGAGCAGGTAGCGGGCTTCCCGGAATAGCGGGGTCTGGGGATTGAGGACCGTCCGGATCCCCCAGGCATCAAAGTCGCCGAGGTCGGCCGGGGTGTCTTCGCGTAGGAGTTCCCGTCGGTAAGCGGGAGTTCCGCCGACCACCGAATGCACGAGCACGGCCAGCCTGGGGTCGGTACTTTCCCAGAACCGCGCGGCATCCCGGTAGCCGAAGGGTTGGACGATCAGCTCAAGACCCGCCCGCCCTCGTAGCGGCGCCGGCCCGGAAAGCAGCCCGCCCATCACCGACATCGCCGAGCCGCAGAGCAGGAGCCGGGCGCGGCTCGCCGATCCGCTCGCTCCCGGGCCGACCTCCCGCTGGATTATCGACGGCAGGCCGGGTGATGTCTTGACCAGGAAGGGGAACTCATCAATTATTACCGGGACCGCGCGATCCCCGACGAGCCGGAACAGGTACGGGATGGCATCGAGCCAGTCCCGGAACGGCGGGACCGGTGACCCGCTCCGGTGCGTCGATTGACAGAGGGGACGGCGCTATGCCGCGCGAAAATGGTCCCGACGACGCCAACGCAGGGACGAGCCGAGCGGTGATCGACGAAACGAAGCACGCGGGGCTTGCCTCGCTGCCGGGCTTCCCGTTTGAGGTTCGCACCAGTGCCTCGACGCGCGAGCAGGCGGGGCGCCTGGCCGACCGCTGCGGCCGCGCCTACTCGTACCTAGGCGAACTGCTGGCGTTCCGTCCCCGGTGTACCCTCCTGGTGCTCAACCGAGCCGACTGGTCCGAACGTGCGTCGAACCCTTCGTACGTCATGCCGTACTACAGCGCCGGAAATCTCTTCGTGCCAGGCGAGCCCTCAGACCTCACCGCTCGGCTTGAGGAAGTGGTTAGCTCTGCCCCTCCGGCCGCAGCCCGGGAACTCGATCAGGTCTACGGGACCGGCCCCGACCGCCTGGCGCCCTTCGCCGACACGCTCGTCGTCCACGAGCTGGCGCACGCCTTCCACGACGGCGTTCCCTTCGCCTTCCCGCGGTCATGGCTGATGGAACTCTTCGCCGACATGGCGCTCTACGCGTTCGTGGTGGCCGAAGAACCCGATCGGCGCTTGCCTTTCGAGACGCTCCCGCGGGTGACGCTGGAGCACCGCCTGATCAAGCCGGTGGCACGTGACCTCCGTTACTTCGAGGCGTTCTATCCGTACATCGAGCCGCTCACCTACGTCTGGTACCAGTTCCGCTTCACGATGATGGCCAAGGGTCTCGTCGACGCGGCAGGCCCGGACGTGCTCCGCCGCCTGTGGGACGCGTTCGCCCTTGCGGACTCCCAACTCGCTGGCGTGCTCGCCGACCGGGTCCACCCGGAGGCGGGTCACTGGCTGGCCTCGTGGGACGAACCGCCGCCGGATAGTGGGTCAGTACAGGTTGAAGCATACTTATCGAACATGTCAACGAGACACCAAGGAAGGCCGCATAAGGCTGCTTCTCAGGCGGTTTCGAGCACTTGGGAAAGGTGACGTGAGAGCGCCCCTACGAGGCGCTGGATATCAGACGGGCGATGGTGCAGCGTCAGCATGAAGCGAACACCGGCCTGCCTCAATGGCACCGCCGGGTAGGTAGCGGCGTTCGTGAAGAATCCGTCATCGAGGAGGCGGCGGGCGACCTCCCGGGCCAGCGCGGGCGGGCCGATCGGGACGAAGCAGATCGGCGTGCCGTCCTTGCTAGCCAGGGCGATGCCGTGCTGCGAGAGCAACTCGGCGCAGAGCTCGATGCGTTCACGCAGGACGCGTTGCAGATCGTCCAGCTCGGGTGACAGGTGGATACGCGCGGAGGCCAGCGCCGCGCCGAGCATCGGAGGCTGAATCGGCCCGGAGAAGATCATCGGTCCGCCGACGGTCCGGACGCGCCTCTTAAGCTCCGCGTTCGGGAACACGAGGGCTGCACCGCCTGCCCCGAACGATTTGCTCAGCGACGCCGCGACGACCAGCCGCTCGTGTGATCCGAGCCAGTCCAGCGTGGGCCCGCGGCCGTGCCGTCCTGTCCACCCAACCCCGTGCGAGTCATCGATGTACAGGTGCAGCCGTTCCTCGCGTTGTAGTAGCGCACCGAGTTTTTCGAGGGGAGCGATGTCTGCGTACATGCTGTAAACACCGTCGGCGAGGTACCAGATCCGGGGATGGTCGGCGTACTGCGCCAGGGCCGCCTCGAGCTGGTTGACGTCGCTGTGGGGGATCGTCTTGATGACGGTGCCCTGACAGCGGAGGTGGTCGACCGCCATCTGCACGCTTTGATGAACCTGCCGGTCCATGAGCACGGCGTCCCGCGGACCAACCAGGACGGGCAGCGCGGCCACGTGACCCAGCGTGGTGGTCGGCGCGACGAGGACGTGGCCACCGAACATTTCGCCCAGGCCATGTTCGAGCTCGGCGTACGGCGGAGCCTGCAGGTAAATCCGGGAGGACGCGAACTGAGTTCCGTAACGCCTGACCGCCTCGCACACACCGGCCTGCAAGCGGGGATCGAATTCGAGCCCTAGGTAACCGCATGAACCGAAGTTCAATACCGGTCGGCCGTCAAGGCTCACGGTCCTTCCGTCAAAGGGCACGTCGTCAGCCGTGCGCAGGGCGAGTCCGTCCGCTATTCCAGCGCCGACCATCTCGTCAAGTAGGCCTAGTCGCCTCTCGGCACTCTTAACTGGCATTATTTCCTCCTCGGCCACGACCGCAGCGGCTCACGCCAGCTTGCCCGATCGCACGAAGAGGGTCAGTCACCCACCGGACATACCTACTGTCCGCTAGCCGACAGCGGTAGCCTCACTACCCGACCGAAGGGGCAGGCAGCATGACCGTGCAAATCCGCCAGATCCGCCCGTCGGACTACCGGCCCGTGATCGCGGTCACCGACGGCTGGTGGGACGGCCGCCAGATGGCCGGCATGCTCCCGCGCCTGTTCTTCGAGCACTTCACCGAGACCAGCTTCGCCGCCGAACGCGACGGCGAAGTGGTCGGCTTCCTGGTCGGGTTCTTGTCGCAGTCACGCCTGGGCGAGGCGTATATCCATTTCGTCGGCGTCCACCCGGCGGAGCGCGGCCGCGGCCTGGGTCGTCAGCTCTACCAGCGCTTCTTCGCTGCCGCCCGGGTCCGGCGGACTGCAGGGCAGCGAGCTGGTCGGCGTCGCGCACAGCGCCTTCGTCAACGGCATGGCGATGGGCATGCGCGTCGCCGCCGGCGTGGCACTGGTCTGCGCGATCGGCGCCGTCTTCGCCCTCCCACCGCGCCGCCAGCCGGAGGCCGCCGGCCTGACCGGGCCAGCCAGCGCGGCGCTCGTCCCGGCCGCCTGAGTCGAACACTGTCACGGCACAGACCTGTCTGGCCGCCGCACAGCCGAGACCGGCGGCAGCTGTCTTCCTGATAGCTTTCCCGTTCAGCTATCCGGGAGCCGGCGGCCTCGGAGGTGCGATCACCCGCCGACCCCGCCAGCTGCCCGACCGCAGCATCCCCGTGGAGTTCACCCATCCCGACTGCTCCGACGTCACCTCGATCGGCGACACGGCCTGCAACCGCTGAACGCCATCATCAGCGCCTGCGAGGCGTTCCCGGACCAGGTCCGCGACACCGACGACCTGAGCGTCCACCTCAACTGCCGGCCAGCGCGGCGGCGGCGTCGGGGGCGAGCCCGGCCAGGCTGTCGCGGCCCAGGTCGCCGTGGCGCACGCCGAGGGTCTTCAGGAACCGCTGCTGTCCCATCGTCAGGCCGATGAAATAGCCCAGCTCGACCAGTTCGGGCTCGGTGAAGTGACGGTGCAGCTCGGCCCACAGGTCATCATCGGCCAGCCCGGGGTCCCAGGCGATCGCCTCGGCCCACCGCAGCGCGGCCTTGTCCCGCGGGGTT
>Ga0187806_1000203_pt1 | contig 14107 bp, 13 predicted proteins | sample NC_wetland_sal_i_7_FD_132470 | JGI IMG/M metagenome (GOLD analysis project Ga0187806, IMG submission 132470) | Wetland sediment microbial communities from Neuse River Estuary, North Carolina, USA - ASW_1 | ecosystem: Environmental > Aquatic > Freshwater > Wetlands > Sediment | place: USA: North... | reverse complement strand
TCCTGGCCGATCACGTACGCGTCGAGGAACTCGTAGATCTCGCGCGGCTTCGGCAGGCTGTCCCACTTGAACTCGGACGGCTCGGAGAGCTCTTCCTCGATGATCTCATTGCAGAGATCGATGCACTCGTCGCAGATGTACACGCCAGGACCGGCGATGAGCTTCTTGACCTGCTTCTGGCTCTTCCCGCAGAACGAGCATTTCAGCAGGTCCCCACCGTCACCGATGCGTGCCACCCAGTTTCTCCTTTACATGGGGCCGCCGGCACCGGCCTGCGTCGCGGGCCGGTGCGCGGCGGGCATGTCCCGCCATGCCGTCAAGCTGTCTTCACTAGCTATTCCGACGGTACCGCCTTCGGAGGTCCGATGGACCAATCAAACCCCCTCAGCGGCCCGGGAGGGAAGAGGTGAAATCCTCCCGCACCCTCCTGGTTAGGACGACACTACCTCCGGAATGCGCTCCGTCCCGCGCTTGAGCACGGTCAGCACCTCGTCGATGATGCCGTATTCCTTGGCATCGGCGGCCGTGAGGAACTTGTCCCGTTCGATGTCGCGCCGGACGACTTCCTCGTCCCTGCCGGTGTGCCGGGCGATGATGACCTCCATCGAGGTGCGCATCCGCAGGATCTCCCTGGCCTGGATCTCCATGTCGCTGGACTGGCCGTAGCCGCCCTCCGTGGCGGGCTGGTGGATCAGGATCCGGGAGTTCGGCAGCGCCATCCGCTTGCCCTTGGTGCCCGCCGCGAGCAGCACCGCGGCCGCGCTGGCCGCCTGGCCGATGCAGCAGGTGGTGATGTCGGGCTGGATGAACTGCATGGTGTCATAGATCGCCATCATGGACGTCATCGACCCGCCGGGCGAGTTGATGTACATGGTGATCTCGCGGTCCGGGTCGATCGCCTCGAGGGTAAGCAGCTGGGCCATCACGTCGTTCGCGGAGGCGTCGTCGATCTGCACCCCGAGGAAGATGATCCGCTCCTCGAAGAGCTTGTTGTACGGGTTCATCTCCTTGACCCCGTACGACGTGCGCTCGACGAAGGACGGCAGCACGTACCGTGACTGCGGGAGTCGGCTGAAGTCGGTCACGTTCGTCTCCTAATCGTGGTTCGTCTGAGGCTCAGGACACCGGACCGGCCGAGGGGACATCGAGGGCGCTGCGGACCACGTGGTCCACGAAGCCGTACTCCTTGGCCTCCTCGGCGGTGTACCAGCGGTCCCGGTCGGCGTCCCTCTCGATCTGCTCGACGGTCTGGCCGGTGTGGAAAGCGGTGCGCTCGAAAAGCGTCCGCTTGATGTAGAGCATCTGCTCGGCCTGGATCCTGATGTCCGAGGCCGTGCCGCCGATGCCGCCGGACGGCTGGTGCATCAGGATCGTGGCGTGCGGCATGGCGTAACGCTTGCCGCGGGCGCCCGCGGTCAGCAGGAACTGGCCCATGGACGCGGCCATGCCGAACGCGTAGGTCGCCACGTCGTTGGGCACGTACTGCATCACGTCGTAGATCGCCATCCCCGCGTAGACGGAACCGCCCGGCGAGTTGATGTACAGCGAGATGTCGCGCCTGTCGTCCTCGGCCGACAGCAGCAGCATCTCGGCGCAGATCCGGTTGGCGATGTCGTCGTCCACCTGCTGGCCGAGGAAGATGATGCGGTTCCGCAGCAACCGCTGGAACAGCAGTTCTCCTGGCATCACGGGGGCGTCAGGGGTGGCCGTCCTTGCGACTAGCTCGGCTGGCTCAAAAAGCTGTGTCACGTGGTCACCTGCTCCGATCACTTCGGGTGTCGATGAAAGGACATTAACGCCACCGCGGAGCGACCGGGTCCGCCACAGCCCGCTGTTCGCTACCGGCGCACGCCGTTGCGCCCTTGCTGCGCTAAGTCGCGATCCCGGGCGGCCGGAATCAGGCCTCGCCGGTGTCCGCGGCCTCGTCGGACGGGGTCTCCCCGGCGGCGGCCTCCGTGTCGTCCTGCTCGCCCTCGATGGTGCCGGCGACGTCGACCGAGAGGTCCTCGACGTCGATGTCGGACTCCTCCTCCGCCTCCGCGGCGGCCTGGGCGGCGAGCATGCTGTCGACGTCGGAGTTGAGCGCCTCGATTTCGGTCTTGATGTCGATGTCGTTGCCCGCCTCGTCGGTCACCTTGACCCGCTCGGCGACGAGCGTGGCGGCCTTGCTGCGGAGCACCTCGGTCACCGCCGCGCCGATCTGCCCGGACTCAGACAGCTGCCTGGCCAGGACCTCAGGCCCGACGCCCATCCGCTGCGCCTGGTCGGCGACGAAGTACGACAGTTCGGCCTGGTTCACCGAGAGGTTCTCGGTGCGGGCCACCTCGTCGAGGACGAAGCCGACCTTGACGGCACGCTGCGACTGCTGGAGAAGCTCGGCCTCCCACTCCTCCGCCGTCTGCTCCCTGCTCTGCAGGTAGTCCTCGAGCGACATGCGGAGCTGCGACAGCTGGTTGTCCACCGACTCGCGGGCGTGCTCAAGCTCGTGCTGCACGTAGTTCTCGGGCAGCGGGATGTCCACGCTGTCCACCAGCGCGTCCACGGCGCGGTCCCGCGCCTGGCTGGCCTGGCGGAGCCGCTTGACCCGCTCGAGCTGCTTGCGGGTGTCGGCCCGCAGCTCGCCCAGCGTGTCGAACTCGCTCGCCAGCTGCGCGAAGTCGTCGTCGAGCTCGGGCAGTTCCTTGACCTTGACGCTCTGCACCGTCACCGTGACGTCGGCCTGCTGCCCGGCGGCGTCACCGCCCGCGAGCTCGCTGGTGAACGTGGTCGAGTCGCCCGCGGACATGCCGGCCAGCGCCTCGTCCAGGCCCTCGAGCATGGTGCCGCTGCCGAGCTGGTAGGACAGGCCGCTCGCCTGCGCGTCCTCGATCGGCTCGCCGTCCACTGACGCCGACAGGTCGATGGTGACGAAGTCACCGTCTTCCGCCGGGCGCTGCGCGGTCTTCAGGGACGCGAACCGCTCCCGCAGCGACGAGAGGTACTCCTCCACGTCGTCCGGGGTGACCGCGGCGTTCTCCACGGTGACCGACAGCCCGGACAGGTCGGGCAGCTCGAACTTGGGCCGCACCTCCACCTCGGCCGTGAAGGTCAGCTCCTTGCCGTCTTCCAGCTGGGTGATGTCGACCTCCGGCTGGCCAAGGGTGAACACCTCGGCCTCCTGCACGGCCTTGCTGTACAGCTCGGGCAGCGCGTCGTTGACCGCCTCGGACAGCACCGCGCCCCGGCCCACGCGCATGTCGATGACCCGCGGCGGAACCCGGCCTGGGCGGAACCCGGGAATGCGCACCTGCCGCGACACCTCGCGGTAAGCCTTGTCGAGACTTGGCTTGAGTTCCTCGAAGGAAACTTCGACGCTCAGCCGGACACGGGTCGGGCTCAGCTCTTCGACGGCGGTCTTCACGGCGGCGTGACTCCAGGGATGTGAACGGTGACTGCACGAACGTGCGCACAGAAAGTGTACGGCGGATAAGTCTATGGCCTGTCGGGCCGGCAAGCGTCAGTGCTCGTCGCGGATGACCAGGTGCAGCACCCAGCTGACCACGCCGACGATGATGGCGCCCTCAAGGGCGGCGACGAAGCCCGTGATGTGGAACGGCAGCTTGAGCTGACCCGCGACGTAGCTGGCGAGCCAGAGCAGGAGCCCGTTGACCACCACCGCGACGAGGCCGAGCGTCAGCACGTAGAACGCGCAGCCCACCGTCTTGATGATCGGCTTCAGGACCGTGTTGATGATGCCGAAGATAACCGCGACGGCCAGCAGCGTCTCGGCCTTCGTCGCGTCGCTGTGACCCGCGACCACGATTCCCGGAACCACCCAGGCCGCGACGCCAAGGGCCGCGGCGGACACGAGGATCCGGAGCAGGATTGTCATGGCCCTCTTTTTACAGCACGGGGCCACCGTCGCGCGCGTAACCGGTAAGACCGGAATGTCATGACTAACCGGTCATGGCCTTGAGCAGCCGGCGCAGGTATGCCGCCCATTCCCGGTCGCCGGTCACCGTGACCACGTCGTCGCCGGCCCGGCCCCACAGCCAGCGCAGCATGGCGTCCGGGGCGGCGGTGACCTCGGCCCGCGCGGCGGCGTCGCGGCCGTCCGTCACGGTCACCGCGGCCGGCGCCGGCCGCACCGTCCACGACATCTGCCCGGTGGTGACGACGATCGTGTCCGTCCCGTCGCTGGTGGCCAGGTGGCCGCCTGCCAGCATCGCGTACTCGTCTGGCCACTGCCCCGAGCCGTAGGCGAGGAACCGCTTGAGCACCTCGTCCACGCCGTCGACCGCCAGGTCGTCCGGCGCCGGGGTCACCGGAACGCACGCGGCGAGCTGCGCGTCCATCCGGTGCACCACGGTCTCCTGCGCCATCCGGCGGATCCAGAACCCGACCGTCTGGTCCGGCTCGTACCAGGTCAGCGACGGCTCCTCGGGCGGCCTCGCGGCGAACTCGGCGGTCAGCTCGCGGTAGCCGTCGCCGAGCAGCGTCAGCGGCTGCAGCCCGGCGTGCTCTTCCGGCGGCCACGGATCCGGCCACTTCCCGTCCCGCATGACCGTGGCCTTGTGCAGGTACACCTCGCCGACGTGCGCGACGACGTCGGCGAGCGTCCAGCCGGGGCAGCAAGGCACCGGGGCGTCCGGGCTGCCCGAGTCGGCGGCCGACCGCAGCAGGGCGTAGTCCGCGGCGAGGCAGTCAAGGTATCGAGGCGTCTCCATGCCAGCACCCTCCCATAGGGGTCTGACATTCCGCCAAGCGCTTATTTCTCGCTGGGCAGGTGCTGTGCGAGGAGCGCCAGGTCCGCGGCGCCGAGGCGGTCGGCGGCCGTGTTGAGCTGGTGCCAGTACGGGTACGGCAGCTCCGGCGCGCTCACCTTGTCGAGCGCCGCGCGCTCGTCCGCGCTGAGCTCTAGCGACGCGCCGCCCAGGTTGTCGCGGAGCTGCTCGTCGGTGCGCGCCCCGATGATCAGCGAGGTCACGGCCGGACGGCCGAGCAGCCAGGCGAGCGCCACCTGCGGCGGCGACGCGCCGTGGCCGGCGGCGACCTCGACGAGCACCTCGACCGTGTCGTACAGCTTCTCCTGGTCCCGGACCGGCGGCTCATTCCACGTGCCGGAAAGCTGCCGCGTTCCCCCCTCCGGAGCAGCGTCACGCCGGTACTTGCCGGACACCAGCCCGCCGGCCAGCGGCGACCACACCAGGACGCCGAGCCCCTGGTCGATGGCGAGCGGGAAGAGCTCGTATTCGGCGTCCCTGGCCTGCAGCGAGTAGTAGATCTGCTGCGCGGCGAACCGCTCGAACCCGTGGCTGTCCGCGATCGCGAGCGCCTTCATGAGCTGCCAGCCCGCGTAGTTCGACGCGGCCAGGTAGCGCACCTTTCCGGCGGCCACGAGCGCGTTCAGCGCGGACAGCGTCTCCTCGAGCCGGGTCTGCCCGTCCCATTCGTGCACGTGGTAGATGTCGATGTGGTCGGTGCCCAGGCGGCGCAGGCTCGCCTCGCACCCGGCGATGATGTGCTGCCGGGAGAGGCCAGCGTCGTTCGGCCCGTCGCCCATCGCCATCCGCACCTTGGTGGACAGCAGCAGCTCGTCCCTGCGCCCCTTGATGACCTCGCCGGTGATCTCCTCGGCGAGCCCGCCCGAATACACGTCGGCGGTGTCGATGAGGTTCACCCCGGCCTCCAGAGCCATGTGGACCTGCCGTCGCGCGCCGTCGACGTCGGTCGCCCCCACGGCCTGGAACCCGCCACGGCCGCCGAACGTCATCGTGCCAAGCGTCAGTGCCGAGATCCGCAGTCCGCTCCGGCCAAGCTGGCGATACTCCATGACACCCCTCTTCTCTGATTTCCGAGATCAAAGATATTCCGAACGGCCGCGACCGTCTCTCCCCGCCCTGTGTCTCCGGATAACCGGCATTCGGTTTCCAGTTCGATCGCCCATGGCGAACGGCTCAGTGCCAGGGGCATTCCATAGCGTAATTTCCGGGCATGCCCTCCAAATGGCACGACTCAGCCAGCGAACTCTTCCAGGTAAACCCGGGACTCGCTGGCCAGATCCTCCGTGAGTTCATGGGCGTAGACCTGCCCGCTGAGCTGCCATTGCGTCTCGCGCCCGGCACGTTCAACGACCGCCCGTCGCGGGAACTGATCGCGGACGTGGTGATCGTCGCCGGGTCCGCCCAGCACCCAGTACGCGGCATCGTCGTGGAGATCCAGCAGGATAAGCGCGAAGCCAAGCGCCGGCAGTGGCCGCGTTACGCGGCCGCGCTGTGGCTGCAGCACGAATGCCCGGTCGATGTCCTGGTGATCTGCCCGGACGAGGAGATAGCCCGGTGGTACGCCGAGCCGATCCTGACCACGCTCGACGGTTACACCCACAGGCCCAAGGTCCTGCTGCCCGGCCGAGTTCCCGCGATCACCTCACCCGAGGATGTCGCCGCGATTCCCGCGCTTGGCGTCCTGTCGGTGGCTTACCACGGCATCAACCGGGCTGTTGCCAATGCGTTCGTCGGCGGCATCGGTTCCCTGGGCGGCGATCGCGGGCTTCCGGTAAGCACGGCACCTGTTCTCACCCGCTATGTACGCCGAGCGATCACGCGGGCGGCGCCGCGGGTCGCGGAGTGCGAGACGGCAGACGAGCAGGGCCTGTCCCGTCATGTCAGGCCACCTCGGATCGCAGGATGAGAGCCGCTGGCCGGCGGGCGCCCAGAGTGGCCGGAAGGGCCGTCAGCGCCGCTACCGCGGCCAGGGTGCCGGCCACCACCGCGGCCAGCCACGAAGCCGGGGGAACCGACACCACTCCTCCGCTGTTCGCGACCGCGAACAGCGCGATGCCGAGTGGGATGCCGGCCAGGGCGCCGGGCAGCGCGGGGAGTACCTGAGCCGCCGCCAGGCCCACGCTGACCTGCCGCGGCGTACCGCCAAGCGCGCGGGCAAGCGCTGACGGCTGCCGGGCCTCGAGCGCCGTCGCCCAGCCGGCGATGACCGTGTTGACCGCCGCCAGCGTGAGGAGGACCACCGTCAGCACCGCCATCACCTGGCTTACCCGGCCGCTGACCGGATCGCTGAGCCCGGCGAACCAGTCGAAGCGGCCCGCCACCAGGTCGTAAGCGTGGTGCGCGGCCAGGACCGCGACGATCCCGGTGACCGTGACCGCCGTGCTCGCGGCGCCGAGCAGCGCGCGGCGCGGCCGGCGCGCGATCAGCCGCAGCCCGATGAGCAGTGGTACCGGCAGCAGGGCCGACACCGCGATCAGCAGCGCCCGGCGGCGCGGCGGGCGGGCGGAATCGGCCAGCGCACTCACCGTGCTGGTGCGCGCCGCCCGGACGGCGGGGACGAGCGTCGCCGCGAGCGTCACGCCCAGGGCCACGGCTACGACCAGCCCGGCCGTGCCAGCGGTAAGGGCGGGCGCGCCAGGGGCGCCGAGCAGGCCCGCGCCCGCGCTGGACAGCAGGGGCGCGGTGAGCCATCCGATCCCGAGCCCGGCCCCGGCCGCCACCAAGGCCAGCAGCACGTGCTCAGCGAGCAGCACGGCGGCGACCAGGGCCGGGGTGCCGCCCGCCGCCTTGAGCAGCCCGACCCGCCGGGTCTGCTCCGTCATCCGGCCGCCCGCCAAGACGGCCACGCTGGCTATCGCGAGCGCCACAGCCAGCCAGCCGCCGGGGGTGAGGACCTGCTGGGCGACGGAGACCAGGTCGTTGTCCGCGTTCTGGATCTGCTGCCAGGTCGTCATCGCGGAACTCTGACTGGACGGGCCGGCCAGGGAATGGGTGTTAACGAACACGGCGCCGTCCGCCGGGTGGCTCAGCTCGAGGTTCAGCACGTAGCCGAGCGGCGTCGCGGACGTGCCGAGACTCCTGGCGGCCGCCTGGGTAAGCCAGACCATGCCCATGTCCGACGCCTGGGCCTGACCGTTGTAAGCGTTGCAGCTCAAGAAGAAGCACACGCCCGGGTATTCCGGCACGGCGGCGGTGACCGCCAGGCCCGTGACATGGAACGACTGGCCATTCAGCGAAACCCGGCCGCCGACCGTGAGGCCGAGTGCCTGCGCGAAGGTCCGCTCAAGCACCACGCCGCCGGGACGCACCCAGGTGCCCTCTGTCACCAACGGCTGGTCCACCGCGGCCAGCGCCTCGTCGCGTCCTTCCGCCTGGACAGGCACGGTGTGCCCGCGCGCCCGCAGTGTGGCGGAGGCCACCGGGTAAGGGCCGCTGTGCGCGACGGCGCCGGAGGCTGTCTCCAGCGCAGTCAAGCCATCACGGCTCGGCGGCCGCTCCGGCTGCTCCCCGGCGGATGGCCAGACGCTCGCCGTGACATCCGGGCCGTTCGTCACGGCCTTAGTGCGCAGGTAAGGACCGCTCGTCACCCCGTTCAAGGCGAGTCCCAGGGTCAGCGTCACCGTGGCGGCGGTGATCGCGAGCAGCAGCAGGACGGCCTGCACCGGGCGGTGCCGCAGGTCGCGGGCGGCAAGGCGGCTGATGAGCGTGAGGCGTCCCACGGCGTCAGCCCTCCAGGCCAGCGAGCTTGCCGAGGCTGCCGGCCGTGCCTCCGGTCAGCCTCGTCTCGTCGGTGAACTCGCCGTCCCGCATGCTGATCAGCCGGTCCGCTGTGGCCGCGATCCGCGAGTCGTGGGTGACGATGACCAGCGTCTGGCCGGCCCGGTGCAGGTCGTCGAAGAGCCGCAGCACGTCGAGCGTGGCGGCGCTGTCGAGGTTGCCCGTCGGCTCGTCGGCCAGCACGATCGCCGGGTCATTCGCCAGCGCGCGGGCGATGGCGACCCGCTGCCGCTGCCCGCCGGACAGCGCCGACGGCAGGAACCGCGCGCGATCGGCGAGACCGGTCCGGTCGAGCAGTTCAAGCGCCCGGCGCCGGGCGGCGCGGGGCGAACGGCCGGCCAGCAGCGCGGGCAGCTCGACGTTCTCCGCCGCGGTGAGCTCGTCCATCAGGTGGAACGCCTGGAAGACGAAGCCCACGGCGTCCCGGCGCAGCCGCGCGAGAGCGCGCTCGCCCAACTGGCCCACGCGGCTGCCCGCGAGCTCGATCTCACCCCTGGTCGGACGGTCCAGGCCGCCGAGCAGGTGCAGCAGGGTCGATTTCCCGCAACCGCTCGGCCCCATGATCGCGACGGTCTCGCCGACGGCGACGTCCAGGTCGACGTCGTCGACCGCACGGACGAGGGCGTCGCCCTTGCCGTACTCCTTGCACAGCCCGCGGGCGCTCAGCAGGGCGGTCATGACTGGCTCCTTCGGGTCGTCCAGGTGCGTTCGCACGCCTCCAGCCAGCGCAGGTCGGCCTGCAGGCGGAGCACGATGCCTTCCAGCAGCAGGGCCGCGTCGGAGGTTGCCGACTCGGCCATGGCGGCCCGCTGCGCGTCGCGCAGCCGGCGCAGCAGCTCGCGGCGCTGCGCGTCCACGATCGCGAGCGGGTCGCCCAGCCGGGCGGCCGCGGCGGCGATCAGCTTCAGGTGGAACTCCGTCAGGTCCGGGCGCGGCCAGCTGACCTCGGCCAGCCATTCGGCCACGCGCTGCTGCCCGGCCGCGGTCAGCTCATAGACCTTGCGATCGGGTCGCTCCTGCACCCCGGCCGTCGGCCTCGCCGTGACGAGGCCCGCCTTCTCCAGACGGGTCAGGGTGACGTAGATCTGGCCGGCGTTCAGCTCCTCGCCGACAGGGCCGAGCGCCTGCTTAAGCCGGGCGCGCAGCTCATAACCGTGCGTCGGCTCCTTCGCGAGCATGGCGAGGACGACTTCCTGCTGCATGGCCGCATCACCTCTAACTAACGGTTAGCTAATAGATAGCGGTTATCCATCGCGGTGTCAAGGTGACAGGCGTTTCCCGCGTAACCGCCGGCGAGGGGTAAGAAGGTCTGTTGTGAGGAACCCAGCAGGCACCCGGCTGGCCGTCCCTGACTGGCTGACCGAGGTCGTGCCCGATTGGCTCACCGACGTGATGCGGCCGAAGAAGGCGCCGGTGCCCTGGGCCGACATGCTGCGCGCCGTGCTGGCGATCTGGGCGCCGTTCGCGGTCAGGATCATCACGGGACGGCGCGAGATCGCCCTGCTGCCCGCCATGGGCGGCCTGCTCAGCGTCATGATCGACCAGGGCGGCCCGTACCGGGTGCGAGTGCGGCGCGTCGGCACCGCCGCCGTCTTCGGCGGTGCGGCGGGGCTGATCATCGGCTCGCTCATCCACGGCCGCGGCTGGGTAGCGGTGGCCGCGATCGTGGTCGTGGCCGGCGTCTCCGCGATCCTGGCCAGGCTGGGCGCGACGGGGTCGGCGACAGGCCTCCAGCTGCTGGTCTACAGCGCGCTCTGCCTGGGACAGCTCGGCGCGCTGCGGCCGTGGTGGCACACCGCGCTCGGCTTCGTCGCGGGGGTCGCGTGGGCGCTCGCGCTGATCACACCCGGTTTCCTGCTCTCCCCGCGGGCCGCCGAGCAGCGGGCCGTCGTCGCCGTCTATCACGCGCTCGCCGACGCCATGCGCGCGATCGGCACCTCGCGGGCCGTCGCCACGCGGCAGGCGGTCACCGCGGCCCTGAACACCGCCTACGACGCGCTGCTCACCGGACGTTCGGCGGCCAGCGGGCGAAACGACCGGGACATGCACCTGATGGCCATCCTCAACGTCAGCCACCAGATGACCGAGGCGGTGACCGCGCTGCGCCTCGCCGGCGAACGACCGCCCCCGTGGGTCATCGACACCGTCGACCGGCTCGCCGACGCGGTGCTCGCCCTCCCTGGCCACCGCCGCGGCGCCGGAGGCCCGCCGCTTCCGTTCATCCCGCCGCCGTGGTCAAGCTCGCCGGGCGCGCTGGCGCTGCGCGACTCCATGGTCCGGCTGTCCCGCGTGATCGCGGGACAGCCGGACCAGGCGTCCGCGCCCCCGCGCGAACACCACGGCGTGCGAGAAAGGCTGCGAGCGCGGGCGGCGCACCTGGCCAACAAGCTGATCGGCGGACGGATCGCCTGGGTGTTCACTATCCGGCTGATGATCTGCACGGGCGTCGCCGCGGTGATAAGCGAGGTACTGCCGCTTGCGCGGTCGTACTGGGTCGTGCTGACCGTGGCGATCATCCTCAAGCCGGACTACGGTTCGGTGTTCACCCGCGCGGTGCAGCGCGGCGTCGGCACGGTGATCGGCGCCGTGCTCGGCGCGGCGGTCCTCGCTATGGTGCCGTACGGGCCCTGGCTGCTGCTCCCGTTCGGCGTGCTCGCGGCGCTGCTACCGTACGGGAAGAGCAGGAACTTCGGGCTCACGGCCGTATTCCTCACACCGCTTGTCGTGGTGCTCATCGACCTGCTGGCCCCTAGCGGCTGGCGGCTGGCCGGAGAGCGGGCCCTCGACACGCTGCTCGCCTGTGCCATCGTGCTTGTCATCGGGTACGCGCCGTGGCCGGTGGCGTGGCAGGCGCACCTGCCCGGCCAGTTCGCCGGAACACTGCGGGCCGTGGCCGCTTACATGGACGAGTCGCTCGTCACCGCGTGGGCAGCACCGGGACCGGCGGCGCCCGCGGGTGCGGCCCCGGCCCAGCGGTCGCGGCTGCGGCGGCAAGCGTCCCGGTCGCTGTCCGATCTGCGGGCCGAGTTCCAGCGGACCATGTCAGAGCCGCAAGCGGTCAGCCGCCGGGCAGCGGCCTGGTGGCCCGCCGCGGTCGGCCTGGAGGAGGCGATGGACGCGGTGACCGCGACGGTGGTGGGGATCGGCCAGGGCGGGCCCCCGCCCGCGCCGGAAGCGGTGCACCAGCTCACCGGGATACTGCGCGGGATCGCGGACTCGATCGAGGCGCGGGTGCCACCGACGCCACCCGGCGACCTGCCCGACGATCCGGTGCTCGCGCCGGTCACGGACGCCGTGCGGTCGGTCCTGGCGGTGCTGACCCCCGGCGGTGGCGGCGAGCAGCGCAGGGAAGGCGCACCGCGGGAGCCCGCGCCCGCCTGACCTCGGCTCCCGCGAACGTGTCGGGCTGGCGGGACTCGAACCCGCGGCCTCGTGCACCCAAAGCACGCGCGCTAGCCAAGCTGCGCTACAGCCCGTTCACCGGAGAGTCTAGCGGCCCCGGCGGAAGCGCAAGCAGCACAGCGACGTCAGGTTTCGTCACGTTCGTACCTCGAAACCAGGATCAGCGCGGCGACGAAGACCCCGATCATCGCGATCAGCAGGGCGAGTTCCGCCGTGCTGACCGTCTCCTCACTGCTGAGCACGAACAGGATCTTCCTGATCACGGCCACCAGGCCGACGGCGAGCAGCGGCTGGGTGACCAGGTGGTGGGCGCGCAGCGACAGCACGACGGTGTGCATGATCTCGACCAGGATGAGCACGAGCAGGACCCGGTACAGCAGGTTCACCACCGCGGTCTCCACCGGCCCGCTGGTCACGTCGCGGAAGAAGTCGACGACGCCGAGCACGAGCACCACGCCCGCGAGCAAGGCTAGTAGCACGCCGACGATGACCGACACGAAGTCCTGGGTATGCTCGAGCACCCAGATCGTGCCGGCGACACCGCGCGGGTGCTCCTTCTTCTCCTCTACCTCGGCCACGCTGACGTCCCTTCCTGCGCTGAGGTAGCGCGATCCTATCCCGACCCTGCGCCGCAGCCGGGACAGAAGTGGGGACTGGGACGGATGGTGGTAAGTCAGGCTGCCGACTTCGCATCACTTTTCGTCTTTCCATCACTTTTGGTCTTTTCGCCGTCCGTTTTGCCCTGGTTTCAGGGACCAAAAGTGATGGAAAGTGGAGTGTGCGCCACGCCCGAAGAACCGGAGGTCACACAAGGTGGTCCACGTACCAGGTTGCGCCGCCGACGGTGGGTTGAGCCTGGCTGGGAAGCGGGGCTAGGTAGTTCGCAGGCGGGACCAGGCGTCGCCGCCCACCGCGAGCAAGAGAATCAGGCCGAGGGTGATCTGCTCGTACAACGGGTTCCACGCCAGCAGCGTGAAGCCGTTGCCGATCAGCGCGATGAACAGGGTGCCGACGACCGTCCGCCAGATCGCGCCCTCGCCGCCCAGGATCGACGTGCCGCCGACCACGATGCCGGCGAGCACGGTGAACGTGAGCGCCGTGCCGCCGTTCGACGACGACGCGGACAGCACCCGGGAGGCGTCGAGGATGCCGCCGAGCGCGGCCGCGCCGCCGCTGATCGCGAACGTGACCAGCTTGATCCACTGCACCCGCACGCCGGCCAGCCGGGATGCCTCGGCGTTGGACCCCGCCGCGTACATGTACCGGCCGGCCATCGTCCGCGCGAGCACCACGCCGAGGATGATGACCACGCCGATCATCGTCCACGCCGCCGTCGTCACGTCGAGGAACTGTGTCCTGGCGAAGTTCGCGAAACCGAGCGCGGAGTAGGCGATGATCAGGTTTCCGCCCGTGATCAGTGCGGCGGCGCCCGTGATCACGAACGACGACGCGAGCGTCGCGATGAGCGAGTTGATCCGGAAGAAGGTCACGACCACGCCGTTGATCGCGCCCACGCCGACTCCGATGATGACCCCGACGATGATCGCGAGCGCCGGGTCGCCGTGCACCGCCATCTTCGTCGCGATCACCTGGCACAGCGCGTACGTCGCGCCGACGGACAGGTCGATTCCGCCGGCGATCAGCACCATCGTGCCGGCGGCGGCGATGATCAGCGTCGCGGACTGCTGGTCGAGGATCTCGAGCAGGTTGGTCTTCCCGTAGAAGGTCGACCCTTTCCAGATCGCCAGGACGACGAACAGCAGGATGAACGGGTAGATGATCCCGCCCTCACGCGCCTTGCCGACGAACCCGGCTTGCGGCATCCGGAAGATGGCCGCGACCGAGGCACCATTCTTGCCCGCGTTCCCCGGCTTCTCCGGGGCCGGCGTCGCGGCCTGCGGCTGACTCATTCACGCACCTCTTTGCTTGGGGGTGGCACTTCCGTCCCGAAGGCGGCGCCGAGGACCGCCGCCTCGGTCACGTCGGCGCCGGTGAGCTCTGCCGTGACCCGGCCGCCGCGCATGACCAGCACGCGGTGCGCCAGGCCGAGGATTTCTTCGACGTCGGAGGAGATCAGCAGGAGGCCGAGGCCGCTCGCGGTCAACGACGTCAGCAGCTCGTAGATGGCCCGCTTGGCGCCGACGTCGACGCCCCTGGTCGGCTCG
>Ga0187806_1000201_pt1 | contig 14196 bp, 5 predicted proteins | sample NC_wetland_sal_i_7_FD_132470 | JGI IMG/M metagenome (GOLD analysis project Ga0187806, IMG submission 132470) | Wetland sediment microbial communities from Neuse River Estuary, North Carolina, USA - ASW_1 | ecosystem: Environmental > Aquatic > Freshwater > Wetlands > Sediment | place: USA: North... | reverse complement strand
GTGCGCCGCCGCCGGAAACCGTGGCCTCGTTTGTGACCATGGAAGGGGCGTTGGTGGCAATGGCGACGGTGACGGTGATGGGCGGATAGCTCATACCCGGGTCAAGAACATCGCTGCGCGTGCACATCGCCGACGTTGTGTTGCAGTTCCAACTACTGCCGCCGCTCATGTTGGTGATGATGATGCCTTCGGGGGGCATGTCCGCAACCGTGACTTGCGAGCCGTTGGTGGGCGCCGAGGCCGTGTTGGCAACCGGGATGGTATAGATGCCCGTGCCGCCCTGGGTGAAAGTGCCGACGGGCGATTTCGTGATGTCGAGGACGGGCGTCGTCATAGCGCTGGTGACAACGAACGAGAGGGGCGAGGAGCTCAGCGGACCACCCGGGAGATTGGCGGTTACCGTGAGCTGATGTGTGCCGGGTGTTGTGAGGTCGTTGGCAGGAATGATGGTGTCGATTTGCGTAGCGGTGTCGGCGGTGATTGTGAGCAGCGTTTCGTCGAAGCGCACTCCCGGGCTGTTATCTAAGTTGGTTCCGGTTATGGTAATCGGTGTGGCGGAGCTGCCAGCCGGGACGGACGCCGGCGACACGGATGTGGCGTCGGGGGTGAGGAAACCCAACTTTGCGAGTTCCTCTGTGGTGCAAGAGCCGACGCCGAGCAAGCTGAGGGCAGCCAGCGCGAGAGCCAGCCAGCGCCAAGAGACGAAGTTGCGTCGCAGGGAACGTGTGACCTTCCGATTTTCGTAGGATTTCGCGGGGCAAGCAGCAAAAGCTTTCATGGCATCAGTTCCTTTCCGCGGCCGGCAGTGAAAGCGGGCCAAGGGCAGCGACGTGGTTCGGGTGGAATTCGCGATGATCAGGACGCGCGCACATTTGTGAAAACTCCATGACGGGCCGCTACTTATTATGAGATTTCCATCCGCTTAATGTGCCGGAGCTGACCGAGAAAATGAATCCGGTAGCAATGTTGTGATCATTTAACAAGGCACCTTTTTGGACTGGCGTATAATGAACGAACGCCCCCACCTGCAAATGTGAGAAAAGGCTGACCATGAAACCTCCGCCGACGACGTAAGTCGTCGTGTTGATGTTGAAGCTGGTGTGCAGGGGGCCGGAGCCCACGCTCTCGGTCTCTCCCAGGTGGGTTTGCGTGAAGGCGACTCCCCCTTCGGCGAAGGGCAGAATACGGGCGACGGGCAAGGAAAGCCGGCCCGTGATGGTTTCGGATTGAGTTTGAGCGGAACTGTGCTCGGTGGCGCCGCTAAGGGTTGCATTCCTATTGATGTCGAAAGCACGGTCGTAGCCGCCGAAGACGCCGAGGTAGTTGCCGAATGTGACGCCGCCGTACGCTCCGACCAGAGGCGATGTGTCGCCAGCGTGGCAGGACGCCGCGCCGACGGCTAGCAGGGGGGGGCAGCTGTTCACGCTGGAATAGACGTTGGCGCCAATCATCGCGCCAAATTCGTAACCGAGGCCGAAGGGTTGCGACTCGCGAGCGGCTGCGGCGGCGGGGGCGGGGGCAGGCGCAGTAGCGGCGGGGGCGGGTTTAGCGGCGGCAACGCCTGAAGTGATAGTCACCGCGAGGGACCCGTCAGGCGCCCTGGAAATCGTGGCGCTGCCTCCCACTGGGATGCCCGGGCCACCACCCAGAATGACGATAGCCATCGGCTTTTTGCCCTTCGGGCACGGAATCTGGTCGAGAGACAGACCTGGCACGGCGAGGATCGTTGGGCCGTCGGGTTCGCAGTAGTAAGGGATCAGGCTGTCGGGGACCGGACCAGTGCCGTAGAACGACGGATCGATCTTGAACGTGCCATCTGGAGCGTGGGGCACGTCAACGGGGGGCAGGTCTCTGCCCTTGGCGTCCTTCTTTCCGAGAAAGAGCTGCAAAGTAGCGCTCGGGTCCGTGATGGTGATGGTGGTGGTCTGTCCGCCTTGCCCGAGCGTGGAGGACGCCGACAGTAGGAGGGTTGAGGGGTTGAACTGAATTGGCGAGCCCAGGACGGATCCCGATACGTCAATCTTTATCGAAAATGGTCCGCCCTGTGAAGCCTGAGGCGCTTCGAGTTTGATGCTGCCGATGGTCAAAGTGTCGGGGAACGGCACGGTGTAAGTAATGCTGTTTCCGTTTATGACTCCAGCCGTTTGCGAACCGTCCGAGGCCTTTATCAATCCGGCATCGACAATCAATAGCTGGGCGCCTGGAGTCTGGCTCGGATTGTTAAGGGAGAAGGTGATGTTGGCCTGGGGTATGACGTTGTTGGGGCCCTGTAGAGTACCGCCCGTACAATTCAAATTAATGTCGCCGACAAGTTCAGTGAAGCCTTCTGGGCGAAGCGTCGGTGTGACGACCGTGTTAACGGCACACGAAAAGGTGGGGATCTGGGCGTTGGGGCCGGTGCCGCTAAACGTGGTGGTCTTGCCGGTGGCGGCAAAGGCGGCGGCCACGGACACGAACAGAAAGGCGAAGGCGGATAGCGCGAAGATGCGGCAGAAGGTTCGGAGCTGGGTCATCGTATCCTCACTGAGCGAATCAAAATCGGGCCTCTCCCGGATGCCATCTAGCGCGGCGGAGACGCATCGGCGGCCTCAAGCTTCCGGGCTTGCTCGAGCACCATGGAAATATCGCGCCAGCGTCCGGGGACGAGGGCGCGAAGGGCCTGATCCAATTCCTTGGTCCACGGAATTTTGGAATCCTCGGCGATCTTTTTTGTTTTTTCGCGGAAGACTTCGCCGAACTTTTCTTCGTTCCAATTTTCGAGCTTCGTCCAGAGGGCGTACTGGCGAATCGAGATGATATAGGCTGTCGCGTCGGTATCAGGATGGAACTTGCCGGCAGCGGCCAATTCGCGGCCAGCGCGCATCACCGAACGGATGGGTTTGTACTGTTCCTGGATTTCGGGGGCGGCAACGCGATAGATAGCGTCGGGTTCAGGAGGATCTTCGTCGTACTTCACGCAGTAAGCATTCAGCTTGCGGCTGACGAGCTTATACCCGTTTCCGCTGGCCCCGGCCAGCGGAAACGGGTATTACCGAGCCGCGCTCCAAGGGCTCGAGAATCAAACCGTCTGGGGCGCGAATTTCTTGGAGTTTTCCTGAAGGATCCACGACACGCAATTCGAAAGCTTCGCCGCTCGCATTGCCGTTGGCGACGAAGGAGAAAGAGATGGGAGCGGCAGCCTGGGGAGCTGCTTGCGAACTCGACTGTGAAGTAGGGACCAGCCGGACCAAAGTACCGGGTGCAAGCGCTTGCGGCCCGTCGCCAGAATGAAAGGCGGCGAGCTGCAGGTAGGGGTTGGCGCGACCTCGTGAGCCGTCGTGATCCGGCACTGGACGATGGAGCGAGGCGTCCAGTCCGCGTTCGTCGCTGGGCGATTGTTGGATAGCTACGGCCGCCGCAAGGGAGTCGAGCGCCACAGGCTGGTTCCCTTGCTTGGCTGGTTTGGACGAGTAGTTGAATTCAACCTTGGTATAGGGGATGGTCAGGGCCTCGCTCGGAGACTCCCCGGTACCGGAAGATCTAACACTCGTTATCTGAAGGTTGTTGAAGTCAAACTTCAGAGAGGGATTGGCCGCGGGTTTGGGGGTTATAGCCCCTCCCGTGGCGCCGCCGCCGGCACCTACGGAACTCCGAACCAGGGCGGAGGCATCGACCGCGCCGAGGCCCGACGCAAGATCGTAGCCCGTCGTAGCGTCGTAACCCTCAACTCGGAAAACTCCGCTCCCGTTCCCGAAGTATCCGGCAATGGAACTGGTGTTGCTGATGCCAAGAAGCCGGAGGAATGAGGGATTGTCTGGGGACTGAAAGTTGAGGTCAACGTGGCTCGAATCGCTGGTCGAAGGCACGATGTTTACGCTGAGCGGGCCAACAGGAGTAAGAGGGACGGTCTGAATGAAGAACCGATTCGTGCCGGTTTCGGCTGGGATCGGCGTGAAGTAGAAATAGGTCGGAGGCTGCTGAGTTTCGCCGGCCAAGACCTTGCTTAAAATGAAGACGTTGACCTGTTTTGGATCTAGGGGAGGGTCGGCGGTGCACTTCGACTCGGACATGCCGGTGCCGTTGAAGAAAAGGCAGGATCCGTTTCCGGGAGCAATTAAGTACGGCGCCGAAGCACCTTTACTTGAAAAGGAGAAGCCCTGGAAGATGGGGGCGTTAGTGGCCGGCGGCCTAGGGGTTGCCGAGGTTTGAGGGAAGAAGTTGAATTGGAGCTGTTTGCCAGCAGATGTATCGATGGCCCTGACGTCCACAGTGAACGAGCCGCCGCCGAGATTAAGTTGCGGTAACAAATATGGTGACAAATAGCTAAAAGACTGCAGGGCACGGTTAGTGGCGGACGGCGCGTCCTCCGGTCGGATGTCGGTGTCAGCGGCTAGTAGAGCGGCTTTCAGAGATAAGTCGCAGGTTGCCTGCCCGTCCTTCCGTTGTTCACATTGTACAGGAATCTCTTGCTTAGACCCGGAGTTGAAGGCTGCCATGCTCCCAAAGGGGACGGCGCTGGTGCCCCAGAACCCCCCGCCGTTGTCGACTACCACGTCGCGGCCAAACTTGGTGTCATGCTCGACGAACGCATACGTGAATGCATTTCCGAGCCCCTTGACCGGCTGGATTCGCAGCACGCCGGAGGAGTCGCTCCTGTTTCCGTCTTTGCTCAAAAAGCCCAGGCCAATATGAAATTCGGGGATCGTCGTGGACGTGGTTCCGGGGGGGGCGGCGGGAGGCGTGATGCCAATGACGTTGCCTGGTGGGTTTTCTACCAGTATGCCCTGGTTGCTTGCGGGCTTCGCCTCCCCCGCCGTGCCTGCGGTGTTTGAAGCGTCCGAATCTGGCGGGCCCAAGTGACTTGCGGCAGCAGCATTTTTAATGTTTTCCAGGGAGAAGCCCGAGTTTGAATCTTGTGAGGCCGTAAGTGAAGCAGTTGGGCTGAGCAACACTACGGGAGGATTGATGACAACGTCCGGTGACCCTGCTTCGAGCGTCAGATGGGTAGCTTGACCGGTGGTTTGCGTGCCGGCGGAACTTGTGTACGGACCGATGTCGAACCTGAAGAGGTGCGATCCGATCGGCTCCAGAGAGGATCCGAGTCTGAAGTCGAACGAGTTCCCGCCCACCGGTATCCCTTGAATCACCGGCTCATTCGGGCTGGTGAGGTCCACGAGCTGCGCGTTAGTGGCCAGCGGATCGACAGTCACAGTGATGCTGGCGTCAGTGGGATGCGTCCCAGTGGTGTACAGGTAGATGCCCGACGGTTGCGCGACGGGCGCTCGGTCGGGTGCCACCGAGAGGTTGAAGGGCACAACGGGGGTGACAACCAACGGGACGTTCGAGCCCGTTTCAGGAACAGGCTCGAAATGGACGCTTGCTCCGAACCTTATTATTTTGACCGCGGTCTTTCCCTTTCCATATTCGTTCAATTTGGGTTCGGATTCAGGCGTGATGATCGTTGTGGCTAGAGAAGCGAGATTCAGACCGTTCGCTTGAGAGGCCAATGTGTTGAGGTAGGTCATGTCGATGTGGAAGTTCCGACCGTCGGGTGAGGTGACCGGGTCCGTCGCGGAAGGCGCGGTAACGTTTACACCCGGCACGCTCGGTGTGAGGGCAGGAATGACAGGCGGGTATAGCAGCAGTTGCGGGTTTGTGGTTGACTGCGACGGCGCGGAGGCACCCGGCGTCGACGACGTGTAGCCGATACCTACACCGACACCGGGCAAGCCTGCGAAGTATCCCGAGGTGTTCCCATATCTGAAAGGGGCGAACTCTGGCCCCGTCGGCGTCGTAGTCTCCTGAGCGGTTGGGTTGGTGGCGTCGACAGCGGGGTAAGCGCGAAATCCCTCGTAGTACCCGAACATATGGAACAGTTTGGCCCTGCCAACGAAAACGTGCGGAACATAAACAGACGGAGTGGAAAGAGGCGTGCCAGTGGTATTCTGAGAATTCTCTGTCGTGATCCTAAGAGGGTTCTCAATATTCCCACCTGCGGGATAGCCGGCACCATCAACGATTATGTCTCCGATCGTCACGCCTGGGACGTTCTGCGCGCCGAACGACAACAGCGGGAAAATCGTCAGTTGACCAGGCGAGGAAGGCAGAAGCGTATTAAACACAAAACGGTTGCCGCCCGTTTCCGAGGAATTAGGATCTGAGACCGTCACGGTGAACTGAACGTTGAATTCCTTGTTCCCCGTCTCTGGGATGGTTACGACAACTCCACCATCTCCCGCAGTTGCGGTGAGACCGCCCGTTGCCAGGTTAGCCTGGCTCTTTCCCGTCGTGCTCGTTGCCGCGGCGTTTGCTCCCGTTCCCGTCGTGTTCGGGCTTGGATTCGCTTCCGCTGCCAATAAGTTGGCATAAGCGGCTTCCACATCCTTTACAGCCGCGTTGAACTCATTCTGGGCATTGGTGACGTTCACGTTCGGTCCGCCCTGGATCAACGTCTCAGCAGCCTTGAGTTCTCTCTGGACTGCCTTATCGTAGGCTTGACGGGGGGTAAGCTTCTTCGCGCTCGTTCCCCCCGGACTTGTTGCCTCTGCGGTCGTTTGAGTCGCAGCTGAGTCCTTCTTCTCCGCTGACTTGTCGGCGGCCCCGTCTTTGGATGGCGAGGGGCTCACCTTATTCGCCTTTGCTGCTGGCATGGGAACGATCAAAGAATTTGGAGTGAACATCATATTGATCGCGCTGAAATTGAGGTGCACGGATTCAGTGGGCTGTGGCTCTGATTCTCCGGACGAGAGCGAGACCGTCGATACTTTAACGTCCTTGATTGTAAGATTGAGATAGGACGGCGTCTTCTTCGGAAGCGTCTTCAGAGGCGCCTGCGAGGCGCCCATGATACAGGCCTGATAAAGCGGCGCGCTGGCAAGATCGACGTCCTTCGGGCACGGGAGCTTGTAAGTGACAGTTCGCGAATCGGCGAGTTTGCCCGGGAATGACAACGCATCAGGAGCTCGGGCGTCACCGAGTACGAGAGAGCCTGGATCCTCGACGGACATGTTGGATTCAAAGGATATCGGCTGAAATGTGGCGTCTTGAGTGGCAACGCAGCTGAACTGAATCTCGATTTTGGCGCTCTGTCCATCAAGAATCGGCGGATCGGGTGCGCTGGCGGCGCAAACGGCGGTGCCGGGGGCGCCGGGCGTCACAGCGGAGGAAACTCTTCTGGGCTTCGGTTTGTCCTGTTCCTGATTCTGCGAGCCGGGGTTGGATGATTCCGATTTCGCTGGCGGAGCGTTCTGAGTGGAGTTTTTGTCCCCCGCGCCCTTGTCGCCGCTGGAAGTTCCATCTTTGCCGGAGGATTTGTCGCCGCCTTCCGGCGCTGGTGTCGCGGACGGATTCGGAGTTGCCTGCCCGGCGACGGCTTCGGTAGGCTTCGGCAGTCCGACCCAGGGGAATGGAGTGGTGCTCTGCGGGAATTTAGCGTCAAAGCCGTGGCATTCGAGACATCCTTTCTGATTTGTCCCGGGCTTTACTGGCTCGCCCTTGTGCTCTTCCTTCTTGGCGAAATCGGGAAAATTTGAGACCGCAGCGAGACTAAGCGGAACTGAGGGCAACAGTTTTCCGTCGGCGCCAACGGCTACCGCAAGCGCCAAGTCCGGCCCACGTTCGCCCAGGCTGTTGATCGTTCCGTTGGAGGAGCGAAAAAACGGCCCGAAGAGGAAAAATTCAGTGGCCACAATCGAGGCGTTTGGATTGTCGGGGTCTTTGATCTTGTCGTAGCTGAAGAGGGCGAAGTACTCACCCTCCACGCGAAATTCCTGAACGGTTTGCGTGAACCGAATGAAATAACCGAAGGTGGCGCGTGTGCCGCCCGGGTTCAGCACCATTGAGTTGTCGCCGTCTATATATTCGAGAAAACCATCCTTGTTCTGCACGTCCGCAGGATTTGTTTTGTTTGGGTCGATCCCAATTCTGTTGAAAATGGCGTCAAAGATCCCGCCCTGGACGTTGGTGAACTCTCCAGGCGTGGGATCGCCCTGCTTTGTCATCGGCGCGATTTGGACGGGGCGGTCCGCATCAGGCTTAAGCGCGGCGTTGAGAACGTCATTGATGTTCTGGCCTGGCTGGGCCGCGGACCGATCTGAGGATTGGCCGGGCCCCGCCAACCGGGGACTGTTCTTAGGGTGGGAGTCGATCGTGAGGCAGACCGCCAGGACGGCCATCGGAACCACACAGAATCTGGTGCGCAATAGGAGGCTCATGGCTTCCTCCCCCAAACATTTGCCGGACTCAGTGTGTTGTCCGCATGCTGAGTCGCCGCGCTTAGAGAATCCAAACAGATGAGAAGCGATCGGTCAGGAGATTCCGCGAAGTGCAGCTTGCCCGATTCGATCCAGGCATAGATCTTGCGGGTGCTGGCACCCGCGATTCGAGCAGCGTGTTCGGGAGCGATCATGGAAACCTCCTGGCGGCATCGGGGACAATAGCCCCGCCCCGGCCTTGGGTTTCCTTTGAGAAGAACGAGTTCATCGGTTTCTACCGTGATTTCGGCCGTTCTTTTCCTGCTCCTCTTCCTCACCGGTTGCCCGTCCTCGTCGAAAGCTGGTCCTGGTTGCGCCTTCGATTCATTTCACGTAAAATCCGCGCATTGCTTGTTCTGGCCTTTTAGATGTGCCCCCAACGGGGCGAAAAGTTACGTTGCCGCCCTCCAGGAAGTCGTTAGGCCCATGTGAATTTTTTCTGAAGGGCGGCTGAACCCAGCCATGTCGTTGCAAAGTCAGTGCTTCTACGAGTTCGGGCCCTTCCGCCTGGAGCCTTCCGAGCGTCTGCTCCTTCACGCCGGCCAGGCTGTCTCACTTTCTCCCAAGGCATTTGAGGCGCTCCATCTGCTCGTCAAGAACAGCGGCCACGTCCTGACTAAGGACGAGCTGATGAAGACTCTGTGGCCGAACACCTTTGTCGAGGAGAATAACTTGACGCAGCACATTTCAATGCTGCGCCGAGCGCTCGGAGAAGGTGCGGGAGAAAGCGGCTACATTGAAACCGTGCCGAGGCTGGGCTACCGGTTCGTCGTTCCCGTGCGCGAAGTATCAGGCCACGGCGACGCAGAACTGCTGGTACAGCGGCGCACGCGAACCCACATCGTGCTTCACGAACTGGAAGAGGAAGAAGTCAGCGGAACGGATACCTACGAAGATCGTGCCGCAACGACCGAAACTCGTTGGTGGCGGCAGCAACGCGCTGCAAGCCGAAAATGGATCTTGGCCGGCGCACTCGCAAGTGCGGCAGCACTGGCCACTGCCAGCGTGGTTCTACTGCGATCGGCCAGGATTTGGTTCCAGCCGAAAGAGCCGCAAACTCTTGCAGTTCTCCCCTTCCGCGATCTCAAGCCTGACGTGGATTCGCAGTTCCTCAGCTACTCACTCGCCGACGCGATCATTAATCGCCTGGGTTACATCCGGGAGATCACCGTCCGTCCATCTTCCTACGTCGCGAAATACCGCGACCGCGATGCCGATCCCCGCGTCGTTGCGCGAGAGCTTCACGCGCAGGCAGTGCTCATGGGCAACTACATCAAAGAGGGTGACCGCTTGCGGGTTACTGCCGAACTGGTCGATGTGGCGCAAGGAAAGGTGCTGTGGCACGACACTCTCGATGTGCCCTACGACCAGTTGCTGACCGTTCAGGACCGCGTTGCTGAGAGCGTGCTTCGCGGCCTGCGGCTCCAGATTCTCCCCCAGGAAGCGCAGCGACTGAAACAAAGCGTTCCCAAGAACCCGATTGCTTACGAATACTTCCTCCGCGCGCAAGGTGCCCCTGATTTCCGCCTCGCAATCCAGCTCCTCGAGAAATCTCTTGCACTCGATCCGGAATATGCGCCCGCGTGGGCCAGGTTGGGATTGGACTATGGCGGTTATGCCGCTTGGCAAGGAGGCGGACCTGAGTTTATGGCAAAGAGCAAGGCTGCCTTTGACAAGGCACTTCAGCTCGATCCCGACGTGCCTCATGTTCGTACTTATATGGCTATTCAGATGATGGAACGCGGCGAACTCGATCAGGGTTTGCTGACTCTCAGGGAAGAATTGCGCCTCGATCCAAATGAGGCACAGGCGCACTGGTGGTTGACCGAAGCGTATCTGTATGGAGGCATGTTGCCGGAATCGATCGCCGAAGGGGAACGCGCGCTGCAGTTGGACCCGTTGGTCAACATAGGCTCGACGCTAAACAGCTATCTCTACACGGGCGATTACGAAAAGTTTCTCTCTACAATGCCGGCTGGAGAGGATGCCCGAAAATACTTTTACCGTGGCTTATGTTTTCTGTACATAAAGGACCTTCCCCGCGCCGCCGGCGCGTTCGAACATGCTTACGCACTCGATGCATCGCTCTTACATGCGAAGTACGGTAAGGCCTTCCTGTTCGCAATCCACCAGCAACCCGCCGAGGGTTTGCGTTACCTCAGGGAAGTCGAGCAGGAGAGCCCGACCGTCGATGGAGAAATGCTCTACAAGGTGGCGCAAGCGTACGCGTTGCTCGGCGATAGGACTTCCGCGTTCCACGCACTACGTGGGGCAATCGACCACAACTTCTATTGCTACGCCTGCTTAATCCGCGATCCGCTCTTCGAGTCCGTTCGCGGGGAGACCGAGTATGCTGACCTTGTGAAGCTCGAACAAAAACTCCACGAGGCCTTCCGCCGCAGATACTTCTAAGACCACACCAAACGGCAGTCGGAAAAACGACGTGGGGTGGTTCTTGCACGGTGCGTAAGATGAACCTTGATCTTAGCTGAGTTGTCCCAACGGAACCTCCTTCAGTCCCATTTAACCGTCTAAGTTGAGGGAAACCTGCGAAGCGCATGCCGTGATTGGGTAAAGGCCGTCGTTTGAAGCGTCAGTTCCGCGGCAGTACGTGATGGCCGTCGAAATAAATACTCAGTTTCTAATAAACGCGGTACCCGGACAAGTGGATCCCGCTTGTCCGGGTAGCCGACTTCCGAGCGTTGGAGAAGTTATTGCAAGCGATTGAAGAATTGTTCGTTGGCTTGCAATCCGCGCCGCGAAATTTGGACCCAAAGCCAACTTGATATCCGAAGTGGCGAGCGAAAAAGGTGTGGAAAGGAACTCAGGACCGACGGAAAACGAGGGAGCTTTAGGGGAGCAATAAGGATTTCTTTGCGTTCCCCGTCATTCTTTTTCAATGACTTAGTGTTCCGTCGCATTCCGCGTAAGTCCTTGAAATCCCTTTCGTTGTTGTTTTCGATCCCCACCGCCCTACCAGCTTTCTCATACAGCCAATTGGACTTGCGAAAAACACGAGGCAGCATATGGCAGCATTATGGGCCGAACAGTTGGGTTCGAAAATAAATCATGTCTGTGATCTTTGGGGTGGGCGCTCCCCTATGACTGGGCATGCGGCTCGAACTACTTCCGAGTAGCCCGTCATCCGGGTGGAACCAGCACTGCATCGCTGAGGCGCGAAAATCGTCAATCATGCCGAGCTAATGAAAGATCTCTATGTTTGACGGAACAGCGATGAGTCAGACGGGAGAGCACGTTAGCATCGGAGGCCCGAGGTTCGCGGTGCGAATCTTGGGCCTTTACTCGTAGTGGAGTGCGACCATGGGGTCGACGCGCATGGCGCGGCGCGCGGGTATGAAGGAGGCGAAGAGCGCCACGGCGCAGAGGAGAATCGCCACAGAGGAGAAGGTGACCGCGTCGGTGCTGGTCACGCCCAGGAGCAAGCTGCTCAGGTAACGTGTCAAAGCAAATGATGCCGCCAGTCCCAGCGCCAGACCGACGAACGTCAACCGCAGCCCGTGGCCGAGAACCAGCCGCAGAATGTCGTCTTTGCTCGCGCCCAGCGCCATGCGGATGCCGATTTCATGGGTGCGCTGGCGCGTGATGTAGGCCGTGACGCCGTAAATTCCCACTGTGGCGAGGATGAGCGCGAGCAGGCCGAATGCGCCTATGAAAGTTCCGGCGATCCGCGGTGCGAAGGTGGTGAATTGTATACGCGATGCGAGTGTGGTCACATCGAAGACGCTTAGGTCGGGGTTCAGTTCATGGATCGTTTTCTCGACGGTCTTAGCGAGCATCAATGCATCGCCTGCTGTCCGCGCGACGATGATCAGCCCCGGCCGGTAAACTTGGTACTGCGGAAGATACACGAACGGCACCGGGTTCTCATTGAGGCTGCCGAATTTGACGTCCCGCGCCACGCCGACCACCGTGAACCATTCGTGCGTCAAGTCCGAATTGAGCTGCCTGCCCAGGGCTTCCTGATTCGGCCAGTAGCGATTGACAAAGGCTTCGCTGACAATCGCCACGCGCCGCGAACTCTTGGTGTCCTGGAGGGTGAAGTCGCGCCCCTTCACAATCGGAATCTGCATGGTGTGGAAATAATCCGGTGTGATGAGGGCGTCGTTTGTGGCCATCAATTCATTGGCCTGCGGAACGTAGCCTTCCGGCTTCACGATCGTCGAATCGGTGTCGAACTCCAATGGAAGGGTGGTTGAGAGGGCCACCGACTGAATGCCGGGCAGCGCTTGCAGTTTCGCGACAAGCTGGCGATCGAATTCCGTCCCGCTGGCTTCTGAATATCCCGCGGGAAACAAATCGTAGGAAGCGATCAGCACGTTATGTGGATTGAATCCCGGATTGATTTTCTGCGCGCTCAGGAAACTGCGAATGAACAATCCCGCGCAGATCAGCAGCAGAAGCGAAAGCGAAATCTGCGCCACCACCAGGCCGCTCGCCAGGCGCGCCTTCCTCACGCTGCCGGAAGCGCTGCCCGTGTCTTCCTTCAGCACCGCCACCGGCGCGACGCCGGATGCCCGCAGCGCCGGCAAAATTCCGAAGATCACGCCGGTGAGTGCGGAAATCACGAGCGCGGCAAGCAGCACCGTGCGGTCCGCCTCGATGATGAGCTGAATTGGGAGATCCGAGGCAGGCAGGAATTTCATGAGTGATCCCTGAGTCCAGAGCGTGATCAACAGCGCGACCGCGCCTCCCGCGAGCGCCAGCACCAGGCTTTCCACCAGCAGTTGGCGCACCAGCCGCCAGCGGCCCGCGCCTAGCGACATGCGAATAGCGATTTCACGCCGCCGCCCTACGGACCGAACCAGCGCGAGATTGGCCACATTCGCGCAGGCCAGCAGCAGCACCAGGCCCGCGATGGCCATTAGCAGCGGCAATAGATTCGCAAAAAAATAGTTCATGCCATATGGGTTGCGCCATAATGGGTACACCGTCACGCCGTCGTGGCCTTTATGTTCCTCCGGGTAGTTCTTCATCTCCCGCTTCAACAGCACCGTCATTTCCTGTTGCGCCTGCTGGATCTGCACGCCCGGCTTCAAGCGTCCAAACGCAAGTAACCAAAAAACGTGATGATCATGGAGCAGCTCGCCCTGCGGCATGAATTGCGCTTCCATCATGATCGGAACCCAGATTTCAAATCGCAGCCCCGTCTGGCTCCCTTGAAAGATCGGTGGCGTTACGCCCACGATCGTGTAGGGGTGTTGATTGATTTCGATCCTCTGGCCCACGACACCTGGATTCGCGCCGAAACGCGTTTGCCAGAGCCGGTAACTGATCACCGCCACGGGGGCGCCTCCGGGCTTTTCATCTTCCGCGGGCAGAAAAGTGCGCCCCAGGATCGGCCGCACGCCCAGCACATCGAAATAATTCGCGGATGCCGCCATGCCCCAGACGCGATCCGGTTTGCCTTTGCCTGTCAGAGTCATGGTAGTGAGCATGCACGCAGTGATGCCCGTAAAACTCTGCTGTCCGTCGCGCATGGCTTCGATATCGGGATAACTAAACGTATCGAAGTCGCCGGAGGACTTGCCCTGCAAGAGCGCCACAACCTCGCTCGGGCTGGCAAGTCCAGGAACTGGATTCAGCAATGCCGAATTGATCCAACTGAAAATCGTGGTGTTGGCGCCGATGCCCAGGGCAAGGGTCAGGATAGCAATCGCAGCAAACTCCGGCGCCTTGGCGAGCATTCGCAGGCTGTACCGTATGTCTTGCAGGAGCGAGGTCATCGGCACACCTCCAAGGGCCTGTCACGACGACTCAAAGCATGTCTCTCTCCACCGAAGCTAGCCTCAAGGGCGACTCTAGGTAGTTGCTGCAGCATAACTTAGCAGATCAGCTTTTTGCTCAACCGCCCACGACTGTCCGATTGTGGGACGTGCCATCAGCGACAATGAACATCACTTCGTCACTGCGGTTCAATTCGGTCAAGCCTTGACGAAGCATTCGC